>Ga0247822_10002045_pt1 | contig 12746 bp, 3 predicted proteins | sample 13C_Cellulose_Da_FD_192423 | JGI IMG/M metagenome (GOLD analysis project Ga0247822, IMG submission 192423) | Soil microbial communities from agricultural site in Penn Yan, New York, United States - 13C_Cellulose_Day30 | ecosystem: Environmental > Terrestrial > Soil > Agricultural land | place...
CATCGTCTTCGTCGACAAGCCTCGCGCCGACGACGTGCTCCAGCGCGTGACGATCGCGCCCGGCCTCACCGAGAGCCACATCCGCGGCCGCATCCAGGCCAACACCGGCGACTTCATGCCGGAGCGCCAGATCGCCGACGAGAAGAACCTCCGCCGCGACTACGAGCGCCTGCGCATCGGCCACGAGCTCGCGCGCGCCGTCGGCAGCGAGCTCGATCTCGACAAGCTGCTCCCCAAGATCCTCGACAAGGCGTTCGAGCTCGTCGGCGCCGACCGCGGCGTGATCCTGCTGCAGGACGACAAGGGCGAGCTCGTGCCGCGGTTCGTGAAGACGCGCTCGGGCAAGAGCGATCCCAACATCGTCCTCTCGAACACGGTGATGGCCGAGGTCCGCAACAACAAGGCGGCCGTGCTCTCGAGCGACGCGACGATGGACGCCCGGTTCTCGGGCGCGCACTCGATCATCATGCAGGGCATCCGCTCGACGATGACCCTGCCCTTGCTGCACGCCGGCGAGCTGCTCGGCATCATGCACCTCGACTCGCTGTTCACGTCGAACGCGTTCACCGAGAAGGATCTGCAGATCTGCACCGGCATGGCCGCGCAGGCCGCGATCTCGATTCAGAACGCGCGCCTCGCGAGCCGCATCGAGAAGGAAGCGCAGACGCGCGCGCAGATCTCGCGGCTCATCCCGCCGAGCGTCGTCGAGCAGGTCGTCAAGGGCGAGCTCACCATCGAGAAGGGCGGCCGCGCGACCGAGGTGACGATGCTGTTCTCCGACATCCGCGGGTTCACCACGATGTCGGACGGCCGTCCGCCGCAGGAGATCGTCAACACGCTCAACGAGTACTTCGAGGTGATGGTCGACGTGCTGTTCCATCACAGCGGCACGCTCGACAAGTTCGTCGGCGACGAGATCATCGGTCTGTTCGGCGCGCCCATCGCGATCGACGACGCGCCGTACAAAGCAGTGTCGTGCGCGGTCGCGATGCTCAACGCGCTCGAGGAGTTCAACCGCACGCGCGCCGCCGAGAACCAGCCGCCGCTGCGCATCGGCGTCGGCATCAACACCGGCAACGTCATCACCGGCGCCATCGGGTCGACGCGCGCCCTCCAGTACACCGCGATCGGCGACGCGATGAACGTCGCCTCGCGCCTGTGCAACGTCGCCGGCTCGGGCGACATCATCATCTCCGAGCACACCTACAAGCACGTCGCCGGCCGCGTCGAGGCCCAGGCGCTGCCGCCGGTGAAGGTGAAGGGCAAGGCCGAGGAGCTGAAGGTCTACCGCGTCACCGGCATCCGCCGCCTCCACACGCCGCTACCCGGCGAGTGGTCCGGCCCGACGAACGCGTAGCGCTACTTCGGCGCAGGCGCCGCGGGATCGGGCGTAGGCGGTGGCTTCGGCCGACTCGCCTTGTTACAGCGCTTCGCGAGCTGCGTGACCTGCTTCGACGTCTGCGGCGTGCACGTCAGCTTGGCCGCTTCCCTGTAGTCCTCGAGGCAGAACCCCTTGGCCTTCTCGTCGGCGAGGTATTTCTTGGCGTCCTTGCAGATGGCCACCTTGTTGGCGTCGACCTTGGCCTTGGCCTCCTCGGGGGTCGGCGACGCCTTCTTCGACTGCGCGACGGCGAGCCCGGTGAGGGCCAGGCCGGCGATGGTAGCGAGCACGATGCGGATCATGGGAGCTCCTCTATCCTGACAAGGACGGGCGAGGCGCGCATCCGTTAACGACGGACCTGCGCGAGCGTGTACGCCCACGCCGCGACCAGGTTGGCGCCGGCGAGCGCGAGCATCCCTACGGTCAGCGCGTCGAGCGGGCGCCCGAACCACGCCCCGGTCGCCGCTAGCATCCCCGCCACGCCGAGGGCCCGCGCGGTCTCGAGCCGCGCGTAGTGCCGCGAGTGCTCGAAGTACGCGCCGGTGACCACCGTCGACGCGAGCAGGAACGCGAGGTACGCGAGGTCCGCGCCGAGCCCGTGGTGCGGGGCCGTGCGCGTGAGCTGGACGCTACCGGCGAGGAAGTACGCGAGCTGCAGCCCACCCACGAGGTGCAACGCGGCGGGCGGCCGCGAGTGCCGCGCGCGGGTCGCGGGCTCGCCCCTGCTCCCCGGTGGCCGCCACCCGGCCGGCATGAACCAGATCCGCAGCTTGTCCCACCAGCGCGGCGTCGCGACCGCCGCCCGCCACACGCGCGACAGCTCGTGGAACGCGACCGTCAGCGGTGCGTACGACGACGGGGGATGCGGGACACCGTACGCCTCCGCCGTGCGCGCATCCTCGGGCTGGAACGTCCCGAACAGCTTGTCCCAGACGATCGTCACGAACCCGAAGTTCTTGCCCTGGCAGCGCGGATCGAGCGAGTGATGCACGCGATGGTGCGACGGCGTCGCGAGCACCCACTCGAGCGGGCCGAGCTTGTCGACGCACCGCGTGTGCACCGCGACGCCCCACCCCACCTTGATGAACCAGCCTGCGATCGCCGCCTCGAGCGGCAGGCCGAGCAGCGCCGGCACGACGAGGATCAAGTACGCGCCCGAGATCACGTTGACCAGCGGCTCCATGATCGAGCTGCGCGCGCCCGTCGTGATCGTGAGCTCCTCGCTCGAGTGGTGCACCGAGTGGATCGCCCAGGTCACGTTGAGCGCGTGGTGGTAGCGATGCATCCAGTACGTCGCGAGATCGATCGCGAGGACGCCGAGCGGCCATGTCCACCACGCCAGCGGCAGCTGCCACGGCATCGCGTGCTCGAGCGCCTGATACAGCGCCATCCACGCCGGCGGCAGGATGGTGAGCAGTAGCGTGTGCGGAACGGCGACCATGATGCTGGTCGCCGCGTCACGCGGAGTCTGCGAACCGCGGTCGCGGACGAGGTGGTACGCGTACTCGAGCGCCATCAGCGCCGAGAGCACATACGGAACGACGACCTCTACCGAGGACGGCATGCCCACGCCGCCTCGATCGTGCTCGCGGAGAGCTCCTTTCGGATCATCTTGACGAGACGGCGATTGCTGTCGTCGACGAGCGCGAGCAGCGCGTCCGCGACGCTGGTGCGCCAGCCGCCAGCGTCGCGGACGATCTGGGCGGCCGCGAACCCGGTCGGCGCTTGTTCGTACGCGAGGTACAGATCGCAGGCGAGCGCGTATGCATCGCGCGGTGTGAGCCCCTCGCGCGCGCTCTCGAACGCTCGCTCGATGCGCGTGTCGGATGCGCTCCATCGCCACCCCGCGGGTTGCGCGGCGCCGAACGCCACGCTGACGAGCGCCGCGCACGCCCGCTGCGCCTCGGTTCCGCTCGTGAACTCCAGCGTGACGTCCTCGAGCGTCGCGAGAAACGCCGAGCGCTCCATCGTGCGCTCGACGAAATAGCCGCGCGCCGCTTCGATCGCCGCTCGAGTCACCGCGTCGATGGACGCATCGTTCGCAAGCCCGCCACAAACGGCGAGCGCCCTCGCGACGGTCCGCCCGAGCTCGTTCGGGCCGTCGGAGAGCGCTTCTCGATACAGCCAGTCAGCTGCGCGCACGCGCCGTTAGCCGGCGATCGTCAGGCCCATCTGAGCGCGCACCGTGAAGAACTCCTCGGAGATCGAGTACAGCACGAGCTCCTTGATCTTGTCCTTCACCTGCGGACCACCGACGACGACCGGCTCCGCCGAGACCATGCGCGCCGCGACCTCGAGGTCGCCGCACACTACGAAGCCCGCGCGGTGCGACACCGCGTCGACCGCGTGGCCCCACTTCGCGAGGTTGATCTCGGGCGCGGCCTGGACGAACCGCTGCACGACGGCGGCGAGCTGCTCGAGCAGGCCGGGCGGCATGCGCTTCTGCATCTCCGGCACGTACTGCTGCACCACCTGCACCATGTCCGGCGGCACCGGGAAGCGCGGCTGGACCATGGCGAGCGCGCTCAGCACGACCACCTTGAGCTCGGTGTTCGTGGGGAGCAGCATCTTCAGGTAGTACTCCGGCCGCATGAACGTCAGCCGGCGCGCCGAGAGGAACGCGATCTCGCGCTCGCTCTTGCCCTGCAGCAAGTGCGGCCGCACGACGAACGACGGGCACAGCTCCGTCTTCTCGATCGCGTTGGCGAGCTGAATGTCCGCCGACTTGTTGTCTTCGACGAGGAAGACCTCCGGCAGCGGGACGTTCAGGACCTGCGCGACATAGTAGAAGAGCTTGCTGAACATCAGCTGGTCGCCCGGCAGCTGCCGGCGATCCTTGCGCTTGATGCCGAAGTCCTTGTGCGGGAACGCCTTCATCGCGGCGACGCCCTGCCATGACGCCCCGAAGATCGCACTGATGTAGCGGTTCTCGTCGGGATGGACGAGCTTGGCCCAGGTGTCCGGGCTCATCACGTTCTTCGCCTTCACGAGGCCGCGCGGCTTGTACTGCTCGTAGAACTGCAGCTCGTCCGGGTCGGCCTTCTTGAGGAAGGCGAGCGTGTTACAGACGCACCACGTCTTGTCGTACTGGTGCGCATCCATGTAGATGCGACGCAGCGCCTTGTACGAGTCGTACTTGAACGGCTCGTTCTTCAGCATGAGCATGTGCTGCGCGATCGCCTTCTCCGTGTAGTCCGGACCGGCGACCAGGTAGAGCTCCGCCAGGATCTCGGCGCGATCCGTACCGTCGGGCCGCAGCTCGTTCTTGGGATCGAGCTGCTGCGCCACCTCGTAGGCCTGGGTGGCCGACTGGTAGTGCTTGAGGCGCGAGCGGTAGATCTCGCCGAGGCCGTCGAACAGACCGACCTGGATCTTGTGGAACGTCGCCTGGGCCGGCGTTCCCGGCTTCGGCATGCGCTTGATCATGTCGCGGTACGCGCGCTCCTGGCCCTTCCAGTCGCGCTTCGTCGTCAGCACCTTGTCGATCGCTTCGAACGAGCGCAGCGCGCGCGGGATCATCGCCTCGGACAGCTTCTCCGGGTTGGAGAAGAAGCTATCGAGCGCCCGGTTGTAGTAGTCGACCGCCTCGTCGAGCGACTTCAGCTCGTCGCGGAAGATGGTCGCCGCGGCGTGGTAGTAGGCGCCCTTGCGGACGCTGTCGTTCTCGAGCGCGATGAACCGGTCGATGGTCTCGACGACCTTCTTCCACTGCTTCTGCTCCGTGTAGAGGTCGAGGACCTTCTGGAGCAGCTGGTGATCCTCGCCGTCGATGGCGAGCGCGTCGGAGTACGCCGCGATCGCCTTCTGCGGGTTGGCCAGCTTGTCGTGGTAGACGGTCGCGATCTCGTCGAGGAGCTTGATCTTCTCCTTATCGTTCGCGGTCTCGACGAGGCCGCGCTTCGCATGGACCACGGCCTCCCAGTCGCCCTGATGGGTCTGCAGGTCGATGACCGCCAACAGGGTGTCCCTGTGGTGCGGATCGATCTCGAGCGCCTTCTCGAACATGTTGAGCGCCTTCTTGCGCTCACCTAGGGCCTGCCGCACCGCACCGAGGCGGTTGTAGATGCGGACGACATCCGCCTCGTCCTGACCGTCGCGGTGCTGGACCAGGATGGTCTGGTAGATCTTCCCGGCGTTGTCGTAGTCCGCCATCTTGAACAGAAGGTCGGCGCGTCCGGTCAACGTCGGGAGATACGTCGAGTCGATGTCGTAGGCGCTCTTGTAGTACCCGAGCGCCTTCTGGTAGTCGCCGAGCTCGTCCGCCGTCTTCGCGGCGCGGTAGTACAGCTCGTTGAGCTCGCGCGGGTCCGCGTGCAGCTGGCCGACCTTGCGGCACAGCATGTCGATGACCGGCGCTAGCTCGGTCCACTGCTTGTCCTCGAAGTAGAGGTTCGCGAGCGGACGGCCCGCCTCGACGTGCTCGGGGTCGAGCGCGATCACGGCGGCGTAGAGCTGCTTCGCCTGGTCGTCCTGGCGCAGCCGCTCCTCGTAGATCCGCGCCGCCTCGAACAGCAGGCGCACCTTGTCGATCGCGACGGCCGTGTAGCTCTCGGCGCGCACCATCATCTGGGCGGCCTTGAGCCAGTCACCGCGATCCGAGTACTGCTTGGTCAGCGCCTCCATCGTCGGCACGTGGCCGTTGTCGATGGCGAGGGCGCGCAGGAAGTTCGCCTCCGCGCTCTCCGCGTCGCCGAGCTGACCGTATTGGATCCTGCCCATCCGCGAGTACAGATCGACCTGCTTGCGGGCGTCGTCGGTGAGCGTGACGGCGTGCGCCATCACGTCGACCGCGCGATCCCACTCGTTCATCTTCTCGTACAGGCGGCCGAGGGCGTTGAGCGCCCGCTGCTCGTCGGCGTCGAACGTCAGCACGTCGTTGTACGCCTCGACGGCGCGGTCGACGTCCTGCAGGTTCTGCTCGTAGACCTCGCCCATGGCCACGTAGAGGTCGACGCGCTGGTCGACATCCGACGTGTTCATGATGTGGTTGCGGTACGTCTCGACGAGCGACTCCCACTTGCCCGCCTGCTGGTACAGGCGCGCGAGCTCGCGGTAGGCCGCGAAGTTGCGGTTGTCGATCGCGACGATCTTCTCGAGCGCCTCGGCGGCGCGATCGAGCTTGCCGAACCTCTCCTCCCACGCGGCGGCCATGCGCTCGTAGAGCGGGACGCGCTCGGTGTCGGAGTCAGACGCATCGAGCTGCGCCTCGAGGACCTCGAGGTACTTCTCGGACTGGTTCGTCTTCTCGTACAGGCCCTCGAGGGCGCGCAGCGCCGTGAGGTTCTGCGCGTCGACGTCCAGCACCTTGTTGTACGCGGCGATCGCCTGGCCCGCGTCGAACAGACGCAGGTCCCAGATCTGACCGACCTCGAGGCGGAACCGCACGATGTTCTGCTCGTCGGTGTCGAGCTCCGCGCGGCGGTTCAGGATGTCGATCAGCGGCTCCCACTGCTCGACGCGGCGGTACAGCCGATCGAGGGCGGTGAGCGCCGACTGCGACGTCGGCCCGTGATGCAGCGCCTGCTGGTACGAGTGGATCGCACCACCGAGGTCCTGCATCTGCCGCTCGAGCAGCTCGGCGTGCTGCACGTACAGCTCCGTCTTCTTCTCCGGGTTCGGATCGACGGCGGCGTGCCGCTGCAGCGTCTCGGACAGCTCGCCCCACGAGCCGCGCTTGCGCTGCAGCTCCGCCATGCCGGCGAGCGCGCCGGTGTGGCTCGGATCGATGCGCAGCGCCTGCTGCACCGAGTGGATCGCGTACTCGAGATGGCTCAGGTGCTCGGCGTACCAGTGGCCGATCTTCACCCACAGGTCGCCGGCCGAAGCGCGGTCCTCGCGCTCGAGCTCGTTGACGCGGTTGGTGTACTCGTCCAGCAGCTCCTGCCAGCGGTTGGTCGCCGTGGCGAGGCGCTCGAGCTCGCGCGCGGTCTGGTCGTGCGAGTAGTCGCGCTTGAACGCGGCCTGCAGGACGTAGAACGCGGACTCCTGATCCCCGATCTCCTGCTCGTAGATCCTGGCGACCCGGTTGAGCGTCGAGATCTGCTCGCCGACATCGGCGCGAAGCTCCGAGCGCTCGAGCAGGATCTCGACGAGCTCGGTCCACTTGTACTGCTGCTGATAGATCGCCTCGAGGCGATCGGACGCGACGACGTTCGCCGGGTCCGACGCACGGACGCGCTCGTAGACCTGCGCGGCGCGGGTGAGGTCCTCGACCTTCTCTTCCCACGTCGCGGCGGCCTGCAAGAGGTTGTCGCGGCGCTGGTTCTCGTCGTCGAGCACGAGCGCGCGCTTCTCGAGCACGTCGATCGCCTCTTCCCACCGACCTTCGCGCGTGAACAGGCCCTCGAGGGCCGCCAGCGCGCGGAAGTCGCTCGGGTCGATCGCGATCACGCGGCGCCACGCATCGACCGCGTTGTCCACGCGGCCGAGCACATCGCCCTCGAGCTGACCCAGCTGGGCATACAGCTCGATCGTCTCGTGCTCGGTGAGCGCGCCGGTGACGTTCCCCACGTCGATGATGCGGGTGATCGTCTGCGACAGCTCGTCCCACGCCTGCGTCTCGCGATACAGGTGGGCCAGCGAGCGCAGCGTCTCGAGGTCGTTGCCGTCGATGCGATCGGCCGCGAGCCACGCGTCGAGCGCGTTGTGCTGGCGCCCGAGCTTGTGCTCCCAGACCTGACCGAGGTGCTTGTACAGCCGGATCTGGTCCTGATCGCTCGCGGCGACCGCGACCTGGCGTTCGAGGATCTCGACCAGCTCCTCCCAGCGCTCGCGGCGCTCGGAGAGGTCGGCCAAGGCCTGCAGCGCCTGCGGCTCCTCGCCACGGATGTCGAGGACGCGCTGCCACAGCTCGATCGCCTTGTCCTCGTTGGCCGGGTTCTGAACGGCCAGCGCGTCGGACTGGATCCGGGCCATGCGCGCGTAGATGTCGGCCATCTCCGCGTCGGCGTCGGCGGTGTCGATCAGCTTCTCGTAGGTCTCGAACAGCGGCTGCCACGCTTCGCGGCGGAAGTGGATCGCCTCGATGGACTCGAGGGCGCGACGGTTGCGGCTCTCCTGCTGGAGGACCGCGTCGTAGCAGGCGAGCGCCTGATCCGGATCGCCGAGCGCGTCGCTGAAGATCGCGCCGCGGCGGAAGTACAGCTCGAGCTGGTCGTCGGGGTTATCCGAGACCTCGATGCGGCGGCGCAGGATCTCGGCGAGGTCGTCGTACATCCCCGCGTTGAGGTACAGGCGATCGAGCGCGGCGAGCGCCTCGACGTCCTTCGCGTCGATCTCGAGCACCCGGAGGTGCGTCTCGACCGCGCGCGCGGCGTCGCTCAGCTCGAACTCGTGCACGCGCGCCATGCGCAGCAGCGTCTGCTTCTTCGCGTCGTTGTCGGTCGCGCGCTCGATCGCGCGCGTGTACGCGGCGACCATGTCGTCCCACGCACCGGTCGCGTTCGCGAGGCGCTCGACCTCCTCGAGCGCGTGATCCCAACGCGGGTCCTCGACGACCGCATCGGCCCACCACGCGAACGCGCGCGGCTGGTCGTACAGCTGCTTTTCGGCGAGCTCGGCGAGGCGCTGGTACATCGCCTGCCGCTCCGCGCCGGCCAGCTTGGTCAGCTGGACCTCGAGGATGCCGTGCAGCTTGCCGTACTCGCCGGCCGCCTCGTAGAGCGGCTCGACGACAGCGCCGATCTCCGACTGGAGCTGACCGGCGTGGAACATGCCCTCGAGCGCCGCGAGCGTCTGCTCGTGCGTCGGGTGGTCCGCGAGGATCTCGCGGTACACGTCGACGGCGCCCTTGAGGTCACCGAGCTGCCCTTGCAGCGTCTGGCCGAGGCGGAACTGCAGCGCCGCGATCTCGTGCCCGTCCTCCGACAGCTGGATCTCGCGGCGCAAGGTGTCCGCGAGCTCGGGCCACTGCGCCGTCTGCGTGTACAGGCGGTCGAGGGCGAGCGCCGCGGGCTTGTTGTCCGCAGGATCCGACGAGACCTCGAGGATCCGGCGGTGCGTCGCGATCGCCTTCGTGACGTCGCCGAGCTCCTGCTCGTGGACGCGCGCCAGGCGCGTAAACAGATCCACCTGGCGCGGGACGTCGAGGGTCTTCTCGCTCTCCGCCTGGTACAGGCGCGCCAGCTGATCGAAGCTGTTGTTGATCTCGGCGAGCCGCTCGATGTGCCCCAGCGTGAGCTGGTTGCCGGAGTCGTTGACCAGCGCGCGGGCGTACGCGTCGAACGCGGCGCCGACGTTGCCGATCATCTGCTCCTGCAGCGTCGCGATCCGATGGAGCAGCTCGACCTTGGCGAGCGGATCCTCGTTATGCGCGACCATCACCTCGAGGACGTCGACGAGCTTGGCGTACTCACCGGTGTGCTCGTAGATCGGCTCGAGCACGCGGGCCGCCATGACCGGCTCGACCTTGCCGTGCACGAGCCCGTCGAGGGCGTGCAGCGTCTCGGCGTGAGACGGATCCATCTCGAGCGCCTCGCGGTAGCTCTCGATGGCGCGGGCCGTGTCGCCCAGGCGGATCTGCCACAGGTGACCGATGCGGTACTTGAGCGCGACGGTCTCGCCCGTCGTCTCCGCCAGCTCGACCTGGCGCTCGAGGTTCGCGAGCAAGTCGTACCAGCGCTCGGCCTGACCGAGGAGGCGGTCGAGCGACTGGATCGCCGGCAGCTCGTCGGCGTCGAGGTCGAGGATGCTCTGGTAGGTCTCGATCGCCTTGGGCACGTCGCCCAGCTCGCGGTCGTGCACCTGCGCGAGCACGTACAGCATCGCCTTCTTGTCGGCCGGGTCCTCGGCGAGGTCGGCCTTCTTGGCGTAGATGTCCTTGAGCGGCTCCCACCGCGCGAGGCGGACGTAGAGGCGCTCGAGGGCGTCCATCGCCACCATGTCGACGTCGTCGATCGAGAGCACCGAGCGGTACGTCGCGATCGCCGCGTCGGCGTTCGACAGCACCTCTTCTTCGATCTGCGCCGAGCGATACAGCAGGGCCTTCTTCTCGTCGACGTTCGACAAGATGTCGGCCTTGCGCTTCATCGCATCGACGAGCTTCGGCCAGTCGCTGGTGCGCTCGTGGATGGTCTGGATCGCGCTCGCGGCCTCGACGGTCGCCGGCGCGATCTGGAGGATCCGTTCGTACGTCGCGACGGCGCCCGCGTTGTCGCTGAGCTCGTGCTCCTGGATCTGCGCGCGCCGGAACAGCAGGGCGACCTTGAGGTCCTCCTCCTGCGCCTCGTTGGCGACCGAGTCATAGAGCGCGGCCGCCTCGTCCCACTTGCCGAGGCCGCGGGACAGACGATCGAGCTGCTGGTGCGTGATCTCGTTGCGTGGGTCCTCGCGCATCGCGCGCGCGAACGTCTGGAACGAAGAGTCCGTGTTGTCGCCGCCGATCTCGTGCAGCTCGGCGATCTGGTGGAGCAGCTCGATCTTGCGCGCGGGATCGAAGGCGTGCTTCGCCATGATCTCGTAGACGCCGATCTGCTTGCTCCACTCGCCGCGTGCCTTGTAGATGGGCTCGAGGATGTTCGCGATGGTGAGCTCGTGCTCCGCATGTGCGATCAAGCGCTCGAGCGCGGCGATCGCCTCGCGGTTCTGCTCCTCGTGATCGAGGACCTGACGGTACGTTTCGACGGCGGAGCCGACCTCGCCCAGGTACGTCTCCCGCAACTGCGCCAGGCGAACGAGGAGGTGAACCTGCTCGTGCGGCCCGGTGCCTTGATCACTGACCAACGTGAGCTGACGACCGAGGTTGTCACCGAGGTCGCGCCACTGGCCACGCGCGACGTACAGCCGGTCGAGCGCGCGCAGTGACTTGAGGTCATCCGGCGACTGCCCGAGGATCTCGTTGTACGTCGTGATCGCCTCTTCCTGATTCTCGAGCATCTCCTCGTAGAGCGAGGCGATGCGGAACAGGAAGTCGAGGCGCTCGTCGGGATCCTGCGCGATGTCCGTGCGGCGGCGATAGATCTCGAGCAGCTCGGGGTACTTCGCGTCGCGCGTGAAGATCGCCTCGAGCGCGGTGAGTGCGCCGAGGTCGTCGCTCTCGATCGAGAGCGCCTTCTTGAAAAACTCGACCGCCCTGTCGGTCTTGCCGAGGCGGTCCTCGTACGACCGCGCGACCTTCGTCGCGAGCTCGTGGGCGAGCTTCGGATCGGTCTCCGGCTTCGCGATCGCTTCCTCGTAGAGGCCGACCAGGCGAGCCCAGCCCTCCTCGATGAGCGGCGCGATCGCCTCGAGCTGCTCCTTCGCGGCCTCGGTCGACGGATCGATCCGGAACGCCCGCGCGTAGGCGTCGAACGCCTTCTCCGCGTCGAGCAGCCTCGTGCGCTGGAGCTCGCCGATGCGGAGCAGCAGCGATGTCTTGCGCAGCGAGTCGGTCTCCGCCGCGAGCTGGATCTCGTGGACGCCGACGAGCGGCCCCCACTCGGACAGCTGCTCGTAGACCGGCTCGAGGATCGCGGCCGCAGCGAGCTGCTGCGGATCACCACCACGCAGGTGCACCTCGAGCGCGCCGCGCGCACGCTCGTGCGCCGGCATGATGTCGAGGATGTCCCGGTACGCGTCGATCGCGCCCGGCACGTCCGACAGGTGCTGCTCCTTGACCTGACCGAGGCGGAACTTCAGCTCGGTGTGGCCAAGCTTGTCCTCGTCCGGGCCGACGATCGTGAGCTGGCGCCCGAGGATGTCCGCGAGCTCCTTCCACTGCTGGTTGCGGAGGTAGATGCGGTCGAGGCTGCGCAGCGCGCTCGGCTCGTCGCCGGCGGCGTCGAGGATCGCCTGGTACGCCGCGACGGCGCGCTTGTCGTCCTTGACCTCGTCCTCGTAGAGCTGACCGATCTTGGACTGGATCGCGATCCGCTCGTCGCCATCGTTGGAGAGGTCGAGCTTCTTGGTGTAGATGCCGAGCAGGTCTTCGAACTGACCCTTGCCGATGTAGAGCCGCTCGAGGGCATCGAGCGCCTGCTCGTTGCCCTCGTCGATCTCGAGGATCTTGCGGTTCATGTCGAGCGCGCGCTCGATATCCGCCTGCTCCTTCTCGATGACGCGCGCCATCACGAGCATCAGCGGCAGCGCATCTGGCTTGTGGGCGAACTTGCCGAGCGACGCCGTGTACGCGTCGATCAGCGCGTTCCAGGCTGCCGCCGGAGGTTCGATCGATGCCGCGAGGCGCTCGGCCTCGCCGCGGATCTCCTCGGACTCGTGGTCCTCGGCGTGCGCCTTGAGCCACCAGCCGAACGCCGCGCCCTTGTCGCGCAGGCGCTCCTCGCTGTACTGCGCGAGGCGCTTGATGCGCTCCTGGCGCGTGATCTGATCGTCTGCCGGCGTCGCGCGCAGCTGGATCTCGAGCACGCGGACGAGCGCCTTCGGATCGCGG
>Ga0247822_10002046_pt1 | contig 12745 bp, 10 predicted proteins | sample 13C_Cellulose_Da_FD_192423 | JGI IMG/M metagenome (GOLD analysis project Ga0247822, IMG submission 192423) | Soil microbial communities from agricultural site in Penn Yan, New York, United States - 13C_Cellulose_Day30 | ecosystem: Environmental > Terrestrial > Soil > Agricultural land | place...
GGCGCAGCCGCTCGAGGCGTTCGTCGAGCGCGTGGTGATCGATGCCCCGGAGGGCGAGCCGCTCCGGCTCGAGCTCGAGAGCTTCGTTGCGGCGCTGCGCGGGGAGTCACCCGTGGCGGTGGACGGCAAGGCCGGCCGTGACGCATTGGCGGTCGCACTCCGCATCGTCGGCGACATCGAGCGCAGCATGGCGACGCTGCGCGGCGGTACGCCGGGGAAGCAGCCGGACGGTGCGTGAGATCCTGATCCTCGCCGGCGAGGCCTCGGGCGACCTGCACGGGGCCATCCTCGCCGAGCGATTGAAGGCGCGGCGCCCTGACCTGCACCTCGCCGGCACCGGAGGCTCGCGCATGCGCGAGGCCGGCGTCGAGATGATCGAGGAGCACGAGGGCGTGGTCGGGTTCGTCGAGGTGCTGCGGCACATCCCCTCGCACCTGCGCCTGCTGCGCACGCTCAAGGATCGGCTCGCCTCGGGACGCGTCGGGCTGGTCATCTGCATCGACTACCCTGGCTTCAACATGCGCGTGGCCGCGACGGCGGAAGCGGCAGGAGTGCCCGTCCTCTACTACATCACGCCGCAGGTCTGGGCTTGGCGCGCCGGGCGCATGCGGACGATGGCGCGCATCATCACGAAGGCTGCGGTGATCCTGCCGTTCGAGGAGCAGATGCTGCGGGGGGCCGGCGTCGACGCGACCTTCGTGGGGCATCCGCTGCTCGACCGCGCGCAGGCGATGCCGGACAAGGCCGAGGCGCGGCGCCGCATCGGGCTGCCGGAGCAGGGCGAACTGCTGGCGCTCTTTCCCGGCAGCCGCGCGCAGGAGATCCGCCGGCATCTCTCCGACTTCGTGGCGGTGGCGCGCGAGTTGGAGCAGCGGCGTCCCGGGCTGCGGGTGGTGCTGAGCGTGGCGCCGACGATCGAGTTCCGCGCCGACGAAGTGCCGTTCCCGATGGTGCGGTCGGCGTCATTCGACGTGCTGCGCGCCGCGGACGTGGCGCTCTGCAAGAGCGGCACGACGACGCTCGAGGCGGCGGTGGCGGGGTGTCCCTGCGCGATCGTCTACCGCACGAGCGCCATCTCCTACGCCATCGCGCGACGGTTGGTGAGGATCCCGCACATCGGCCTGCTCAACATCGTCGCCGGCCGCGAGGTGGCGCCGGAGTTCGTGCAGGATGCGTTCCGCCCGGCGCCCGTGGCGGACGCGCTCTCACCGTTGTTCGACCCGCGCAGTCCAGAGCGAGAGCGCATGGAGGCGGGGCTGGCGGAAGTGCGCGCCAAGCTTGGCACCCCGGGCGCGACGGAACGCGTGGCCGAGATGGCGCTCGGCATGTTGCGGTGAGCACGCCCGCGAGCGGACCCGCCGCGAACGGACCCGCCGAGAACGGACCCGCGGGCGACGCCGAGAAGGAGCGCGCGGCAAGGGCGCGCGCGCAGGAACGCCGCGTGCGCTGGGTCGTGCGGCTCGGGGGGCCGCTCGTGCGGCTCCTCGCGTCGACGTGGCGGTACGAGGAGGTCAACGCGGCGCCATGGCGCGGCCTGCGCGCCGCCGGCACGCCGATCATCTTCACGCTCTGGCACGGGCACCTGCTGGCGCAGACCTGGCGCCGCCGCAATGAGGGCATCACGGCCATGATCAGCGAACATCGCGACGGTGAGATCATCGCGCGGCTGGTGGAGTCGTGGGGCTACCGCACGGTGCGCGGTTCCTCGTCGCGCGGCGCCGGCCGCGCGCTGCTCGGCATGGTGCGGGAGCTGCAGGCAGGCAGGGAGTTCGCGATCACCCCGGACGGCCCGCGTGGCCCAGCGGGCGTGGCGCAGCCGGGCGTGCTGCTCGCCTCCGAGCGAGCGCAAGCGGCGATCGTACCCATGCGCAGCGAAGTCACGCGCGCCTGGAGGCTCGGGGGATGGGACCGCTTCATGGTGCCCAAGCCGTTCGCGCGCGTGCGGATCACATACGGCGATCCGTGGGTCGCGAGCGGAACGGACGACGCCGCGGCGGCAGAGCTGACCCGGCGCATGGGGCCGGCATGAGCGGGCGCAAGGAGCCGGCATGAGCCGGCGCATGGGGCCCGCATGAGCCGCGCGATCGAGCGCGCATGGGAGCGCGACGGGGCAGCGGCGCGAGCGCTCGCGCCGCTCTCGTGGTTCTTCGGCGCGTTGGTCGCGATGCGCAACGGAGCGTACGAGGCCGGCCTCGCGCGCCGCCACTCGCTCGGCCTGCCGACCGTCAGCGTCGGCAACCTCACCGTCGGCGGCACGGGCAAGACGCCCGTGAGCGCGTGGTTCGCGGCGGAGATGACGCGCCGCGGCGAACGACCGGCGATCCTGCTCCGCGGTTACGGCGACGACGAACCGCTGGTGCACGCGCGGCTGACGCCGGGTGTGATCGTCGTCGCGGACGCCGACCGCGTGCGCGGCGCGGCACGCGCGCGCGAGCAGGGTGCCACGGTCCTCGTGCTCGACGATGGGTTCCAGCACCGTCGCGCACGCCGCGACCTCGACGTCGTGCTCGTGGCGGCGGAGCAGGGCCGGGCGCACCGATTGCTCCCCGCGGGGCCGCTGCGCGAGTCGCGCGGCGCGTTGCGCCGCGCCCAGTTGCTCATCGTCACGCGCAAGACGGCGAGCCTCGGCGCGGCCGAAACCGTCGCTGCGGATTGGGGCGGTGGTCTGCCCACCGCGATCCTTCACCTCGCGCCGGGCGCGTTGCACCGGTGGACCGTCGACGGCGCGGCGCCCCTTCTGGACCTGACCGCACTCGCCGGACGGCGCGTGCTGGCATTCTCGGCGCTCGGTGCCCCTGCCGCGTTCGAGGGGCAGCTCGCCGCCGCTGGGGCGGTGGTGGAGTCCGCGGCATACCCGGACCACCACCCGTTCAGCGGTGAGGAGATCGCCGGCCTGGCCAACCGCGCGGCGACGATGGATTACGCTGTATGCACACTCAAGGACGCCGTCAAGGTGGGTCCGCGGTGGCCTCGCAATGCCCCTCCATTTTGGTATCTTTCACAGGCTGTGAACGTCGAGCGTGGAGAGCGAATCCTGGCGGATCGCCTGGACCACCTGACGACTGACGTCTCTCCGTAGCGCGACCCACCTTCAGTCCCTTTTGCCGGTCTCCGACCGGTACGGTGCCCCTGACCATCATGGCCGACTTGCGCCTCCCGACGAATCCGATCGTGCGTCCCGACAAGGACCGCTTCCTCAACGAAGACAACCCGTTCGAGGCGATGATGTCGCGCCTTGACCGGGCCGCCGCGCTGCTCGACCTGGAGCCTGGCATCTACAAGGTGCTGAAGAGCGCCGAGAAGGAGATCACGGTGTCCATCCCCGTGATGATGGACAACGGCGAGGTCGAGGTGTTCACCGGCATCCGCGTGCTGCACAACACGTCGCGCGGCCCGGCCAAGGGCGGCATCCGCTTCGACATGAACGTCAACATCGACGAGGTGCGTGCGCTCGCGGCGTGGATGACGTGGAAGTGCGCGGTCGTCAACATCCCGTTCGGCGGCGCCAAGGGCGGCGTGATCTGCGACCCGCTCAAGATGTCGGTCGGCGAGCTTGAGCGCGTGACGCGCCGCTACACCGCGGGCATCATCCAGACGCTCGGCCCCGACTCCGACGTGCCCGCGCCGGACGTGAACACGAACGAGCGCGTGATGGCGTGGCTGATGGACACCTACTCGATGCACGTCGGGCACACGGTCAACGCCGTGACCACCGGCAAGCCGGTCGAGATGGGCGGATCGCTGGGCCGCAAGGAGGCGACCGGTCGCGGCGTGACGATCGCCGCGCGCGAGGCGCTCAGCCACCTCAAGATGGAGATCAAGGGCGCGACCGTCGCCGTGCAGGGCTTCGGCAACGTCGGCTCCACGGCGGCGCTGCTGATGGCGCGCGAAGGCGCGAAGGTCGTCGCGATCAGCGACCGCACGGGCGGCTACATGAACCCCAAGGGCATCGACGTCGAGGATGCCGCGGCGTGGGTGAGGCAGCACCGGTCGCTCGAGGGCTACAAGAAGGGCGAGGCGATCACCAACGAGCAGCTCCTGCAGCTCGAGGTCGACCTGCTCATCCCGGCGGCGCTCGAGAACGTGATCACGACCAAGAACGCCAAGAACATCAAGGCCAAGGTCATCGTCGAAGGGGCCAACGGCCCGACGTCGGCCGGCGCGGACTCGATCCTCGACGAGAAGGGCATCTTCGTCGTGCCGGACATCCTGGCGAACGCCGGCGGCGTCACGGTCTCGTACTTCGAGTGGGTGCAGAACCGCGGCGGCTACTACTGGACGGAACAGCTCGTGAACGACCGGCTGCGCGAGATCATGGTCAACAGCTTCCGCGACGTGCTCAAGCTCTCGCAGCAGCACAAGGTGAACATGCGGACGGCGGCGTACATGGTCGCGATCAGCCGTGTCTCCACGGTGCATCGCCTGCGTGGCATCTATGCGTGATGGCGCCCGGCTCCCGGCCGCAGCGGGACGGGGGCAGCGCTGAAGGTCTGGGTGGCCGCCGTGGGAAAGCCGCGCGATGCGGCGCTCGCGGCGGCCATCCGCGAGTATGAGACGCGGGCGGCGCGCTACTGGCCGCTCGAGGTGGTCGAGGTCCGCGAGGAATCCGCCGGCGGCCGGAGTGGCGCGTCGGCGGAACTCGTGATGAAGAAGGAAGGCGAGCGGTTGCTCGAGCGGCTGCCCACGTCGGCCCGGCTGGTGCTCTGCGATCCGGGGGGCGAAGCATTCACCTCCGAATCGTTCGCGGCGTTCCTCCAGGCGCAGCGTGAGTCGGCGCAGGATGTCGCCTTCCTGCTGGGCGGGGCGCACGGTCTGGGAGAGGTGGTGCGGCAGCGGAGTCATCGTCGCATCGCACTCGCGCCGTGGACGCTGCCGCACGAGCTCGCCCGCCTGGTGCTCGCCGAGCAGTTGTACCGAGCCGGGTCGATCGGACGCGGCGAACCCTATCACAAGTGATGCCGCCCGCCGTGATGACCACGAATTGCCGCCGATGTCGCTCGCCGCTGGGTCCGCTCTCGCGCGCCAGGGGCTGCCGATGAGCGCTCCTCGCGTCGTCAGCGAGCCGCTCGGCGGCGGACCACTCTCGCGAGGCGTGCAGGACGGCCTCGCCCCCGAGGAGTGGTTCCGTCCCCGTCCCTCGGGTGCCGCGGAGTGGAAGAAGCGCGCCGAGTCGGTGCGCAAGGATTTTGACGGAAGCAAGTGGCTGGCCGGCCTGCGCCCCGCCTTCGATCCGTCGGGCGCCGCCGCCGAGCGGCTCGACCGCGTGGCGGCCGCGAACGGCATCGTCGTCACGACGGGCCAGCAGCCCGGGCTCTTCGGCGGGCCGCTCTACACGCTGCTCAAGGCGATGTCGGCGCTCACGCTCGCCGACCGCATCGAGCGTGAGACGGGGATCCCCACCGCGCCGGTGTTCTGGGCCGCCACGGACGACGCGGATTTCGCCGAGGCCTCGTGGACCGCGGTGGTGGAGGGAGCCACGGCCCGCCGACTCTCGATCCCCCGCAAGGGAGCCGACGGGCTGGTGATGGCCGAGATGCCCCTCGGTGACACGTCGGAGCAGTTCGAGCGGCTGGTCGAGTCTGCCGGCTCGTCGCCTCACGCGCAGGTGCTCGAGGCGCTCGCGGCGGCGTACCAGCCGGATGCGACGGTGGGCGGCGCGTACCTCACCTTCCTGCGCGCGTTGCTGCAGCCGCATGGCATCGCCGTGCTCGACGCTTGGCATCCCGCGACGCGTGCCGCCGCCCGCCCGACGATGATGGAGGCGCTGCGACGCGCATCGGCGATCGACGAGGCACTGGCGCTCCGGATGGTGGCGATCGAGCGCGCCGGCTTTCGCGCGCAGGTGGCGCGCGTGCCCAGGCTCTCGCTCGTCTTCCGCAGCACGGCCGGCATCAAGGAACGCGTGCCGATCCTGCAGGCTACGGAGACGGCCGATCGCGCCGATGCGGTGCTCTCTGCGAACGTGCTGCTGCGTCCCGTGGTCGAGCGTCGGATCCTGCCGACGGTTGCGTACGTGGGAGGGCCCGGCGAGATCGCGTACTTCGCGCAGGTGAGCGCGGTGGCCGACGCACTCAACATGAGTTCGCCGCTCGCCGTCCCGCGCTGGTCCGCGACGGTCGTCGAACCGTCCGTCGACCGTCGCCTCGGCCGGCTCGGCATGGTGCTCGACGACATCCGGAAGCCGCATGAGGCGGAGCGCCGGCTCGGCGACCGCGCCATGCCGAGCACGCTGCGCGAGTCGCTCGACGCGCTGCGCGAGGAACTCGCGCGGCGCATGGGTGGGATCGCGGCAGCGACCGCGGCGGCGGACCAGCTCGTACCGGAGCGCGTCGTCGAGGGCGCACGTCACCAGATGCTGCATCGCGTGGACCGGCTCGAGCGCCGGCTGCGCGCGGCCGCGCGTGCACGACACGTGGACGCCGTGCACGATCTCGCGGCGGTGCGCGCGGCGATCATGCCGGAGGGCCAGCGACAGGAGCGACGGCTCAACGCCGTGCCCATGCTCGCGCGCCACGGCGACCTGCTCGTCGCGCAGCTCAAGGCCGGTGCGGCGGTGCACGCGGGGACGCTGGTCGGCGGGTGACGCGCGCGAGCAAGCTGCCCGGCGGCGCCCGCCTGGTGGCGGCGGGGATCCTGCTCAGCAGGATCTTCGGCCTCGTGCGGCAGCGGGTCACGGCGCACTTCCTCGGCACCGGGCTCGCCGCCGACGCGCTGGCGGCGGCCTTCCGCATCCCGAACATGTTGCAGAACCTGTTCGGCGAGGGCGTGCTCTCCGCATCGTTCATTCCGGTGTATTCCCGGTTGATGGCGGAGGGCAAGCGCGACGAGGCGGGCCGGGTGGCCGGCGCCGTACTCTCGCTCTTGGCGTTGGTCATGTCGGTGATCGTCCTGGTCGGCGTGCTCGGGGCTCCTTGGCTCGTGGCGCTGATCGCGGGCGGTTTCGACGACGCGACGAAAGCCCTCACGACGCAGCTCGTCCGCATCATCTTCCCGGGCATCGGGGTGCTGGTGCTATCGGCTTGGTGTCTCGGCGTGCTCAACTCCCATCGCCGGTTCTTCCTCTCGTACGCATCGCCGGTCATCTGGAACGCGGCGATCATCGCGGCGCTGCTGTGGGGTGGACCGTCGCTCGCCGGTGGCTCGCTCGCAGTGACCGTCGCTTGGGCGAGCGTCCTTGGCGCGGTGCTGCAGTTCGCGATCCAGGCGCCGACGGTTCGCCGGCTCGACCGCCAGATCCGTCTCGGCCTTGCTCCCGGCGATCACGATGTCCGCACCGTCGTCAGGAACTTCGGGCCGGTGTTCGTGGGACGCGGCGTGGTGCAGTTGAGCGGCTTCGCGGACACGCTGATTGCGTCGCTGATCGGCGCGGGCGCACTCGCGACCCTCAACTACGCGCAGGCCATCTCGATGCTGCCGGTGTCGCTGTTCGGCATGTCCGTCTCGGCCGCCGAGCTGCCGGCGATGTCTGGTGAGCGCGGGACCGGCGAGGAGGTGGCGACCGCGCTTCGGGCGCGGCTCGACCGCGGACTCACGCGCATCGCGTACTTCGTGATTCCCTCGGCGGCGGCGTTCCTGTTCATCGGCGGAGTGCTCGCGGCCGCGGTGTACGAGGGCGGCGCGTTCACCGGCGCCGACGCACAGTGGGTTTGGGGTGCGCTCGCCGGCTCGGCGGTCGGTCTGCTCGCGGCGACGATGGGACGGCTCTACGCATCGGCGTCGTACGCGCTCGGCGACACGCGCCTGCCGCTGCGCACGGCGATCGTCCGTGTGTCGATCGGCGCGGCGCTCGGCTGGGCGGCGGCGCTCTATCTCCCCGCGGCTTTGGGGGTCGACGAGCGATGGGGCGTGGCCGCTCTCGCCGCCGCGTCGGGGCTCGCCGCGTGGGTGGAGTTCGTGCTCCTGCGCCGCGGCATCCGCGTGCGCATCGGCCGCACCGGCGTGCCCGCCACGCGCCTCGCCGCGCTCTGGGCGTGCGCCATAGTGGCCGGCGTGGCCGGCGCGGCCACCGTGCGCACGCTCTCGGCGCACCCCGCGCTGATCGTCGCGCTCGCGGCGGTGCCCGTGTTCGGCGTCGTCTACCTGGGCGCCACGCGCCTGATCGGCATCCACCCGTCCGATGCGCGACGCGCCTGACATCGTCGCGCAGAAGCTTGCGCATCTTCCCGACACGCCCGGCGTCTACCTCTGGAAGGCCGCCGACGGGGCGGTGCTGTACGTGGGCAAGGCCAAGCGGCTGCGGCCGCGCGTGCGCAGCTACTTCGGCTCCGATCACCTCGAGAGCCTGAAGACGCGCGCGCTGGTGGCGCAGATCGCCGACGTCGAGACCATCGTCGTGCCGAGCGAGACGCACGCGCTGATCCTCGAGGCGAACCTGATCAAGGAGCATCGCCCGCGGTTCAACATCACGCTGCGCGACGACAAGTCGTATCCGTACGTGAAGGTCACGGTGCAGGAGCCGTTCCCGCGCGTGTTCGTGACGCGGCGGCTCGAGAGCGACGGCGCGCGCTACTTCGGCCCGTACACGGACGTCTCGGCGATGCGCCGCGCGCTCGACGTCGTGCGGCGCACCTTCACCGTGCGCTCGTGCCGCTACGACATGCCGCGCGAGATGCCGGAGCGGCCGTGCCTCGACTACCACATCGGCCGGTGCAAGGCGCCCTGCGTGTTCCTGCAGACGCAGGAGGACTACCGCGCGATGATCGACGAGGTCGTGGCCTTCCTCGATGGGCGCACGGATGCGGTGGTGCGGCGCGTGAAGGCCCGCATGCAGGAAGCCGCCGACGCGCTGGACTTCGAGCGCGCCGCCGAGCTGCGCGACGCGCTGGCGCGACTGCAGCAGATGGAGGAGCCGACGGTCGTGCTCTCGGTCGAGGGTGGCGACCGCGACGTGATCGGCTATGCCCGAGACGGCGAGGACGCCGCCGTCACGATGCTTCGCATCCGCGGCGGCAAGCTGCTCGCGCGCGACCACCGCTTCCTCGAGGGCGTCGAGGGCGAGAGCGATGGTGACGTCCTCTCGATGTACCTCGTGAGCACCTATCTGGCGGCGCCGGCGCGTGCGCGCGAGCTGCTGCTGCCGTTCGACTTCGAGGATCGCGCATTGTTCGAGGAGGCGCTCGCCGGCGACGCGCAAGTGCGCATCCCGCAGCGCGGCCCCAAGCGCGACCTGCTTGACCTTGCCGAGCAGAATGCGCGACACCTGCTTGAGGAGTTCAAGCTCGCGGGCGACGACACCGACGAGCGCGCCGTGGACCCGGTCTACGAACTTGGCCGCGAGCTGGGGCTCGAGCGGCTGCCGCGATCGATCGTCTGCTTCGACAACTCCACGGCGCAGGGCAAGGACAGCGTCGGCTCCATCGTCTGGTTCGAGAACGGCCGGCCGCGCCGGGCCGAGTATCGCACGATGCGAGTGAAGAGCGTCGATGAAGCCGCCGGGCCGGATGATTTCCAGTCGATGCGGGAGGTGGTCGGCCGGTACTTCCGGCGCCGCCTCGACGAGAAGAAGCAGTTGCCGGACCTCGTGGTGGTCGACGGCGGAAAGGGGCAGCTCAGCGCGGCGGACACCGCGCTCAAGGAACTCGGGCTCGGCGAGCTGCCGCTCGTGAGCCTCGCCAAGCGCGAAGAGGAGATCTTCGCGCGCGGGCGGAGCGAGCCGCTGCGCCTGCCGCGACGCTCGCCGGCGCTGCGGTTATTGCAGCAGGCACGCGATGAGGCCCACCGCACCGCCGTCGGTTACAACCGCAAGCGCCGCACGATGCGGACTGTGACGAGCGAGCTGCTCAGCATCCCGGGGATCGGTCCGGTGAAGCGCCGTGCGCTGCTCATGAAGTTCGGTTCGCTGCAGGGCGTGCGTGAGGCGACTGTCGAGGAGATCGCCGCGGTCGAGGGATTCAGCGCGGCGCGCGCACGGTCGATCTTGAAGTCGCTCGGCGTGGAGCTGGGTCCGGACGAGGCAGCACCCGTAGCCGCACCACCCGAAGCCGCACCACCCGAAGCCGCACCACCCGTAGCACCCACCGAGTCGTCCGAGACTCCGCCCTCCACGCCGACCGATGCGCCTTCAGCTGATCCCGAGCCCGGCGCGTAGCATCTCACAGTCGTGCGTTCACCCTCAATCCGAATTCATCGTGTCCTGGTCCCTCAATTGTTCGTCCTGCGCCTATTCCAAGCCCGAAGGCACCGCACTCGCCTCGGTCTGTCCTGATTGCGGCCAGCCGCTGCTCGTGAAGTATGCCAACGCCGTTCCGCGTTCGGCGGTCACGAGCGAAGCGAGCCTCTGGCGTTACGCCGCCGCGCTGCCGTCGTTGCCGGGCGAGAGTCGCGTCACACTCGGCGAGGGCATGACGCCGCTGGTCGAGCTGCCGCACCTCGCGCGCGACATCGGCGTGCGCCGGCTCTGGGTGAAGGACGAGGGCATCAACCCGACCGCCAGCTTCAAGGCGCGTGGACTGATGATGGCGGTCACGCGCGCCAAGGCACTGGGCCTCGCGGGTGTCTGCGTGCCGACGGCGGGCAATGCCGGCATCGCGCTCGCCGCCTACGCGGCGGCGGCCGGAATGCCGTGCCGCATCTTCGCACCGGAGACCACGCCGTCGGCGATCCTCGGCTCCATCCGCGCGTTCGGTGCGGAACTGGTGTTGGTCGCCGGCCACATCGGCGACGCCGGCAAGGCCACGGTGGCGTTCGCGACCGAGAGCGGCTTCTTCAACGTCGCCACCGTGCGCGAGCCGTACCGCGTCGAGGGCATGAAGACGATGGGCTACGAAGTGGCGGAGCAGCTCGGTTGGCGTCTGCCGGACGCCATCGTCTACCCGACCGGCGGTGGCGAAGGCACCATCGGCATCTGGAAGGCGATCAACGAGATGCTGGCGTGGGGCTGGCTGTCGGCCGGAACGGCGAAGCCCCGCATGATCATCGCGCAGGCCGAGGGATGCGCGCCGCTGGTGCGCGCGTTCCGCGAGGGAGCGGAGAAGGCCACTGCATGGGCCGACCCCGCCACGCACGCGAGCGGCCTGCGCGTACCGTCGCCCTTCGGCGACCGCATGACGCTGCGCACGCTTCGCGAGAGCGCTGGCGACGCAGAGTCGGTGGGAGAAGAGGCGATCCGTCGCGGCACGTTCCTGCTCGCTTCGCGCGCGGGCATCGACGCCGCACCGGAAGGAGGCGCCGCGTTCGAGGCCACGCGTCAGTTGGTGGCGAGCGGCCGGCTCAAGTCCGACGCGGAGGTCGTGGTGTTCAACACCGGCAGCGGGGCGAGCTACCGTCACTAGATTGGACCCATGCGAATCGCGATCCTCGACCCATTCTCCGGAATCTCCGGCGACATGTTCCTCGGCGCCCTGCTCGACGCAGGGCTCGAGGAGACGTTCATCACCTCATTGCCGGCGACGCTCGGCATAGAGGGCGTGGGCGTACAGGTCACGAGCGTGCTGCGCGGGCAGGTGGCCTGCCGTAAGGTGGATTTCACCATCCCGCCGCAGCCGCACGGGCGTCACCTCAAGCACATCCGCGCCATCGTCGAGGCGACGCCGGCGCCGGAGGCCGTGAAACAGAAGGCGATGGAGGCCTTCACGCTGATCACGGAGTGCGAGGCCGCCATCCACGGCACCACGGTGGAGCGCGTGCACCTGCACGAGGTCGGTAGCGTGGACGCGATCCTCGACATCGTTGGGTCGATCTGGGGCTTGGCGCTGCTGGGCGTCGAGCGGGTGTACTGCGGCACGCTGCCGTTGGGTGACGGCTTCGTGGACACCGCTCATGGCCGCATGGCGGTGCCGACTGCCGCGACCCTGAAGCTGCTCGAAGGACTGCCGGTGCGCCCCGGCCCGGAAGGGTCAGGCGAACTCGTGACCCCGACGGGGGCCGCGCTGGTGCGGGTGCTGAGTGCCGGCGCGCCGCCGGCAGGCTTCACGCCACGGGCCAGTGGGTTCGGGGCAGGCACCAAGGACTTCAAGGACCGTGCGAACGCCCTGCGGCTGATCCTCGCGGATGCGGAGCTGACCGACGACGATGCCTCGCGCGCTGCCGGCAGCGGCAGCACGCCAGCCAGCTCCCCGGCCGCCATCGAGCGGCTGGTGGTGCTCGCGGCGGACCTGGACGATTGCACCGGAGAGCAGGTCGCTGCCGTCGCCGAGCTGCTGCGGGCTGCCGGCGCGCTCGACGTGACGGTCCTGCAGACGATCATGAAGAAGGGGCGCCCAGGCACGCGGATCGAGGTGCTTGCCGACCCCAGGCTCGCCGACGCCCTCGCCGCGCTGTTGCTCCGGGAGAGCTCGACCATCGGCGTGCGACAGCATCTGGTGCAGCGGCTGGCACTCCCGCGCGAGCACCACGACGTGGTGGTCTTTGGCCAGCCTGTGGGGCTCAAGACCGTGAGGTTGGCAGACGGCAGCCGCCGCGCCAAGCCGGAGTTCGATGACGTCGTACGCGCGGCTGCGGCGACGGGGCGGACCATGGCCGAGATCAATGCGGCCGCACTGGCGGAAGGGCAGGGAGACGGCCTCAACTGAGAGCGCGGAAGTCGCTGTGAATCATTGTGTTCCGCGGGCTCGCCTGATAGATTGAGTGAGCCGCGCACCGCGGCTTTTTTTTGGCTCCACGCCTGTCCCAGGTCGCGAATTTCCGATGGTCCGTGTCCTCCGAGTCGAACCCGATAGCATCGCCGCCGGCCTGGGGATCATCCCCGGGACCGAGCTGTTGGCCGTGAACGGGCGTGGACTCGCGGACTTCCTGGACTGGGAGTTCC
>Ga0247822_10002047_pt1 | contig 12741 bp, 6 predicted proteins | sample 13C_Cellulose_Da_FD_192423 | JGI IMG/M metagenome (GOLD analysis project Ga0247822, IMG submission 192423) | Soil microbial communities from agricultural site in Penn Yan, New York, United States - 13C_Cellulose_Day30 | ecosystem: Environmental > Terrestrial > Soil > Agricultural land | place...
GCACGGGATCTCGGCGGCGCCCCGGACGACTACGACGTCGGAGGCGGACGCGTGTTCCGCCGTGGCACGCCCTCACGCGGCTTCGAGGTCGGACAGGCGGCGACGCGCGCTGTCGCCCTCGGCGGCGCGTTCGACGGACACGAGCTGCCCGCCGACATCCACGCGATGACGAAGGCGTCGGCAACGGCGCTGGCCGGTCTCGGGCTGATGGGCGTGGCCAAGGATGCCTATCCGCACGACGGCAGCACTCATTCGTACGTCATCGGCTTCGCGGAAGTGGAGGTCGACGTCGAAACCGGCACTGTCACGCTGATCGATTACACGGCGATCGCGGACGTGGGCCGCGTCATCAATCCGCGGAGCCTCTCGGGCCAGGTGCTGGGCGGCGGCTGCATGGGCATCGGCCACGCCTTGACGCAGCGGTGGGCGTTCGATCAGCACTACGGGATGCCCGTGACGCGGCGCTTCCATCACGTCCGCCCGCTGACGATGCTCGACGTGCCGCCGGATGGGCTCCACTGCGAAGCGCTCGACCTCCGCGATCCGGATGGGCCGGTGGGGGCGCGCGGCGTGGGCGAGCCGCCCGTGGGCGCGGGGTTCGGTGCCGTGCTGGCGGCAATCGGCGATGCCATCGGCTACGAGCTGTTCCAACGTTCGCCGGTCACGCCGGACGTCGTCGTGTCATCCCTGGCTGCGGGGCGGCGTGTGCATCCAGCCCTGACAGGTCACCTCTAACGTAATCTTGGCCTCCTGTGAGGAAGACGATAACTGCCCTGAGGTTAGGTGAACGTCACCAGATCCGCGATCTTGATCGGCCGGCCCTCGTCGATGCTCTTGCGCGCTGCGATCCCGGTCAGGCATGACATCGCGCCGGCGCGCGAGTCGGGCAGGCGCATGTGCGCAGGGGCGTCGATCTTGAAGATCAAATCGCGCAGCCGCTGATCGCCGCCGCCGTGGCCTTCGGTCTCGCGCGGCACCTCGACCTTCACGCGCTTGCCGAAGTTCTTGATCACATACATCGCGGTCTCTTCGCCCGGGTCCCACGCCTGCCGCTCGTAGTCGCGCACCTCGAGCCGGCCCTTGGTGCCGTTGAAGGCGAGGTAGTAGCCCTCGACGGGCAGGAACGCGTTGACCGAGTAGCTCATGTTGACGCCGTTCGAGTACTTCACGACCTCGTTCATCGTGTCGAAGATGTCGACGTCTTCCTTGAAGACGCAGCCGTCGCGTTGATAGCCGTCGGCCGGCTCGCAATCGTTGTACAGAGCCACGAGGTTCGGGCTCTTGTTGATGTCCCAGTAATAGGCACACTTGTCCTTGTGCGGACACGTCCGGCAGTCCGTGTGCCGGAAGGGCCCGCTCTCGCCGTAGGTCGCCAGGCTGCCGAGCGCCGACACCTGGACCGGCTCGCCATCGAGCCACCAGTTGACGAGATCGAAATGGTGCGACGCCTTGTGTACCCAGAGCGAGCCGCTCTTGGACCGCAGCCGGTGCCAGCGCCGGAAATAATCGGCGCCATGCGTCGTGTCGCGCGGAATTGCGCCTCGTCGATGACCATCGGCTTTTCAGTCATCACGTCGACGCCGCGCTCCATCGCGCGGACCAGATACTGGCTGTGGAACGCGTCGACGGTCGTCACCATGACGACATCGGGCTTGGCCTTGGTGATCATGTCGTCGAAGTTGGTGTAGGTCGGGCAGGTCGCCCCGATCTGGCGCTTGGCGACCTCGACGCGCAGCGGGTTGATGTCGCACAAGCCGACCATTTCGACCAGGTCGGGATAGTCGCGAAGGATCGGCCGGCCCCACATGCCGATCGCCCGCACCCCGGTGCCGACAATGGCGTAGCGGCGCTTGCCCTGAGCGGCCGAGCCGACGGCCTCGCCAGCGACCAGCGCGCCGAGCGCCGCCCCGGTCGCCGTGGAGACGAACTCTCTGCGAGTGACGCCGTCGGGGTTCGCCATCACCATCCTCCTCAGTGGACTGTCCCCTGTGACGCGAAGATTAAACTGCGCCCCGTCATGATTCCGCCGTGATTCGCAAGGCAAATGGCGGTACATCGGCGACAGGAGGCCGAATTAATCCCACAATTCACTTATGTTGACGATGCCATCAGCCCAGACTCCCGGCCGTATCCGCCGGTTTCCACCTGATCAGCCAGCAGTTGGAACGACCACTCGAGAGAGCTGAGGGGTTAGAGCGGCGCGACCTTGAAGCTGACGGGAGAATGGCGCCGGCAGCCAGTTCCGAACGGACGCAGCATCCGCGCGCAGTCGCGGCGACGACGTGCGGGGTGACGTCGTGTTCTCGAAGTCGGTCCAATCTGAGGGCTGATGGCACTCGGACGCCTGCAACACCCACAGTTTCAAGATGATGCGCGCTTCGATATCAGTGCCGTTTGGTGTTACGCTGCGAGCTTCGCAACGCCGGCAGGGATATGCAGGTCGGTCCAATACCAATTGGGCCGACCGAATGCCATTTCGTCGTGTCCTCGGACAGGCGCTATTGACCCTTATCGATCGGTCATGACAATGCAGACCACCGATTACAGCCGGCGCACCTTTCTCAGGCTAGCCGGTGGAGTTTGCGCGGGCACTGCAATGCCCTTTTCCATCGATTCAACACCGACGCCTTCGCCACCCATCGACCTGCCGACGGCTACGCTATGGGAGGCGAGCGAGCTCGTACGCACAAAGAAGGTGTCGCCGAGAGAACTGACCGCCTCATGCCTGGCGCGGATTGAGCGCTTGAACCCGAGCTTGAACGCGTTCATCACCGTGACTGCCGAACAGGCGACCGCGGACGCGCAACGCGCGGAAGCGGAGATCATGAAAGGCGGTTGGCGGGGGCCGCTGCATGGAATTCCTGTGGGCCTCAAGGACTTGTTCGACACGGCGGGCGTGCGGACGACGGGCGGAAGCGGGCAGTTTGCGGATCGCGTCCCGGCCGAAGACGCCGACGTCGTACGGCGACTCAAGGCAGCAGGCGCGGTGATCGTTGGCAAACAGAACTTGCATGAGTTCGGATTGGGTGCGACATCCGCATCGAGTCACTTCGGTCCTGTTCACAATCCCTGGAACCAGGACTACGTGGCCGGAGGCTCATCAGGCGGATCAGCAGCCGCCGTGGCGGCCTCGCTCTGTTACGGCGCCCTCGGGACCGACACGGGAGGATCGGTTCGCCTGCCCGCGTCCTTCTGCGGCACCGTCGGGCTGAAACCGACGTATGGGCGCGTGAGCACGCGTGGAGTCATTCCTCTCTCGTGGTCTCTGGACCACGTCGGCCCGCTCACACGCAGTGTGTTGGATGCTGCGATGCTCCTGCAGGCAATCGCCGGCTACGACGCCCAGGACGCTACCAGCGTTGATCGACCGGTCCCTGCGTTGATAGCGGCCATCAAACGCGGGCCAGGATCGCTGCGGGTTGGCGTGCCGAGGGAATATTTCTTTGCAGGGCTGCAGGCAGATGTGCAGACGGCAGTCGAGCAGGCGATTGGCGTCCTGTCGAAGCTGACCGCGCGCGTGCGGGACGTGGTCGTACCGGTGAACCCGGAAGTGAACGCCGCCGTGATGTTGGCCGAAGGCTTTGCCTTTCACGCGGCGCGAGTACGAGAGGCGCCGCAGTCGTTTCAACCACCCGTACTGGGGCGTCTGCGCGGCGGTGAGGTCGTGGGCACGGCGACGTATATCGACCGGCGCCGCGAACTGGATCGGATGCGTCGCGCAGCGCCAGGCCTGTTCACGAATGTCGATCTGCTCGTCACACCGACCGTCCCCCTGTTGCCGATAGCTATCGCCGAAGCGCAGGACGACCAAGCCGGAACGGCTTTGTTTGCCCGCAACACGAGACCGTTCAACGCCTACGGGCTGCCCGCCGTGTCCATTCCGTGCGGGTTCGCGAAGAACGGTCTTCCAATCGGCCTGCAAATTGTCGGGCCGCCCTGGGGAGAGGAGTCCGTCCTCCGCCTCGCTCACGCATTCGAACAGACGACCGAGCCACCGACACGACGTCCGGCGCTGTAATGCACTCAATTGACCACGGCCCAACAACGCGATGGACCCGTCGGCGCTTGACCTGGCGCTCGAGCGCGGCTCATTGCCGGCGTTAGGTTCCTGATGTCGCTCATGAAAGCCAGATGATGCCGACGTTCGGCTACGTGTCGTTGCGGCTGCTCGATACCGGCGACGCCATCGGAGCGGAAGGCGCCGATCTGAGGTTCGACGCATCTGTTGAGGTCGACACGTTGTCGGGCCACGGGACTTTCGCGGCGACAGTGGAGGTCATCTCACGATTCACACAGCACCTCGATGATCTCGCCGAACGCTTGACTCCATCGGCGCGTCTTGAGTGCGGCCTCGTAGCTGAGGACGAACGAATATCGTACTTCTCGTGCCAGATTGAGCGCATCTATACGCCAGTCGAGTTCGCGGCACAAGTGAGCCTGGGAACGGCCGGGCCGCAAGGAGTGATGCATCGTCTCCACGTGGGCCTGCAGCTGGAGCCCAAGTCAGTGGCAACCTTTCGCCGCGAGCTTCAAGACATCCTGATTCGTGGCAGCGGGATCGCTACGCTTGGCGCGCGACCAGAATGAACGACGATGCTGGCGGGCGTGGTCAGCGGACCTCTGCGCCCTCCCCCGATCCCGCCCGCAGGTGCCGGTCGTAGAACTTCTCCACCCTCTGCCACGCGTCCCGGAGGACGTGGGCGCGCGTGAAGTAGTGGAACTCGCCCGGGTACATCATGAACTCGATGTCCTGGCCGTTCTTGAGCATCGCATCGACCAGGCGCACCGTCTCGAGGTAGGGCACATTCACGTCGGAGGTCCCGGCCAGGATCAGCAGTGGCCGCGAAATCTTGTCGATCCGCTCGATCACTGCTGACTGCTGGTATAAGTTCGGGTTCTCCGCCGGCGTCTGCATGCGCCCGACCACCCAGACCCCTCCAGGGTCCTGATACCACATCCCGAAGTCGACCACCCCGGCCACGTCGACGCCGCACCGGAAGGTGGTCGGATTGTCCGCCATCGCGATTAGCGTGAAGTAGCCGCCGTAGCTGAGACCCCAGACACCGATGCGTTCGGTGTCCACGTAGCCCAGCGTCTTCAGGTAGTCGGCGCCCGCGGACGCGTCCTTGGCGTCCCTCCCGCCTACGTCCAGGTACACTCCCTGCCGCCAGTCCCTGCCGTAGCCGATGCTCCCGCGGTAGTCCGGGGCGAGCACAATGTAGCCCCGCTGGTTGAGGTACTGGTGGAAGGCGTAATACGTCGAGTAGTTCCGCTCGACGTGCCACCCGTCGTAGTTCTGGTTGATCCCGTCGCCGTGGATCCAGATGATGGCCGGGTGCCTGCGGGTCTTGTCGAGTCCTTTGGGCACGAACAGATACGCTGGCACCTGCTGCCCGTCGGGCGCAGGATATTTCACCAACTCCGGCTCGACGAACGCGTTCCGATCGATCCCGGCAGGCATCGAGTCCGTCAGTCGGACGGCCGCCGCTTTGTCTCCTCCGGCGGCCCTGATGAGATAGAGGTCCGCCGAGTTCTGCGGATCGGTGTGCTGATAAGCCAGGTGCTCGGCGTCCGGCGCCAGCACCGGCAGGATGTTCGCGCCGCGGCCCGTTGTCAGCATCGCGATCTGAGCCTTCGCCGGATCGCTGCCCAATGTCACCACGGCGAGATGTCGCACGCCGGGCTGGTCGTTCTGGCTGACCGAGTAGAAGATGCGGGTGCTGTCGGGCGACCAGGTCAGGTGGCGCACCTCGAGCCGCCCCTCGGTCACCTGCACGGGCTCGCCACCGGAGGCGGGGATGACGTAGAGATTGTCCCACCCGTCGCGGTCGCTGACAATCGCCACCCACTTCCCATCGGGCGACGGCACCGGATCGGACGCGACGAATGGGAGGCTCCAGAATTTCTCGCCCGTCTCGCGATAGAGGACGCGTGATTGGCCAGTCTTCAGATCTTCGATTGCCAACTCGCGCGTCTTGTTGTCCGCGCTCAGTCGCTGCACGAGGAGTCGGGATCCATCAAGCCAGGCAATCGCTGGATCCATGCCGAGGCTGGTTGCCAGCAGCGTCACTCTCCCCCCGGTGGCTGCGACGATGGCGGGCCTGCTCACCTGGTGGTCGACGCGGGAGTACACAATCTTGGAGCCGGAATAGTCCGGCGCCTCCGAAACAGGATCGACGCGTCCGATTGTGAACGCCAGGCGAGTGCCGTCCGGCGACCAACGTGGTCCTGTGACGAGGCCCTGTCCCTGTGTGAGACGCACCTCGCGGCCGTCGGCGACCGAACGTACGAAGAGGTCGCCCTCCGATCGCTGCCAGGCCGGAACACCCGGCTGGCCGCTGCGCACGAAAGCCACGCGTGCTCCATCCGGCGCCGGCACGACGGGACCCTCCATCTCCTTCGTCGTCCAAACCGGGTGCGCCTGGCCTTCGCCGGGCATCGCTTGCCACAGGTCGCCGTCGCGCACGAAGTAGAGGGTACGGCCGTCCTTGCTCCAGAACAGGTTCTCGACCGTCCCAGTCTCATACGAGGTGAGGGTTTGGGGCGCGACCGTGCCGGCCGCCTGTGTGTCGGCGAGCCAGACGTTCTGAACACCTGCCCGATCCCACACAAATGCGAGGCGCCGCCCGTCCGGGGCCCAGGTGGCTTCCGAGGGGTGGTTGATATTGACCAAGTTGTCGATGGTCAGGAGTCCCTGTGCGGCCGGCGGCGGCGGCGCGGCGCCAGCGCAGCCTATAGCCAGAGAGGACAGCGCAACAGCTAGGCTGCAGAGATATCGTCCGGCCATGGTGCCTCCGTTGGATCAGTCGGGCGGCGAACCGGCGGTCGGCGGGACTCACAGGAGCGCCGCCGGCCACCGTCGAGGAAGAACCCAGAAGCTCAGAAGGTCAGACGGGCCCCGAAGCCAGCCACGATTGGCGTCAGGAGCTGGATCGGCTGCCCGAAGGACGGACCGAGCGTCGTCACCTGGTTGATGACCGTGCCCGCGTTGAAGGTGTTGAAGAGGTTGAACATCCCCTCCAGCTTCGCGGTCTTTCCCATCGGGAACACCTTGGAGATCCGCAGATCGAGGAGCGAGACGTCCGGGTAGCGGTACGTGCCCCGAGGCTCGGCGGGCACGTTTACGGGACCCTGGTTCAAGTCCTGCAGCAGCAAGGTCCGGGTCAGCGGCTTGCCGGTGTAGTACCGGTAGTTCCCGCTAATCTGGATCTCGTATGGGAGGATGTAGGTGCCTCCGAGCTTCAGGACGTTGGGTGTGTCGGACGCCTGCACTCGATCCTCGATGTTGATCAGGTTGTTCGGATCGTTGGTGTCGACGAACCCGACCAGCCAGTTCTCGACGTTGAAGCTCTTGGCCTTGCTGTACGTGTAGCCCGCCAGCATCTGCCAGTTGTTCGAGAGCCGCTTCTTCGCGGTGAACTCGATCCCGTGGTAGGTCTCCCAGAACTGCGTCTGGTTCGTGATCACGCGGTCCACCTGGCCAAGGAATTCCGGCTTCAGGTTGTAGGCGGTGATCGAACCGCCGCCCGGAACGCTCACGGTCACCGGGTCGTAGGCCGAAGGCGGCACGGCATTGTTCACCTGGCCCAGCAGGTTCTTGTTCTTTCGGTAGTAGTAGGTGGCGCCGATGGCGAAATCTGTGCCGATCTCGCGCTGGACGCCCGCCGTGATCTCGTCGGAATAGGAACGGCTGATGTTCGAATCGAGGTTGACTCCGCTGGCGCCGCCGTAGCGGGTCAACACCGTGCCGAGCTCGTTGTCCTGCGCGACGTCGTCGCCGTTCGTGTCGCTCCACTCCATGTATTGGCCGCTGTACCCGTTCGGGTTCAGCGACTCGGGGAACCGGGATCCTTCCTGCACCGCGTAGCGGCTGAAGCTGGCCTTGATGGCGGTCTTGCCATCTCCCGTCAGGTCGTAGCTGGCACCGACGCGCGGCACAAGGATGCTGAAGTTCGGGATATCCTGCACCTCGGGATACTGGCGCTCGGAGAAGAACCGGCCGGCCGGGGCGCCCTGCGCCGGGTTCCACGCCTTGAAGTTCTCGAACCGCAGGCCGAGGTTGAACGTCAGGCGATTGTTGAGCGCCCATGCGTCCTGCCCGTAGAAAGACAGGTTCCGAATCATGCTCCGCTGGCTGAGCGGCAGGTTGGTGGCATCCACGTAGGCCGGCACTCCGTCGTAGTAGTGCTGGTCGAGAGTGCCGTTCATGATGTAGTCGTACCCGTTCATCGCGCGCATCCACTCGGACCCGACCTTGAAGTCGTGAGTCCCGGCCAGTCGATCCTTGTGGTATGTCAGCGACACGTTGGCCTGGTGCCGGTTGGCGGGGTTCGTGAAGTCGTAGATTGCCGCGTTGCTCACCGTGGACAGGATGTCGTCGATCTTCGAGATGTCGCTGGACTGGACCGAGGATTGGTAGGCGAGCGGGAACTTCAGGTTCAGGAAACCGTACCGCGCGTCGAGGAACAGCGAGTTGCCGAGGACCGACGTCCACTGCCCCTGGATCAGGTTGGCCGGCTCGATCTGCCGCCAGGAGGCCTTCTCCTCGGTGAAGGCGTAGCCGTTGTCCCTGCGGAAGAACCGGTTCTGATAGTTGAAGTAATACTGGACCATCAGCCTGTTCGCCGGGTTCACCTGCGCCGTCACCTTGCCGAGTACGTTGCTCTGGTGGTTGACGTCCACCTCGGGCGAGCCGTCGGGACGCTTGAGGCCGAGGATCTGCGTGTCGATGACGTACCACCGGTAAGACCCGAAGAACCAGACGTTCTTCCTGATCGGGCCTCCGAGGTACGGCTGGAAGTCGTAGATCTGGTCGATCGGGTTCGAGGTCTCGATGCCCTGGGCCTTCATCTCCGCGCTCACGTTGTTGCCCTGGAGCCCGCCAGGGTTCCACATGAACGTCGTGCCGCCGTGGAACTGGTCGCCGCCCGACTTCGAGATCATATTCATGTAGAGGCCGCCCACGGCGATTTCCGCGGGGGCGCCGGCCGTCTCGATCTGGACCTCCTCGAAGCTGTCGTAGTCGAAGTAGAACATGGTGTACTGGCCGGTCGCGCCGGGCCAGTTCATGCTGAGGCCGTTGATGCTGTAGTCCTGCTGCCCGCCGCCGGTCGTCCCATGCAGCGAGAGCGTCGTCTGCTGCGCGCTCTCCGTGCCGCCGACGTTGTAGCGGTCCGGCACCGCACCCGCCACCTGCTCGGTCAGGACCCAGATGTCACGACCCGTCGGGATGTTGTCGAGCAGACCCTTATCGAGCGAGGTCGAGATGAGATTGCTCTTGCTGTCGACGGCCGGCGCTTCCCCGCTGACCGTCACCGTCTCGGCCAGCGCCTGCATCGACATGGTGATGTCGACCCTCGCCACGAAGTTCGCGGTGATCCTGATCCCTTCGCGGCTGATGGTCCGAAATCCGGACAACTCGAACTTCAGGTCGTAGGTGCCCGGGGGGAGGGCGATGAACCTGTAGGTGCCGAGCTCGCTTGTGACCGTGCCCTTCGGGCCCCCGATGAGCGCCGGGCTCGTGAGCGTGACGGCCACCGCTGGTACCACGGCGCCACTCGCGTCGGCGATCGTTCCCGTGATGGTTCCTGTCTCGGACTGCGCGAGCAGCTGCGACGGGACAGCGAGAACGATGAAGGCGAACAGAATTGAGAATCGTGTCTTGCCCGGCTTCATAGGATCTCCTTTCTGACCACGCATCGCTGGACGACCAGACTCATCCACGCCGCACGGATGAGCCAGTTGCGGAAATCCTCGAGTGCGGCGAGCCACCCTCCAAAATAGCTCACTCAGAAGAACATCGCTGCCAGTTATCGAGAGACTCGAAGAATTGCTTCGCCTCGATGGTGGAGTTCTCGGCCATGTACGCAAGCAGTAGTTTTTTGTGGCTACAGATCCGTTTCTCGACGTACCACTCGAGCGGAAACCGTACATCTTCCTGTCGTACCCGCTGAACCGGAACGTTGACTCACGATTAAACGCCGATCCGGCGGGCAACGACTGTCACCGGGATTCATCGGCTCTTGGCGCCCGGCCAGGAGCTGGAAGAGAATCGCACCGTTCCACGCCCTCGTAGACGATCAGGTCTTGGCCCGTCACACATGACGCAATTCGACGGCCTCTGGCGCAATCCGGCCTTCCTGCGCTTCTGGGCAGCCGACACGGTCTCCGTCTTCGGGTCTCTCGTCACCCGCATCGCGCTGCCGTTCACCGCCATCCTCATGCTCGATGCCAGCGCCTTCGAGATGTCGTTGTTGGTACTGGCTGATCTCGTGCCGTCGTTCGTGGTTGGCCTGCCGGTGGGCGTTTGTGTGGACCGGCGGCGGCGGTTGCCGCTGATGATCGCCTCGGACGTGATGCGGGCGGCGGTTCTCGTCTCGATACCGATTGCGGCTGCGTTCGACGCGCTCACGCTGACGCAGCTCTACGCCGTCTCGTTCGTTGCCAGTGCGCTGACGGTGCTGTTCAACGTGGCGCAGATCTCGATCCTCCCGGCGTTGGTGTCGCGCGACGATCTGCTCGAGGCCAACAGCAAGACCTCCGCCACTCAGTCCATCTCGGAAATCGGCGCCTTCGGCATAGGCGGCTGGCTGGTCCAGTCGCTCGGTGGTCCGGGCGCGATACTTCTCGATGCCGCGTCGTTCCTGGCGTCTGCCGTGTTGCTGCGTAGCGTGGGGGTCAACGAGGCGACGCCGGCGACGAAGGTACACTCCGCCATGCGACGGGAGATCGTCACGGGCCTGGGCCATGTGTGGCAGCAGCCGCTGTTGCGGGCGACTGCCCTGGCATCGATGGCGCTGTGGTGTGGCTTGAGCATCTTCGGGACGATCATCAGCCTGTTCGCGCTCAAGGAGCTGGGCTTCGAAGCCGGGCCGCTCGCGATGATCTTCGCGGTCGGGGGCGTCAGCTCGCTCTTAGGCTCCGTCCTTGCCGGACCGGTGACTCGCGCACTGGGCGTGGGTCCTGCGATGATTGCCGGGTTGCTCGTGGCGGGACTGCTATTGATGCCGCTGGCGGCGGCGCAAGGGCATGGCGCTTTGGCTGCGGCTTGCCTGCTCGTCCAGCAACTGGGGGATGGTGCGGTGTCGGTTTTTCTGATCAACGAGGTCAGCCTGCGTCAGACCATCGTTCGGCCGGGCCTCATGGGCCGCGTCAACTCGAGCGCCGAATTCCTGCGTTCGATAGCGCGCGTCTCAGGCGTCCTTGTCGCGGGCGTAGCGGGTGAACTCATCGGGCTCAGGGCGACGCTGGGTCTGGGCGGCGCCGTCGTCACCCTTGGCGCCATTTTCCTCGCGCTTACGTCGCTCCGGTCTCTGAAAACCATGCCTGCCTGCGCGACACCCGCCTTGAACGGCTGAAGTGCACGTGCGTGCTACTGAACTAGCCTAAAAGGCCGGATCACATTTCCGACGGCAGCCATTCGTCGAGTGGGCGCCATCGGGCGATGACCAAACAATGCGCGACGGGATTGGCGTCGATAGCCGTAACGTCGAGACGGTTCGACGGCTGCCGGCACACACGACGCCTCCAACCTTCTCGACCGCACGGACATCGAACGGATAGCGGACGTCCGTCTCTCGAAAGGTCTTGCGTCCGTCGAGGAGGGTGCTGTTGGGCCTCTTGCTTCGGGACATGCGTCATGCGTGGCGGCTCCTGCGACGCCAGCCCGCGTTCACCGGCGTGGCGATTCTGACCCTGGCGCTCGGCATCGGCACGACCACGGCGGTCTTTACGGTCGTGAACGGCGTGCTGCTTCGACCATTGCCCTATCGCGATCCGGGTCGCCTGGTGATGCTCTTTTACGGGCACCAGGGACGCGTCTCGCCATGGCTCTCTCCACTGAATGTTCGCGACTACGTCGGCCCGAGCGACGCCTTTGCCGGGGCATCCGGCGTGGCGCCAATCACCGTCAATATGACTGGTCTCGGCGATCCGGAACGGCTCCAAGGCGCGAGAGTCTCTTGGAATTACTTCACACTGCTAGGCGTCCCGATGGCACTGGGCCGCGCGTTCGCGGAAGGCGACGCTCAGGGTGACGGCAACCAGGTCGTCCTTGCGGACGGGCTCTGGCGACGTCGATTCGGTGGTCGTCCGGACGTCGTGAACTCGACGACGACGCTGGACGGCCATCACGTGACGATTGTCGGGGTCGCACCCGCCGCACTGAGGTTTCCGGCCGCCGCCGAGTTCTGGCAGCCGCTCATCTTCAACCCGCGTGACTTCGCGCCCGCGGCACGCGGCGCACAGTGGGTGCAGGTATTGGCCCGCTTGAAGGACACCGTGTCACCCGGCCAGGCAACAACCGCGCTGCAAACGGTGGCCGAGCGCCTGGCAACGGAATTTCCCCAAACAGAAAAGGACGCGACGCTGTTGGCCACTCCGCTGTACGAGCGGATTGTTCGCGAGATTCGCCCCACGTTGGTGACCCTGTTCGGCTCCGTCGCCCTCGTGCTCCTCATCGCCTGTGCGAACGTCGCGAATCTGCTGCTCGCGCGGGGACAGGCTCGTGGTCGCGAGGTTGCCGTACGGGCTGCCCTCGGCGCGAGCCGGCGCCAGCTGATCGCGCAGTTGCTGACAGAGAGCCTCGTCCTGGGCATGCTCGGCGGCGCCGCTGGTGCAGGTGTCGCCTTCGTTCTCGTGCGCGCGGTGGTGCTGCTCGGGCCGGCGTCGATCCCGCGTCTGCCGGATCTGTCCGTTGACATGCACGTCCTGGCCTTCGGCCTGGCGATGACACTCGTCACG
>Ga0247822_10002048_pt1 | contig 12740 bp, 11 predicted proteins | sample 13C_Cellulose_Da_FD_192423 | JGI IMG/M metagenome (GOLD analysis project Ga0247822, IMG submission 192423) | Soil microbial communities from agricultural site in Penn Yan, New York, United States - 13C_Cellulose_Day30 | ecosystem: Environmental > Terrestrial > Soil > Agricultural land | place...
CCTCAATGATCCTCGCAATGTGGCGTCCTCGCTCGATGGAGGCAGCGGCCCGGGCTTTGACTACGTCACAAGCGCACCTGCCCGCGACAGCGTCTTCGCGGGAGCCGGCATCAGCGCCCGCTTTGGAGATCGCTGGGATGCCTCCGTGTATTACAACGCGGATTTCGGCCGCCAGGATTACCTGAGTCACATTATCAGTGCGGGGCTTGGCTTTAAGTTCTAGGTCGCAGAGCGAAAATACGCTTTTTCTACGATGGAAAAGTTGATCGCAAAAATCTACCCCGATCGCGAGACCGACTACGTCCACTGAGGCGGTGAGATTCGAAGGGTCCGACGGAAGATTACTTGCGATGAAAACACTCTTGGCAGTCTGCGTCGGTATCGTCACCTGCTCGACGATGGGAACGTCTTGGGGCGAGATAAGATCAGAGCTGGTCGGCTCTGGATTTTCCGCGCCTGTCTTTGTGACCGCCGCTCCGAATGATCCTAGTCGGCTTTTCGTAGTCGAACAGGGCGGGGCGATCCGAGTCATCGACAAGACGACGGGACAGACGAACGCGACGCCTTTCATCCAAGTGCCGGACGTGCATTTCTCGGGCGAGAGCGGACTATTAGGGCTGGCGTTTCACCCGAACTATGCGGTCAATGGGAAGTTCTACGTCAACGTGATCGATAGCACCACCCGCAATACGCAGGTCTGGGAGTACTCGGTCTCGTCCAATCCCAACGTGGCTAACGTAGGGTCGGGCCGCCTTGTCCTGACCGTCGAGCAGCCGAGCGGGCTCACAAACCATAAAGGGGGATGGATGGGATTCGGCGGTGATGGAAATCTCTACATCGCGACAGGTGACGGCGGCGGTGGGAACGATCCTAATAATTTCGCGCAGAACACTAATTCGCTGCTTGGCAAAATGCTGCGGATTACGGTCGACCCCTCGGCCTCATCGGGCGGCCCGCTTTACACGATCCCGTCGGGAAATCCTTTCGCAAGCGGAGGTGGGGCGGCTGAGATATGGGCGTACGGGTTGAGAAACCCTTTCCGAAACAGTTTTGACCGACAAACGGGAGATCTATGGATCGCCGATGTCGGCCAGGGATTGCGTGAGGAGATTAACTATCAAGCGGCGGGCAGCGCGGGAGGAGCGAACTATGGATGGCGGCCGCTGGAGGGGTCGCAGGACAATCCGAACGTGCCAGATGCGGCTCCGGGCAATGCTGTAGGGCCCGTGTATGATTATGGGCGAGGGTCGGATATTTTCCAGGGCGAGTCCGTAATCGGAGGCTATGTGTATCGGGGGGATTTGATCCCGGAACTGCAAGGAAAGTACGTCTTCGGTGACTTTGTGGACGGCAAAGCCTGGGCATTTACGCTGAACGGAGATGGTGAGGTGACCGACCTCATCAGCCTCACGGGAGATCTCGGGGCGGCGGCTTTGAACGGATTGGCCTCCTTTGGCGAAGATGCGAATGGAGAGCTTTATTTTGTCAGTGTTATCAACGGCGATATCTATCAGGTCGTGCCGGAGCCTTCATCATTTCTACTGCTGGCTGGAGGACTGGCGGCGGTAGTACTGGTATGGCGGCGGAGAAACCAAATGGTTGAGGGTAGCTAATTTTCGCTAATAGTCTCTTTAGATAAGTTCGCTGCGACGGCCTGATTGGGGGCGAAGGTCGATGAGTTCTGAGATACGGACAAGACGATCGGCCGACGTTGCTTTCTCGGGTCAGGTAGAGTGAGCTTTACCTCGATCGAGAAACTGATGGAGGAACTTTCTGGTGCGCTCCTCCTTAGGTTCCGAAAATAGATCCCTGGAGGAGCCCTCTTCGACAACGACTCCTGCGTCCACAAAGATCGTCCGGTCGGCGACATCGCGGGCGAAACTCATCTCGTGGGTGACGATGACCATGGTGCGTTTATCGCGGGCGAGATCTCGAATGACATTGAGCACTTCCCCAACGAGTTCCGGATCGAGCGCCGAAGTGGGTTCGTCAAACAGGATGACATCGGGGCGATTTGCGAGAGCCCGCGCGATGGCCACTCGCTGCTGCTGCCCTCCGGAGAGCTGAGCCGGGTAGGCGTTCGCGCGATTCGACAACCCAACCTTAGCCAGCAACTCTCGCCCGTGTGCCTCCGCGATCTCCCGCTTTTCACCCTTCACATAGATCAGGCTCTCCGTCACGTTTTGGAGGGCGGTCCGATGAGGGAAAAGGTTAAAGTTCTGAAAGACGAAGCCGACGTGTGATCTGAGTTGCTGCACGAGGGGCTTCCATTTTGCGGTCGGCTGACTGACGTCAATAGTGACGTCGCCTACGCAAACGACTCCTTCGCTAGGTGTCTCCAGAAAGTTTAGGGATCGGAGCAGGGTGGTTTTCCCAGATCCACTGGTGCCGATGATGGCAACGACCTCCCCATGCTCGACGGTGAGATCGATTCCTTTAAGCACCTCGGTCTCATGGTAGCGTTTCTTGAGGCCGGTGACGCGGATTGTACTCATAAGTTTATTTCAGGCGATGGCGATTGGCGACCGTTTCTAGTCTCCCCTGCACGATCGATAGTAAGGTGGAGAGGATCCAGTAGATGAGCGCCGTGCTGAGGTACATGGCGAAAATCTCGTAGGTGCGGGCGGTGATGAGTTGTGCCTCGCGGAACAGCTCTGGAACCTGGACAGTGGCGGCGAGTGACGTATCCTTCACCAACCCGATGAAGGTATTCCCCAAAGGAGGGAGAGCCACGCGGGCGGCTTGCGGGAGGATGACGCGCCGCAATGTTTGGAACGGACTCAGCCCGATGACCGAGGCGGCTTCCCATTGTCCCCGATCAATTGAGGATATGGCCGCACGAAGAATCTCCGACGTATATGCGCCGACATTAAACGAAAAGCCAAGAAGCGAAGCCGTGATGGGATCGAGGAGAATGCCATATTGAGGGAGGCCATAGTAAATTAAGAACAGCTGCACGAGTAATGGAGTGCCTCGGAAAAATGAGGTATAAATCCTCGCCAAGGCGGCGAGCCAAGCAAATGGGGAGAGGCGGGCGAGGGCGACACCGAGCGCGATGATGAGACCGAAAAACATCGATCCTATGCTGAGCCCGACCGTGTAGAGGACACCTTTACCAAGAAAGGGGGCGGACTGGATGAGTAATTCAACTCCCGCGGGGAGTTTGGTCGCGGTGTTGGTAACAGTGAGATCGGCGGAAAACCATTTCTGGGAGAGCCGCGAGAGCTCGCCATTTGCGCGGAGGGCGATGATCGCTTCGTTGATCGCACTTAGAAGCGCTGGATCCTTAGGCATGGCCACAGAGGCGGTGGAGGGAGCGAAGACGGGGCCGGCGGCGACGAGCACGCCATCGGATTGCTTTACCTGAAGCGCGACGTTGACGCTGTCGTTGAGCCCTGCATCGATGCGACCGTAGAGCAGGTCTTGATAACGTGAGGCGTCCGAAGTGTAAGTGACTTGGATAGCGGATGGGACATTTTGGGTCAGCCAGGTCGCATACTCTGTGCCCAGTCCCACGCCGACTCGGCGACCGGCCAGGTCGGCTGGAGTCTTGATCTGATCGGCCTCGGTCTTGCGAATGATCATTTGAATCCCTGAGACGCTGTAGGGGATCGAGAAGTCGTAGATCTTCTCCCGCGCGGGCGTGGCTCCGACCTGATTGATAATGACGTCGTTGCGCCCAGCTTCCAAGGAGGCGAGCAGCCCATCCCACGGCGCTGGCTGGAGGACGGCCTTGACTCCTAGTTGCGTGGCCAGGGCGTTGGCGAAGTCCACCTCAAAGCCAACCAGCTTCCCGCTGGAGTCCTGATAGCTAAAGGGAGGATAGGTGCCCTCAAGGCCAACGCGAAGGGTGCCGCGTTTACGAATGGCTTCCAAGCTGCCTTTTTCCGCAGGGGTAGCGGTGCCCTCGGTCGTTCCGGGAGGAGGGCTTTGCGCTTGTGCGAAGAGTGGTGTTCCGGCGAGGCTGAGGAACGCTAATAGAAATAGGATAGATAGACGCATGGCTCCTGGCTTTTTGTTGATATGAAATACCTTCACCTTGATCCGACGGACTGTTTCTAAAAGGTCACTCCCAACTCCCAGCCAATAACTAAGGCATTAGGAATATCTCCCGTGCCTCCGGGGTTGATCACCCACTGAATGTCCGGCGTGATGTAAAGCCATGGCGTGATATGGGCCACATAGCCAAGCTCCAATACCCATTCATAAGTCGGGTAGCCCAATCCGGTCTCACTCTGGGCGCTGGCGTAATCGCCTCCCAGATTTCCATAGTAGGATCCCAATAGAAGCGAATCATTATCCCGTGTCGGAATTAGCCCTTCCCAGACCATGCCTGCCGCGGCGAAAAAGGGCATGGTGACGATGTCGTCCTGTGGTGAATAGGTAAATGCACTCCATAGAGTGATGCCTTCCGAGGAGCCGGCCCGCTCTTTCCATACCAGTTGTTGGCCGAAAGCGTAAAATCCATAGTTATCCCGCACGGGTGATCCGGCGAAGGTTGTGAAGCTCCAGTTCGTATAGTACGCGCCTATGTTGTAGACACCGGAGTATCCGTCATCTGCCGAGTCGTCATCGGCGATGAGAGGTTCCTGAGAATGAATCGTGCTCTTAGGCCCGGTCTTCTCCGGATTATCTACGGAGCGAGAAGGCGCGGGGGATTGTGGCAGGGAGGCGATGGACTTACCGGACTTCTTTCCAAAAGTGGGGGTCCATGAGAGTTCCCAGAACTGCTGGATTCCATCAGTAGCCTGGAAGTACATGTTCAGCCCATGGTTGGGCACGACGTTCTTTTCCGTAGTGGCCTGATAAATGCCGTACTTAAACTCCAAGTCATCGGTCGCTCTCCAACGCGAGCTGAACCCCCACGTCGACTTTGGACTGGAGGTGTAGAATGTATTAAAATCAAAGGTGGGCGGGTGAGCATCGATGACGCCGATATAGAGACCGAAAACCGGAAGTGAGCCGAAATCCTTACTGACATTTAGGTGACCGACTTTGAGCCACAGTTGCTCGTCGAGCAGCTTTTGATCGAGGTAGATGTTGCTAACGTTCAGGGAGTTTATCGTGGCGAGTTCCGTGACGTCGAAATAGTTGCCAATGTGCTGATTGGAGAGGTCGGATCCCGCCATCTGGTACCCTCGAAAGTAGAAGTTTGCACCTTTCCAGCCAACGAGCTTCTCGAGATCGAGTTGGAGTTGGAGGTAAAGTTGCTGAAAGTAACCAAATCCCTGGCTTTTGCCTCCAACGACATTTCCCTGAAAATCGGCGAGATATGCGCCAGAGAATATAACGCCGTGGTCCGTGAGTTGATCTCGCAACCCGGACCTGTGGCCAGTTGCGTTAGGGCCGGTTAGCCAATCGGTGAGAGTCGATTCCGCTTTTCTCGATTGGGGTGGGATGGGGGCGCCCGCCTGCAAAGAGCACACGGCTCCGAGCAACACGCTCAGCCCCAGTAGTGTCTTGGCATTGCAAACTTTCATGTCGCAATGCCCTATCACTCAAAAACGATTAAATAAGTCGTTATTTTCGTTATTGTACTAATGACATGAGTGGAATTTGCCAGCACGGATGTCGCGCGTCTTTCGATAATTTTTCGAGCGATTCATATTTTGTTTGAAATAACGACTAAAACAATCGTATTTAATTTCGCAAGGCTGCGCCCGGAAGAGTTTCGGGGGTGCTCACAGCACTGCGACGAGACGACTCGAGGAGCTACTGAATAGCTTTTTTAACCTAAAATTTGATCGTCACAGAGTTCTATGAGTAACAATCCAGCATCTAGCCTGGGAGCGAAAGCCGCCCGGAATCTAGCCACCGCCACAGTCACAGTCCCTCAAAACCTAGAGCGCACACCGAGATGGCTGTTGCGCCTCTTGCCTTGGATAGACGTCGATGGAGGAGTCTATCGGGTCAACCGTCGCCGCCGGATCGTGCAGCCTCTCGGCTCGGTCGAGGTGTCGGTTGATTCCGAGCATATCGGCATTGATGGCAAGCAGCTTCGCGCCGTGCCTATTTTTCAAGACCTCGACCATGATAGTCTCGAAGCCGTCGCGGCTGCCCTGGTCGGTGAGCGACATGGCCCCGGAGAAGTCATCGCGGAAGGAGACGCGGCAAGGAAGTTCTACATCGTCGGTAAGGGCGCACTCGAAGTCACTGCGCTCAGCCCTTATGGGGATAGGAATCGCTCGGGGCTCTATGGCGACGGAAACTTCTTCGGAGGGGAGCGCCTCCTGACTGAAGATGGCGGCGACGTGGTGGTGAAATCGCTGACTGATGTTGTGCTGCTCGTGCTGGATCAGTCGCGCCTCGCCAGCCTATCGCCCGAGGTGGTGGAAACGATCCGGAATAGTCATGCTCAACTCGCGGGCGCACGGGAGCACGCTGATGCCTATGGCGAGAAGAAGGTCGATCTCCTCTCGAGTCACCGCGGCGCTCCCAAGTTGCCGACGGCCTTTGTCGACTACGATGACGAGCCGCGGGAGTACCATCTCAGCACGATCCAGACAGTGCTCCAAACTCATACACGTGTGACCGACCTTTATAGTAATGAGATCGATCAACTGCGCGAGCAGGTGCGTCTCACCGTGGATGCCGTCAAGGAGCGCGAGGAGTGGGAGATCATTAACAATCCGGAATTTGGATTGCTGCACGAAGTGAAGCCGGGGTACGCCATCCCGACACGAAGTGGCCCTCCGACCCCTGACGATCTCGATGAACTCCTCACGCTGGTGTGGAAGAAGCCGGCTTTTTTCCTGGCTCATCCCAAAGCGATCGCGGCTTTCGCCCGAGAGGCGACTCGTCGTGGCGTGCCTCCCGTGATCATTCATCTCTTCGGGTCGCCCTTCATTACTTGGCGTGGCGTGCCGCTGGTCCCGAGTGATAAGTTCGAGATCCAAGGAGGCAAGGACAACGTCGGGACGACCAGCATCCTTCTTTTGAGGGTCGGTGAGAGCGATCAAGGTGTGGTGGGATTGCAGAAAGCCGGAGTGACTGGTGAAGTCGAGCCCGGCCTTTCCGTTCGCTACATGGGTACGAACGATCATTCGATCGCCTCCCATCTTGTGACGCGATACTTCTCGGCCTCTGTGTTGATCGACGACGCCATTGCGCGGTTGGATAATGTGCAGGTGGGTTTTTACCATGAGTACGTTTGATGCTTCGTCGCTCGGCTCTCTCTCTGCGTTAAATCTATCGGAGCCGGAAGCCGACTTGCACCGGGATCTCATATCGAGGCTGTTCCGCGATTTTCAAACTGCTTCGCCATATGGCGAGGCAGTTGCAACGACCTTAGGCAGGGGAGGTCGAGGTGGAGGGCTGCAAAGCGTCTATCCGACAGCCGGCCCTGCTAATGTGCCACCTGTCCATCCCAGTGTGGAATCTCTTAGCCAACCGGCCTCAGTCAGTGCTGTAGAGTCGCCTAGCTATGCTTTCGGTGAGCCTCATGTGAACGACCATGTTCTGCGTGGTCGGCACGCAGCTGACGCCTCTCTGGATGTGCGCCCGCACGCGTCCGTGGCCGAGGCACCTGTCGGCATCACCGAGGAAGAGCGCTATAGGCCGCAGGATTTCTATTTCCTGCCGCGAGAAGCGAGTGTCCCTGAGAACGGTTTTCACGGAGTATCGAGCCGGTCGGGATCATCGCTTCCGAGCTTCGATGTCGAGGCGGTGCGTCGTGACTTTCCTGCGCTCCATCAGAATGTCAATGGCCGTCCGCTTGTATGGCTGGACAATGCGGCCACCACCCACAAGCCCCAATCCGTCATTGATGCGACCTCGCACTATTATGCTCGGGATAACTCTAACATCCATCGCGCCGCGCATACCCTAGCCGCCCGATCCACAGATGCGTTTGAGGCGGGTCGGGAAAAAGTACGGCGTTTCATCGGAGCAGCGGATGCGAAGGAGATCGTCTTCGTAAGAGGCACGACCGAAGCGATCAATCTCGTCGCGCAAAGCTATGGGCGAGCCAATATCGGTGCAGGCGACGAGATCATCATTAGTACGATCGAGCATCATGCAAACATCGTTCCCTGGCAGTTGCTCGCTCAGCAGACGGGAGCAGTCCTGCGGGTAGCCCCTGTCAATGATCGCGGCGAACTCATCCTGGAGCAATTCGCCGCGCTCCTCGGGAGCCGGACGAAGATCGTTTCCATCACGCAGGTGGCGAATTCTCTGGGAACCGTCAATCCGATCCAGGAGATCATCGCTTTATCTCACGCCTACGGCGTTCCCGTGCTGGTCGACGCCGCACTTGCCGGTCAACGTGCAACTCCTCGATGCGGACTTCCTCGTCTTCTCCGGGCATAAGGTTTTCGGTCCGACGGGAATTGGCGCGCTTTACGGCAAGGCTCACCTCTTGGAGGCCATGCCGCCATGGCAGGGAGGGGGACATATGATCAAGGACGTGACCTTTTCCCAAACAACCTATAATCACGCGCCGGAGAAATTCGAGGCTGGCACGCCCGATATTGCTGGAGTGGTTGGCCTGGGGGCGGCTGTTGATTACCTGCTCGCTCTCGGATTGCCCGCGATCTCGGCTTACGAGCACCAGTTGCTCGAGTATGCCACTCCAGCCATTCAGAGTGTGCCCGGCCTAAGGCTAATAGGCACGGCGGCGAATAAAGCCAGCGTCCTTTCCTTCGTCATCGAGGGACACGATCCCGAAAATCTGGGCACCTATCTGAATAAACATGGCATCGCCGCTCGGGCCGGACACCACTGCGCGCAACCCGCCCTGCGCAGGCTGGGCGTGGAGACGACGGTCCGCGCATCGCTGGCCTTCTATAACACGCGCGCCGAGGTCGATGAGTTGGTCCGGGTGCTAAAGGCCCTGCCTAGGAAATGATCCTGAGGAACTCGATGCACACATGCCGTGACATCGGAGGACAGAGCGCTGATAAATTAACCGGGGAAGTCATGAGTTATATAGGGAGGTGCAGTCATTATAAACGCACGGGTGCGGGCGACCTGTTTGAGCGCGAGCGGGTTTTAGGTCGGGGGTTTCGAGCATGAGCTTATCACCTCCGCCTGCTCCGACACCCGTCGATCAGGCAACCCCTGAGAAAGTCGATACATTCTCTCCGGCCGAGTGGAGGAAGGCTACTCGGTTTGACTCCGTGGACTTTGGCTGGATCATCCTAAGCATCGGTATGGCGATCGGGGCGGGGATTGTCTTTCTGCCGGTGCAGGCTGGACTGGTCGGTCTCTGGGTGTTCCTCGCGTCTGCCCTGATCGCGTATCCCGCCCTGTATCTCTTTCAGAGGCTCTTTATCAACACCATCGTCGAGTCCGAGCACTGCTGCGACTATCCGGAAGTGATCACCGGTTATCTGGGCAAGAACTGGGGTATTGTCATAGGGCTGCTATATTTTGTGATGCTGACGATATGGGTGTTTGTCTATTCGACAGCCGTCACGAATGATAGCGCTTCCTATCTCCACACGTTCGGCGTCACTTCCGGAGTGCTCTCCGAAAAGGCCTGGTATCCGCTCGCTCTGATCACTGCCCTGGTCTTGATCGCTTCACGCGGGGAGGCATTCCTTTTCAAGGTCTCCACCGTATTAGTCCTCACGAAGCTTGGGATCGTGGGGTTCCTGGGAATCTCCATGATCAAGCTCTGGAATCCGGCGAACATCGCGCAATTTCCTTCATGGGAGGTCTTGGTGAAGGAAACCATCATCACGCTGCCGTTTACGCTGACCTCGATCCTATTCCTGCAAACGCTTAGTCCGATGGTCATTTCGTACCGCGCGCGCTCGGTTTCCCGTGCCGTTGCCCGCCACAAGGCGCTACGCGCCATGAATATCGCGTTCGGCGTTCTTTTCGTCACAGTGTTCTTCTATGCGGTTTCGTTCACTCTGGCATTGGGACATGCGGATGCTGAGCGTGCCTATCGGGAGAACATCTCGGCATTAGCGCTAGCCGCGCAGTTGTTTAAGCCGGGCTTGGCCACCGTGCTGGGGATCATTCTCAATATCTTCGCGCTCGTCACGGCGTTCTTCGGCGTCTTTCTCGGTTTTGAAGAAGCGTGCCGAGGACTCGCCCTGAATGTGCTCCGGCGCTTCGTTCCAGAAGAATCCTTATCGCGCAGGTGGATCGATCGCGGTGTACGGATCTTTTTGATCGTGCTGGCCTGGTTTGTGGTGACTCGTGAATATCCCGTTCTTAGTTTTACCTCGATCTGCAGTCCCATCTTTGGACTCATCGGTTGCTTGATCCCAGCATGGCTCGTGATCCGCGTGCCCGCGTTGGCTCAGTATCGGACACCCGCGCTCGGCGTCATCATTTTTGCAGGAATTCTTCTGGTGGTTTCTCCGTTCTTAAACTTCTGGAAATAGAGGGAGAGGAACTGCTCGCTAAGAGCGTCTGTTCGAAGAGAACAAGAAGCGCTTGACAAAAATTCAATAACGACCAAACTGATCGTCGTATGGAAGGGCGAGCTGATTTCGCGGACGAGTGGAGAGAGGTCTACCCGACAGCCAGGGCTCGGGAAGGGCGTCGTGGCGCAAGTCGGTGCGAAGCATCGTGCGACAACTCATGCTCGCGTGGCACGGTCGGCTCGACCATAAGTCAAAAGGGTCGGATGCGATGAGTGCTGACCCAGATTTCGACGAATCCTCGGAGCCAGATGCTCCTTCCGAGCATTTGCGTTGGCTGGAATACTTGAAGCAGCAAGTGAGTAAGCTGCAACATGGCTCGATAAGAGTAGCAGTCCACGAGTACAAGGTGCTTCAGATCGAGACCAACGAGAAATTTCGCTTTTAGAAGAGCTCAATAACCGACCGTTTTCCGCGGAGGTGTACCTGATATCATTTGGCGAAGGCGACCGGGCGACGGAGGCTTCGTAAGAGTTTATAATCGCTATGAAAAAGATTTTCCTAATACCGCTGCTGGGCGCAGCCCTGCTGAGCGCGGCGCAGGCCGACATTTCCACCAAAAGCTCCGCTTTGGTTTCCACCGATTGGGTATCCCAAAAAGCGGACGATCCGAAAGTGCGGATTATCGAGGTCAGTGTCGATCCCGGTGTTTATGAGCAGGGTCATATACCAGGAGCCGCGAATGTCCGCTGGCATACGGATCTCGTGGACAATCCACGAAGAGATATCGTGTCTAAGGAGCAGTTCGAGGCCTTGGTGTCGAAGCTAGGTATCACTCCGGATACGACAGTCGTACTTTACGGAGATAATAATAACTGGTTTGCGGCCTGGGGCGCTTGGGTGTTCAAACTGTACGGACACAAGGACGTGAAGTTGGTCGATGGTGGCCGGAAGAAGTGGGAACTCGAAAAACGTCCGCTGGACACTTCGGCTCCCACTTTTAAGGAAACGAAGTATGAGGTGGCTGAGGTGAACAAAAATCTGCGAGCACACCTGCCTGAAGTCGTGGCGATTGCCGAGGATAAGGACAAAGCCGCGCTGCTCGACATTCGTTCGCCGGACGAGTTCACCGGAAAGGTCATCGCGCCCGCAGGAGTGCAGGAGTTGGCGATCCGCGCCGGCCACGTCCCAGGAGCCGTCAACGTCCCATGGAAGTCATCGGTAAATGACGCAGATGGTACCTTCAAGAAACCTGAGGAACTCAAAAAAATCTACTCCGATCATGGCGTGGACGGGTCTAAGCCAGTGGTGGTTTACTGCCGCATCGGGGAGCGCTCGGCCCACACGTGGTTCGTGCTCAGCGAGGTGCTTGGTTACAATGCCAAGCAGTATGACGGGTCGTGGACGGAATATGGAAACTCCGTAGGGGTTCCCATCGATAATCCGAGCGGTACTGTCTGGACCGGAAAGTAACATATTTCGGGAAAAAGACCAAGCGGCGCGGAGTAGAAATGCTCCGCGCCGCACTTTCTTTAAGAGATGCTTAGCAAATGGCTCGCCCTGGGGATCCTCACCTTACTCGTTGGAATAGGTTATTATTTGTCGTATGCGAGCGCCTTTGGAAACAAAGCCTCCTTCGCGTGGCTGGCGGGTGGGGTTCTCGGCTTCACTCTCCAGCGATCCCGATTCTGCTTCTTTTGCAATTTCCGCGACTTCTGGGAAAGGCGGGATAGCGGAGGCTTGCTGGCCATTTTATTAGCTCTCGCAGTGGGATTGGCGGGGTATCATGTCGTCACCGGGGCATGGATTGTTGATCCCGCAGCGGGTCATTTGCCGCCGAAGGCCCATATCTCTCCGGTTGGCTGGCACCTCGTTTTAGGCGGATTCGTTTTTGGGTTGGGCATGGCCATTAGCGGATCGTGCATCAGCGCCCACCTTTATCGGATCGGAGAAGGGTCTTTGGTGTGCTTGTTTGCTTTGTTGGGTTTAGTACCTGGGTTTGTGATCGGGTATGCGTTTTGGAATCCCGTCTATCTGGCGTTGATCAGTAATCGACCGGCCATCTGGATACCTGCGCAGGTGGGATTCTTCGGAGCTCTAGTCCTCCAGGTTCTTGTATTAGGGGCGCTAGCGTTTTTTATTGTTCGAGTCTTGTCTGATCGAGGCGGGAAGGGTGGGGGTGCTGTGGTGAAGGCTGTATTTGTTGATCGATGGCCTTGGTGGGTTGGCGGGTTGATCATTGGGCTTCTTTCCACGGCGATGCTTTTGCGAATAGAGCCGATGGGCGTGACGTCGGAGTTCTCTCGCTTGGCTCGCTGGCTCGGCCACGGACTCGGAGTGCTCCCGGAGCGATTGGAGGGATTGGATGCCGTGCGGGGGTGTGGAGCGCGACCGGCAGAGGGTTTCTTTTCGAACGGAGTGCTG
>Ga0247822_10002050_pt1 | contig 12726 bp, 8 predicted proteins | sample 13C_Cellulose_Da_FD_192423 | JGI IMG/M metagenome (GOLD analysis project Ga0247822, IMG submission 192423) | Soil microbial communities from agricultural site in Penn Yan, New York, United States - 13C_Cellulose_Day30 | ecosystem: Environmental > Terrestrial > Soil > Agricultural land | place...
TGGGGCAGGTGCGGCGGCGGCTGGAGGAGGCCAGGCCCGACAAGAGGGACAGGCGCCGTCCGCCGGCCTTCGCGCCGGCGGGGCAGTCGACCCAGTTGATCGTTGGGGCGGACGGGGCGCCGGATACTGAAATTCTGGATCGCAGCGCCTCTCTCTATGGCGGCTATGGCTTGCGCCGGGTCTATTATTCGGCCTTCAGCCCCATCCCCGACAGCTCCATCATCCTGCCGCTGTCGAAGCCGCCATTGATGCGCGAGCATCGGCTTTATCAGGCCGATTGGCTGATGCGTTTCTACGGCTTTACCGCGCCCGAAATCGGCGAGGGCGCGTCGGACGGCATGCTGGATCTGGCGGTCGATCCCAAGCTGGCCTGGGCTTTGAAGCGACGCGATATCTTCCCGACCGATGTCAATCTGGCCGCGCGCGAAGACTTGCTGCGCGTGCCGGGACTGGGGGTGAAGGCCGTGGACCGGATCCTGTCGGTCCGGCGCTATCGGACCTTGAGGCTGGAAGACGTGGCGCGTCTGACCCGGTCGATCGACAAGGTGCGGCCGTGGATCGTCGCTCTGGACTGGTCGCCCGGAGGATTGACCGATGCGGTGGACCTTCGTGCTCGCCTGACCCTGAAGAGCGCGCCGGAACAGCTGAGCCTTTTCTGATGCGCACGGTCGTTCTGGCGGGAGAGACGGATTTCGAAGGATGGAAGGCGGCGGCGCGCGCGCTGCGGAGCGCGGGCGTCGAGCCGGCTGATGTGGGCTTTGTGACGGAAGCGGCGAAGCAGGGCGGGCTGTTCGACACGGGCACCGGGACCGGAATATCCCGGAAAGGCGACGTCTTCATCGTGCCGCGGGCCTTCATGGAAATGGCGGGCGAGGTGATCCTTCATCGTACGGCGGATCGTTTTGACCTGATGTACCGCTTGCTGTGGCGGCTGCGTGACGAGCCCGATCTGATGCGCGTTGTCTCCGATCCCGATGTCGCAGCGGCGGCTGAACGGGTGAAAAACGTCCATCGCGCGGCGCACAAGATGAAGGCCTTCGTCCGGTTTCGTGAAACGACAGATCCGTCGGGACAGCGCTGGATTGCGTGGTTCGAGCCCGTGCATCGCGTGCTGGAGAAGACGGCGCCCTTCTTTGCCCGGCGATTCAGCAACATGCGGTGGTCTATCCTGACGCCGGACGGGACCGCCCACTGGGATGGCGACGTTTTGACGTATGGTCCGCCGGGGAGGCAGGATGAGGCGCCGCAGGAGGACGAGGTCGAGGACTTCTGGCGCACCTATTACGCCTCGACCTTCAATCCGGCGCGGCTGCGCACGCGGATGATGCAGTCGGAGATGCCGAAACGGTACTGGAAGAACCTGCCCGAGGCCTCGCTGATCCGGGACCTGGTCGTCTCGGCGGCGGCCCGCACCGAAGTCATGGTGGCCGAACCGGCGCCTTTGCCCAATACGAAGTTCCAGCGCCTGCGCGCACCGACGGTGGATCGAAGCTCGACCGACGACCTGGTCGCTTCCGACCTGAAAGAGCTGGAGCGGGGCATGCAGAACTGCCGCCGCTGCCCCCTGTGGCGAGATGCGACCCAGGGCGTTTGCGGGCAGGGACCGCATGAAGCGCGACTGATGATTGTCGGCGAGCAGCCGGGTGATCAGGAGGACCTTACGGGGCTGCCTTTTGTCGGGCCGGCGGGGCGGGTGCTCGACGCAGCCCTCGTCGAGGCGGGTATTGATCGCGCCGGGACCTATCTGACGAATGCGGTCAAACATTTCAAACACGAGCCGCGCGGCAAGCGTCGTTTGCACAAGACGCCGAATGCGGGCGAGGTTCAGGCCTGCCGCTGGTGGCTGGATCAGGAGCGGCGGCTGGTCAGGCCGCGTCTGATCCTCGCTCTGGGCGCTACGGCCGGCCTGGCGTTGCTTGGACGAAAGCCCGCAATCCAGTCGGAACGTGGCAAGATAATCAGGACGCCGGATGGCGCCCAGGTCCTGCTGACGATCCACCCAGCCTACATTCTGCGCCTGCCAGACGCCGATCTGAAGCGGACAGAGCGGGAGGCGTTTGTAGAAGATTTGAAGGTCGCCAGACGAGCGATGGGGTCGGCCTGACGCGATCGGGGAGACGGGGTCAGGCCACGGCGGGGAGAAGGGGCTCGGGCGGGAAGCCCAACTGGGGATTGCTTCTGACCTCAATCAGGCGCTCGCCATGGTAGAGGCAGAGCGTGGAGAATCCGAACCATTCGGCCATCACGGGGGCCAGTGCGCGACGTGCGGCGGCATCGTCGCGGGCGTCCAGAACCCGAATTTCCCGTGCCGGAACGCCCGGCATATTAACGATGCAATAGTATGAAATCACGCCACTTTCCTTGAGATGGCGTTTCGAACGGCTTGGTGGTCGAAGGGTTCCGTGGCTCCTGGCCTTGATCTATCCGCCAAGAATTTCGGCGGCCTCGGGAAAACGTTGGGCCAGCCGAGCCGCCCAATCGAGGGTGTGAGAGCGGGCGGCACGCGCCTCGCGCGGGCGCGACAGGACGAGGGCGGCGGCCTCCCGGTGCGCCGGCCAGTCCATCAGCAGCTGCATGGCGGCCTCAAAATCCGGATGGGTCGAAGCATGAGCGAAGGCTCGGTCAAGGGCCTCTACGTCGTCAAAGTCGGGCAGGCGCGAGACGTAGGCACGAAGAGCTGGCGCCGAAAGGTCGCGCTCGAACAGGCTCCAGCGCAGGTCCTGGGCCTCCTGACGGGCTCCCTCGGCGTCCAGCACATCGATGGAAGCGGCTTCCCAGGCCGGGGTCAGGCGCGGGGCGCCGTCCTTCGGATTGTGGCCGAAGGTCCAGCGGCGGTTGAGCGGCGACGGGCTGAGAGCGGCCTCCAGAGCGGCGCGAGCCTCGGCGACCCGCCCGGCCGCCAGCAGGCGGCGTGCGATGTCGGCGGCGGTGTCGGGCGATCCGGCCTGCTCAGGCGTGACCAGCGAGAGCCAGAGGTCGAGGTCCCCGGCCTTGTCCGCGAGGCGCCGCACCAGATTACGCCCCGCCGGGGTCTTCCTCGCCGAAACGTCCAGACTATCGAGCAGACGACGCGCGGTATCGGCGCCGAGGGCCTCGCCGGCGGCGGATATCCAGCGACCATAGTCCTGCGGACGTCGGCGCAGGGCGTCGATCAGATCGCGCAGAGCCTCCTCGCCTGCGGTCCCGGCCAGGGTGAAGAGATCCGGCGCAGCCTCCTCGAAAGCGGCGCCGAGTTCGCCCTTGGCGTCCTTCACCCGGGCGGCCAGAGCGGGATAGAGATCGAACCAGCGAACCAGAACGGCGAGGGCTTCGCCGGGCGCCTCGGTCGCCAGGCGTTCGCTGGCCATCAGGCGGTGGGCCTTCAGATCGTCGATCAGTTCGCCGCGCTTGCGCCAGGACACGCGGGTGCGAGCGGCGGCGAGGGCGGTCAGGCGCTTGTCGATCTCCAGCGCCAGGACGTCCGGGCCGATTTCTGCCGCCAGTTCGAGGCGAAGGCGGCGCTTGAGGTTGGCGTTCCCGGCGCTGCCCTCGATCAGCAACTCCGCAAGACGAGACGCGCCGAGACGGGCTAGGTTGGCGGCGGAAAGCCGGTTCGAAATCCTGGAAGGTTGCGCCATGAGGTCCCTTGGCCGGGCGAGGCCGCCCACAGCCGTAGGCTATAGCATGGATGCGCCGACATGGCCGTCGGCACAGGGCAGGCGACAGAACCCTCGCGGCGGTGCAAAAGGCGCCGAAGGCGGTTGTTCACCGTCAGATGAGGGTGGTTCCATGCCGAAGGTCGATGACACGGTCCATATCCGGTTTTCCATGCGGGGAATGTCGGGGCCTCTCTGGCAGACCAACGCCGTCATCGCCTCCGTGAACGGCACGGCGCTTCTCCTCGACGGGCTGGATCGCCCGGCGCCGGCCGAAAAGTCCGAGTTGAAGCCCGCCGGGCCGGGGCGCTGGACCCTGGACTGGGAGGTCCGGCGCCGGCCCTGACGTCTGTGACCCTCTAGGGCCTGTCTGCGCTTTCTCCGGCAGCCCGCCCGGCGAGGCTGTGGCGTCGGCCATAGGCCAGATAGAAGGCCACGCCAGCGAGGTTCCAGATCAGGAACCAGAACTGGGTCTTCTGCGGAAGGCTGGCCAGCAGGTAGAGGCAGCCGACGATGGCTATCGGTCCGACCACCCACGCCAGCGGGGTGCGGAACCCCCGCGGCGCCTCGGGCGCGCGACGACGCATGATCAGCATGCAGAGCGCCACGGCGCTGAAGGCGACCAGGGTGCCGGCGTTCGCCAGGGCGACGATCTCATCCAGCGGGAAGAAGAGGGCGATCACGCCGACGACCGCGCCGGTGAAAAGCGTAATGCGCACCGGCGCGCCGCCTGAAGTCACCCTGGACAGGCCATGCGGCAACAGACCGTCGCGAGCCATGACGAAGAAGATGCGGCTCTGGCCATAGAAGAAGGCCATGATGACGGTCGGCAGCGTGATCACGGCGGTCACCGCCAGGAAGCGGGCGGCTTCGGGCTGGTTGATCTCGCGCAGGATCAGGGCCAGCGGTTCAGGGCTGTTGGCGAACCGGGCGAAAGGCGTAGCGCCCAGAGCGGCCAGGGCGATGATCGTGTAGATGGCGGCGCAGGCCAGCATCGATCCGACGATCCCGATGGCCAGGTCACGCCGGGGATTGCGAGTTTCTTCGGCGGCGGTGGCGATGGCGTCGAAACCGTAGAAGGCCGAGAAGATGATGGCGGCGGCGGCCATGACCCCGCGCTCGACGCCGTCCGCGCTCATATTGCGTGCAAAGCCATAGGGGCTGAAAGGCTCCAGGTTGGCGGCGTTGAAGTGTGGCAGGGCGAACCAGACGAAAACGACCAGGGCCGACAGTTTCACCGCCACCAGAACCATCGTCAGGCCGGCGCTCTTGCGCGTGCCGGCGACCAGCAGACCCGCCACCATGGCGATGATGAAGAGGGCGGGCAGGTTGGCCACGCCCCCGGCGTGGGGCGCCTGCATCAAGGCCATGGGGACGCCCAGCCAGCTATCCAGCAGGGGTGCGGCGTAGCCTGACCAGCTGACCGCCACGGCGCTGACCACCAGACTGTACTCAAGGATCAGGCTCCAGCCGATGATCCAGGCGATGACCTCGCCCATGACCACGTAGGAATAGGTGTAGGCGCTGCCCGAGGCCGGGACCATGGTCGCCATTTCGGCATAGGCCAAAGCTGCGCAGGCGCAGACGAAGCCGGCGATCAGGAAGGAGAGCAGGACTGCGGGGCCCGCCTTGTCCGCGCCTATGCCGATCAGGGTCAGGATGCCGGTGCCGACGATGGCGCCTACGCCCATGGCGATCAGGTGCGGCCAGCTCAGGGTGCGGGCTAGGCTCTGGCCGTCCCGGGGCGTCACTTCGATTCGCTTGCGCGTGTTCCAGCGGCCCATGCGGGGCTCCTGATCAATGGTCGTGAAATTAGAGCCAGGGGGCGATGAACGCCTCATCACAAAGGGCTGACGACCTTTGATGTCTGGCGCTCATGAAAAAGGCCGCCGGGGAAACCGGCGGCCTTTCCCTGTTCGGGATCAGGTTGATCAGAACTTGAAGCTGGCCCGCAGCAGCAGGGTGTATCGGACATAGTCTTCCAGCAGTTCGGCGTCGCCGGTGATGGCCAGCATGCCGAGGTCGTTGCCGATGTTCAGGCGGAAACCGAGGATCGGGCCGCCGCCCTCGATGCTGGCGGGATCCAGGGTGAAGGCGTCGCCGCCCGAGGCGAAGCGGGCGATGGTCGTGCCGGCGTCGACCGAGAAGTTCTGACGCCAGCCCACGCGAACCTCGGGACGGATCCAGCCGTCCTTGCCGAAGCCATAGCCGATGTTCACGGCGGCGACGCCGGAGAACATATGGCTGTCGCGATCGTCGATCTCGAGGTCGAAACCGTCGCCGCCGCCCGTCTCTGTGCGGGCGTCTTCGCTCAGCGAGAAGTACTCGCCGTAGATTTCAGGGCGAATGTTCAGGCGGCCGAAGTTGCGCTCATAGGAGGCGCCGCCGGCTGCGGCGAGGGTGAAGCCGTGCCAGTCGGATTCGTTCTTCAGATTGATGCCGTCAGCGACCAGTTTGCGGGTGGCGTTGAACGAGGCGTAACCGCCCGCCGCCCGCGCCCAGGTCGTCCAGTACTGGCCCTGGGCGCGCCAGTAGAGGCCCAGTTCCAGCAGGTTGGCGGACAGGACTTCCTCGGCTGCCGCCTCAGGATCTTCCAAATCAGAAGAGGTGAAGGCGGCCGTCAGGCCGATGGCACCCACGTTGGTGCCGCGCTCGACGCCGCCGGCGACGCCGAAGCCTTCGGACCGGAAGCCGTAGGAGTCGGTCTTGTCCTTGTCGGCGTAGAAGTTGATTTCCTGCACCCAGGCGCTGGTTTCGCCCGGCGCGGCCGAGGCGTTGCGACCGGTCAGGGCGCGGGTCACGGCGTCGACGCCGCTGGCCAGCGAGAGCAGGGGACCGCCCGAGTGATCGGGCAGCAGTTGCTCATAGATGTCGAAGAAGCCTTCGCGGTTGGTCTGGTTCAGGATGGCGTTGCGGATAGCCTCGTTCTGGCCGAGCGCGCCATAGATGGAGTCGTAGGCGGCGGATTCGACACCGATCATGCCGGCTTCTTCGGCGGTGCGACGGCGAGCGTCGACGTAGATTTCGCCTGCCGCGACGTCCGCTCCCGACTTGACCACGAAAGCATAGGGCGAGTTCGTCTGCATCGCATCCGGGTCGAGCGTGCCGACGTTCAGCGTGTCTGCATCAATAATGGTGAAGCGCGTCGGGGACTGGAGCAGCGAGTTAAAGCGCACGCCGAGCTCGGCGCCGGTCGCGATGTCAGCCGTTCCATTGACCTTGAAGCCTCCGGAAGTTCCGTTGGCAGGATCCAGGGTGACGATCAGCGCGCCGTCAGCGCCGACGTTGAGGCCGGTCACATCCAGCTGGCCTGACTGGCGAGCGTCGAGCGTGCCCTTGGAAATGTTGATGTCCAGAAGGCCGTCGCTATTGGACAGCTTGCTCGTCACAACGGCGCCGCCGGAAATGCTCAGGGTGTCCGCGCCAGCGCCGAAGCTGATGTCGCCAGTCACCGTGCCGTTGCGAATGTCCATGACGTCGTCGCCCGAACCCAGGCGAATTTCGCCGCGGATCAGGGGCTCACTGGCGTCGGGCACGCCGTCCTTGTCGGCGTCCGGGAGAGTCGTGTCGGACGAAACGACACCTTCCTGGATGAAGGTTACGCCCGTGGTGTTGGCGCTGAGGTCAACCGCGATCGTCTCGCCGGTCACGGTAACGTCCGCGGTCGGGGCGACGCCAGCCGCGATCAGTCCCGTATTGCGGAAACTGGTCAGGGTGCCGGACTCGTCCCTGATGGCGACAGCGTCGGATTTGGATCCGGTTACGGTGGCGCTGATCTGGCCGGAGTTCTCGAACGACGGCAGGGATGCCCCGGCTTCGATCCTGATGCCGGTGACGGCGTGCTCGCCGGTCGACACGCCCGCCCCCAGAATCGTGCCGGCGTTGACCAGACTGGGGGTTGATGCGCCAGCCGCGATCAGCACCGTCGTGCTGTTGGCGTTATTGGCCGAAGCGCCGATCGTACCCTTGTTGTAAACACCACCATCGATGTTGACGGCCTGGCCCGTCCCGCCGATCTGCATGGCGGTGGCGTTGACGCCCGCATAGACGCCTGCGGCTTCGATCGAGCCGCGGTTGATGACGCCATAGGCGTTGGCGCCAGTGCCGACGGCGCCCAGGGTGATATCGTTCGTCGTTGAACCGATCAGGACTGCGGGAGCGCCGCCGAAGCTCTTGATTGTCGCCGTGCCCTCGGAAACGTCGGGCAGGCCGTCGCCGTCACGATCGGGATCTTCGCGGTTCTTGATGCCGTCGCCATCGTCATCTTCGTCGCCGTTCTTGACGCCGTCGCCGTCATCGTCGCCTTCAATGCCGCCTGAACCGTAGTCGGGGCCGGTATCGAACAGCACGCCGCCGGTCACGTCACCGGCGATTCGTACGGCCGGGCCGCCTTGAAGCAGGTCGTCAGCGTCAAGCTCGTCGAGATACAGCATGTCTGCGTTCGCCCCCGTTTCCGGGCGGACGGGCGGGGGGGTCGTGTAGCGGTAGCCCGTGCTGCTGATCGCGCCCTGGATTTTCACCGCGCCTTGCACGTCGCCGTCCAGCGCCACGCCTACAGCGTTCTGTCCTTGGGCGCTGATACCTCCGAGAATGGCCACATCGCCCGTAACCGGGCCCGTGACATGAACGCCATAGGTATTGTCGCCCAGCACGCTGATCGCGCCCATGCTGGTCAACTTGCCAACCAGCGGCGCCTCAATGGACAGGCCTGCCGAGTTATTGCCTTCCACCTTGATGGAGCCGCCAGCCTCGATCAGCACGTTTCCGGTCAGGCCAGCGGGGCCTGAGATGCGGACGCCATACCGATCGGTGCCTTCCGCAAAGGGGCCGTCCAGATCGCCGTCCTTGTCGGTGTCGGTGTATTCGGTGATGGCGTCGGTGATGTCGATGGCGCCGCCGACCGTCACATTGGCGGTGTTGCCGCCCTGGACCAGGATGCCGGTCGCGCCGTTGGCGGCCTTCTCCATCTTGATGGACGAGCCGGCGTCCAGATCGACATTGTGGCTGGAATTGACGGTGACGGCTGCGCCGCTGGTGACGGCGATCGAGCCGCCGGAGGCCATGCGAATGTTGTCGGGGCCGCCGGTGCTCGTGGCGGTTGCGGTTGCAATCGGGGTGGTGCGCGCGGTCGAGATCACGGTCTCGGGCGTCGTCGTTTGCGCCTGAACGCCGGCGGCGGCCATCAAGGGGGCGATCGCTACAGCGGTCGCGAGCAGAATACGCATTAGTTAGAAACCCCTCGTGGACACACGCGCAACGACGCCAGCCGTCCGTCTATCAGGCTCGGCGTCGCCATGCCCCAAGTTTCTCGAATTTGAGGCGATTGCAAGGCCCGGCGTAGGGAGGCGCAGGTGAACCGCGCCTGAACGTCGCCATTTTCTGGCGCATGTCGTGCGTTGTGGAAAAGGACGCTTGAGCGGAGCCGTTTCCGGGTCTAGGGGCGATTCATGGTGAGTTCCAAACGTCTTCGTCGCATCCAAACCCGCTCCGGTCGCGTTGCGGCGTCGAGATCTGGAGAGACCGCATCCATGACGATGAGCGATACCGATGTTCAGGAAGGCGAACTGCGCCTGATCCCTGGATTGGACGAGGAAGTCGCTGAAACCCTTAGGATATTGAAGGCATCGACCGCCGACCCTCGGCCGCGTCTCGTCGACACCACCATGTTGTTCGCTCCCCGTTCGGGTGGGGTGAAGCGCTACTTGCTGTCCAAAAAGGCCTGGCTTGAGACGAATCGGCCCTCGGTCGCCCACACTCTGGTGGTGCCCGGCGCCAAGCATAAGGCCGGCCACGACGGCATCGTCCAGCTTCACGCCGCCAAGCTGCCGTTCGGCGACGGCTATCGCTGGCCCAGTTCCGTGCGGCGCTGGGGCGCCTGGGTCGCGTCGATGAATCCCGCTGTCATCGAGGCTGGCGACCCCTACACGCCAGGGCAGGGCGCGCTGGAGGCGGGCCAGCGGGCCGGCTGCCCGGTCGTCGGTTTCTGCCACTCGGACCCGGCGGGTCTGGCGGCGCTGCATTTCGGTGAATGGGCCAAGAAGCCGGTGGAGAAGCGCTGGGCCAGGCTGTTCTCGCAATTCGACCGCGTGGTCTCGCCCAGCCGGTTTATCGCCCGTCGCCTCGAAGAGGCCGGCGTCGGCGGCATCGTGATTCGTCCGCTGGGGGTAGAGGTTGACACCTTCCGCCCGGATCGCCGGGATCGCGACTGGCTGCTGAAGAAGCTGGGACTGGGCGCCGACGCCCGCCTTCTGTGCTTCGCCGGTCGGCCGGCCAAGGAAAAGAACGTCGATGTCCTGATTGACGCCGTCCAGCGTCTGGGCGCGCCCTATCATCTGGTGCTGGTGGGGGCGGGGGCAGGCATGCCGCCCGAGGATCGCGTCATTTCCTTGCCCTATGAGAAGGACCCCAGGGCGGTGGCGCGGATCATCGCCAGCTGCGACGCCTTCGTTCATGCCAACGACAAGGAGCCGTTCGGGCTGATCGTGCTGGAGGCCATGGCCTGCGGACGGCCGGTCGTGGGCGTCAACGCCGGCGGCGTGGCCGAGACGGTCGACATGAGCGTGGGACAACTGGCCGCCTCAGCGGATCCGGCGGACTATGCCGAAGCTGTCGAGGCCTTGTTTGCGCGCGACATTGAAGCCCTGGGTCAGGCGGCGCGGATCAAGATGGTGGAGCAGTTCGCCTGGAATCGGGTTTTTGAGGATCTTTCGATGCTCTATGGCGAACTGAGCGGTCGCTCCGAGTTCGTCATGCCGCAGGATGTCGCGCCGCTGAACTAGCGGCGGGGCGTCTGGCGCACACGCAGGCGCATGGCGGAACTTGCTGACGAGGTTCTGAAAGAAGAGGCGGCGCCTCTCGGGAGCGGTGTGCGCCATCCCCTTCGCTGAAGAGAATGGCGCGAGTGACGGGGCTCGAACCCGCGACCTCCGGCGTGACAGGCCGGCACTCTAACCAACTGAGCTACACCCGCGTTTCCCGAACCGAAGCGCTGTGCGCCGCGGCGAGGGGCGTCGTTTAGGCGGGGCCGTTGCATGCGTCAAGCGGCTGGCCTGTGGATAAGTGAAAATACCGCGAGACCTCCGTTGGCCGCTGCGGCGGCCTGTGGCGGGGCCACGGGACCGGCGATCCCGCCATCCGTCGGCAGGTGGGAGGCGACGGCGGGAGGCGGCGGTTCGTAGTGGACGCCCACGCCCGGTCCCAGCGGCAGGTCCAGGGCCACCCAGGCCGCCACCATGATCAGACCCGCGACCAGGAAGGCCCCGGCATAGGGCAGCATGGTGGCCATCAACGATCCCAGGCCGAAGCGCGGGTCCCAGCGCTGGGCGAAGGTCAGGATCAGGGGGAAGTAGCTCATCAGCGGCGTGGCGATGTTGGTGACGCTGTCGCCCATGCGATAGGCGGCGGTCGTCATCTCGGGGCTGATGCCCAGCAGCATGAACATCGGCACGACGATGGGGGCGAGCGCCGACCACTTGGCAGAGGCCGAGCCGATGAACAGGTCGAAGACGCAGGACACCAGCACCACAATGATCAGCAGCAGGGGCGTCGGCAGGGCCAACTCGCGCAAGGAGCCGGCGGCATTGACCGCCAGGATGGGACCGAGACCCGACCAGTTGAACATGGCCACGAAGTGAGCGGCGAAGAAGGCCAGGACGATATATGGAGCCAGCTGGCTGATCCCCTCGCGCATCATGCGGACGAGGTCGTGGTGCGTCTTGATGGAGCCGGAGCCGACGCCGAAGGCCGCGCCCGCTCCGAAGAAGGTCAGGGCGAAGAATGCGACCAGCGAACGGTACAGCGGGTTGAACCGTTGCTCGGGCTCGGCATCGGCGTCGATGAAGGGCGAGCCGGGCAGGAGGGTGATGGCAGTCCAGATCGCAATCATCGTCAGGATGGTCAGGCCCGCGAACATCAGGCCGCGGTTTTCGGCGCCGGACAGCGGCGTCTTTTCCTCGGTGGTGACGGGCGCGGCGGAGGAGGGGACCCACGGCCCGAGACGCGGTTCGATCACCCGGTCGGTCAGGAACCAGACGATGGGGGTGAAGACGAAGACGACGCCGACGATGAAGAACCAGTTGCCCGCGATGCTGACCGCATAGGAAGGGTCGATCAGGTGGGCGGCCGGTTCGGTGATGCCCAGAATCAGGGCGTCGCTGGCGCCGGGGAAGAGGTTGCCTGCATATCCGCCCGAGACGGCGGCGAACCCGGCGGCCAGACCGGCCAGCGGGTGACGACCGGCCGCAGCGAAGATGACGGCGGCCAGAGGAATCACCACGACGTATGAGGCGTCAGAGGCATGGTGCGACACCATACCGGTCACGACCACAATCGGCGTCAGGATGAATCGCGGCGCGTTCAGCAGGGCGCCGCGAATGGCGGTTGAGAACATGCCTGTCCGCTCCGCGACCGAGGCCCCGTAAATAATTGTGATCACGATCCCCAGGGGCGGGAAATCGGCCAGGGTGCGCGGCATGCCGATGAACAGCCGCTCCAGATTGGCGGGCGACAGCAGGCTCTCGGCCTGCAGCACATCGCCGGTCACCGGGTTGACGGCGGACCAGCCCAGGCCGGCGCCGACAAGGCTGAGCACGATCAGGCCAAGGATCAGCCACAGAAAGAGAAAAACGGGGTCGGGCAAGCGATTGCCGACGCGCTCGATGGTGTTCAGCAAGCGGGCTGCCAGGCTCATGCTGCGACCTTGATTACAGAGATATGGGAAAGTCGCCATTTACGCGTATCGGCCGTGCAACTGGCAACGGCGCGGCCTGCGGCAAAACGCGCGCAGGCTTGCGAACCATTCTCAATAAAAAACCTTTGCCGACATGGGTTTGAACCTGCCGAAGGTTGGGTCTAAGAAGCCCCGAATCCGCCCCCTCCCTCGGCGGGCGAGGCAGCTCGAATGAACGCATTTCTTCTGGAATACCTCCCGATCGTCGTTTTCCTGGCGATCGCCGCCGTCCTGGGCCTCGGCTTCATGCTGGCCGCCTGGGCATTGGCGCCGAAAAACCCCGACACTGAAAAGCTGTCGGCCTATGAGTGCGGCTTCAACGCCTTTGACGACGCACGCATGAAGTTCGACGTCCGGTTCTAT
>Ga0247822_10002052_pt1 | contig 12717 bp, 6 predicted proteins | sample 13C_Cellulose_Da_FD_192423 | JGI IMG/M metagenome (GOLD analysis project Ga0247822, IMG submission 192423) | Soil microbial communities from agricultural site in Penn Yan, New York, United States - 13C_Cellulose_Day30 | ecosystem: Environmental > Terrestrial > Soil > Agricultural land | place...
GTGCCGAACGACACACCTGATTCCGCCACGGGTCGGTCGGCGCTCGATGGGGCGTCGGTCCCGAAGCCCGGCGGGGTGAACCCGCCCGGGTCGCCGGCGGATCGGGAGGCGAAGCCGTCCGGGGTCGGGGTCGGCGTGGAACCCGCCCGCGGTCCCCAGGCCGCCTCAAGGAGGTCGTCCGATCCCCCCCTTCCCGTGTCGATCGGGCGTGCGCCGTCTACCCCACTGGATTCCCGCCGTCCGGTCGGGCCGGTGCGCTCGGTCGGCGAGCCGAGCCAGGACGTCAGTTCGACGGCGCCGGTCCGGTCGTCACCTGAAAGCGGGACGGGCCCGCGACCGTACACGTCGGGGTGGTGGTACGCCGGCGCCGGAACCCGGTCGAGGCCCCCGACGCCCCCGAACAGGGCGTCGAGCAGGGAGCCAGCGGGGTTCCGCTCCTCAAGGATCTCCATTGTTGGGCGGTAGGTCCGCCACTTGAGCCGCCGCTGCTCGCCCCGTCCGTCTCCGTGTTCACGGTCCGCCACGGCGCACCCCGCTTTGCAATAAGGGACCTGCCGGACCGGGGTCGCGCGACCCCACCGGGAATACGTCACCGCAACACCCGCCGACCCGACTTCGGACAAGCGGCGCACAGACGGGACGCCGGGTTGGCCACCGGGTCCGTGACGATTGTCTGTCCGATCGCAATACTTCGCTCTGGTCATCAGCGGACGGCGGCCGCAGGTTAGGCGCGGATTTCCTCGACACGTCCGTCCGCCCGTCCGAAACCGTTCGCACGACATGCGTTGACGCGTTAAGCTGGGAAACTCTCCCACCGGCGCGCCTAACGGGCCGGCCGGTTCCGCTTACAGAGTTGACTCGCCCATGACGACGACCGGATCGGATCCCCGGCCCGGTATCCCGGAGGAGTACCGGCAGTACCTCCAGACCCTGGCCCGCCTCCAGGTAGACGACCGCTTCAACGGCAAGGTCGACCTGTCCGGGGTCGTCCAGCAGACCCTGCTCGAAGCCCAGACCGTCGCCGACCAGTGGCGGGTGTGGCCGGTCGATCAGCGGGTCGCCTGGCTCCGCCGCGCCCTGGCGAACAACCTGACCGACGAGGTCCGGAAGTTCAGCGCCGACGTCCGGGACGTGGACCGCGAGCGATCGATCGAGCGGGAGCTGACCGACTCGTCCGCCCGTCTCCGGGAGTGGCTGGCCGCCGAGCAGTCCTCCCCGAGTGAGCGGGCCGTCCGGCACGAGGATCTGCTCCGGCTCGCCGCCGCCCTGGCCGCCCTCCCGGACGACCAGCGGCGGGCGGTCGAGTTGCACCACCTCCAGGGGCTGCCGCTCGCCGAGACGGCCGCCGCGCTGGGGAAGACCACCCAGGCGGTGGTCGGGCTCCTGTTCCGGGGGCTGCGCCGGCTCCGCGAGCTGATGGCGTGAGTGAGACCGGTATGGACCGCGACGCGGAACTCGAGCGACTGCTGGCCGAGTACCTGGAAGCGGCCGAGGCCGGGGCGGCCCCGCCGCCAGCCGTGTGGGTCGAGCGTCACCCGGGCTACCGGGCCGAGCTGGCCGAGTTCTTCGCGCTGCGGCGGGACTTCGAGGCGCTCGCCGCCCCGATCCGCGACGCCGCCCCCCCGCCGACCATGGCCCACGACCGATTCCCGCTATCATTCGGCCGCTACACGCTCCTGGCAGAGCTGGGGTGCGGCGGGATGGGAGTGGTGTACCGCGCCCGGCTGGACGACCCGGCTCGGGTGGTCGCCCTGAAGATGATCCGGGCCGGGCGGTTCGCGTCGGCGGCTGACCGGCTGCGGTTCCGGACCGAGGCCGAGGCGGCCACCCTCCCGGACCACCCGGGGATCGTCCCGGTGTACGACGTCGGGGAGGCCGAGGGGCACCCGTACTACACGATGAGGCTCCTCGCCGGTGGCGACCTGGCCGACCGCCAGCCGCGGCTGGCAGCGTCGCCGGCGGCGGCCGCCGGTGTGGTCCGGGACCTTGCGAGCGCGATCCACCACGCGCACCGGAGCGGGGTGCTCCACCGAGACCTCAAGCCGTCCAACGTCCTGTTCGACGACGAAGGCCGGGCCCACGTGTCGGACTTCGGCCTGGCCAAGCTGGCCGACCGGCTGGCCGACCTGACCCGGACCTGGCAGCTCCTCGGCACGCCGGCGTACATGTCCCCGGAGCAGGCGGCCGGGAAGCCGACGACAGTGGCCACCGACGTGTACGGGCTGGGGTGCCTGTTGTACTTCGCCCTGACCGGGCGGCCGCCGGTCGGCGGAACGGACACACTGCCCGTGACCGACCGGGTGCGGGATGAGGTCCCGGCCCCGCCCCGACGGGCGAACCCGCTGGTCCCGCGGGACCTGGAGGCGATCTGCTTGACGTGCCTGGAGAAGGACTCCCGACGGCGATATCCGTCGGCCGCCGCCGTGGCCGCCGACCTGGACCGATTCCTGAACGGTACTCCCGTCCAGGCCCGGCGGGCCGGCCCGGTGGAGCGTGCGGCGCGGTGGGCCCGTAGACGGCCGGAGCTGGCCGGGCTGATCGTATCGATCGCCGGGTTCGTTGCGTTCGCCGCAGTAACCGCCGCACGAGACTACCGGCAGGTCCGCGCCCACAACGCCGAACTGGGGTCGGCCCTGACGCGGGAGCTGGCTGCCCTCGAGGGCGAACGGGAACAGGCTCGGACGGCGCGGCAGGCGCTCGAGCAGGTACGGGAGCAGGAGCGTCGAGCTCAGGCCGCCCGCGAAGTGGAGCGGGCCCTGCACGAGCGGGTCCGCCTCCAGCGGTACGGCCCGGTGCTGGCCCAGGCGTGTGACCACTGGGCGGCCGGCCGCACGGACGCCGTCCGAGAGATGTTGACCGGGCTGGAGCCCGGGCCGGGGGAGGCCGACCTGCGGGAGTTCGCCTGGCACTACCTGTCCCGCCTGGCGCCCGACTGGCTGGTCCTCCGCGGCCACCGGGACCGGGTGCGGACCGTGGCGGCCTCGCCGGACGGTCGGTGGATCGCTTCCGGCGGCGCAGACGGGGCGGTCGTCCTCTGGGATCTCGCGGCCGGTGGGAGGCGGAACGAGCTGATCCGGTTTCCGACCGAAGTCGTAACCGTGACGTTCAGTCCGGACAACCGGAAGCTGGCCGCGCAGGCGAAGGCCAGACCGACCGGCGGGACAGTCATCCAGGTCTGGGACGTGCCGACCGGCCGACCTCTGGCGAGGTGGACCGAACGCACGCTCCCGAACATCCGTATGGAATTCTCGTCTGACGGCCGCAGCCTGTCCTTCGGCGGTCTTGACAGCAAACTGGCATATGTACTGTCGATCTGGGACCTGGAGAAAGGAGCATCCCGCATCGCTCTACGGGTCAGTCCACATCCGGGGTACGAGATAAGGGGGTATTGCGCCCGGCCCGACCTGTCGTCGATCGCAGTGGCCTACGAGTTCCCCGGCCGGGCCGTGGGCCGGCAGCGCGCCGTCGTCCAGCGGGCCGACGACCGCCAGCCGGGGGTGGTGTTCGACCCGGCGGCGCTGCTCACCAACGTCTGGGGCATGAGGTACTCGCCGGACGGTGCGGTCCTGGCGGCCGCCTCCGCGGACGGGTCGGTCCACGTGTGGGATGCGGACACCGGCCGCGAGCGGTTCCACGACCGGCACGTGCGTGGGCAGGCCAAAGACATTACCTTCTCACCGGACGGCCGCCGGCTGGCCGTCGTGTACTACGGCCCGCCGCGGGTGGTGCGCTGGTGGGACGTGGCCAGCGGCCGGGGCGGGAACGACATCTCGCTCGCCGCCGGAGGTCACGCCTTGGCCTTCGTGGACGACCAGTCCGTGGCGGTCGGACTGGAGGACGCCACGGTCCGGGTCCAGCCCCTCCGCCGGCCGCCGGCGCACCACGAACTGACCGGGCACCAGGCCGAGGTCTGGTCGGTGGCGTTCGACCCCGCCGGCCGGCTCCTGGCCTCGGGCGGTGACGACCACACGGTTCGGCTGTGGGACGCGGCCGCCAGGACCCAGCGAGCCGAGTTGACCGGCCACACCTCGCTGGTCATGTCGGTGGCCTGGGTTCCGGGCGGCCGGGAACTGGTCAGCGGGGGGCACGACGGGACGGTCCGGGTGTGGGACGCGGCCGCCGGCGCCGGCCGGGAGTTGCGGCCGGCCCACGCCGGGCCGGTCACCTCGGTGGCGGTATCACCGGACGGGCGGCGGGCGGCCTCCCGCGGCCGCGACGGCGTGACCCGGGTCTGGGACCTCCCCGCCCGCCGGCTCCACCGCGAGCTCCCGATGACGCGGGGCATGACCGGGGTGGTCGCCTTCTCGCCCGACAGCCGAACCCTGGCGGTGGCGGCCGGCGGGGACGGGCTGCTCCTCTGGGACGCGGAGTCCGGGGCCGACGCCGGGGCGGTCCGGGATCCCGACTACACGTGGGCGGTGGCGTACGGCCCGGACGGGACGCTGGCGACCGGCCACGCGGACGGGTCAGTCTGGGTGCGGGACGCGCGGACGCTCGCGGTTCGGGCGACCCGCTTCGGGCACGACGGCGGGGTGCGGTCGGTGGCATACAGCCCGGACGGGCGAACACTGGCGACCGGGGGAGACGACGGGACCGTCCGTCTGTGGCACGTGCCAACCGGGGTCCACCTGCTGACGCTCAAGGGCCACTCCGGCAAGGTGTACGCCGTGCAGTTCAGCCCGGACGGGAAGACCCTGGCCTCCGGCAGCCACGACGGGACCGTGCGGCTGTGGCCGTCCACCGACCCCGGCCAGTGATTACAGTGGAGGTGTGGCACCCGCCGGGCTGCGACCCGGGCCAGCCCACCCAACAGCCATCCCATCGCATCACCTCCTCACCTGCGGGACGGGATCCGTTTCACGAGCCTGCCGCGTAGCCGAACGCGCGGCGGTGAGCGCGGGCCAGAGGCGCTTGACCTCGGGACGTAGCCCCCGCCCCGCGGCGCGACCAGGGGACGTCGGGGATACCGGAGTTGTCGAAACCCGAGCGCCTGGTCGTGGCAGGCGGCGCCGCCCGAGCTGGTAGGCCGCTACCGGTCACCGGGGTACGGCCGGTCCCCCCGCACGGCGAACCACAGGATGCGGTTGAACGTCTCCTCGTCCGCCCGATCCTCCACGTCCAGGTCCAGCTCCAACGACCGCAGGGCGAACTCCCGGGCCTTCCCCTTCAACTCGCTGACCGACTTGTTCATCTCGTCCAGCGGGATACGGTTCTTCGCCGCCGTGTACGGCGTGAGGTCCGGCTTGTCGGTGAAGCATCCGAGCATCGGGGTGGCGGTCAGGTCGAGTTGGGTCATCGGCGGCAGCCCGAGCATCAACTCGATCGTCTTGACCAGCCCGGTCTGGTTGTAGTTGGTGGAGTCCACCACCTTGCGCTTCGTGTACGGGGAGATCGCCAGCCCGACGGTGCGGTGGCCGTCCACGTGGTCGAACCCGTTCTGCGGGTCGTCTTCTGTCACCAGGATGCACGTCCTCGGCCAGAACTTGCTCCGTGAGACGGCCTCGACCACCATCCCCAGGGCCAGGTCGTTGTCGGCCACCATCGCCCGCGGGGTGGGCGAGCCGGGCCGCGTCCCGTTCGTGTGGTCGGCCGGCAGGAACAGGTACACCAGGTTCGGAAACGTCCCCTTCTGCTCGTACTGTTTCAACTCGTCGATGAAGAGCTTCGCCCGGTAGACGTCTGGCGTGACCAGCGGGAAGCCGGGGTAGTTTGGGTGGGTGTGCCCGTCCAGCGACCGCAGGTTCGGCGTTGCCGTGACCGTCACCTTGTTCGTGCCGTTGGCGTAGTCGGCGTACAGGTCGGACCAGCCCGCCCCCCTCGGCTGGTAACTGCTCTTCACGAATTCGCCGTAGTTGCGGAATGTCTTCTTCCGGGCGAGGGCGTTGTCCCACAGGAACCCGGTGACCGGAAACGCCAGCGGGTCGCTCCCCTCGTACGGGTAGCTGCGGGTGAACTGGCCGAACTGCTTCTCCAGGTAGTCGGTGACATAGGCGGCGTTCGTCCACGAGTGGCCGTCGGCCGAGAGCACCCCGGAGCAGTAGAAGTTGTCCAGCAGGACGAACTCCCGGGCCAGCTTGTGGTGGTTGGGCGTGACCTCCTCGCCGAAGATGCACAGGTTCGGGTCGCCGTTGCCCTCCTTCATGTCCCCGAACACCTGGTCGTAGGTGCGGTTCTCCTTGATGACGTAGATCACGTGCTCGAAGACCGACGGCTCGCCGTGCCGCAGCGGGACCGGGACCGGCTTCGCGTCCGGCCGCGGCTCCTCCAGCCCAGCCAGGGCGTACCCGAGCCGGTTGTTCGCGTTCACGGTCTCGGTGTACGCCTTCAGCCCGGCTGCGTCCGGCAGGTCAATGAGTGACACCGAGCCGAGGTGGTCGTGGGAGTTCTTCCCGCGCTGCTGGGGGGCGGCCGGGTCGTCGCCGTCGCCCGCCGTCTTTTTCGCGTCGGCTGCCTTCGCGGGCCGGACCGCCTTGCGGGCCAGGAGCGAGCCGTGCCCCTTCACGTTGGCGACAAACAATTGCTTGCCGTCACCGGATACCCGCACCGCCCCCGGATACCAGCCGGTCGGGATCAGCCCGAAAACCGTGCTCTGTTCCGGGGCGTTGGGGGCCAGGGTCGCCCTCCGGCCCAGCCGCACCACTGCCACGCAGTTGCCCGTGCCATTCGCCACGTACAACGTGGAACCGACCGGGTTGAGCGAGACCGCGTTCGACCCGGTGCCGAACGGCAGTTTCGCCGTTGGCTTGCAGTCGATGGTTTCGACAACGGAATCGGTCTTCGTGTCGATCACACTCACGGTGTCGCTGTTCGCGTTGGCGACGAACAGGAAGGTGCCGTCGGTCGTCATCCCGGATGGGTGACCGCCGGCCGGGATCGACTTCACCTGCTTCCACCCCGCGACGGTCTTCGTCACGACCGAGACGCTGCCGTGGTTCGCCACACTCGTGCGAGGGTCAGTCTTCACCGGGGTGCCGGAGGTCTTGTGCGTCGCGCCTTCGCCCGGCGGGTCGCCGCCCCAGTTGGAGACGTACACCTTGTTCCCGACGACGACCGGCTGGTAGGGGGCGACGCCGACCGGGACGCGGGCCTCGACCTCGCCGGTGGCCAGGCTCAATAGCTGCAACTCGTTGCCGCGCGACGAGCAGACCCAGAGGTGGCCGTCGCCCTGGAGGGCCAGCCCGGTCGGGTAAGCCGCCCCGCCGACGGCCGGGGGCTTCAGAGCCCAGTCCGCCTCCCAGGTGTACGACCCGTTCGCCCGTCGATGGGCGACCCGCACCGCGCCTTGCGAGTCGGAGGCGTAGACCCGGTCGCCCGCGGCGAGCAACCCGACCGCGCTGAACGCCCCGGCCCGGCCCGCCTTTGCGGCCGGCAGGGCGAGCGTCTGCCGGACGGCACCGGTGGCCGGGTCGATGAACACGAGGTCGCGCATGTTCTTGGCGACCAGCGCGCCGCCGTCGGTTAGCGCCAGATCCACCGGCCGGCCGGGGAAGGTGACCTGCGTGCCCGCGGGCCGGAGGATCTGGTTGGTCGGGACGACGATCCGGCCGTCGGGCTGGACGCCGACCTTGAGCCGGTCGCGCTCGTCGGCGGCCGCCCCGGACGCCAGGGCGAGCAGCAGGGCCAGTGAGGCGGGGCGGATCATGGCGGCGACTTCCTTCACGTCAGGTCATGTTCGACGTGCCACCGCGTCACGTCCGGACGCCCGGCGGCCACCATCCTCCCCGACGCGCGGCATCGCGGCGAGGGGAATCGCAGGACGCGGAGTTGATTCTCGACCTTCCGGGCCGGCCGGGGCGCAGGAGACCTCCCGCCGGGGGTAACGTGGTGATACCCGGGTATCACCCGGCTTACAGCGTCTGGCGTGATCGGGCAGCCTGTGACCCGGCCACATCCCGAGTCGCCGTTCCGTCCTCCGACACACGCTGGCCGGTGGCCGACCGGGGGACGCCCGCGATGCCGACCCGCCCGCGGACAGCCCGCCGTGACCGCCCCGGTCTGCGCGGCCGAGCTGGCGGCGCGGTTCTGGGATCGGGCCGGGATGGTCCCGCCGTACCCGCGGGACGTCCGCGTCGCGCTCACCCGGGCCGGGGTCGGGACCGTCGTCCCGGTCCACAGTCTGTCCGTGTCCGCCGTTCCGGTTGGTGGTCGGACTCTGCTCAGCTCGCCCTGATTGTACACGCGCCGGCACAGCCATTACCTCGGCGTTCTGCTCGGGCCATCAGCATGGTCTACTCGTAGACCATGCTCTTTCCGAGCCGTGCCAGGTTCGGGTACAACCTGCATCTGATCGGGCAGCCCGCCCCGGCGGGCCTCGCCGGCCCAGCGTCGGCCGGTCCTTCCGCTACCCAGGTGGGGCCGGACGGCTCGTCCGGTCGTGGCCCCGGTGTAGGCGGCCGGGTGCGCGCCGGCGAATGAGTTCCTGACCGCGGTGCCCGCGGCGCAGGGAGGACCACAGTTGACCCGAGAATACGTGTTGCGGCTCGGCCTGTGGGCCGCCCTGGTCGTCGGCTGTCTAACTGCCGCCGGGATGTGGTTCCTGCGGAGCGTTCCGCACGTGGTCGAGCAGAGTGCCTCCGGGAAGGAGGCCTCGACGGCGCCAGGGCGCGGTGCGAGCGACCCAGCACGGCGGGCCGGGGACCAGTTCCCGGACCTCGCCCGGTTCGTCAACCGCCCGCTCGAGTGGGCGGCCCGGTCCTGGCTGTTCCTCGCCGTGGTCGGGTTCCTTGTGCTCTCCGCCTGGGGCGTGGTCGGTCGGCCGCTCGGGGTGTTCGACCTGATCCACGCCGAGACCCGCTGGCTCCGGGTGCTCAACGGACTCGCCCTGGGGCTGGCGGCCGGCAGCGCCCTGTTCGTCGCCTACGCGACCCTCATGGACGCCGTCCCGTGGCCGGTCACCCCGGACTGGACCCTGTTCCCCGTGGGCCCGGCCGGCGGCCGACCCGGGGAGGCGGACGCGGTGCGGCGAGCCGGGAACTTCCTGCTCGTCTGTTGGGTGCCGGCCCTCGTCCTGATCGCCGCCCCGTGGCGGCGGTGGCCACCGGGACATGCGGCCGATCGGTTCCCCGGCCTCACCCTGGGGTTGGGCCTGAGCGTGCTGCTGTCCACCGGGCTGGTGTTCGCGATGTGGGAGGTGCTCACCCGGCCCGAGCTGTCCGGCGGCTGGCGGGAGTGGTACGACCACACGCCCGGGGCCGCCGACGGCCGCATCCCGCCAACTGATTATGCGCTGCACCTGATCGCCACCGGGTTCACCGCCCTGCCGGCCGCCCTGATCTTGCTGCACGCGGCGGCCGCCCTCGGGGGGCGGACCGGGAGCCCGGTGTGGGTGGTCTGCCTGTCGCTGTGGCTGTTCACCTCCGGCTACGGGTTCGTCAGCTTCCACTTCGCCGGACTCCAGACGGTGCTGCTGGTCATGGTCGGGGCGGTGGTGCTCGTCGCGAACGCCCGCCACCCGTACAAGATGACCCTGCCGAACATGGACCCCGAGTACGCCGCCGCCCGGTCTGGCCGACCGCTGCCGCTGGGGGTGACCGAGTCCCCGGTCGGCGGCGGGCGGGTGTCGCTGCTCGGGGCGGACGAGGTGCTCGGCAAGTTCCGCGAGCGGTGGCAGCGGGAACACGGGCCAGGGACCAGGCCCAAGCTGGTGGTGGTCTGCACCAGTGGCGGCGGCATCCGGGCGGCGGTCTGGACGGCGGTCGTCCTCGACGGGCTGGGGCGGCGGGTCGGGCCGCGGTTCGCCGATCACGTCCGGCTCATCACCGGGGCGAGCGGCGGGATGGTGGCGGCCGCCCTGTACGCCGCCGCCCGCGTTCACCCGCTCCCGGCCGGGCGGTCAGCGGCGTGCGTACTGGCCGAGGACTGCCTGTGGCCGACCTGGCAGGGGCTGTTCTTCACCGACCTGCCGGCCGTGGTCTCCCCGTTCTACCGGGCCTGGGACCGGGGTAAGTCGCTGGAGGCGAGCTGGCACCGCAACGCCCCGCCGCGGGACAAGGGCGGGGTCTCCCCGATGCGGACCACGTTCGCTGACCTACTCCCGGCCGAGCGGGCCGGGTTCGCGCCGTCGGTGGTATTCAGCCCGATGCTGGTGGAGGACGGCCGGCGGCTGCTGATCTCGAACCTCGACCTGTCCGACCTGGCGTGTCACTCGGCCGCGACGCTCGGCATCGGGCCGGAGGGGCAGGCAGCCGCCGACCGCCAGCGGACGAGTCAGCCGGCGGTCGAGTTCTTCCGCCTGTTCCCCCGGGCGCACGGCCGGTTCCAGGTGGGCACCGCCGCCCGGCTGAGCGCTACCTTCCCGTACGTCAGCCCGACGGTGAGCCTGCCCACGGCCCCGCCTCGGCGGGCCGTGGACGCCGGGTTCTACGACAACTACGGGGTGGGCCTCGCGGCCGGATGGCTGCTCCGCCACCGGGACGCGGTGCGGGCGCACTGCGGCGGGGTGGCGGTGGTCGAGGTGCGGGCGTTCCCGCTGGAGCACGAGAAGACCGGGGTGCCGACCGAGGGCACCGAGGTGCGGAAGGGGACGGGGGGTGCGCTCAGCTCCGCGTTGGCGGGGGTGAGCACCCCGGCTGAGGCGCTTGGGGTGGTCCGGGCGGCCGGGGCGTACTACCGCAACGACCACCTGCTGGAGTTGCTCGACGCCGAGTTCAACGCCGGCCGGCCGGACCCGTTCTTCGTCCGGGTGCCGGTCGAGTGCCCCGGGCCGGGGTCACTCAGTTGGGCCATCACGTCTCGGGACCGGGACGACCTGATCGAAGCCTTCGAGTCCGCCGACGGGGAGCTGAGCCGGGGCGTGCGGGGAGAGGTACTCGGGCTGAGGGGTTGGTTCGGCGACGGGGGAGGCTGAACGCGGCGACCGTCCGCCGGGCTGACTTCCCAGCCTCGCTTGCTCCGTATGAGCAGGGGTCGGAAAGCCCCGGGAGGCGAATCCGGTTGCCCGAAACGCGGTAGTGGATCAGGGTGCGTAGTTGGTTGCTCCGGCCACGGCGCGCCGGTACACTCCAGACCCTCCTGGGTCGGGCGTATGCGCACAAGTCCAAGGTCTCCCCTGGCGACCGGGCACGACCTGGTGATGGTCCTGCGGGCCGCGCACCTGGCCCCGCACCGCCGGTCCGACGCCGGCCAAGCCCAGCACGGCGGGTGTGGCCCTCCCCGTTCCTGCACAGGAGTCTCCCATGACCCGAGCACTAGCGATCCTGGGGTTGTTGACCCTGGTCGGCTTCCACGACTCCCCGGCCGCTGCCCAGCAGCCGAAGAAGGAGCCGGGTCCGAACGCCCGCGTGGCCTCCCCTGAGGTGCATCCCGACCGGAAGGTGACGTTCCGAATCCGCGCGCCCAAGGCGACCGAGGTCTCCGTCCGGGGGGACTGGATGGCCAGTGCAGCGACGCTGGAGAAGGACTCGAACGGGGTCTGGTCCGTGACCGTCGGACCACTGACGCCCGACTTCTACAGTTACGCCTTCACCGTGGACGGGGTCCGCACCCTGGACCCGTCCAACCCGACGATCAAGCAGGGGATCGCCAGCCTGGACAACATGTTCTTCCTCACCGGCCCGGAGGCCGATTTCCAGGACAACAAGCCGGTCCCCCACGGGGACGTGCGGAAGGTGTGGTACCAGTCGGCCACGCTCAAGGACCAGCGGCGGATGCACATCTACACCCCGCCCGGGTACGACACCGGTGCGGAGAAGTACCCGGTCTTCTACCTGCTGCATGGCGGCGGGGACGAGGACTCCGGGTGGAGCACAGTCGGCCGGGTCGGGTTCATCCTGGACAACCTGATCGCGGCCAAGAGGGCGAGGCCGATGATCGTTGTCATGCCCAACGGCAGCCTCCCCCGGCCGGCGGTCGCCCCCGGGGCCAAGCTCAACCCGAAGGAGATGGCCGCGTTCCAGGAGCGGTTCACCAACGAACTCTTGACGGATGTGGTCCCGCAGGTGGAGAAGCACTTCCGGGTCAAGCCCGGCCCGGAGAACCGGGCGCTGGCCGGGCTGTCGATGGGCGGCGGGCAGACGACGCGGGTGCTGACCACCCGACCGGACCAGTTCGGGTACGTGGCGATCTGGAGCGCCGGGCTCTTCGGCGGCGACCCGGCGGGGTTCGAGAGGCAGAGCGACGCGTTCTTGAAGAACGCCACGGGGGTGAACAAGTCGCTCAGGCTCCTGGAGATCACGGTCGGGGACAAGGACTTCGCCCTGGCCGGCTCGAAGGCCCTGTCGGGGGTGTTCGCCAAGCACGGGATCAAGCACGAGTTGAAGATCACCGGCGGCGGGCACACCTGGCTCAACTGGCGGCAGTACCTGAACGAGCTGGCCCCGAAGCTATTTCAGTGACCGGAGTACCCAGACGAAGCCCATGGACTCGATCTGCGCCGGGGCTGCCGGCGCGGTGGGCCACGCGCGTCGGTCGCATCGCCGCGGGTGTCGGTAGCCGGGCGGGAACCGGCCGTGTGTGCCCTCGTGGTTGTGCAGGGCCAGGCCGATCTGCTTGAGGTTGTTCGAGCAACTCATCCAGGCGGCGGCCTCGCGGACCTTCTGGACGGCGGGCAGCAGCAGGCCGATCAGGATGGCGACGATAGCGATCACCACCAGCAACTCGATCAGCGTGAACGCGCCCCTCGCGCGCCCCCCACTGTTCGCGGAGTAGCCGGGGCTAAGCTGGCGGGATCGGGTGGGGGTGAGGTGCGGGGCATGACCGGCCTCGCGGCGAGGGCGGTCA
>Ga0247822_10002053_pt1 | contig 12713 bp, 13 predicted proteins | sample 13C_Cellulose_Da_FD_192423 | JGI IMG/M metagenome (GOLD analysis project Ga0247822, IMG submission 192423) | Soil microbial communities from agricultural site in Penn Yan, New York, United States - 13C_Cellulose_Day30 | ecosystem: Environmental > Terrestrial > Soil > Agricultural land | place...
GTGCAACACCTGCTAAAGGTGCGGCGGGGCCGTCGTAGTTAAAGTATTCCTGCTTGAATTGTACAAAGGCATCAGGGCCGTCGGTGGCCATATGCAGCGTCACCGGTTCGCGATAGAGAAAACCGGGATGAAATAATTGCAGCTCGAATAATGATTCGTTGTGCCACAGTGATGATTCGGGGCGGAAACGAATTGAGCGGTATTGGTCGTAATTCATATTCGCGAGGGCTTCGGGAATATTGGCTTGGATGGGTTTGTATTCGCGGCGTGCGAGCAATTTGGCGCGCGAGGCAATCGCATCAAACAACGCAGGTTGGGCTATTTCGGTTGCAGCAGCCGGAGCTACTTCGGGTTGTTGTTGGGCATTGGCGAACCCGGTTAGCCCGACACTTAATGCACAGCTTAGCGCCAGGGCGGTTAAACCGGTGCGGGTAGTTAATCGGCTACCTGCTTTTTTGTTGCTGAACAACATGCTCATCCACTCTTTCTCCGCGTCGGATTATTGAGATTCGTTAATGAAAAACCATTTTTGCGCACGCAACTACACCTACTGACAGCGGTGTTAATACTCAAGTTCTGGATTGGTAATGCGGGCGGGATTCCTGTTCCCTAATGTGTGCCGCTATTAATGCACAGGAATTGGCGCGCATTGTAAACCATCTATGGCTGAAAAATAGCGTGCCGAGCCCTTGCAGCCTAGTCTTTTTTTTACGGTTCTTTGCAAAGGCGAAGCAAAGGCTAGCTCGGTCTTGTGGAAGTTTCAAAATAACAGGTTATTCCCAAACAGTCTTTGCGATTAGGTGGGTATCGGCTTAACTGAAGTATAGAACTCAAGGAGATTTATTATGAGCAATACTGCTACATTAGTTCGTCATTCCGAGCCCAAATTATTGCCCGTTGTACGACGCGTCATTGAACAGTTGAATCAGTTGTTTATTGATCATTTTGGTCTTTTGGGAAAAAGCCTTACGGATGATGTTTTTCACAATTGGCTGCATGCGGGCAAAACAGGGCCCTCCGGGTTGCGTCACTATGTGTATGCGCTGAGCGTGCAATTGGAAGAGCCGTCCGTACGCAAGGACTTCATTGAGCGCGCAGAGCGCTTGCTGCTTCATCTCCAGTCCGGTTACATCAGCTGAGAGACATTCACCTTATAGCCCATCTTCTCTCTTTCCCCATCTTTATCGTAGGGGGAGATGTTTTTTTGCTGCTACACTCAGGGGTATTCTTCTCTGGTCTTGCTGCGGTTGGTTGAGATGCCCAACATAAGAACTTACATGCGCGAAAACCCTATTGCTGCACGGCTCTTGGGGTTGATTATTATCAGCAGTTCGATAGTCACTCTGGTCGCTATTTTGCTGCAGCTGCACAGTAATTTTAATGACGATATTGCTGCCCTCGAAAAGCGTTTGGATCAGGTGCGCATCAGTACCTTGGCGAGCATCACCAAAAGTTTGTGGGGCTTTGATCAAGAGCAATTGAATATCCAGATTAATAGTGTGCTCGCGGTCGATGATGTGGTGCAGGTGCAGGTCGTCTGGCATGACTGGAACAACACGGAGCAAACATTGGTGGCGAGCAACAATGCTTACGACCCCAAAGAGTTGGAAAATAAACGCAGCCAGTTTTTAGTGCGCAGCTATCCACTGGTGTATGAAGATGCAAGTACGCCCGAGCAGCAGTTGGGGATACTCACAGTCACGGCAAGCCTCAGCAGTATTTACGATAAATTATGGGAGCGGGCATTTTTTATTGCGCTGGTGCAGGGCGCCAAAACCCTGGTTATTGCACTCTTTATTGTTTGGTTGGTGCACACGCTTCTTACACGGCATATGAAAACTATTGCCAATTATGCGCGTAACCTCAATCTGGAAACCCTCACCAAACCACTTAAGCTTAAGCGACTTAAAGTCAATTCCGCTTCCGATGAATTGGATAATGTCGTCAATGCGATCAATCACATGCGCGAGACACTGCTGGATGATATCGAGCAGCGTCATGCGATTGAAATGGCTCTCTTGAGTGAAAAAGAAGAAAAGCTGGAAACCCGTCGACAAAAAAATGCAGCGGAAGATGCCAGTCGTGCCAAGAGCCAATTCCTTGCCACAATGAGCCACGAAATTCGCACACCTATGAACGGCGTTATCGGCATGTTGGAAATGCTGCGCGACACCCCTCTCGACGATAACCAAAAGCATTACATCGATGTCATTCATCGCTCGGGCGAAACACTGCTCACAATCATCAACGATATTCTCGATTACTCCAAAATTGAAGCGGGAAAAATGCGGCTCGAAGAAACAACTTTTGAGCTGGATGAGTTGGTTGAAAGTTGCGTGCAATTGTTTGGGGCTACCGCGAGCAAACGCCATATTGAATTGTTTGGCGGATTGGATCCCGATGTTCCCAAATGGGTTAAAGGTGATCCCACCCGTTTGCGGCAAATTATTATGAATTTGCTGGGTAACGCGTTTAAATTTACAGCAGAAGGCTTTGTTTCTCTGCAAGTAAAGCGGGTTGCCAGCTTAACCAATGACAAGGTTGAGCTGCGTTTTATAGTGCAAGACAGTGGCATCGGCATAGAGATGAGTAGTACTGAGGATTTGTTTGATTCGTTTAATCAGGCGGATGCATCTACTACACGCAAATACGGTGGCACAGGCTTGGGCTTGGCAATCTGCAAAAGCCTTGCTGAGTTGATGGGTGGGGAAATTGGTGTTGAAAGTGAAAAAGGGCGCGGTTCTACATTTTGGTTTACTGCGCAATTGCAGCGGGAAGAAGTGTGCGATTGGAATAGTCCGCAAGCGGAACCAAAAAGCGAATGGTTGGCAGGGAAAAAATTATTGTTGGTGGAGTCCAGCCAGAACCTGACGGAATTTATAGGGCTGCACTGCGCTGACTGGGGGGTAGCTCTTGGGACGGTCACATCCGCAAAAACGGCTTTGGCACAACTCAAACATGCATTGCATTCTGGCGAGCCCTACGATTTTGTCGGCTTCAATTATTCGCTACCGGATGCGACGGGTTTTGAGTTGGTGCAATGGATAAGGGATTTGCCAGAGTTCCGCGAGTTGCCGTTATTCATGTTTAGTTCTGGTGATATTTATTACGACCAGGCGCAAATGCGCAGTCTTGCTATCCATGCGGTATTGCGCAAACCCGTATCGATGAAATTGTTACAACAAGAGTTGATTGCATTGCTGGGGCATGATCCTGTACCACTGGTTAGTGTCAAACGGCAAACCCGTGACCCGGATAAATTTTCACACTTGCGGGTACTTGTCGCCGAAGACAATCCGGTCAATCGTATGGTCATTAAAGGATTGTTAGGCAAGCTCAACATAGAACCTGTATTTGCAGGAAATGGTGTGGAGGCTTGCGATGCAGTACAGGGCCCTGGCCAGCGTTTTGATCTTATTTTGATGGACTGTGAAATGCCTGAAATGGATGGTTTTGAGGCGACGCGCAGTATTCGCGATTACGAGCGACGGGAAGGCTTGTCTGCCATACCTATCATTGCACTTACCGCCCATGCACTACAGGAGCATCGCGATGCGGTTTTTGCCAGTGGCATGAATTACTATTTATCCAAACCTGTGACCTTCAGTAATTTGTATTCTGCATTTGAGGCCGCCGGTTTGGTTGAGGCAGATAATCCCTGAATCTCTCCACTACAGGGTGCGAATAGTGTTCCCCTATAGTGATGATTGGTTTTTTCTCCTTGCCTGCATCGGGGGCAATCCTTATGATGGCTTCAACTAATTGGGTCCTTCCCTTTAATTAAATGGGTTCCCGCCACCACTAAATGACCATCAGGTTTGGAGTTTATTATGAGTAGTGATGCCATTGTGCACGTTAGCGATGCCAGCTTTGAGCAGGAAGTAATTGGTGCAGATTTACCGGTGCTGGTTGACTTTTGGGCCCCTTGGTGTGGACCATGCAAAATGATTGCCCCCATCCTGGATGACTTGGCCGAGCAATTTGAAGGTAAATTGAAAGTGACCAAACTCAACGTTGATGATCACAAAGAAACTGCAGCTAAATTCAATGTGCGCGGTATTCCTACCCTGATTATCTTCAAAAATGGTGCAGCTCACGCCACTAAAGTGGGTGCAGTGAGCAAGCCGCAGTTGGTTGATTTCATTAACTCGGCTATCTAAATGATGAGGGCCATCGCAAGATGGCCCAATTTGTTTTTGCACTGGGCGATATTTGCCGTTATACTCAGTCCAATCTGATGTTTGTTCCTCCCCCGAATCACCTTCCCGATTCTCTTGAACTAGACGAACAAACCCTAATTTCCCCAATTGTTGTTCTTGCCCCGGTACTTAAATAAATCGGTATCTGCTAAACCAGATCAGCTATTTTACCAGTCAATTTGCATGAACAATTCTGATGGGGCGATTGAACGCAGGCATTGAGCCAGCAATCTTCATTATGCGGCTTAATAACAGCAAAAAACGCGATCTTATTTCTTGATATCAACATTGGCCTTTCGGCTACTAATCTGCAACATCTCACATCCATCCATAAAGTCTTTCCTATGAATTTAACCGACCTTAAAAAGAAACCGATTGAAGAATTAATTGATATCGCCCACGAAATGGGTTTGGAAAATATCGCCCGCTCGCGCAAACAGGACATTATTTTTAATATCCTCAAGCGCCACGCCAAAGGCGGAGAGGATATTTATGGCGACGGTGTACTGGAAATTTTAGTGGATGGATTCGGGTTTTTACGTTCAGCCGACAGTTCTTATCTTGCAGGTCCCGATGATATTTATGTTTCACCCAGTCAGATCCGCCGCTTCAATTTACGCACGGGCGATACCATCTCCGGTAAGATCCGCCCACCAAAAGAAGGTGAGCGTTATTTTGCACTGTTAAAAGTTAATGACATTAACTTCGATAAACCTGAAAGTTCCCGCAATAAAATCCTGTTTGAAAACCTCACTCCGCTGTTCCCCAATATCCGTTTGCCGCTCGAAGCCGGAAATGGTTCTACCGAAGACCTCACTGGTCGTATCATCGATTTAATTGCCCCCATCGGTAAAGGTCAGCGCGGTTTGATCGTGGCGCCACCAAAAGCGGGTAAAACCATCATGATGCAAAATATTGCGCAGGCGATTACGCGCAATAACCCCGAGTGTCATCTGATTGTATTGTTGATCGATGAGCGTCCGGAAGAGGTAACTGAAATGCAGCGCTCGGTGCGCGGTGAAGTGGTTGCATCGACATTCGATGAACCGCCAGCGCGTCACGTACAAGTGGCCGATATGGTGATCGAGAAGGCCAAGCGTTTGGTTGAGCACAAAAAAGACGTGGTGATTTTGCTCGACTCTATCACTCGTTTGGCGCGCGCCTATAACACCGTAATTCCTTCATCAGGAAAGGTGTTGACCGGTGGTGTGGATGCACATGCACTTGAGCGCCCCAAGCGTTTCTTTGGTGCTGCGCGGAATATCGAAGAAGGCGGTAGCTTGAGTATTATCGCGACCGCACTCGTTGATACCGGCTCCAAAATGGATGAGGTTATTTACGAAGAATTTAAAGGTACTGGTAACCTGGAATTACATTTGGATCGCAAAATTGCAGAAAAACGCATTTACCCTGCAATCAATGTACGCCGTTCCGGTACTCGTCGCGAAGACTTGTTGATGAAAGAAGATGAGTTGCAACGCGCGTGGATTTTGCGTCGTTTACTTAACGATATGGAAGATGTTCCTGCGACAGAATTCTTGCTCGATAAGTTGAAAGACTTCAAAACCAACGATGAATTCTTCCAGTCGATGAAGCGCAAGTAATCGTTACACGAAGAAAATAATTGCAGGGCGGAACGTGAAACGCCTTCCGCCAATTCTATTAACGGCGGAAGGCGTTTTTGTTTTTTCGCCCTGTGAGTTTTCACCGCATGAAATATAAAGATCTCCGCGATTTTATCGCTCTGCTGGAAGCGCGCGGTTTATTAAAGCGCATCAAACAGGAAGTTGATCCCAATCTGGAAATGACTGAAATATGCGACCGCACGTTGCGTGCTGGTGGCCCTGCGTTATTGTTTGAAAATCCAAAAGGCTATTCGATTCCGGTGCTGGGCAATTTATTTGGCACTCCCGAGCGTGTGGCATTGGGGATGGGGCAGGAATCGGTTAGTGCCCTGCGCGAAGTTGGTCAGCTGCTCGCCTTTTTAAAAGAACCTGAACCGCCGAAAGGGTTTAAAGATGCCTGGGAGAAGCTGCCTATCTTCAAACAAGTATTGAACCTTGCACCAAAAGTATTGAGTAAAGCGCAGTGCCAGGAAGTGGTACTGGAAGGCGATGCGGTCAATCTGGATCTGTTGCCGATTCAAACTTGTTGGCCGGGCGATGTGGGTCCACTAGTGACCTGGCCTTTGGTGGTGACCCGCGGGCCGCACAAAGAGCGGCAAAATCTCGGTATTTACCGGATGCAAAAAATCGGTAAAAACCGATTGATTATGCGCTGGTTGTCGCATCGCGGCGGCGCGTTGGATTTCCGTGAATTCCAGATTCAAAACCCCGGTAAAAATTTCCCTGTTGCAGTCGCGCTTGGCGCCGACCCTGCAACGATTCTTGGTGCGGTAACGCCAGTGCCGGATACACTTTCCGAATACGGTTTTGCCGGCTTGTTGCGCGGCGATAAAACCGAAGTGGTGAATTGCATCGGCAATGATTTACAAGTGCCTGCATCGGCTGAATTTATTTTGGAAGGTTATATCGCACCGAATGATATGGCGCCCGAAGGGCCGTTTGGCGATCACACCGGCTACTACAATGAAGTGGATAATTTTCCGGTGTTTACCGTCGAGCGAATTACCCACCGCCGCGATCCGATTTACCACAGCACTTACACCGGCCGTCCACCAGATGAGCCTGCCATTCTCGGTGTCGCGCTCAACGAAGTGTTTGTACCGATTTTGCAAAAACAATTTCCTGAAATTGTGGATTTTTATTTGCCGCCCGAAGGTTGTTCATACCGCATGGCGGTAGTCACCATGAAGAAACAATATCCCGGCCATGCCAAACGCGTGATGATGGGGGTGTGGAGTTTCTTGCGGCAGTTTATGTACACCAAATTTGTCATAGTCACAGATGATGATGTGAACGCACGCGATTGGAAGGATGTGATCTGGGCGATGACCACGCGTATGGATCCGGCGCGCGATACGCTGATGATAGAAAATACGCCGATTGATTATCTCGATTTTGCATCGCCTGTTTCCGGTTTGGGTTCCAAAATTGGTTTTGATGCAACCAATAAATGGCCGGGTGAAACCACGCGCGAATGGGGCACACCGATTGTGATGGATCAGACAGTAAAAAATCGCGTTGATGAATTGTGGGATGAACTGGGAATTGATTCGCCTACCGCGTACTAAATACAGGAGTTGATGATGAGCTTGCAAGAAGAGTGTTTTCTCGATTGCCCTTATTGCGGTGAACCGATTAGCGTGTTGGTCGATTGTTCCTGCGAGCAGCAGACCTATGTAGAGGATTGCCAGGTTTGCTGCCAGCCGATGGTGTTACATGTGACTGTGGATGAAGAGGGTATGCCCGAGGTTTATGCCCAGCGCGAAGATGAGTAATTGCTGTGATGCGCTTGGTTTTAGCCGGGTTATAGGCTATAAAACTTTGACCATGAATCGTATTTTTATTTAAAAGGGGATTTTAGATGAGCTTTATTAAAGACTTCAAAGAGTTTGCGGTGCGTGGCAATGTGGTGGATATGGCAGTCGGTATTATTATCGGTGCCGCTTTTGGCAAGGTGGTTAGCTCGTTGGTTAGCGATGTATTTATGCCGCCATTGGGTTGGATTATTGGTGGTGTAGATTTCTCGGACCTGGCGATTGTCCTGCCCGAAATTATCGAAGGCAAAGGTACAGTTTCGATTATGTATGGCAAGTTCATCCAGACAATTTTGGATTTCACCATTGTTGCCTTTGCGATTTTTATGATGATCAAAGTGATTAACCATCTAAAGAAAAAAGAAGAGGCAAAGCCAGCTGAACCCTCAAAAGAAGAATTATTGCTCACTGAAATCCGCGATTTGTTGAAACAAAAGCAATAAGTTTTCGAATTTTTTCTGCAATAGAAAACGCGGCCTTGAGCCGCGTTTTTGTTTTCTGGTTTTTTCCCGGTTCGCTTCTGCGGCTAAGCGCGTTGTGTACAACAACGGTTGCGGTTGCTTCACGATAGAATCGGTTGCCCGCGATACATGCGCACGGGTTTAGTTGGCGTTATGCCCTTGATCAGCAATTCACTGTGTAATGCAGGGTGATCTGCATCCGGATGTTCGGCAGCGCGCGGGGCGTCCACCAAAATGGTTTGGCCGCGATAGACCTTCACCACTTGCTTGGGTATTTCTGCGGTTTTTACCGGCTCAGGGATAACCGGATCCAGCAGGTGTGGCCATGGATCGCCTGCCAAAAAAAGCAATTCCTTAATCAGGGTTTTGGTAATCGTGTCCTTGGTGTGGTGGTGGTAATCCGCTAGTTCCTTAAGCAATTCCGGATTCGCCATTTTCACGCTGGGTTTCATATTGGTATCTATGCGACGGCGAATTTCGTACACCAAATCAATCATGGGTTTAGTGTATTGCATGCTGGGCTCTCCTCGGTCTTGAGTTATTAGTTGAGCAAATTTCAGACCAATGGCGAATAAGCCCGTATTCGGGCTGTTTTTGTTCAGCGACAGGGCAAGTGGCAGATTTTTTTTGGTGCGAGTGGGTGATAAAGGGGCGCCTTTCGTTCCAAGGCGCCAGAGGCAGGTTTAACGAATCAGGTGATCCATTTCCCGTGCGGGTTGATTGCATTGCGTTTCGCCGATGACTTGCGCGGGAACGCCGGCCACAGTAGCGCGCGCCGGTACATCTTTTAATACCACACTGCCTGCACCAATTTTGGCGCATTCACCCACGCTGATATTGCCGAGAATCTTGGCGCCAGCGCCAATCAGCACGCCCTTATGCACTTTAGGATGACGGTCACCCGCCTCCTTGCCTGTGCCGCCAAGGGTGACGGATTGCATGATGGAGACCATATCCTCCACGACTGCTGTCTCGCCTATGACGATGCCCGTGGCGTGGTCAAACATAATGCCTTTACCAATGCGCGCGGCCGGGTGGATATCCACCGCAAACACCGCCGAGATGCGGTTCTGCAAAAACAGCGCGAGCGAATTGCGCCCCTGGTTCCACAGCCAATGCGCCACGCGATAGGCCTGCAGCGCATGAAAGCCTTTGAAATAGAGTAGCGGTGTAACCAGCGAGCAGCAGGCCGAATCGCGTTCGCTCACGGCCATCAAATCGGCGCGCACCGATTCGACAATGCCCGGGTCTTTGGTCATCGCCTCTTCAATCACTTCGCGGATCAGCATGGCGGGCAGGGCAGGGCTGTCGAGTTTATTGGCTAGGTGGTAGCTCAGCGCTGCTTCCAGGCGGTCATGATTGAGGATGGTGGAGTAGAGGAAGCTGGCCAATACCGGTTCTGTTTCCGCCTGTTTGCGGGTTTGCACGCGGATGGATTCCCACAGGCTATCGACAACGAGAGCGGGGCTGGCTGCAGAGACATTGGCATTCATGGCCAAATCCTTAACTGAATAAACGAGTGAAAAAAGCGGTTGAGAACAACCGAAAGCCCATTATTGGGGGCGAGGCGCAATAATTCCAGCCTTGCGCTCAATAAATAACCAATGGCGGCTCATTCAGTGCCGCCAGCTGCTCGCGCAGTTCCAGTATGTGCTCCCCCCAATAGCGTTCGGTATTGAACCAGGGGAAGTGATGTGGAAATGCCGGGTCAGTCCAGCGCCGTGCCAGCCAGGCGCTGTAATGCATGATGCGCAAACTGCGCAGCGCTTCGATCAGCTGCAACTCGGCCAGATCAAAATCGCAAAACTCGCGATAACCTTCCAGCACCTCGGCCAATTGCAGTGTCTGTTGTTCGCGCTCACCGGAGAGCAGCATCCACAAATCCTGGATCGCCGGGCCCATGCGCGCATCGTCGAAGTCGACAAAATGCGGTACTTCGTCGCGCCATAAAATATTGCCCGGATGGCAGTCGCCATGCAGGCGGATGGGGGTGTAATCCACGCGCTTGAACAGGGTTTCGCAGCGTGCCAACAAATCTGCTCCCAGGGTGCGATAGGACTCCCGTAGGCTCGCCGGAATAAATTCATTGCTTAGCAGGTAATCGTAACTGTCGCGGCCAAAGGTTTGGATATCCAACGTCGGCCGATGGCTAAATGTACGCGCTTGCCCCAGTGCATGCATGCGCCCGAGGGTGCGCCCAAGGGATAGCAGGGCATCAAAGTCATCGAGATTGGGTGCATGGCCGCCCTGCCGTGGATAGAGCGCAAAGCGAAAGCCCTGGTACTCGCGCAGGGTCTTGCCCACATCATCAGCCAATGGCGGCACCACTGATATTTCCAGGTCTTTCAGTGCCTGGGTGAGCTCATGCTCTTCTTGTATCTGTGCATTGCTCCAGCGCCCGGGGCGATAAAACTTGGCAATCAGCGGGCTCGCCCCTTCAATCCCCACCTGATAGACGCGGTTCTCATAACTGTTGAGCGCGAGTATGCGCGCATCGGTGAGAAAACCGGTGCTGTCGATGGCATCCAGAACCAGATCGGGAGTGAGTTGTTCGTAGGGATGGGACTGGCTCATAGGGGTGGCTCGCTAAAGTGAGCGGCGATTGTACCTGCTGCCGGCTAATCCCGCTGGAATATGCACTTTGTCGCGCTTTTGCACATCTGTTGTCGTATAAATTTTGAAGGATTCGCCTAAAAATGCTACAAGTTATTCTTGTTGGTGGACAAGTCAGAACTGATCGCACTGCAACTTTGTTAAAAACGGAATTCCTATGATAAAAATCGCTTTTTACAATCTCAAAGGTGGCGTGGGTAAAACCACAACGGCAGTCAACATGGCTTATATGGCCGCAGCGGCAAAGAAGAATGTGATCCTCTGGGACTTGGATCCGCAAGCCGCCGCCAGCTGGTTTTGCCAGCAGGAACCCGACTCCGCCAAAGCGATCAAGCTATTTAGCAAAGGCAAATCTATCGGCGAGATGGAGCTCTACAGCCCCTATCCACGCCTGATGCTGATCCCTGCCGACCTCAGCCTGCGCAGTCTGGACAGCGAATTCGATGAGCTGAGCAAAGACAAAAAATTCCTCAAGCAACTGCTCAAACCCTTGGGTGAGAAAGCGGACATCCTTATTTTTGACTGCCCGCCCACGCTCTCGCCCAGTGTTGAGCAGCTGTTGCAGGAGGTGGATATTTTGCTGATCCCGATGATCCCCAGCCCCTTGTCGATCCGCGCCATGGAGCAGGTGGTGGAATTCCTCAACGGCAAAAAATCTGCACCTAGCCGCATCGTCGGCTTTTTTAATCAGGTGGATATGCGCCGCAGCCTGCATCGTGAAGCGGTAGAGAACAGCAAAAAAATGCCGGTGCCGATGCTTAAAACCTATATCCCCAATGATTCCGCCGTCGAGCAGATGGGGCTGCGCCGTGCGCCCCTAACCAGCTACAATCAGCGTAGCCGCGCGGCACTTGCCTATATTGACCTGTGGAAAGAAATCGCGCGTTTACTCAAGGCCGCCGCGAAAGACGATGAATAATTCGCGCGCTTAAACCATCCAGGTCATTTAATCCCAGCCTTTTAATCAAGAGTTACCCATGATCAAACTATTGACCCGCGCCTGCGTAATTGCAGGCCTGCTCGCTATTGTCGGCTGTACCACTACCAGTGTTACCAGCACGCCGCCCAGCCCCGCACCAACAACCAAACCCCAGGTTCAACCCGGGCAACCAGCCGTTGTGCAACCACAGCCGGGGGCGGTGCCTACGCCTGTGCCTGCTACCCCGGCGCTGAACCCGGCGGCCTTGAGTTTGGCTAAGCAGGCGCGTAGCCAGTATCAGGCGCAGGATTATCAGGGCGCTATCGCCACCGCCGAGCGCGGCTTGCGTATCGAACGGCGCGCGGCAGAGTTGTATCTGGTGATGGCGCAAAGTTATATCCAACTCGCCCTGCCGGGAAAAGCCAAAATGTTTGTGCAGCAGGGGCTGCGTTTCGCACCTGCCGGGTCAGAGGTTGCAACCGGATTACTGCGCGCGCAGGAACAAGTGGGCAATTAAAGCCTGGGTGATTAATCGCAGGGCAATTAGTCGATGGCCAATAAAGGATTGACCAGTCCGCGGTAAACCACAGCGCAATGCGCAAATTGAGCAAGACTGATTGAGCAAGGAAAGGAATGAACGATTTATCCATCGATAAGTACACAACGCTATCTTTTGGCCAGCGCTATCGGATTTTTAATCCGCTGCGTCTGGTATTTCGCGATCCAGGGTTGGAGCGCGAATACCAACATCATGTGGCGATCAACATCGCGCAGCAGGTGCGCATTGCGCTCGCGCTCGCCTTTGTTCTCTATGCCAATTTCGCCTTTCTGGATTATTTGCTGGTACCGGAAAGCATGTGGGCGCTCTGGGCTATCCGCGCGACTGTATGCTGCGTGTTAGCGCTCTTGTTTGCCGTCAGTTTTCTTGCGCTATTTCCGCGCATTCATCAACAGATAGTGTTCGTCTCCAGTATGGTGGCCGCGGGCGGAATTTTTGCCATGCTGCTGATCACCCACAACCAGTACAGCCACTATTATTACGCAGGGATTAATCTCTGCATCACCTGGACGCTGTTTATTGT
>Ga0247822_10002055_pt1 | contig 12712 bp, 15 predicted proteins | sample 13C_Cellulose_Da_FD_192423 | JGI IMG/M metagenome (GOLD analysis project Ga0247822, IMG submission 192423) | Soil microbial communities from agricultural site in Penn Yan, New York, United States - 13C_Cellulose_Day30 | ecosystem: Environmental > Terrestrial > Soil > Agricultural land | place...
TTGCGGTGATCATCAATGGCGCTCCGACCTCACAGCTCTTTGACCAGGACACCCTCCAGACAGCACATCTCCAATTGTCAGACTGCCATGCTAGTCAGTTGGCATGAAGCCGGAGCTGGTGGCACTGGGAGATCGGATTGCCGAGCAGGCCTTTCATCTCGATGCCGCGATGTTCCGGCTCCTGCGGGACCTGCGTGCGTTCGACGCGGCGGGCGGCTGGCACCAGGCCGGCGCGCGCTCGTGTGCGCACTGGCTGTCGTGGCGGGTCGGCTGGGATCTGGCCACCGCGCGCGAGCACGTGCGGGTCGCGCGGCGGCTCGAGGAGCTGCCCACGCTCGGCGCCGAGCTCGAGCGCGGCGCGCTGTCGTACTCCAAGATCCGCGCGATCACCCGCGTGGCCACACCGGCCACCGAGGACTGCCTGATCCTGTTCGCGCACAAGACCACCGCGGCGCAGCTCGAGAAGATCTGCCGGCAGTACCGCACGGTCCAGCGCCTGGCGCGCAAGGGCGCCGGCGGCGATCGCGGACGGCGGATGGTGGCGCGCCGCGACCTCGACGACGGGATGGTACGGATCGAGGCGGTCCTGCACCCCGAGGAGGCCGCGGTGGTGTGGGCGGCGCTCGAGCGCAGCGCCAAGGACGTCTCCGTGGAAGCGCCCGTGGCGACGCCGCCGGCGGCCCCGCCGGCCGCGCCGACGTTCGACCGCGCCGACGGCCTGGTGGCGATGGCGCAAGCGGTCGTGCGCGGCGACCGCCCCGACCGGTCACCGATCGAGGTCGTCATGACGGTCCCGCAGGCCGCGCTGACGGTCACCGCCGAGGCCGAGTCGATCGACCAGCTCGGCAGCTTCGGGGACGGCGGCCACGTTTCCGCGGAAGCGGCGCGGCGGCTGTGCTGCGACGCCGGGGTCGTCGAGGTGACCGAGGACGCGATGGGGCGGCCGCTGTCCGTCGGGCGGAAGACCCGCACGATCCCGCCGGCGATCAAGCGGGCGCTCTTGCACCGCGACCAGACCTGCCGCTTCCCGGGGTGCACGAACCGCCTCTATGTCGAGGGCCACCACATCGAGCACTGGGCGCAGGGCGGCGAGACCTGCCTCGAGAACCTCGTGACCCTGTGCAGCTACCATCACGTCTTCCTCCACGAGCACGGCTACCGGGTCGAGATGCGCGCCGACGGCCCGGTCTTCTTCAACCCGCACGGGCTGGTGGTCCGCGACGTGCCGCTGCCGCCGCGCCGGGCCCACCTGGCCTGGGAGCTCATCCGTGAGGAGAATCGCGAGCTCGACATCGGGCCGCAGACCGGTCAGTGCCAGTGGGACGGCTGGCCGGTCGACTACGGCCTGGTGCAGCGCGACCTCTACCACCTCGACACCCGCGCGATGCGCGACGTGTCGTCGCCTGGATGACCTCCTCGGCAGGACGAACGAAGGCTCGGGCTCAGGCCGCGACGCGGTCGGCGCCGACCGTCCGCGCGACCTTCAGGGCCTTGCCCCACCACACCAGGTTGTCGAACAGGTTGGTGCGGCTCTGCACCAGGTAGTCGTAGCTGTCGAGGGTGCGGCCGTCGCGGACGACGCCGAGGTACGGCTCCATGGCGATGTTCACCTCGTGCTTGATCGGGGCCATCTGCAGCTCGATCGCGATGCCACGCAGCTGCTCGATCGCGCGCGCGCCGCCGACGCCGCCGTAGCCGACGAACGCGATCGGCTTGCGGTGCCACTCGACGAGCGCGCTGTCGAACGCGTTCTTCAGGACCGCGGTGGGGCCGTGGTTGTACTCCGCGGCGGTGGCGACGAAGGCGTCGAGCTCGCCGAGCCGCTTGCGCCACGCCTCGGCGGCCGGCTGGGTGTAGACGCCATTGGTGTAGAGCGGCGGCGCCGGCTCGTCGAAGTACGGCAGCCGGTGGTCGCGCAGATCGAGCACCTCGAGCTGCAGATCCGCGCGCGCGGCCGCGCCGGCCACGACCCAGGGGACCACGGTGTCGGCGAACCGGTTCTGACGAGTGCTACCGACGATCAAACCTACCTTCAGCATGGCTTCCTCGAGACGGGGGGGTGGTTACCAACGAGAACCGCGCTACGTTGACGCCGTGTCGCCCAGCCCACAAGAAGGCACAAACTTGGTCGCCGGTTCCCTCCATGTGACCGAGCAGACCGAGCGCTGCCGGTCGGTCAGCGAGATCTTCGGCCGCATCGGCGAGAAGTGGAGCATGCGGGTCGTCGTCACCCTCGCGGGCGGCCCGCGGCGCTTCTCCGAGCTGCGCCGCGCCATCCCGAGCATCTCGCAGCGCATGCTGACGCTCACCCTGCGCAACCTGGAGCGCGACGGCCTGGTCAGCCGCACGGTGACGCCGACGATCCCACCCCGCGTCGACTACGAGCTCACCGACCTCGGCCGCTCGCTCCACGCGCCGGTCGAGGCGCTCGGCCAGTGGGCGATCCAGAACCTGGCCCGCATCGAGGCCGCCCGCACCGCGTTCGACGCGAGCAGCCGCGACGACGTGCCGCCGGCGGACGCGCTCGGGGTCACCGAGGCCCGCGCGGCGGCGGACCTGCCGCGTCGAGCATGGCCGACTCCTCGTCGGTGAACAGGCGCGGCGCCGTCGGAAACCTACCGGAAACCGACGGCGGATAGAGTGAGGGGATGTGTGCAGCGGTCCTCGCCCAGCCGCAGCCGGCGCCGCAGCCGGCGGGCTGGGTCGCGCGGCTCGGGCTGAGGATCGAGCGGCGCGGGGAGCGCAGCGTGCTGGCGCGGCGGGCGCACGTGGGTCCGCTGCGGGTGCAGCGCGCGCTGTATCCCGAGGGGCACGGGGTGTGTCACGTCGTGATCGTGCATCCGCCCGGCGGGGTGGTCGGCGGGGACGAGCTGCGGACGGACGTCGACGTTTCCGCGGAAGCGTCGGCGCTGATCACGACGCCGGCGGCGACCAAGCTGTACCGCAGCGCGGGAGCGGCGGCGCGGGTGGCGACGCACCTCCGCGTCGCCGGCGGCGGCTCGCTGGAGTACGTGCCGCAGGAGTCGATGGCGTTCGAGGGCTGCCGGGTGCGGGCGGAGCTGGCGGTCGCGCTCGACGCCGGCGCACGGTTCGTCGGCTGGGAGGTCGGCGTGCTGGGGCGGCCGGCGGCCGGCGATCGGTTCGCGCACGGGACGTTCGAGCAGCGGATCCATGTCGAGCGTTCCGGAAGGCCGGTGCTGATCGAGCGCGCGGCGCACGTCGGTGGCGACGAGCGGCTGGCGGCGGCGTGGGGGCTGCGCGGCTGCGCGGTGGTCGGGACGATGATCGTGGTCGGTGCAACCGGGCTGCTCGACGACGCGCGGGCGGCGCTGGCGGGACGTGCCGGTGAGGCGGCGTCGGCGTTGACGATGATCGACGATGACGTGATGGTGGCGAGGTATCTGGGTGACGACGCGCGAGCGGCGCTCGCCGGCTTCGAGGCGGTGCGGGGCGTGGTACGTCCCACGCTGCTGGGGCGGCCGGCGGTCGCGCCGCGGATCTGGGCCACGTGATGGAGATGCCATGGACCTGACTCCGAGAGAGAAGGACAAGCTGTTGCTGTTCACGGCGGCGCTGGTGGCCGAGCGGCGCAAGGCGCGCGGGCTCAAGCTCAACCACCCCGAGGCGGTGGCGCTGATCAGCGCGGCGCTGCTCGAGGGCGCGCGCGATGGCCGCACGGTCGCCGAGCTGATGGAGGTCGGCCGCCAGGTGCTGACCCGCGACGACGTCATGCCGGGGGTGCCCGAGATGATCCCGATGATCCAGATCGAAGCCACGTTTCCCGACGGGACCAAGCTGGTCTCGGTGCACGAGCCGATCCCATGATCCCGGGCGAGATCGTGTGCGCCGAGGGTGAGCTCGAGCTGAACGCCGGCCGGCCGACCATCACCATCACGGTGGCGAACACCGGCGACCGGCCGATCCAGGTGGGCAGTCATTATCACTTCGCCGAGGTCAACCCCGCGCTCGAGCTCGATCGGGCGGCGGCGCGCGGGTTCCGGCTCGACATCCCGGCCGGCACCGCGGTGCGGTTCGAGCCCGGGCAGCGGCGCGAGGTGCAGCTGGTCGCGTACGCCGGCGAGCGGCGGGTCCATGGCTTCCACGGGGCGGTGGAAGGACCGCTCGACGACACCGGAGCGGCGCCGTGAGGAAGATCGATCGCAAGGCGTACGCCGAGCTGTACGGGCCGACGGTCGGCGACCGGGTCCGCCTGGCCGACACCGAGCTGTGGATCGAGGTCGAGGAGGACCGCACGACGTATGGCGAGGAGGTGGTGTTCGGCGGCGGCAAGGTGATCCGCGACGGCATGGGCCAGAGCCAGCGGGGGTCGGCCGAGGTGATGGACCTGGTCGTCACCAACGCGCTGATCGTCGACCACTGGGGCATCGTGAAGGCCGACATCGGGATCAAGGCCGGGCGCATCGCCGGCATCGGCAAGGCCGGCAACCCCGACGTGCAGCCGGGGGTCACGATGGCGATCGGCGCCGCCACCGAGATCGTCGCCGGCGAGGGGCAGCTCGTCACCGCCGGCGGCATCGACAGCCACATCCACTTCATCTGCCCGCAGCAGGTCGACGACGCGCTGGCCAGCGGCATCACCACGATGATCGGCGGCGGCACCGGGCCGGCGACCGGGACGGCGGCGACCACGGCCACGCCGGGGCCGTGGAACCTGGCCCGCATGCTCGAGGCCGCCGACGCGCTGCCGGTCAACCTCGGCTTCCTCGGCAAGGGCAACGCCAGCCGGCCCGAGCCGCTGGTCGAGCAGATCACGGCGGGGGCGATCGGGCTCAAGCTGCACGAGGACTGGGGCACCACGCCCAAGGCGATCGACACCTGCCTCGACGTGGCCGACGAGCACGACGTCCAGGTCGCGATCCACACCGACACGCTGAACGAGAGCGGCTTCGTCGAGCAGACGGTGGCGGCGATCGCCAGCCGGACCATCCACGCCTACCACACCGAGGGCGCCGGCGGCGGCCACGCCCCCGACATCATCAAGATCGCCGCGCTCGGCAACGTGCTGCCGTCGTCGACCAACCCGACCCGGCCGTACACGGTCAACACCATCGACGAGCACCTCGACATGCTGATGGTGTGTCACCACCTCGACCCGGCGATCGCCGAGGACGTGGCGTTCGCCGAGTCGCGCATCCGGCGCGAGACCATCGCCGCCGAGGACGTCCTCCACGACCTCGGCGTGTTCAGCATGATCTCGAGCGACTCGCAGGCGATGGGCCGGGTCGGCGAGGTCGTGCTGCGGACGTGGCAGACCGCGCACAAGATGAAGGTCCAGCGCGGCGCCCTGCCCGGCGATCCGGCGCGCCACGACAACGCGCGGGTCAAGCGCTACGTCGCCAAGTACACGATCAACCCGGCGCTGGCCCACGGCATCAGCCGCCACGTCGGCTCGGTCGAGGTCGGCAAGCTGGCCGACCTGGTGCTGTGGCGGCCGGCGTTCTTCGGGATCAAGCCGTCGCTGGTGATCAAGGGCGGCCTCATCGGGCTGGCGCCGATGGGCGATCCCAACGCGTCGATCCCGACCCCGCAGCCGACCCACTACCGGCCGATGTTCGGCGCGCTGGGCGCGGCCCAGCGGGCGACCTCGCTCACGTTCGTGTCGGGCGCGGCGATGGACGCCGGCCTGCCCGGGCGGCTGCGGCTGGGCAAGCGGGCGGTCGCGGTGACCGGCTGCCGCAAGGTCCGCAAGCGCGACATGATCCACAACAGCGCCACCCCGGTGATCGAGGTCGATCCGCAGACCTATGAGGTCCGCGCCGACGGAGAGCTGCTGACCTGCGAGCCGGCGGTAACCTTGCCCATGGCCCAGCGGTACTTCCTCTTCTAGGCCAGCGCGGCGGAAAGGACGGATCCATGGCGCTGCGACGACTCACGCGACGGCTCGACCACGCCGATCAGATCGCCGGCACCGTGACCCTGCGCTTCGACCAGCGGCGGCGGAGCCGCCTGCGCACGCGGCTCGACGACGGCGGCGACGGCGACGGCGAGATCGGGGTGTTCCTGCCCCGCGGCACGGTGCTGCGCGACGGCGATCTGCTCGGCGACGGCGACGAGCGCGGCGCGGTGCGAGTGCGCGCGGCGGCCGAGACGGTGTCGACGGTGCGCGCCGCCGACCTGACCTCGCTCGCCCGCGCCTGCTACCACCTCGGCAACCGCCACGTGCCGGTGCAGGTCGGCGACGGCTGGGCCCGCTACCCGCACGATCACGTCCTCGACGACATGGTGCGGGCGATGGGGCTGGCGGTGGTGGTCGAGGAGGCGCCGTTCGAGCCCGAGGTCGGCGCCTACGGTGGCCACCGCCACGGCGTCGGCGACGTCGAGGACGACGAGCACGGCCACGCCCACGACCACGATCACGCCCACGGCCACGACCACGACGAGCCGCCGCCGCGCCGCCGGGGGTCCAGCCCGTCGTGACCGACCTCGCGCTGGTCCGGCTGCTGCAGCTGGTGAGCCCGGCCCTGCCGATCGGCGCCTACGCCTACTCCGACGGGCTCGAGACCGCGATCGGCCGCGGCTGGGTCGCCGACGAGGCCGCGGTCGAGGCCTGGGTCGGCGGCCGGCTGCGCGCCTGCCTGCCGTGGACCGATCTGGCGGTGCTCGCCCGCATGCGCGCCGCCGACGCCGCCGGCCTGCGCACCTGGGCGGCGCGGCTGCGCGCCATGCGCGACAGCGCCGAGACCCGCGCCGCCGATCGCCGGCTCGGCCACGCCCTCGCCCGCCTGCTCGCCGATCTCGGCGTCGCCGCCGCCGCGCCGTGGCGCACCGACGACGACGCGGCGCTGGCGGTCGGCTTCGCCCTCGCCGGCGCGGCCTGGGGCCTCGGCGAGGACGCGCTGCTCACCGGCTACGCGTGGGCGTGGTGCGAGGCCCAGGTCGCGGTCGCGGTGAAGCTGGTCCCGCTCGGCCAGACCGCCGGCCAGCGCGTGCTGGCCGCGCTCGGCGCGGCGATCCCGGCGGTGGTCGCCACCGCGCGCGCCGCCGGCGACGACGATCTCGGCACCTGTGCGCCCGGCGCGGCGCTCGCCGCCAGCTGGCACGAGACCGACGAGGTCCGCCTGTTCCGGTCCTGACATCGAGGGAGAACGAGTTTCCATGCAGCCAGACAACCTGCTCCGCGTCGGCGTCGGCGGCCCGGTCGGCTCGGGCAAGACCGCCCTGGTCGATGCCCTGTGCAAGGCGATGCGCGACCGCTACCGCATGGCCGTGGTCACCAACGACATCTACACCCGCGAGGACGCCGAGTTCCTGGTCCGCAGCCAGGCGCTGACGCCCGACCGCATCGTCGGCGTCGAGACCGGCGGCTGCCCGCACACCGCGATCCGCGAGGACGCGTCGATCAACCTCGGCGCGGTCGACGAGCTGGCCCGCAAGTTCCCCGACCTCGAGCTGGTCATCATCGAGAGCGGCGGCGACAACCTGGCCGCGACCTTCAGCCCCGAGCTGTCGGACCTGACCATCTACGTGATCGACGTCGCCGCCGGCGACAAGATCCCGCGCAAGGGCGGCCCCGGCATCACCCGCTCCGACCTGCTGGTCATCAACAAGACCGACCTCGCGCCCCACGTCGGCGCCTCGCTCGAGGTCATGGACCGCGACGCCCGCCGCATGCGCGGCGAGCGCCCGTTCGTGTTCACCTGCATCAAGCAGGGCGACGGCGTCGCCGGCATCGTCGACTTCATCGTGCGCGAGGGCATGCTGCGCGCCTGACGCTGCCCCGACAGGACCATGGCTCCGGTGCCCAGGACGCGGTACAGTTGACGCGTGCGGCCGCTGAAGGCACATGTGCGAGACGGACGGCTCGTCGTCGACGAACCGACCGACCTGCCCGAAGGCGCCGAGGTCGAGCTCGCCGTGCTCGACGACTCGCTGAGCGCCGAGGAGCGTCGTCTGCTCCACGAATCCCTCGATCGCGCGCTCGACGACGCCGACGCGGCCCGTGGGCGGGACGCGTTCGAGTACCTCGCAGAGTACCGGGCGGGACGTGCGAATCGTCCTGCTTGACGAAGCGCAGCGGCAGTTCGAGCTCGAGGATGCATGGTGGCGCGCGCATCGCGACGCGCAGGACCTCTTCCTCGACGAGTTCGAGCAAGCGCTCGCTCACCTGAGCGCCTCCCCCGAGAGCGGCCAGCACTATCGTCATCATCGCGGACGATCGCTCCGACGCTGGTTGATGCCGAAGACGCGCTGTCACATCTACTACGTCCACGACACCGGGCGCGACGTGCTCGAGGTCCACTCGGTCTGGGGCGCGCGTCGCGGCCGCGGTCCGGCGCTCTGATCGCCGAGAGCTACAGGTTGGCGTCGAACGCGACCCGGGCGCCGAGCTTGAGCATCTGCAGATCGGGGCCGTCGGTGGCGACCTGCTCGTAGGACAGGCCGAGGGCGGCGCCGGGGAAGAAGAAGCGGGTGCGCAGGGCGCGGGCGCCGACCGAGACGCCGAGGTGGAAGCCGTGATCGATGGTGCCGAGGGCGTCCTCGGTGGTGTGGCCGACCCAGCCGGCCTCGGCCTCGACGTAGGCGCTGGTGAAGGTGTGGCGGTAGACCAGCGGCGCGACCAGGTCGACGGCGATCCGCAGCGCGCCGCGCTCGCCGAGGTCGTCCTTGGGGAACGACGCGCTGGCGCCGAGCTCGAGGCCGACGAACAGCGCGCTGCGCGAGCCGAGGCCGCGGCCGGCCAGCAGCCGGCCGGCGCCGCCGAACGACAGGTCCTGCTGGTCACCCTGGCGGATCGCGATGCCCTTGCCACCGCCGCCCAGGGTCAGCATCCACCGGTCGTCGCTGATCTGGCGGCCGCGGAACGGGTGCTCGACGCCGATCCAGAACGGGCAGTCGGCGGCCGCGGCCTCGTCGGCACGGGCGAGGACCTTGCGGGCCCGGGTCAGGACCAGCAGGTCGTCGACGGCCGACAGGTCGCGACCGCGCCGCTCGAACGCGACCTCGACCGGGCCGCCCAGGCGGACGATCTCGGCGTCGATCCACGCCAGGAGGCGGCGGCGGGCGCCGGGCTCGACCCGGCACACCGAGTCGAGCGCGGCGGGCAGCGCGTCCTCGACCTCGAGGCGATCGACGCTCCACCCGGCCGCTGCGGCCACCGTGACCTGCCGCTCGAGATCGCGGTAGAGCGCGGCCATGGTCGGGTCGGCCGGGACCGTGCGGGCGCAGCCGGCGGCGCCGGCGGCGACCACGAGCGAGACGGCCGCCGCGGCGACGCGCACGAGGCTCAGGACAGCGCCAGCCAGGTCGCCGTCGACGAGGCGAGCTTCTTGGCGAAGCTCTGCGGGAAGCACTTGAGCACGTAGTCGACCGCCTGCTGCTTGAGCTCGGCGTCGAGCGGCTCGGGGACCTCCATGTTGCCGTCCTCGGGGTTCGGCCGGATGCCGTGGCGAACGACCTCGGTCAGTCGCAGGACGTGCAGGCGGTTCATGAACAGCGCGTAGGCGATGCCCAGGAACAGCTCCTCCTGGGTGGGATCGAGGGCGGCGGCGGACATCGCCGAAACGAGTATCACGGATCACGGAGCGCGGGCAGGTTCCGGCCCGACCTCCACCACCGGCCGGATCTCTCGCGAAACCCGGCCTACGGGCCGCGGCGGCGGCGGGCGGCCAGCGCCTCCAGCCGGGCCTTGAGCTGGGCCTCGTACCCCGACTCGGTCGGCCGGTAGATCGTCTCGCCGACCAGCGCCGCCGGCAGGTAGTCGGCCGGCACGTAGGCCCCGTCGAAGTCGTGCGGATACTTGTATCCCTGACCGTGGCCGAGCTGCTTCATCAGCGCGGTGGCCGCGTTCTTCAGCTCGGCCGGGACCGGCAGGGCGCCGTGCTCGCGGACCAGCCGGCGGGCCGCCGCGTACGTGGTCAGTGCGGTGTTCGACTTGGGCGCGCACGCCAGGTACACGACCGCCTGGGTCAGGACCAGGGCGCCCTCGGGCAGGCCGACCAGCTCGAAGGCGTCGAGGGCGGCGACCGCGACCCCGAGCGCCTGCGGATCGGCGTTGCCGACGTCCTCCGACGCGAAGATGACCATGCGGCGCAGGATGAACCGCGGGTCCTCGCCGGCCTCCAGCATGCGCGTCATCCAGTAGACCGACGCGTCGGGATCGCTGCCGCGCATGCTCTTGATGAAGGCGCTGACGACCGCGTAGTGCTCGTCGCCCGCCTTGTCGTAAGCGAGCGCACGGGTCTGGGCCGCCTCGATCACCTGCTCGCGGGTGACCACGAGCCGGTCGCCGCCGGCGGCGCCCCCGCCCGCCGCCCGGGCCAGCTCGACCGCGGCGTCGAGGATGCCGAGCGCCCGGCGGCCGTCGCCGGCGCCGAGCGAGGCGATCTCGTCGACCACCGGGTCGGCGATGTCGATCGGGATCGCCCCGAGGCCGCGCTCGGGATCGCCCAGGGCGCGGCGGAGGATGGTGACCAGCGCCTCGTCGGTGAGGGCCTCGAGCCGGACCACCCGGGCCCGGGACAGGAGCGCGGCCACCACACCGAACGACGGGTTCTCCGTGGTCGCCCCGACCAGGGTGACGGTGCCCGCCTCGACGTGCGGGAGCAGCGCGTCCTGCTGGGTGCGCGAGAAGCGGTGGATCTCGTCGATGAACAGGAGCGTCCGCCGACCGTACTGGTCGCGGCGGGCGGCGGCCTCGGCGACCGCCTCACGGACCTCCTTCACTCCCGCCTGGACGGCGGATAATGTGATGAAGTGAGCGCGTACCGCCTCCGCGAGTAGCCTCGCCAGGGTGGTCTTTCCGGTCCCAGGTGGGCCCCAGAGGAGGAGCGACGGCAGGTTCTGGCCCGGGCCGAGCCTGCCGAGCAGCTTGCCCGGCCCGAGCAGGTGCTCCTGGCCGATGAATTCTGCCAGCGATCGCGGGCGCATACGCTCGGCGAGCGGCTGGTTGAGCCGCCGGGCCTGCGCATTTTGCTGGAACAGGTCCATTACAAAGGTGCGGACGGGGTGAACCGGGGTGCAGCTTCGCACCGTGGGTCGGTGTGTCAATGGCGTGTGGGCCGAGCGTCACCTGGTGACGACGAACCCGGTCACACCACCTGCCACCCCGTCGAGGGGAGCAGTGGTTTTCGAGCAGTTAGGGTCCGGCGATACGTTGGCGGGCCGTGGCACCACGCTTGCTAAATCGAAAGCCATGTCGTCGCTCGAGCTCGTCTATCAGTACCGGTTGCTGCTGGGGAAGTGCTCCTCCGGCGCCGGGCTGACCTACGACGAGATCGACGAGCTGACCGCGCTCGAGGCGGCGTTCGCCGCCAGCGACGACGATCAGCGGGCGGCCGAGGGCCGCCGGTTCCGGCGCGAGCGGGTCGACCTGTCCGCGGTGCTCCGCGGCGGCAAGCTGCACGACGCCGTCACCGTGGCCGAGCTCGCCCCGGGCGGGCTGGTGTGCCGGTCGGCGCCGTGGGCCGAGACCGGCGACGCGGTCGAGATCGTGATCGAGGACGAGTCGCGGTCGCTGTCGTACCGGTTCAAGGCCCGGGTGTCGTGGCTGCGCGAGGAGCACGAGGGCGACGACTACGTCCTCGGCCTCGAGTTCGTCGGCATCCCCGTGCTCGTGCGCTACGGCACGCCGATGACGCACGATCCGCTGCTCGCCCGCATCGCGGCGTGACCGCCGCACGCGCCGACCGCTGAAGCGAGGTACCGTCGGAGGGTGAACTTCGCGCGCCTGATCCCGCTCGCGGTCGTGGTGACGCTCGGCCTGTCGGCCTGCCTGGTCCACAAGTCGGTCCGCGACTATCGCAAGGCGCAGCGCGACGCCCTGGTGCGGTCGATGCCCGGCAAGCTCGAGGTGACCAAGCCGGTCACGGGCGACCCGCGGGTAGCCAAGGTCCGGGTCTGGGTCGACGACGACTTCCGGGCCCAGAACGTGCGCTGGCGGGCCCACATCGAGGAGCAGGTCGACGAGGCCAACCAGTTCCTGGTCCCCGCGCTCGGCCTCCGCCTCGAGATCACCGAGATGAAGCCGTGGGCGGTCCGCCAGGCCGACCGCACGCTCGCGCAGGTGATCGAGGCGCTCGAGCAGCTCGACGACGGCAAGGACGTCACCTGGGTGCTCGCCTACACGTCGTCGCTGTCGCTGGTCGAGGCCAGCTTCGAGCAGCTCGGCGTCGCCCGCCCGCTCGGCCGCCACATGGTCGTGCGCGGCTACGCCGACATCGAGGAGCGCAAGCTGTTCGAGCGCAACCTGCCCGACACCAGCGAGGGCGATCGCGAGGTCGTCCACCAGGCGCGCCGCCGCCACAAGCAGGCGCTGGTGCTGATCCACGAGCTCGGCCACACCCTCGGCGCGATGCACGAGGTCGACCCGAGCTGGATCATGCACGACGCCTACAGCGTGGCGATGACCCAGCTGTCGGATCGCAGCCGCGAGCTGATGCAGATCTCCCTCGAGGCGTGGCTGACCGCGCCGACGCGGCCCGACGAGCGGACGCTGGCGGCGCGGCTGGTCACCTACCTCGAGTCCAACCCGTGGGGCGGCTGGAACGAGGCCGAGCTGCGCGAGTGGGTGGCCCACCTGCACGCGATCGGCGCGACCGCCGGCGGCCCCGACGGTGGCGGCGGTGGCGCCGCCGGTGGCCCCGACGTGCCGGTGCCGCCGGCCGCGTTCGAGCAGTTCCGCCGCGCCCAGCAGCTCGCCCGCCAGGGCAAGCTCGACGACGCGCTGGCCGAGCTCGAGGCCCTGGTCACCGCC
>Ga0247822_10002056_pt1 | contig 12708 bp, 11 predicted proteins | sample 13C_Cellulose_Da_FD_192423 | JGI IMG/M metagenome (GOLD analysis project Ga0247822, IMG submission 192423) | Soil microbial communities from agricultural site in Penn Yan, New York, United States - 13C_Cellulose_Day30 | ecosystem: Environmental > Terrestrial > Soil > Agricultural land | place...
CCCCGCGATCGAGCGTGCAGCGCAGATCGCCAAACGCCTGGGCGTGAGCCTCCATCTGGGCTCGCTCGCGGTGGCCCTGCCGGACGGGCGCTTCGCCAATCGCTCGGTGCTTTTCCGCCCCGATGGTTCGATCGCGGCGACCTATGACAAGATCCACCTGTTCGACGCGACGCTGCCCGGGCTCAAGAATTACCGCGAGAGCGAGACCTATGCGGGTGGTGCCAGCGCCGTCGTCACCGACGCGCCCGGTTTTCCGCTCGGCATGACCATCTGCTACGACGTGCGCTTTCCGGCGCTTCACCGTGCGCTGGCCGAGGCCGGCGCCAAGGTGATCTCGGTCCCCGCCGCCTTCACGGTGCCCACCGGCGAAGCGCACTGGGAAGTGCTGCTACGCGCTCGCGCCATCGAGACCGGCTCGTGGGTGATCGCTTCGGCGCAGGCCGGCCAGCACCAGAACGGGCGGCAGACCTGGGGACATTCGATGATCATCGATCCCTGGGGCCGGATCGTCAGCCAGCTCGGCGGCGAGGGTCCCGGCATCGCCATCGCCGATATCGACCTCGCAGCTGTGGACGAGGCGCGCGGCAAGGTCCCGGCGCTTGCCAACGCACGTCCGTTTTCGCTAACCCTCGGCCGTTCGGGTACTGATCCGACCGCCCGAGAGGACGTTTCCGCGTGATCACCTATTCGCTCGTCTGCGACAATTCCCACAAGTTCGATGCCTGGTTCAAAAGCGCCGAAGCGTATGAGGAGCAGCATGGCCGCGGCATTGTCACCTGCCCGATGTGCAACTCGACGCGCGTCGAGAAGGCGCTGATGGCGCCCGCGCTCAGCCGCAGCAACCCCGACAAGGTGTCGCTGTCGAGTGGCCATCCGATGCAGGCCGAGATTCGCGAGATGATGCGGGCCATGCGCAGGAAGGTGACGAGCGAGGCCGACTATGTCGGCGACAAGTTCGCCGAGGAAGCGCGCAAGATCCACTTCAAGGAAGCCGACGCGCGCGGCATCTATGGCGAGGCGACCCGCGACGAAGTGGCCGAGCTCATCGACGACGGCGTCGATTTCCTGCCCCTCCCGCACCTGCCAGAAGAAGCGAACTAGGCTTCAACTCGCCAAAGAGCGAGGTTGATCGGCAATCGCCGATGGAGTCATGCTGACGATCCTGCCAGCTCACTCCTTTGGAGATTTCCTTGATGTCTACTTCCGACGCCGCCCTTTCGGGCACGTTTGCCATTGGCGGCGACCTTGTGGTCAACCGGCTCGGCTTTGGCGCCATGCGCATCACCGGGCGCGGCATCTTCGGGCCGCCGGCGGACCGTGACGAAGCAATCCGCGTGCTGAAGCGCCTGCCCGAGCTCGGAATCAACTTCATCGACACCGCCGACAGCTACGGCCCCAATGTCAGCGAGGAGCTGATCCGCGAGGCGCTGCACCCCTATGCGAAGGGCCTCGTCATTGCCACCAAGGCCGGCTTCCAGCGTCCGGGCCCCGACGACTGGCGCATCGACTGCCGCCCCGAGCAGCTGCGGCGCGGCCTCGAAGGCAGCCTCAAGCGGCTCGGCGTCGAGCGGATCGACCTGTGGCAGCTCCACCGCATCGACTCCAAGGTCGACCGCAGGCTGCAGTTCGAGACGATCAAGTCCTTCCGCGACGAGGGCCTAATACGCCATGTCGGCCTCAGCGAAGTCAGCGTCGCCGATATCGAGGAGGCGCGCCGCTACGTGCCGATCGCCACGGTGCAGAACCGCTACGGGCCAACGGACCGCCACAGCGACGACGTCCTCGAGTACTGCACGCAGCACGGAATCGGCTTCATCCCGTGGGCGCCGCTCGGGTCGGGCCGCCTCGCGCGCCAGGATTCGGTGCTCGAGGCCGTCGCCGGGCGGAACGATGCGAGCTCCAGCCAGGTGGCCATCGCCTGGGCGCTGCAGCGCTCGCCGGTGGTGCTGATGATCCCCGGCACGAGCAAGGTGGCGCATCTCGAGGAGAACACCGCCGCGGCGGGATTGAAGCTCTCGGCCGCCGACATCGCCGAGCTGGACCGGCTGGGATAGTCGCCACAAGCCTGAACGGCATCTGAAACGGCCGGTTCAGTTCAGGTTCAAGCCGGTCGGGCCAGTTTCCTCCCAACAGCCGGGCGCCACGGTGCCCGGTACCAGGAGGATAGAATGCATCACTCGACACTGACCCCGGCGACCACCCCGCATGGCGGCGCCATCCGCGCGGCGACCAGCGAGACGGCCGCACTTGTGCTCAAGACGCTGAAGCCCTTCGACTACGCACTCGATCAGGCGCTCGACGCCGCCTATGGCGCCGGCCACTGGTTCGTCTACTGGGACGAAGACCTGCGCGGGCACCCCATCCCCGGCACCATCACGCTGGCCTACGGGCAGGAGACGCTGGTCGTCGGCTGAGCCTAGACGACGAGCCGCACCTCGGTCCCCCAGGGATCGATGATGGCGATACCGCCATCGATCTCCCGCGCCGCGTGTCCGGCTGCACCCAGTTGCTCGCGCCGCGACGCAAGCAGGTCCGCGTCCGCCAGCGTGAGCGAAAAACGGGCGAGACCCGTCGTCGTCGCGTCCCGCTGTCCGGCGCCACGACTCTCCCACGTGTTCAGTGCGACGTGGTGGTGGTAGCGGCCCGAGGACAGGAAGACCGCGTCCGCCCGTGCCGAGGTGACATCCAGTCCCAGCGCCGCACCGTAGAATGCCGTCGCTGCATCGATATTGCCGGCACGCAGGTGGATATGGCCGACGCAGAGGCCGGCTGGGGCGGCCATGTACTCGTCGCGTTCGGTGTTCGCGAGCCCCAGGATGCCGTCGATATCGAGCGGCTCAGAGCCCATGGCGACGCGCCCGGCGACCCATAGCCAGCCGCTTTCCGGCCGATCCGAATAGACTTCGATGCCGTTGCCCTCGGGATCGTCGAGGTAGATCGCCTCGCTCACGAGATGATCGGCAAAGCCGGTGATCGGCGCCTGGACCGCCGCGGCGTGGACCAGCCAGCGCGCCAGGTCCTCGCGGGACGGCATCAGGAAGGCGGTGTGGTAGAGGCCGGCGGCAGTGCGCGGCTCGACGGCCGCATCGGCATGCTTTTCGAGGGTCAGCAGCAACTTGCCGCCGGCTCCGAGTTCGACCACCTCGTCCGATTGCGACAGCACCTCGAGCCCCAGCACCAGGCGGTAGTAGCCGGTCATGTTGGCGAGGTCGCGGACCCTCAGCGTCACGTCGCGCACATGGACCGGTGTGGTCACTGCAAACATGCGCGTCGTGCCCGGCGCAATGCCCTCGGCGCGAGCAGCGGCCGCGGCAGCAGCGCTCAGTGTCGCGGCGCCGGCAAGACGCAGCAGCGTGCGCCGTGTGAAAGTGGATGACATCGAAAGCCCCTGAGCGGAATGAGCGTAGCTAGCCCGCCAAGCTTCACACGCGCACTACACGTTGCCGTGTCGGCTCAGGCCTGGGGTTTCTCGGCCAGGACCATGTAGTTGACGCCGAGGTCGCGGCTCTGTCGCCACTCGTCGGACAACGGGTGGAAGACCACACCTACCTTGTCGACGATCTTGAGTCCGAAGCGCCCGCACAGCGCCGAGATCTCGTCCGGGGTCAGGAACTTCGAGAAATCGTGCGTGCCCTTGGGCAGCCAGCCCAGCACATACTCCGCCCCGACGATCGCCAGCGCCCAGGCGCGTGGCGTGCGGTTGATGGTGGCGGTGAACATCAGCCCGCCGGGCTTCACGAGGCTCGCGCAGCTCTTCATGTAGAGCGGCACGTTGTCGACATGCTCCACCACTTCCATGTTCAGCACCACGTCGAACTTCTCGCCCGTCGCGTCGAGCGCCTCGGCGGTCGTCGCGCGGTAGTCGATGGCGAGGCCCGACTGCTCGGCATGGTGTTTCGCGATGGCGATGTTTTTCTCGCCCGCGTCGATCCCCACCATCGTCGCACCAAGGCGGGCCAGCGGCTCGCTCAGCAAGCCACCACCACAGCCGATATCGAGGATGCGAAGTCCCTCGAGCGGCCGGCGCACCGTGCTGTCCTTGTCGAAATGGGCGATCGCCTTGTCGCGCACATAGCCCAGCCGCACCGGGTTGAACTTGTGCAGCGGCTTGAACTTGCCCGTGGGGTCCCACCACTCGTCAGCCATGGCCGCGAACTTGGCGATCTCGTCGGGATTGATGGTGGTGTCGGTCATCAGGCGGTCCCCGGCAGTGGGTGGAGCCACCAGTCGTGCTCGGTGGTGGCGTCGGCCCAGAAACCCTCGAAGGGTGGCATGTCTATCGTCCTCATGGCGGCGTCTGACAAGCAGATAAGGGTGAAGAAGCTGTCCGAGTCGACGACGGCGAGCATCGACTCATCGGGGGTCCAAAGGCGTTTCGGCCACCATTCCCACGGTCTGGTTAGGTGGCTAACCTCGATGACCCGCACCTCCTCGGTGACATCATCACTGGCCACCACTTGCGAAACTCCAAGTTGCCGGGCGAGCGAGGCAAGGCCCTCGCGATGCAGAACCTGAAACTCCCCTTCGGTGGGCAGGAATACGCCTTTCTCGGCGCTGAACTGTTCCAGACGGTCGGCAGCCGGCCGGTCTTCGAACTTTCGCTTCAGCCCACGGATGTGCGTTCTGAGCGCTTGATTGAGGTGTTGGTGGCTGCGCATGCCGGCGTTGCGGCAAGTATCAATCCAACTCATTGGGCGAGCGCGCGACGGTATCAGCGCCTCGATATCCGTTGCAGCGATGAGACCGTCGCGCTCGGCGGCTCGAAGGTCCTCTAGATCGTCTAGCGTCGGAGCATCGATGGCGCCGCGGTTGTCGACGATAAACGTACCCCAGTCGCACTCATCTGGCCGAACACCTGGCAGCACAAAGAATGGATGGAATGCCACGAACACTGCGCTGAAGTGTCCCTCGTACCATTGCAGGTAGCGGACGTTCTCTCGCGGATAGGTCAGATGCTCGTTTCCCACTCGCTCCTCGAGGACATTCGGGATCGTCGCGCAAGGTCACCCCGAATCGCCCCGTTGCCAATCCCCCCGTCCTGTGGCACATCGGCCGCCAAATTCTGAGCGTACCGGCGGGTTCAGCCGGGCAACAGTCGGGGTAGGGGCCTTGGGCCGTATCGTAGTCAAGTTTGGCGGCACCTCGGTCGCCAATGTCGAGCGCATCCGTCAGGCGGCGCTGCATGTGAAGCGCGAAGTCGAGGCCGGCAACGAAGTCGCCGTGGTGGTCTCGGCCATGTCGGGCAAGACCAATGAGCTCGTCGGCTGGGTGAACGAAGCTTCGAAGCTTCACGATGCCCGCGAGTACGACGCGATCGTCGCCTCGGGCGAGCAGGTCACCGCCGGGCTGATGGCCGTGGTGCTGAGCGAGATGGGCATCCCGTCGCGCTCGTTCCAGGGCTGGCAGGTGCCGATCAAGACCGATGACGCGCATGGCGCGGCCCGTATCGTCGACATCGATCCGACCGAACTCGAGAAGCGCTTTGCCGATGGCGTGGTGCCGGTCATCACCGGCTTCCAGGGCGTCGCGCCCTCGGGCCGGGTGACGACTCTGGGTCGCGGCGGCTCCGACACTTCGGCCGTGGCCGTGGCGGCGGCGGTGAAGGCCGACCGCTGCGACATCTACACCGATGTTGACGGCGTCTACACCACCGACCCGCGCATCACGCCCAAGGCCAGGCGGCTTTCGAAGATCTCGTTCGAAGAGATGCTTGAAATGGCGTCGCTCGGCGCCAAGGTTCTGATGATCCGCTCGGTCGAGATGGCGATGGCGCACAAGGTGCGCCTCACCGTGCGTTCCAGTTTCGACGATCCGAATGCGCCGCAGATCGCGCCGGATGGTACGCCGGGAGTTCCCGGCACAATCGTATGCGATGAGGAAGAGATCATGGAAAAGCAGATCGTTTCGGGCGTCACCCTGGCGCGGGCCGAATCCAAGATCACGCTGCGCGACGTCAAGGACCGTCCGGGTGTCGCCGCTGCAATCTTCGGCACGCTCTCGGACGAGTCCATCGTCGTCGACATGATCGTGCAGAACGTCTCCGAGGACGGCTCGACCACCGATATCACCTTCACCGTGCCCGATGCCGAGCACGACAAGGCGGTGAAGGCGCTCGAAGCTGCCGGCAAAGCAGGACGCTTCGAGTATCGCACGCTGACCAGTTCGAAGGGCGGCGCCAAGGTTTCGGTGGTGGGCGTGGGCATGCGCAACCATGCGGGCGTCGCCGCCTCGATGTTCAAGGCGCTGGCAGACAAGTCGATCAACATCCAGCTGATCACCACGTCGGAAATCAAGACCTCGGTCCTGATCGATGACGAATATGCCGAACTTGCGGTCCGGGCCCTGCATACGTATTACGGTTTGGACAAGCAGGACGCCTGAGACGCTCCAGACCTCCGGTCGCGGCGCCCGGGCGATGTAAGCGGCGCCGGGCCGCCCAGGGGAATCATGGTCACAGCGATCAGCGGGCCGCGCGTGCTCCTGAAGCAATTGCGCGAAACCATGGCGGAGCCGCTGGCTTCGCAGGCTCGGCTCGACAAGATCGTCGGTCTCATTGCCGACAACATGCACGCGGACGTCTGCTCGTTCTACGTGCTGCGCGATGACGGCGCGCTTGAACTGTTCGCCACGCGCGGCCTCGCGGCCACTGCCGTCCACATGACGACGCTGCGGCTGGGCGAGGGCCTAGTCGGCCTCATCGCGGCGCAGGCCGAGCCGCTCAGCCTCGAGGATGCCCCCTCCCATCCCGCCTTCGCCTACCGGCCGGAGACGGGGGAAGATCCGTTCCTCGCCTTCCTTGGCGTGCCGGTTCTGCGGGCTGGCCAGACGCTGGGCGTACTGGTGGTGCAGAACCGCGATTCCCATGCCTACGGCGAGGACGAGATCGAGGCGATGCTGACCACGGCGACACTGCTCGCCGAAATGATGTCGACCGCTGATTTCGATGCGCTGATCAAGCCGGGCCAGGATATAGACCTCAGGCGCCCGCGCTCGTTCAACGGCACCGGATTTTCCGACGGGGTGGCGCTGGGGCAGGTGGTGCTGCACGACCCGCGCGTCGTCGTCACCAATTTCGTGGCCGAAGATACCGACGTCGAGCTCAAGCGCCTCTCGCATGCCCTCGACCAGATGCGGCTCTCCATCGACCAGATGCTCAGCCATGGCGACATGCAGAGCTTTTCGGATCACCGCGAGATCCTCGAGAGCTACCGGATGTTCGCCAACGATCGCGGCTGGGTCGACCGGCTCGAGGAGGCGATCGACAACGGCCTCACCGCCGAGGCGGCGGTCGAGCGCGTGCAGAACGACACGCGCGCCCGGATGATGCGGTCGACCGACCCCTACATCAAGGACCGGCTGCACGACCTCGACGACCTTGCCAACCGGCTGCTGCGCGTCCTTACCGGCGACGGCGGCACGCTGGGACGGAAGGAACTGCCCGACAACGCCATCCTGGTTGCCCGCAACATGGGGCCGGCGGACCTGCTCGAATACGACCGCACCAAGGTGCGGGCCGTGGTGCTCGAGGAGGGCGCGGCGATCAGCCATGTGGCGATCGTCGCCAAGTCGCTTGGGCTCGTCGCGGTGGGCCAGGCCGAGAACGTCGTCGCCATGTCGGAATCGGGCGACGACATCATCGTCGATGGTCAGCAGGGCACGGTCTATCTCCGGCCGACGCCGGACATGATCCAGGTCTATGTCGACAAGGTGCGGCTCGGGGCCAAGCGGCGCGCGCACTACCTCGAGCTCAAGGACAAGCCGGCGATCACCCGCGACGGCGTCGAGGTGACGCTGCTGCACAATTCCGGCATCGTCGCCGACCTGCCCATGCTGCAGGATACGGGCGCCTCCGGCGTCGGGCTGTTCCGCACGGAACTGCAGTTCATGATTGCCTCGCGCCTGCCCCGGCTCAAGGAGCAGGTGGAGCTCTATTCCGAGGCGATCCGGCTCGTCGAAGGCAAGCCTATCGTCTTCCGCCTGCTCGATATCGGCGGCGACAAGGTCATTCCCTACCTGCGCTACGAGGCCGAGGAAAATCCCGCCATGGGGTTCCGCTCGCTGCGTCTTGCTCTCGACCGTCAGGGTCTGCTGCGCATCCAGATCCGCGCGCTGCTCCAGGCCGCCAATGGCGGGCCGATGAAGATCCTCGTGCCCATGGTCACCGATGCCTGGGAGTTCCGGCAGACGCGGCTCGTGGTCAACAAGGAAGTCGAGCGCATGCGCAATGCCGGCCATACGGTGCCGAGCAAGCTCGAGCTCGGCGCCATGATCGAGGTGCCCTCGCTGCTGTGGGAGCTCGACCACGTGCTGCCCGAGGCCGATTTCGTCTCGATCGGCTCGAACGACCTGGTCATGTTCCTCACTGCCGCCGACCGCGGCAACCCGCGCGTCGCCAAGGCCTATGATCCGATCGCCCTGCCACGGCTCAGGGCACTCAAGCACATTGTCGACATGGCCCGGCGCTACAACGTGCCGCTCACCATGTGCGGCGAGCTGGCCGGCCGGACGATCGAGGCCCTGGCGCTCCTCGCCATCGGCATGACGCGGCTTTCGATGAGCCCGCCCTCGATCGGTCCGATCAAGGAAATGATCCTCGGGCTCGAACTCGCGCCCGTCCGCAACTCCGTCTCCGCCGCCCTTCTCGAGGGCGCCAACGGCCCCCAAATCCGCGACCTGCTGCTCGACTGGGCTGGGCGGCAGGGGCTTGTGATCTAGGTTTCATGGCTACCCTCCCACAGGACAAACTGGACGCGCTGACCAAGCGCTTCGACTATATCGAGGCGGCGCTGGCCTCTGGCCCGTCGGCTGACGAGTTCGTCAGGCTCTCCAAGGAGTATGCCGAACTCGAGCCCGTGGTGCGGCCGATCCAGGCCTATCGCAAGCTGCTCAACGATCTCGAATCGGCCGAGGAGCTGGTCGGCGCGGGCGACAAGGAAATGGCCGAGATGGCCGAGGCCGAGATCGGCGAGCTGAAGCCGCGGATCGAGCAGGCCGTTTCCGAGATCCAGATCCTGCTGCTCCCCAAGGATGCCGCCGACGACAAGAGCGTCATCCTCGAGGTGCGCGCCGGCACCGGTGGCGACGAGGCGGCGCTGTTCGCGGGCGATCTGCTGCGCATGTACCAGCGCTATTCCGACATCATGGGCTGGAAGTTCACCCTGCTCGAGGAGAGCCCGGGCGAAATGGGCGGCTACAAGGAAGTCACCGCCAATATTACCGGCAAGGGCGTCTACGCCCGGCTCAAGTACGAGAGCGGCGTCCACCGTGTGCAGCGCGTGCCCGAGACCGAGGGCTCCGGCCGCATCCACACGTCGGCAGCGACGGTCGCTGTGCTGCCCGAGGTCGAGGATATCGAGATCGACATCCGCCCCGAGGACATCCGCATCGACACGATGCGCTCGTCGGGCGCCGGCGGCCAGCACGTCAACACCACCGACTCGGCGGTGCGCATCACCCACCTGCCGACCGGCATCGTCGTTACCGCCAGCCAGAAGTCCCAGCACCAGAACCGCGCCACCGCCATGAAGGTGCTGCAGGCCCGGCTCTACGAGGATCAGCGCAACGCGCGCGACACCGCCCGCTCGGAATCGCGCAAGGAGCAGGTGGGGTCGGGCGACCGGTCGGAGCGCATCCGCACCTATAACTTCCCGCAGGGCCGGGTAACCGACCACCGGATCAACCTGACGCTCTACAAGCTCGATAAGGTGATCGCCGGCGAGGCTCTCGACGAGCTCGTCTCGGCCCTGATCACGGAGCATCAGGCGGCGCAGCTCGCGGCCATGGAGAGGGTCAGCTGACGATCAGCGTGGGCGCAGCATGGCGAGGGGTACGCGACCAGTTCCGGCGGGCCGGCATCGACACCGCGGAGCTCGACGCAAGGCTGTTCGCCGAAGCGGCCTTCGGGATGGACCGGCTCGAACTCGTCAACCGCGAGCGCGAGGCTGTTCCGCAGCACCAGCTCGGCATCCTCGATGAATATGCGGCCCGGCGCCTCAAGGGAGAGCCGGTTGTCCGCATCCTCGGCGAGAAGGAGTTCTGGGGCCTGAGCTTCAAGCTCAACGCGGCGACGCTCGTTCCCCGGCCGGAGACCGAGATGCTGGTCGAGCGCGGGCTCGAGGTCATCGGCCCGCTCAACGATGCCCGCGTGCTGGACCTCGGCACCGGCACCGGCTGCATCCCGATCTCGCTGCTCACCGAGTATTCCGACGTGACCGCGGTGGCGGTCGATCTCTCCGTCGATGCACTGGAGATGGCTCGGCTCAATGCCAATCGCCACGGCGTCGGCGACCGGTTCACCACGCTCAAGGGCTCCTGGTTCGACCCGCTCGATCCGGGCCAGCACTTCGACCTCATCACCTCCAACCCGCCCTATATCGAGAGCGCCGATATCGAGACGCTGATGCGCGAGGTGCGCGAGCACGATCCGCGGCTGGCCCTCGATGGCGGCTCGGACGGGCTGGATGCCTATCGCGCCATCGTGGCGGAGGCCGGACATTTCCTCAAGCCCGACGGCGTGCTGCTGCTCGAGATGGGGACGGGGCAGGGCCAGGCCGTGCACGACCTTCTCGTCGGAGCAGGGTTCGGCGAGGTCGAGATCGTCCGTGACTACGGCGGCCACGACCGGATGGCGGTGGCGCGCCTGCGCACCGCCTCTTGATGATCGGTTGGGCAACGCCAATATTTCGCTTGGAATGCGGGGGCGAACCGGTTAGGTTGCCGGTGCTGTCAGCGGTGCGAGCAGATTGCACCTGGGAGACGGCCACCCGCTCATCGGCGATACTGCAGTAGGCAGTGTTCGACACTCGGACGAGGAACCGGGGCGCTTTGATGGGCCACAAGTGGTTCAACCGCGATAGCTCAGGCACCGTGAGGACTTGACTGCTCACGCCTCGTTATTGGCGTCTGTGGCCCCCGGTGCCCGATGGCCCGATGTTGCCTTCAGTATTCTTTTCCAAGGCTTGAAAAGAGACGATGAGACCAAACCAGCAGAACAACAAGAACCGCTCCCGCGGCCGGAACAACAATGGGGGCCGCAAGCACGGCAACCCGCTGAGCCGGAACTACGAGAGTAACGGACCTGACGTGAAGGTGCGCGGCAACGCCGCCCATATCGCCGAGAAGTACCTGCAGCTCGCTCGCGATGCGCAGTCCTCCGGCGACAGCGTGATGGCAGAGAACTATCTGCAGCACGCCGAGCACTACTTCCGCATCATTTCGGCGGCCCAGCAGGCACAACAGGCCCAGTTCCGGGGCGAAGTGCAGCAGGACGAGGACGATTTCGACGACGATTTCGCCCCGATCAACGATCGCTTCGCGTCGCCCGAGCCGCGCCAGTTCAATCAGCAGCAACCGCAGCAGCAGCCGCACCAGCAGCCGCAGCCGGTGGCTGAAGCCGCCCAGACTACCGAGGCCGGTGAGGCTGAAGGCAATGTCGCCGAGGCTGCGCCCGTCGAGGGCGAGGCTCAGCAGGCCGAGGGTGAGGGCGGGGCGCGTCGCCGCGACCGTCGTCCGCGTCGCCGTTCGCGCAGTGGCCAGGGTGCCGAAGGCGGGGCCGATCCCGCCAACGCCCCACAGCCCGAAGTGGGCGAACTGCCGGCCTTCCTGACGGCAGGCAACACGCCGGCCGAGTGAGCCGGACGAGCCTTGGAAAAATCCAGAAGGCCGGGAGCAATCCCGGCCTTTTGTTTTGTCCAACGCACCCCATATCAGCCTCGAGACCGGGGAGCGCCGCCGAGCGGGCCTCCGGACTTGATCTGGCGAGGGCGAATTTCGTTTGAGCCAAATCAACGCTTCAGGCGTTGGAACCGTGCCTCACCTTGGGCGGGCCAGCGTGCCAGAGAGGAGAGTTGAATGAACATCGAGAAATACACCGAGCGTGCGCGCGGCTTTATCCAGAATGCGCAGCAGTTGGCGCTCGGCCAAGGCCATCAGCAGTTCGCGCCGATCCACCTGCTCAAGGTGCTGCTCGACGACGACGAGGGGATGGCAGCGGGCCTGATCACCAAGGCCGGCGGCGACGCGCGCATTGCGCGGGCCGAGACCGAGGCGGCCCTCAAGAAGATTCCCAAGGTTTCCGGCGACGCTGGCCAGCTTTACCTGAGCCGCGAGATGGCGCGCATCTTCGACACGGCCGAGAGCGCCGCGCAGAAAGCCGGCGACAGTTTCGTCACCGTTGAGCGCCTGCTCCTCGCGCTCTGCGTCGAAAAGGACACCGATGCCGGCAAGATCCTCGCCAGTGCGGGCGTTGCCCCGCAGGGGCTGAACGAAGCGATCAACGAAATCCGCAAGGGCCGCACGGCCGATTCCGCTTCGGCCGAGGACCAGTATGACGCGCTGAAGAAATATGCGCGCGATCTCACCGCGGCTGCCCGCGAGGGCAAGATCGATCCGGTCATCGGCCGCGACGAGGAGATTCGCCGTACCATCCAGGTGCTGAGCCGGCGCACCAAGAACAATCCGGTGCTGATCGGTGAGCCCGGCGTCGGCAAGACCGCCATCGTCGAAGGCCTCGCCATCCGCATCGTCAACGGCGACGTGCCGGAATCGCTGAAGAACAAGTCGCTGCTGTCGCTCGACATGGGTGCGCTCATCGCCGGCGCGAAGTATCGCGGCGAGTTCGAGGAACGGCTCAAGGCCGTGCTCAACGAGATTTCCTCGGCTGAAGGCAAGATTATCCTGTTCATCGACGAGATGCACACGCTCGTCGGC
>Ga0247822_10002058_pt1 | contig 12705 bp, 10 predicted proteins | sample 13C_Cellulose_Da_FD_192423 | JGI IMG/M metagenome (GOLD analysis project Ga0247822, IMG submission 192423) | Soil microbial communities from agricultural site in Penn Yan, New York, United States - 13C_Cellulose_Day30 | ecosystem: Environmental > Terrestrial > Soil > Agricultural land | place...
GCGTGAGCGAGACCTTCACGATCGTCGTGCGGCGGTCGACTCGCACGATCGAGCCCGCACCTCCGGGCAGCGCCGACGTCGTCTGGCCGCGCAGGACCTTGACCTTCCACTCCGGGGTCACGCCCGACGTCGCGCCGACGGGCACCGTGACCTCGATGCCACCGCCCACCGTATCGAACTTCAGCATGCGCGTCGTGATCGGTTTGGCCGGCGGGGGCGGTGGCGGCGTCGGCGTCGCCGGTGGCGTCACGGCGGTCGGCGGAGGTGTCGGCGGGGTCGGTGGCGTCACCGTGGCCGTCTCGACCGGGGGCTCCGGCACGTCGGGCAGCTTCGGCGGCGGGAGTATCTCGAGGTCGAGCGGATTGAACCCGATCGTCGGCTCCGGCTTGAACTCGGCTACCAGCTTGTACGCACCCGCGTCACCGCGCCGCGGCGCATAGATGCGCACGAAGTAGATGCCCTTCGCGCCGTTGACCGTGGCGCTGCGAATGCGGCCACGGCCGCCGCTGACCGCCGCGAGCTCGACGGGTGTGTTCCACTGATCGAACACGTCGAACGCCACGCGCAGCCCGGGACGCGGCGTCGTGTACGTCATCTGCAGATCGAGCTTGCCGCGCTGTCCATCGGGCAACTTGATCTGCTTCCAGTCGACACGGTCGCCGCCCGGATACGTGACGATGCCGCGCACCCTGCCCTCGTTCTGCTCGAGGACGATCGCCCGCGCGCCCTTGACCTTGCCGTCCGGTCCCGTCGCCCGATCCTGCGGGACGTTGTTCGCGCAGCCAGCGACGACACACGCGATGATTCCCACACGCAGCCTGTGCAGCATCTCCTAGTCGTAAGCGACCCGCTCGCGCGCTGCAATGTCGTCTAATCGCCGACACCGAGCGCCGGCCACGCCGGCCCGCGCTCGTCCGTCGCGTACGCGCGCAGCTCTCCGGCGAGGTCGAGCTCGCGAGGGAGGCGCAGCGCGAGCCGCTGGCGATCGAGTGCGGAGAGGTGTCGCGAGATCGCGCGCGCGCCGATCCTCAGGATGCCGTTCCCCGAAATGGGGACGGTCCCCGGTTTCACCTCGTCGTTCGTCCGCTCGATCGCCCCTCGTCGATCGCCGAGCTGCCCGTGGCGCGGTGCGCGCGTGATGCGCTCGATCGCGTTCGCGAGGCGCGCGTCGATCGCGGTGCGACGGTCAGCTTGCGCGTCGCGGAGACCGGGGCCCGTCCCCGGTCGTGCGCGCATCGTGGCAACCATGTCGCGCGCGTTCGAGCCGAGCGCGAACGCGAGCTGATCCGCGCCAACGTCTTCGAGCCAATCGCGCAGCGCCGCCGGTGCGACACGAACAACGTCGGCGGGCGTGCGCGGGCGCGCGAGTGACGGCTCGATGGCCGGCATCGGCGGAAACCGCGCGCACGCCCAGCGCAGGAGCCACACGCTCGCCGGATCCGTGGGGCCCGCCGCGAGCGCCTCCCGCGCGCGGCCGGGCAACGGCGCGAGGGCGGTCTCGATCCACGACGGATCGATGCCGCGCAGCCCCGGCGGGATCGGCGCGCGCACGGCGGCGGACCAGGTCGCGCGCTGCACGCGTCGTTCGCGATCGCCCAGCGACGACAGCTGCGCCGCGGCGGTACGTGCGGCCTCGCCGAGCGGCCCCGCGATCCGCGCGAGCACCGCGCGATCGGTGCACGCGACCGCGAGCGCCGCGGCGATGGGGTCCGGCCCCATTACTTCTCGGGCTTCTCGATCTTCTCGATGCCCGTCTCGGCGCGCCGCCGCTTCTGCGGCTTGCGCAGCTTGTAGCGGAGGAGCTTGCCACCGGGTCCGCGCGGCAGCGCGTCGACGAACTCGATCCAGCGCGGGTACTTGTACGGCGCGAGCACGTTCTTCACGTACTCCCTGAGCTCGGCCTCGAGCTTGGGCCCGCTCTCCTGTCCCACGTTGGTGACGACGAACGCGAACGGCTTGATCAGGCCCTCCGAGTCATCGGCGCCGATCACGGCGGCCTCCCACACGGCCTCGTGCGCGGTCAGCGCGCGCTCGACCTCCGACGGTGAGACCCACTTGCCGCCGACCTTGAACAGATCGTCGACGCGCCCGCAGTGGTGGTAGTAGCCGTCGCGATCGACCATGAACCGATCGCGCGTGCGGAACCACCCGTCCGCCCGCAACTCGGCGTCGCCGCCCCAGTAGCCGCTGAACAGCGAGCCGGACTGCAGCTCGAGCGTCCCGATCTCGTCGACGCCGACCGGATCGCCGTCGTCATCGACGAGGCGGACCTGCACGCCGGCGAGCGGCTTACCGCACATGCCGGGCCGCGCGCCAGGATCGTCGCTGCGTCCGGCGAGCGCGAACTGGAAGATCTCGGTGAGCCCGTAGCCGACGACGACCTCGGTCCCGAGCACCGCCCGGATGCGCGGGATGAGGCGCTCCGGCATGCCCTCGGCGCCCGCAACCGCGTGCCGCAGCTTGGCGAGTGGCTTGGGGATGCCGAGCTGCTCGGCGTCGTGCGCGAGCTGCGCGTACACCGACGGAGTCGCGAACAGCACGGTCGGCTGATAGCTCTCGACCGCGCGGAACAGCGGCTCGGACTGTGGCTGCGCCGGGAACAGCAGCGACTCGGCCGGCACCGCGAGCGCGAGCAACAGGCCCGAGCCGAGGCCGTACGCCGTCGACAACCGCGCGACCGACAGGATGCGATCGGCGGGGGTGAGCTGCAGCAGCTCGCGCGCGAACGACGCGTGCGCCGCCGCGATCGTCCGCAGGCAGTGCGGCACCGCGCGCAGCTCGCCCGGCCCCGAGCCCGCCGAGTAGAGGAGCAGACACACGTCCTCCGGCCCCATCGGCGCGGCAGGCAGTGGCACCGCGCTGTCGACCAGCGCCTGGAAGTTCTGACTACCCGGCAGCTGCGGCCCCACGCAGATCACCTCGCGCAGCAACGGCGTCTCGGCGCGCACCGCATCGACGACCTGCTCGTGGCTGTCGTCGACGATCGCGATCACCGCCCCCGCGTGCACGACGTAGTCATGCACGTCATCCGCGGTCGACAGCTCGGAGACCGGCACCGCCACGGCGCCGGCGTGGATCACCGCGAGGATCGCGGCGGCCGCCTCCAGCGTATCGCGCATGAGAATGAGGACGCGCTCGCCACGCCGTAGCTCGATCTTCGGCAACGCAGCGGACGACCGCGAGGAGCCGCGCAGCGCCCCTGACAGGCGCGCGACCGTGTCGGTGAGCTCGTCGAAGGTCCAGCCGCGGTTGCCCTCGCGGATCGCGGTGCGCGGGCCGGCGCCGCTCGCGAGCGCGCCGTCGAGCAGCCACGCCGCCACGTTCCCGACGGAAGACATGCACGCAAATTGTAAGGGACTTGCCGCGCGACCACAAAAAAGATCGGGCATGTTGCACGTGTGCGCATCGTCGGCGGTACCCACGGAGGGCGCGTCTTGCGAGCTCCCGCCGGGGCCAAGACACGCCCCACCTCCGAAAAGGTCCGCGAGGCGATGTTCAATATCCTCGGCAACCTCCTGGGATCGCTCGAGGGGGCCTACGTTCTCGATCTCTTCGCCGGCTCGGGCGCGCTCGGGATCGAGGCCCTGTCCCGCGGCGCCGCACGCGCCACATTCGTCGATGCCGGGAAGCCCGCCCTCGGCGTCGTGCGAGAGAACCTGAAGGCGCTCGCGCTCGACGATCGCGCCGACCTCATCGCAGGCGATGCGGTGGCCCACGCCGCGCGGCTCGTGCCCCCCGAGCCGTGGCGCCTGGTGTTCGTCGATCCTCCGTACCAGTCAGACCTCGCCGTGCGAGCGGTGCTCGCCCTGCCACGCCTCCACCTGGCGCCGGGCGCGATCGTGGTGATCGAGCACGATCGCAAGCACGCGCCCCCCGACCCGCTGGGATCTCTGCTACGAACGGACCAGCGCCGTTACGGCGACACCATGGTCTCGTTCTACGAGGTGCCGGCATGACGCAATCCCGATCGATCGCGGTGTACCCCGGAACGTTCGATCCGATCACGAACGGCCACCTCGACATCCTCGAGCGTGCGCTCCGCCTGTTCGAGAGCGTGATCGTCACGATCGCCCCCAACATCCGCAAGAACCCGCTGTTCACCACCGACGAGCGGATGCAGTTCATCAAGGACGCGCTGCCTCAGTACGGCGATCGCCTCGAGTTCGCGGTGTTCGAGGGCCTGCTCGTCGACTTCTGCCGCAGCCGCAACGCGCAGGTGATCGTGCGCGGCCTGCGCGCCCTCGCCGACTTCGAGTACGAGTTCCAGTTCGCGCACATGAACCGCCGCCTCGCGCCCGGCGTCGACACCGTGTTCTTCATGACCGACGAGCGCAACCACTACGTCTCGTCGTCGCTCGTGAAGGAGGTCGCCAGTCTCGGCGGCGACGTCAACGGTCTCGTCCCTGCCCCCGTCGTCGCCGCCCTCGCGGCCAAGTACAGGAAAAAGTGATGCCGCCCACGATCAAGATCGCGTCCCGCCTCGATCCCATCAAGCCGTCGATCACGCTCGCCGTGACCGCGAAGGCCGCCAAGCTCAAGGCCGACGGCCTCGACATCGTCAGCTTCGGCGCCGGCGAGCCCGACTTCGAGACGCCGGATCACATCAAGGCCGCCGCGCACGCCGCGCTCGACAAGCCGGGCTCGGGCAAGTACGTCGAGAACGTCGGCACGCTCGCGCTGCGCAAGGCGATCGCCGCCGAGCTGTCGAACGTGCACGCGATGACGATCGAGCCCGATCAGGTGCTCGTCTCGACGGGTGCGAAGCACTCTCTCTTCAACGTGTTCATGGCGCTGCTCGACCCCGGCGACGAGGTGCTCATCCCCGCGCCGTACTGGGTCAGCTACCCCGACATGGTGATGCTCGCCGGCGGCAAGCCGGTCACGCTGCCGACGCGCGCCGAGGACGACTTCGCGGTGACCGAGCATCAGGTATCCGCGGCGTGCACGCCGAAGACGCGCGCGATCGTGCTCAACAACCCGTCGAACCCGACGGGCGCCGTCTACAGCAAGGCGCAGATCGAGGCGCTCGCGAAGGTGTGCGTCGAGAAGAACCTCCTGATCATCTCCGACGACATCTACCGCCAGCTCGTGTACGGCGACGCGCAGTACCACTCGATCGCCAAGCTCGGGCCCGAGGTCGCCGAGCGTACGATCCTCGTCGACGGCGTGTCCAAGACCTACGCGATGACGGGCTGGCGCATCGGCTACACCGCCGGGCCCAGGGCGCTGATCAAGGCGATGGCCACGATCCAGAGCCAGTCGACGTCGAACGCGACCACGCTCTCGCAGGCCGCGACGCTCGCCGCGCTCACCGGCCCGCAGGACTGCGTCGCCACGATGCGCAAGGCGTTCGACGAGCGCCGCCTCGAGATGGTGAAGCTGTTGCGCGCGATTCCAAACGTCAACTGCCGCGAGCCCAAGGGCGCGTTCTACGCGTTCCCCGACGTCTCGGCGTACGTCGGCAAGCAGACGCCCGAGGGCGCCGTGCTCGACACCGACGTCAAGCTGTGCGACTGGCTCGTCGAGTCCGGCAAGGTCGCCGTGGTGCCCGGCTCCGGGTTCGGCGCGCCGGGCTTCGTGCGCCTGTCGTACGCGTGCTCGATGGCCAACATCCAGGAAGGCGTCGGCCGCATGCACAAGGCGCTGACCTCGCTGCGGTAGCCGCCGCGAGCTACTTCGGATCGGGCATCCCGCTCTTGGGCGGGAACGACGCGTGGATCGCCTTGACCTTCGGGTGATCGGGCCACGGCAAGCCGTACTGCAGGCTCTTCTTGAGCGCCGCGGGCACGATGCGCTTGTCGAACGCCGCCGCGTCCTTCGTCGGGCGCACGTCGACGAACACGACGTTCTTCGTCACGTTCGGGATCGGATTTTTGCCCGTCTGGATCTCGTCATCCTTGATCATGCCGTCCTGGTCGACGACGAACGTGATCTGCCGGATGTTCTTGCCGTCGTTGCGCAGGAAGCACTCCCAGGTGCCGGGGTTGTCCGAGAGCACACCGTCGGGCGGGGTGGTCTTGGGCATGTCCCACTTCAGCGTGTCGCGCTTGCCGTACATGATGTCGGCCATCAGCTTCTTCTTCGCCCAGTGATACGTGAGGCGATCGCCCTTCTTCGGCTGGTGATCGAGCTCGAGCTCCTCGGTGTCGGAGCCGCTCTGCTCGCCGACCGAGATGTCCGCGATCTTCTTCCCGCCCACGGTGCAGCGGAGCTTCGCGTTGCCGAGCGAGTTGGTGTTCGTGAACCAGATGTAGAACTCCGGCTTGCGGTAGGTCCCGTTGTTCGCCTCGGCGTGGCCCATGTACACCCAGCCGCCGGCGAGCACGTCGTCGGGGACGATGCCCCAGACCTCCCACTGCCCCTTCATGTGGACCGCGGAGGTCTTGAGCGTGCGAACGAGGTACTCCTTCTCCGTCTGGTCGTCGAAGTAGACGATGTCGACCTCGATCGGGCCGGTCGCCTTGATCGCCTTGTCGTTCGTGTAGCACTCGACCGAGGAGTACCCGTCCTCGTACGACTTGGTGCACTTCTTCGTCGCGACGACCTTGCCCTTGGACTTCACGTCCATGCGGATGATGTCGCTATCGGCGGTGAGCCCGTTCATCTCGAACCGCGTGCGCAGGTAGTAGCCGGCATCGCTCTGCGAGACGGCCTCCATGGTGAGGCCAGCCTCGTCGATGACGAGCGGCGGCGAGTGATCCTTGGCGGGCAGCAGCTTGCCTCCGGCCATGGCGAGTGCGGGCGTCGCGAGCACGAGTGCAGTCGTCAGGAACTTCATCAATCCCTCCTCCTAGGCGGCGCATCATACGGAACGACGATAGAGTGCGCTGCGCATGAGCCGTGAATTCGCATTCCCTGGCACACGTCCGCGGTGGGCTCCCGATCGCGTCGTCGACATCGGGCACCTCGCGCTCGCGCTCGAGGTCGATCCCGAGGCGCGCACGGTGCGCGGCACGGCGACCTTGCGCAGCACGGTGATCGCGCCCGACACGCGCGCGGTCGAGCTCGATGCCGTCGAGCTGACGATCGAGCACGTCACGGTCGGCGACAAGGACGCGGTGTTCCGTCACGACGGCAAGCGCCTGCGCGTCGAGCTGCCGCGGCCCGCCGCCACCGGCAGCGAGCTCGTGATCAAGGTCGCGTACCACGGTGCACCGCGCCGTGGCCTGTACTTCATCGCGCCGGACGCCGGCTACCCGGACAAGCCGACGCAGGTGTGGACGCAGGGCCAGGACGAGGACTCGCGCTACTGGTTTCCGTGCTTCGACGCGCCGCTCGAGAAGGCGACGAGTGAGGTCACCATCACGGTGCCGGCGAAGCTGTTCGCGTTGTCGAACGGCACGCTGGTCAGCGACAAGACCGCCGGTGGCAAGCGCACGCTGCACTGGCGGCTCGACGTGCCGCACAGCTGCTATCTGATCACGCTCGCCATCGGCGACTTCGCGGCGATCGAGACCTCGTGGCGCGACGTGCCGGTCGTGTACTACGTGCAGCGCGGGCGCGAGGCCGAGGCAGAGCGCACGCTCGCGCGCACGCCCGCGATGCTCGAGCTGTTCTCGCGCCGGTTCGGCGTCGACTATCCCTATCCGCGATACGCGCAGGTGTTCGTCGCGGACTTCATCTTCGGTGGGATGGAGAACACGAGCGCGACGACGATCACCGACAACGTGCTGATCGACGAGCGCGCGGCGATCGACTACGACATCGACGCGCTGGTCGCGCACGAGCTCGCCCACCAGTGGTTCGGCGACCTCGTGACCTGCCGCGACTGGGGCGAGGGCTGGCTCAACGAGGGCTTCGCGACCTACGCCGAGTACGTCTGGCGCGAACATCACGAAGGGCGCGACGCGGCCGATCTCGAGCTCGAGGACTGGGCGGACATGTACTTCGGCGAGGACTCGAACCGCTACCGGCGCACGATCGCGACCAAGCTGTTCGACGAGCCGATCGACATCTTCGATCACCACCTCTACGAGAAGGGCGGGCGCGTGCTGCACATGCTCCGCCACTTCCTCGGGGACAGCGCGTTCTTCGGCGCGCTCGCGCACTACTTGACCAAGCATCGCCACGGCGTCGTCGAGTCGCGTGACCTCGCGCGCGCGTTCGAGGAGTCGACAGGGAAGAACCTGGACTGGTTCTTCAGCCAGTGGGTGATCGACGGTGCGGGTCATCCCGAGCTCGAGGTCGCGTTCGCCTGGCACTCCGACGACAAGATCGTCGCGGTCACCGTCGAGCAGAAGCAGAAGATCGACGCGCGCACGCCGCTGTTCCGGCTGCCGGCGAAGGTGAGGTTCCGGATCGGCGACGCCGACGTCGACCATGCGATCGACATCACCGAGCAGCGCCACATCTTCCACCTCCACGTCCCCGAGGAGCCGACCCAGGCGATCTTCGATCCAGGCCGCGTGCTCCTGTGCGCGCTCAAGGTCGACAAGCCCGAGTCGCTGTGGATGAACGAGCTCGCCTACGCGACGCTGGCGATCGATCGCGCGCACGCCGCGACGGCGCTCGCCAAGCGCGGCGGCCCGGCGGCCGAGCACGTGCTCGCCGAGGCCGTGGGCGATGATGGCTACTGGTCCGTGCGTGGCGCCGCGGCGATGGGGCTCGCGTCGTTGCGCACGCAGAGCGCGCGCGACCGGCTCGCCAGCGCACTCGGCGTCGAGGTCCACCCGCGCGCTCGCCGGGTGATCGCGCGAGCACTCGGCGAGTTCGTGTTCGATGAGGCCGCGGGCGCCGCGCTCGCCAACGTCGTCGAGCGGGGCGACGCCAGCTACTTTGTCGAGGCCGAGGCGTGCCTCTCGCTCGGCAAGACGCGCTCGCCGCGCGCCCCGGAGCTGCTGCGCCAGGCCGCGGGCCGCGCCTCGTTCACCGACGTGATCCGCCAGCACGCCTACCGCGGGCTCGCCGAGGCGCGCGACGACAGCGCGGTCGGCTTGCTCCTCGAGGGCACGCGATGGGGCAAGGTCACGCAGGGCCGGCGCGCCGCGATCAACGCACTCGCGCAGCTGATGCGCGGCCGGCGCGACCGCGAGCAGCGCGACGTGCGCGAGAAGCTCGAGCTGCTGCTGTCCGATCGCGACTTCCGCGTCCAGGCCGCGGCGATCGAGGGCCTCGGCGTGATCGGCGACCCCGCGGCCGTCGGCGCGCTGCGCAAGCTCGTCGATCGCGAGCTCGACGGACGGCTCCGCCGGCGCGCCAAGGAAATCAGCCGCGATCTCGAAGAGGGCGCCCCGCTCTCCGACGAGGTTCGCCGCCTGCGCGACGAGGTCGGCGAGCTGCGCGCACTCACCACCGCGCTGCGCGAGCGCTTCGATCACCTCGAGGCGTCCCGCAATGGGCCACCCGCCGAGGAGCCCACGCCCAAGCGCAAGGACAAGAAGCACGGCAAGGGTCGCAAGCACGGCAAGCGCAAGCGGCGCTGAGGCGGTGTACGATCGAACCATGCGAAGGCTCGTGGTCGGCGTGAGCTTCCTGGTGCTGGCGGCGTGCGGCGACGATGGGGGCGGCACGCCCGGCGGCGACGGCGGCGGCAGCAACCTGGGCGATGGTGGCGGCGGCGAGCTCCTCCGCGATCGGTATCCAGGGGACGTCGGCATCGGCGCCGATCCCGCGGTGCTGTTCCACGACGACTTCGAGGCGGGCTGGGGCAAGTGGGACGGCCCGACCGCGGACACCGAGCATCTGTTCATCGAGCAGGACGCCGCGGTCGCGAACGCGGGGACGCGCTACTTGCGCTCGACCGTCACGACACAGCAGCTCGCCCAGGACATGTACATCTCGTCGTCGACGCGCGCGACGTTCGACCGGCGCGTCGACGAGATGTACTGGCGGTTCTACGCGCGGTTTCCGAATGTCGCGCCCAACCCGCACCACTGGATCCGCACCGCCGCGGGCAACGCGACGTGGAGCTCGAGCGGCCTCGCGAACACGGTGCCCGAGGGTGACGAGGGGTTCTGGTTCGACTTCGACATCGACAACGACGACCGCTTCAACTTCTACGTCTACTGGCACGCGATGCGCTCGGGACGCTGCAACGACGGCACCGCCGTGCCGGGCTGCGCGGGCGATCAAGGCACGACCTACTACTACGGAAACGTGTTCAGCCCGCCGGACCAGACGCCGTATCCGCGGGACGCGTGGGTGTGCATCGAGATCCACGCCAAGGCGAACACCGTCGGTGCGATGAACGGCGAGCTCGCGTTCTACCTCGACGATCAGCTCGTCGAGCACTACCGTCCCGGCAATCCGATCGGCACCTGGCTGCGCGCGCAGTTCTACACCGGCGGGTGCGAGTTCTCGGCGTGCACCGAGCCGGTGCCGTTCGAGGGCTTCGACTTCCGCACGAGCGACGAAGTCGGCTTCAAGAGCATCTTCCTCGACGCCTACTACGAGCGCGACACGTCGGCGGCGAAGCGCGCCGTGCTCGAGGAGCGCGGGCTGACCGTGTCCGACGAGCAGACCATCTATTACGACGACGTGGTCGTGGCGACGGAGCGCATCGGCTGCCGCCGGTGATCGCAGCCTCAGGTCTCGGCGAGCTCCTTGACGATCGCGGCGAGCGTGGCCTGCGCGCGCGGGAGTTCGTCGCCTCGCAGCGTGACGCCGCCGACCACCGCGTGCCCGCCTCCGCCGTAGCGCGCGCACAGCGCCCCGATGTCGTGGCGGCGCGGCGTGCCCGCCCACGGGTTCACCCCGACGGAGATCTTGATGCTCTGTGCAGTGCGCGTGGCGGCGACCGCGTACAGGGCCGTCGGGAACAACAGGTAGCCGAGGAAGCCGGGGCTGCGCGCGCCGACGTCCGTGAACCGATCGAACACGATGACGTCACCGATCCAGACGCCGAGACGCTTCACCGCTTCGAGCTCGCGCTCGCGCTCGTCGACGACGGCGGCGAGCTGTGGCGCGAGCTCGGGACGCGCAGCGACCTCGGCGAGCGACTCGCGCGACAGCCACTCGATGTAGTGCGCGGTGTCGATCGGGGTGCGGCCGTGCGCGAGCCACGCGGCGAGGAGCTGCGGCGGCTCGGAGAGGGCGACCGCGGCCTCCGCGGAGGGGAACTGCGCGGCGTCGATCGTGTCCGCCCAGCGGACCGCCTCGGTGAGGTGCGGCGGCGGCGTCCAAACGAAGCGCGCCGCGAGCGAACGGCCTATCAGGCCCGCGCACGAGGGCGCCGAGGGATCGAAGAACCACGTCGGGAGATGGCGCGCGTCGAACACCTCGCGCAGCGACTCGGGCTGGAACGCGGTCGGATGGTGATCGAACCACCACCGCATCTTCGGATCGGCGCAGAACCGGAAGTCCACGCAGGCGTGATCGTCGGCATCGAGCGGGAGGCCCTCGAACGGGTCGCCATCCTTGTGGACCATCCCGACGGGGATCACCTGCGCGTCGCGCACCTCGTGCGAGCGATAGAATGCCGCGAACAGCGCTGCCGAGGTCGTGCCGTCGAAGCAGGCGTCGTGGAAATAGATCTTGAGGACCCGTGCCACGTCGGCGGACCGAGCATACCGCGATCCTTCCTGGTACGTTGCGGGCCATGGATCCGAACTACTTGTGGCTCAAGGCCGCGCACCTGATCGCCTTGTTCCTGTGGATCGGCGGGCTGTTCGCGATCTACTGGATGCTCCGACTGCACGCACATGCACCGACGGATGCCCACGAGAAGCTGACGCTGATGGAGCGCTCGATCGCGCTGTCTGCGGATATCGCGGCAGCGGTCGCCATCGCCACCGGGGTCTTAATGATCTTCCGCGCGCCCGGCGGGAATTTGCTCGCACAGAAGGGCGCCGGCTGGCTGCACATCAAGCTCACCGTCGTCGTGCTGGGTATCCTACCCGTGCACGGCATCCTCCGCGGCAAGATCAAGAAGTTCGGGCAGGGCAAGATCGCGCCGGTGCCGCAGTGGCTGTGGAGCCTGTTCCTTGCGGCCATAACCGCAGCAGTGATCCTCGTGGTCCGCGGGCCCCAGATGTTCGCGAAGTAGCGCGCCGTGGCGCGGACGATCCTGCACGTCGACCTCGACGCGTTCTACGCGGCGGTCGAGCAGCGGGACGATCCGGCGCTCCGTGGCAAGCCCGTGCTCGTCGGTGGCTCCGCCCGGCGCGGCGTGGTCGCGGCGTGCTCGTACGAGGCGCGCGCGTACGGCATCCACTCCGCGATGCCGATGGCCGAGGCGCTGCGCCGGTGCCCCAAGGCGATCGTCGTCCGCCATCGCATGGAGCGCTACGCCGAGGCCTCGCACACCTTCTTCGGCATCCTCGGCACCTACTCGCCGGAGGTCGAGGGCCTCTCGCTCGACGAGGCGTTCCTCGACGTCACCGCGAGCGAGCGTTTGTGCGGCGACGGCCTCACGATCGCACGCGCGATCAAGCAGCGCGTGCGCGACGAGCTGTCGCTGGTCGCCTCCGTCGGCGTCGCGCCGATCAAGCTCGCGGCGAAGATCGCGTCGGACATCGACAAGCCAGATGGCCTGCGCGTCGTCACCCAGGACCGGCTGCTCGCGTTCCTCCATCCACTGCCGATGACGCGCCTGTGGGGCGTCGGCGAGCAGACGCGGAGCGTGCTCGCGACGATGGGGCTGTCGACGATCGGCGACGTCGCGCGCTACCCCGAAGCGGCGCTCGTCGCGCGCCTCGGCGAGGTCACCGGCCGCCACCTCGCGGCGCTCGCTCGCGGCGAGGACTCGCGCGAGGTCGTCCCCGAGAG
>Ga0247822_10002061_pt1 | contig 12702 bp, 10 predicted proteins | sample 13C_Cellulose_Da_FD_192423 | JGI IMG/M metagenome (GOLD analysis project Ga0247822, IMG submission 192423) | Soil microbial communities from agricultural site in Penn Yan, New York, United States - 13C_Cellulose_Day30 | ecosystem: Environmental > Terrestrial > Soil > Agricultural land | place...
CTCCCCACCCCGAATGAACTATTCCGCCCCTTCCGCGCCGGGGCCGACGCCACGGCCGCGAATGCGGAACTCGATCCGGAAACCTTGTCCGGAATCGAAACCGGATTCGACCTTAAACGGGGCCCTTTCGACCTTTCGGCGACCGCCTTCGTCAATCGCCTTGATAGCGCGATCGCGAATGTCACCCTCGGACGGGGGCCTGGCACGTTCCCGGGCGTCGGCTTCGTCTCCGGCGACTACCGGCAGCGGCAGAACGTCGACGCCGTCAAAGTTCGCGGGATCGAACTGTCAGGGGGCATCCGTCAGGGCCCTTGGTCAGCCCGTCTCGGTGCCAGTGTTGCAAACGCTGAGGTTAGAGCTGGCGGCGCTGCAGCCTCCCTCGACGGCTTCCGGCCCGCGCAAACGCCGAAGCTCGCAGCGACGGGTAGCGTGTCATGGGACCGGGATGGCCGCGCCCTTTCGGTCGAAGTCCGCCGCGTCGGCTCCCAGTTTGAAGACGATCAAAACAGCCGCAAGCTGAGCCCGGCAACCACAATCGATGCGTTCGCAGCCTGGCCCTTGTCGCAGAACCTGCAAGTCATAGCGCGCGGCCAGAACCTCCTGAACGAAACGGTGGAAGCGGCAATAAACGACGACGGCTCAATCGAACGAGCGACGCCGCGGACGTTTTGGCTGGGCTTGCGCCTGAGGAAGTCAATCAACGCCGAGCGAACAGGACAATGAAGCAGTAAGCCCCCAACGGCACAACGAACGAAGCGCTTAGGCCGAACCTGTCGGCCACCATGCCGACTGCTATTGGAAGAACCGCTCCTCCGAAGATCGCAAGGCACAACAGACCCGAGGTCGCACTTTGCGAAACGCCGGATCGTTCCAGCGTGATCGCGAAGATCGTTGGAAACATGATCGAATTGAACAGGCCGATCGAAAGCGCGGCATAGCCCGCCACCGGCCCGTCTGCGACAAGGACGATGAGACAGAGGAGGGCCGCGATCACTCCGCAGGACGTCAGAAGCTTCTCCGCCCGAACGTGCGTGAGCAGAAGCGTGCCGATGATGCGGCCCAGAAGCGCGCCGCCCCAGTAGAAATTAGCGAGATGCTTTCCCGCATCTTCCAGCGGCAGGTTGAGGACGCCGGGCTGGTTGAGGAAGTTGATCATGATGCTGCCGATCGAGACTTCCGCGCCGACGTAGAGACCGATGGCGATGGCTCCGAATATCGCCCAGCGAGAGCGCAGGGCCTCGAACATTCCCGCGGGGACCGGCGCGCGATGATGCGGAGCCGCGCGTCGAAGGAAGCCACGCAATGCAACGAAGAGGAGCAAGAGCGTTCCGAGGACAGCCGACATAATCAGGAATGCTCGGTCGACTGCACCCAGCAGGTCGCTTCGAACCGCGGGGTCGCTTGTGACAGCCCTGTGCAACGACGGGTCGCCGAGCATGACCAGCGATCCGAAATGCACCCCGATGACCACGCCAAGCGAGTTGAAGGCCTGTGCGAAGTTCAGCCGAAAATGGCTCCGATGCGGCGGTCCAAGGTCGGCGGCTAGCGGGTTGGCCGCGACCTGGAGAGCGGTGAAGCCGGCGGCGAGGACGAAGAGCGCGCCCAGGATCGGCGCGAAGGCAATAAAATTCGTGCTCAGCACGACCAGCAGGCAACCGCCGATCATCAACGCCAGCGAGCCCAGGATCATGTCGACTGGTCCGATGCGGCTTGTGAGCCATGCCGCCGGCAACGACAGCAGCCCGTAGGCCAGGAAGAAGACGATCTGCGTAAGCAGAGCCTCGGTATAATGCAGGCTGAAAGCCGCGCGCAAAGCGACAATCAGCGGGTCATTGTTTGAAGTGATGAAGCCCCAGGCGAAGAAGAGCGTGGTGACCGCCGCGAAGGCGAGAAGCTTTCGCTTCCTGTTCTGATCAGTCTCGGTCACCGCCCATTGCTACGCGCTCCCCAACGCAATGTCGCGACCGAACCTTTGGGCATGTTCACCGAGTAACGCTGTCCGTCGATGGCCACGTTGACCGCCCCCTCACCTGCCTTGCGATAGAGGACTGCGACGCGGCTCTTGTCAGCATTGACGAAGGAGGCAGCCTCGACGTCAGTACCGCTTACGGTTGTGAGCGTTCGATAGGCGTCGGGCAGCACGAAGCGGCTTGCGTGGCCGAGCGCGTAATATTCGACGTTGCGCGTTACCGTGTCCGTCGCCGGGTCGATGGTGATGACGCCCCGGCAATTGCCGCAGCCGCCCTTGTGCGGGCCGAATTTCGGATCGAGCGCGAGGTTCCAGACCAGAGTGCCGCGAGACCAATGGTTCGCGCCGCCGATGATCAACTTGCTGGTCATCCAGCCCAGCGTCTCGCCGAACTTCGGCGCCCACTCGCCTCCTGAGCATTCGGTGAACCAGGTGTCCTTGTCGGGGAAGGCGTCGTGGACCTGCGATTGGGCGGGCACGTCCCCTTCGTAGCAGTGCCAGGCGACACCAGTGACATATCTGCGCGCGACCGGGTCCGCGAGAACGGTCCACGGCATCTCCGGATTATCCCAATTATGGTCGTAGTCGAGGATCTGGACCTTCAAGCCACGCTTCTCGAATGTCGGGCCGACGTGGCGGCCGATGATGATGGCGCGGTCGGGCGAGTTCACGCGCATGCCGGGATAGTCGGCGGGCTCGAAGTCGGGCTCGTTCTGGATGGTGAGCATCTTCACCGGGACGCCCTCGCGGCCGAACTCTTCGACGGTCCGTGCGAGATAGTTCGCAAAGGCCGGATAATGCTCCGGGGCGAGCTGGCCCTGGATCAGGCTCTTGCTCGTCTTCATCCACGCCGGCGCGCTCCACGGGCTGATCATCACCAGCAAATCGGGATTGATCGCCAGTGCTTCGCGCGTGCGCGGCAACACGTATTTGCGCGCATAGTCGATGGTGAAATGTTTCAATTCGGGGTCCGGCACGTTCCCCGGCGTGTCGTCGTAGCTGTAGTGATCGGGAGAGAAGTCGGACGCGCCGACGGTCAAGCGGGTGAAGGACATGCCGAGGCCGTCGTTCTGGCGGCCGAATAGGTCGGCCATCGTCGCCTTGCGCTTGTCTTCCGAAAGCTGGCTCAGCAGCTGGGCCGACGCGTCCGTGATGGACGCGCCAAAGCCCTGGATTCTCTGGAAGCGCTTCATCGTGTCGATGGTGACGGCTTCGTCGCCGACGGCGGGGCCTGCTGCCTCTATCTCCGGTTGAGCGGCCAGCTTTTGCGTCTCGTCCGCGGTGGTCAGCCACACGGAGGCAGACCGGGTCGGCTGCGGGACGCTCGCGCATCCGGACAGGGCGAGTCCGACGACTGCAAGCGCGAACGACTTCATCACAGGGGCTCCGCGGGACAAAATTTGCGAACGAAGTCGGCGTGCGGCGGCATCACCTGCACGCAGCGGTCGATGGTCGACGCGATATTGCCGAGGAACTGCTCGATCTGCGCGTCGCTCTTGATGCCGACGAGCGGATCGTGGGAGCGCGGAATGATCCCCTGCCCGATGAAGACCTGTATCCAGCTTTCCTCGCTGAACAGCTCCTCATCCTCACGGAAGATGCGGCCGTTGGATCGCCAGAGATCGATCTTCCGCTGAAGCGTCGCCGGCAATTCCATCGAGCGGCAGTAGCGCCAGAACTCCGTGTCCTCCCGCTCGGTCGCCCAATAATGGAGGATGATGAAGTCGCGGATGCGCTCCCATTCGAAGTCGGACTGACGGTTGTACTCGTCAATGTTCGCCTGATCGAGTTCGCCGTCCGGGAACAGGCGGACAAGGCGGATCGCGGCCGACTGGACGAGGTGAAGACTCGTGGATTCCAGCGGCTCGAGAAAGCCCGCGGCAAGCCCGATGGCGACGCAATTGCGGTTCCACATCTTGCGACGTTTGCCGGTCCTGAACCGAAGCTTGTTCGGATCGGCTAATTGCTCTCCGTCGAGGTTGGAGAGAAGGAGCTTCTCCGCCGCATCGTCGTCCGTGAACTTGCTAGAATAAACGTGCCCATTGCCGGTGCGATGCTGCAGCCCGATCCGCCATTGCCAACCCGCATCGCGGGCGGTTGAGCGTGTCAGCGGAATGAGCGGATCGGTCCGGGCGCAGGGTACGGCCATCGCCCGATCGCACGGCAGCCAATGCGTCCAATCCTCGTATCCGGTCTTCAGGTTCTGCTCGATCAGCAGCGCGCGGAAACCTGAGCAATCGATAAAGAAGTCGGCCTTGATCTTGCGACCGTCCTCAAGGGACACCGACGCGATGTCGCCATTGTCGTGCATCCCGACGTCGACGATCCTGCCTTCCGTGCGGCGTACTCCGTGCTGCTCGGCAAAGGCGCGGAGGTAGCGGGCGTACAACGACGCATCGAAGTGGAAGGCGTAGGCGATGTGGCCGATCGGCGAGTCCGCCATGTCGGCGCGCGGCTGCATGAACTTGTTTTGCAGCGCGGCAGCCGTGTTGATCGAATAATCGGCGAAATCACGAGCTCGCCCCCGCTGGTGCGCCTGCAACCAATAGTGATGGCAGCGCAGCCATTCCCAATCCTGGCCGATGACTCCGAAGCCGTGAATGTAGGTGTGGCCCTTGCGGGTCCAGTCGACGAATTCGATGCCGAGCTTGAAGGTGGCCTGCGTCCTTTGCATGAACTCGGCCTCGTCGAGTTCAAGCAACTCGTTGAATTTCTTGATCGCCGGGATGGTCGCTTCGCCGACGCCGACCGTGCCGATCGCTTCGCTCACGACCAGTACGATGTCCTACAGACCCTGGAATAGCTTCCCGAAAAGCGCGGCGGTCATCCAGCCTGCCGAGCCGCCGCCTACGATGAGGATCTTGCGCATCGGTGCGGAGGCTAACGGCTTTCCGCTGGGCAGGCCATCGTCGGCGCGGCTTCAGGCAAACGGCCGACCGGCGCCGAAGTCATCTTGGTCAGGCCGTAGCCGCGGCGGAACTGATATCCGCCCTGCTGCGGCAGGCAGTCCCCGGCTGGCCAGTCGAACGACAGCCTGCCGGTGAAGTCGTAGGTGCCCGCGAATAGCAAGTCGGTGATGCCGCGCCCCTCAGTACCGGGAAGCCAGGCGACAACAAACGCGTCCGAGCGGTTGATCAGGTCGTTCGCCGGCACGGGGCGGCCCGAATAGAGCACAGTCACGACCGGCACGCCCTTCCCGCTGACCCGCTCCAGCGCCTTCAAGTCGCCGGGGTAGCGCGCGGTATGACCAAGCGGCGCCGGGAATTTCACATCGCCGTGCATCTCCGCATAGGGCTTCTCGGCGGCAACGACGACGACGGCGCTGTAGCGGCTGACATCTGCGCTCGACCCGTCGGCGCTATAGTCGACGCGATCAGCTCCTAGCTCCTGGCGCATGGCCGCGAGCAGCGTCTGTGCGTTCGGGTAGTCGGACGTCTTAGTGTTGTCGCCTTGCCAGGTCAGCGACCAACCGCCTGCCTGCATGGGGAGGCTGTCCGCGCCTTGCCCAACGACGAGGATCCTACCCTCGCGTTTGAGAGGCAGCGCGCCACGCTCGTTCTTCATCAGAACGAGCGACTTGCGCACAGCCTCACGGGCAAGCTCACGGACAGCCGGGGAGCGCATGACGGATGCGTCGGGATGCGGGCCCGTCGCGGGTGAAGCCTCGAACAGGCCGGACTTCATCTTGGTACGGATGATGCGCGACACGGCGTCGTCGATGCGCGCCATCGGGATGCGGCCGGTCTTCACGTCGTCGATGGTCGCGGCGATGAATGCCTTCCAGTCGTCGGGCACCATGATCATGTCGATGTCCGCGTTGATCGCCTGCGGGCAGTGCGACTTGGTGCAACCGGGCACTTCCTCGATGCCGTTCCAGTCGCTGACGACCAGGCCGTCGAAGCCGATGCGCTGCTTCAGAACGTCGCCCACGAGATGCGCGTTGCCGTGCATCTTGCCCTGCACAGCGCCTGTCGCAGTGTCGGTGAAGCTGGAATAGCTGACCATCACCGTTTGAACGTCAGCAGCCAGCGCACCGTAATAGCCGGCGCCGTGCGTGCGATAGAGGTCGGCCTCGGACGTGCGCGTCTCTCCACGGTCGATACCGCGATACGTGCCGCCATCGCCGATCCAGTGCTTTGCGGTCGCCAACACCGAAGTCGGCGAGCCAAGCTGGCCCTGCAGACCACGCGTCATCGCCTCGCCATAGCTGCGCACCAGTTCGGGGTCGGAGCTGTAGCTTTCGTACGTGCGCCCCCAGCGCGGGTTCTGAACGACCGCCAGCGTAGGCGCGAATGCCCAGGTAATGCCGGTCGCGCGGACCTGCTCCGCCGTCGCGCGGCCGATACGCACCATCAGTTCCGGATCGCGCGCAGAGCCGAGCCCGATGTTATGCGGAAAGAGCGTCGCACCATAGACGTTGTTATGACCGTGGACGGCGTCGGTGCCCCAGATAACGGGGATCTTCACCGCCATGTCGGTCGACATGGACGCCTGATAATATTGTTCGGACAGCTTCAGCCAATCGTCGACGCTGGCCTGCATCTTCATGCCCGGCCAGGCACCGCCGCCGTTCAGGATCGAGCCGAGGTAATATTGGCGAACCTCGTCCGGCTTGACCGAACGAATGTCAGGCTGCGTCATCTGCCCGATCTTCTGTTCCAAAGTCATGCCGGCCACGATCGAGCGCACCTTGGCGTCGATAGCAGCGTCCGAGGCGGACACAGGCACGGCGCCCACGGGCCAAGTCTGCTGCGCCGTCTGACAGCCGGCGAGCAGCGTCGCCGCGAGGCAAAGCGAGAGCTTCGTCCGGGAAACCCAGACCTGTGACGCAACAGACATGAGCAATCCTAGAACTTGTAGTTGAAGCCCAGCAGCCACTGGCGGCCGTACTTTTCGTACGTCTCGATAAACGTCCCGCCGTCGGCCGTCTGCGGACCACCCTCATCCAGACCGATGCGGGTCCGATAAGGCGAGTCCGTCAGATTGTAGACTTGCAGGAGCATGCCCAGTCCATTGAGACGGCTGTCCTCCTGGAAGGTGTAGCCGATCTGAGCATCGACCTGCCGGTCCGCCAGGATCTCCGTGAAGCCCCGGTTGGTGAACAGCTGGACCACCTCGCCCTTGAACGGGGAGCGGTAGCGGTAGCTCACGCGAGCCTGGAACCCGTGCTTTTCGTAATAGCCCGAGAGGTTGAACACCGTTCCTGAGAGGCCGGGGATGCGAATGTCTTCGCCGCCATTATCGGTCGGATTGAGGTTAGACTTGGTCTTCGACCAGCTTCCGAGCACGCCGAAGCCATCGAGCATCTGCGAAATTTGCTTGAACTCGAAGGCGCCGCTGATTTCGATGCCCTTCAGGTTCCCGCCCGGCCCATTGTCCGGCATCGTCACAGTCCCGAGTGGGCTGATGATGACGCCGTCAGGGATATTCTCGGCCGTCGACGGCAGCGGGAAGTCGCTGAAGTCGAAGGGCAGAACCCGCGTGTAGATGTAATTGTCGAGCTTCTTGTAGAAGGCCGCCACCGCGAAGTAGCTCGCCGGGCCGATGTACCATTCGTAGCTGAGGTCGAACGCCTTAGCCCGCCACGGCTGGAGCACCGGATTGCCGCCGCTGGCCGACCATGGATTGACGGTCTGGCCGGGCACGCAAGGCGGACTTCCGCCGCAAATGCCGCTGTTGAACCCGGGCGTCAGGTTGGCGCGCATTTCGTCCATGCGCGGCCTTGCCAGAACCTTCGCTGCCGCAAAGCGCAGGCGGTGCCCGCCGCCAAAGTCGTAGTAGGCGTTCAGGCTGGGCAGGATGTCCCAGTAGCTGTCGCCTTCCTTGACGGACTCAATGGTCGCCGGCGTATCGATGAAGTTGATGCGCTGCCCGGTCGACGTCTGCTTCTGGTGAACGGCCTGGATGCCGAGGTTACCGTGCAGGTCGCCGAACTCGAATTGCGCACGCGCCTTCAGCGTCAGCACGTCTTCCTTGATCTTCCACGACTTGTCGAAGTGGTTGGCGTCCTCAAGCACGACGAAGTCGTAATAGCGGTCGAGCGCATCGTTCAGGTCGACACTGAGAAGTCCGCCCAAGCCGGCGAAATCGAGCACCGTGGGGTCTACCAAAGCGTCGCTGTCGACGAGCGTCTGCAGCCGTCCATTCTTCAGCATCAGATCCCATTCGTCGACATGCTTCTGCTTGTCGCGGCGGGTCCAATTGGCGCCGATATCGACCTGCCGAATGACGCTGTCGACCGGCTCGTAACGAAGGCCACCGTCCACCGCGTAGACCTTCTCGCGGACATTCGGAGCCTTGTTCAGGCCGTCATGCCCCCAGCCGCCCCACGGCGCACGATCGCCAAGCGACACCTGGCTGGCGTCAGAGTAATTCAGGCCCGTGTCGTACTGCAGGTAGCCGTCACCGCCGATGTCCCAACTGATGGAATCGAACACACGGTTGGCGTTCTGGTCGGCCGACGTGACGCAGCAGCCGTAGCCCGCATAGGTCTCGGTCACGCTCTCCTTGCGCTTGTTGCGGGAGTAGCTGAGGTCCGTCAGAAACGAGAGTTCGTCCGAGACCTTGAACTCATTGTTCAGGCCGGCGGAGAACAGCCAGTCGTCGCGCTTGTTGAGGTCGTTGCGAAGCTGCGGTGCAACACCGTTCGCCGTGCCGGACACGGCTAGCTCGGTCCCATCGCGGTCCTCGGTGACAACATTGGTGAACGTCTGATCGTCCGCCCAAACGTTCGAGAACCATTGAGCGCCGCGCATCACCTCGCGTTGCTTGAACCGCGAGTAATAGAGGTCGAGGATCGAGTGGACCCGATCGCTCGGCTCCCATTCCAGGATACCGATTGCCGCGAGACGCTTGTTGTTGCGCGAATAAGCAAAGGCTTCCTGACCCGTCAGGAACGTCGCATCCTGAGCATCGGCCGGCGTGATCCGCTGCTCCTGTCCGCAGCAGAACGTCTCGTAATTATAGGCCTTCGTGTGACGCGAGGTGGACGGTGAGTCGAGGTAGGCGATGCCGACTGCGAAGCCCAGTTCCGGTGTGATCTTGTCGATGTAGCTGATCGATGCGCGGCCACCGAGATCGTTGATTTCCGCATTCAGATTGCCGTCTTCGTTGAGCTCGCCGCGAATGTTCACCGCAATGGTCCGGTTCTTGAATGTCAGCGGCCGGACCGTGCGAAGGTCGGCCGTACCGGAAAGACCGAAGCCTACGATGTTCGCGTCCGGCGTCTTGTAGATGACGACGCTGGACAGCAGCTCGGACGGATATTGGTCGAACTCGACGGCACGGTTGTCGCCGGAGCTAGCCTGCTGACGCCCGTTCAACAGAGTCGTCGTGAAGTCCGGAGCAAGGCCGCGGATGGAGATATACTGGGCGCGGCCATTGACGCGCTGGGCAGCGAGACCGGGCAAACGGGCGATCGATTCCGCGATGGAGATGTCGGGAAGCTTGCCGATGTCTTCGGCGGAGACCGCCTCCACGATACCCTGTTCGCGGCGCTTGGTATCGACGGACGACTGAATGCCGCGCCGGATGCCGGTGACGACGATTTCGTCACCGGGAGCGGCAGACGGTTGATCGGTCGGGTTGGGATTGCCCTGCGTCGGAGTCGTGTCAGCGGGCTGCGTTTCCTCCGCCGGCGGCTGAGCAGCCGGGTCCTGCGCCAGGGCAGCGGTCGGCACGGAAAGCAAAAGCGACGTACCAGCCAGCAACAGCGCACGGCGGGACCTCAGCGACGCGTCGAGCAATATCTCTCTCCCCTGTTCGGGTCTGCCGCACGGGTGCGGGAAAACCCGCGCCTCCACTCTCCTATGGAAGCGCTTCCATTTTGGTGCGGCATCGGCGCGGGCGAGTCAAGCGCCCTACTGTTGCGCGGGTGCCGCAGTGGACTCGCGAACGATCAATTCATGGTCGAGAGCATCGTACCGGGGCCCTTCATCGGTTTGGCCATCGACCAGCATGTGGACGGCTCGCTCGGCAATATCCTTGATGGGTTGCCGGATCGTCGTGAGCGGCGGCCAGACGATTTCCGACATCGGCGTGTCGTCGAAACCCATGACCGAGATGGACTTCGGAATGTCGATCCCTGCGCGGTGCAGCGCGAGCATGGCGCCCGCGGCCATGTCGTCGTTGGCACACGCCATCGCGGTCACCTTCACGCCTTCTCGGAGGAAGCGTTCAGCGGCCTCGACGCCGGACTTGAAGGTGAAATCGCCGACCGACGTCCACGGCTCTCGATCGACCCCCGCGTCCCGGAGAGCGGCGAGAAAGCCGTCGTACCGCAAGGTCGCCGCGCGGTGATCGACCGGGCCTTTGACGAACCCGATCCCGCGATGGCCTAGCGACGCGAGGTGGGCACCCATCGCGTACCCGCCCGCACGCTCATCGATGCCTGACGAGGACACGAGCGCACGCCCTTCTTCGCCGGCCGAGATGGCTACCAAGCGCACACCCGCTGCACTCAGCTCCGACAACAGAGCGACGTCGTCGGAGAGGGGCGGAGGCAATACAATGCCCGCCGGGCGCTCACGTTCGATGATTGAAGTCAGGAATCTCGCGCGCTCGCCGCCAGTCGGATCGACGGCGCGGGTGACAAGCTCGAAGCCGAGCGCGGAGCACGCTCGCAATGCGCCAAGCTCGAGACCGGAATGGTAATAGCTGTTCGGCTCGCGGTCGGGATCGTGAGAGTGGATCAGGACGATCGTTCGGGCGGCCCCGGCCGCCAACGCGCGAGCCTGCGGGTTTACCGAAAAGCCCAAAGACTCGATCGCCTCGCGAACCTTGTCACGCGTTTGGGCACGCACATTCGGCTCATTGTTGAGCACGCGCGAGACGGTGACCCGCGCAACCCCTGCCGCCTTCGCCACGTCGTCGATGGTGGACCGCCTGGTACTCACGCGCGCAAAGTGACGGGGCTTCGCCGCAACGGCAACTCCCGTTTCTGCGCTTGCCTTGCAGCCGGGCAAGTGGCTTGTCGCGCGAGCCATGCGCGAATTGCCTGAAAGTCATGCCCCAACGGCGGCGATATATCGCAACGACATCGTGCCTGAAGCCCGACCGATGGTCTTTCGCGGTGTCGCGGATCATTGGCCCCTGGTCATCGCTGCGAAGCAGGATCCGCATCGGTGCATGGCGATGCTGGAAGCACACGCCACCACTGCCGACGTGGAAATCTTGCGGACCGAGCCCGGCGAGGATGGTCGTTTCCATTACGGGCCGGATGGCCGTTCGCTGAACTTCGTTCGCGGCCGGGCAAGCCTGTCCGTGTTCCTCGCCGCTCTGCGCGAGCACGAGAAGTTCGCTCGGCCCTATGCATTGGTCGTTCAGGGGATGCTGGCCGAAACTTTGCTACCCAATTTCAAAGAAGCACATCCGCTGCCTCTCGCGTCTGCCGATAGCGACCCGCGCCTCTGGATCGGAAACGCCGCAAAAGTCGCGACCCACAACGACCCGACCGACAATATTGCAGTTGTCGCCGCCGGCCGGCGCCGCTTCACGCTCTTCCCGCCCGATGCGAAACCCAATCTGTACATGGGGCCAGACGATCCGACGCCCGCCGGCACGCCGGTCAGCATGGTGCACGTGAGTGTCCCCGATTTCGATCGCTATCCGCTTTTCCGACAGGCCTTGGAGAGGGCGTCTACTGCAGAACTGCGACCGGGCGATGCCATCTTCATCCCGGCCAACTGGTACCACCACGTGGAAGCGCTTGAGCCTTTCAACTTGCTCGTAAACTATTGGGAGCCGCCTTCTGCGGCGGCGAGCTTACTGATCTGATGGCAACCGAGACTTCCGGTCGGAGTCTGTGAGAATCCCATAGTCACGCTCGGCCCAGGCGGGAACTAAACGACCTCTGGAAACCCCCAGAGGTAAGACCAAGATGGTGATCCCAAATCAGTCCACAATCCGTATGGACGCTCTGGCATGAACGCCAAGAGCAAGGCCATCGGCTGCGCGGCGTTGCTGACGATGGTTGGATGCTCCGCGCCGAGCGCTGCGCGTTCGGCTCGCTTTGCGACCTACGAATGCTCGGGCGGCAAGGCCTTCACGGTGAAGCGCGACGAGGCGCGGGCCACCGTCGAGTATGACGAGCAGAGCTATGAATTGTCTCGCCGCAAGTCGAGCATGGGCACCCGCTATTCGGCTGACGGCGCTTCGCTCATCGTCGATGGCGACATGGCCGTTTTCGTCACCGAGAAAGTCCTCAATCTCAAGCTCTGCCGCGAGGCGCGGGTGTGAGGTTCGTCGCCCTCATCCTGCTGGCGTTGGGTGGCTGTTCCGACCCGGATCAGTCCATCGAGAACGGGGAGTTCAGCCAGATTAGCTTTGACGGCGGCGTCGGCGCGGAATGCATCGACGAGGCCTGCACCGAATTGGTCAACAGTGCGTCCCGGCCGGGGGGATAGGCATGTACGTGATGTTCCTACTCGACCGATTGAACGGCTCGGTCATCCGGGTCAGGGAGCTTGAGGCTTCCAGCGATGCGGAGGCGATCGAGATCGTCTCGGTGGAGCAATGGCACGGGTCGCTGGAGCTTTGGGATGGGCGCCGGAAACTCCTGAGGCTTGACGCGCACCGGCCCTACGGTGCGGACTAACGCCCTAACTTGGTCAACTCAGCGAGTTCGTCGATTAATACGGCGCATCCTGCCGCACAGGCGAAGGACAGCAGCGCAGCGACGCGAACGATCGGCCGTTCAAGGAAGCGCGTCATCGCCGCTCCTCGTGACATCTTCC
>Ga0247822_10002066_pt1 | contig 12697 bp, 12 predicted proteins | sample 13C_Cellulose_Da_FD_192423 | JGI IMG/M metagenome (GOLD analysis project Ga0247822, IMG submission 192423) | Soil microbial communities from agricultural site in Penn Yan, New York, United States - 13C_Cellulose_Day30 | ecosystem: Environmental > Terrestrial > Soil > Agricultural land | place...
GAAGGGGCTGGAAGACTTTGCCGCCCCGATGTACGGAGGCGAGTTGAATAGCGCAGTCCCCAGCGTGGCAGTCACGCTGCCGGTCCTGATCTCCCCTACGGGATTGGGCTGCGAGGTTTGGAACTTGCCTATAGCAGACGCTGGCTGCAGCGTTCCTCCGGATACCACCGAAGCTCGATACCCTCGCATCGAGGTGATCGTCGCTCCCGTATCTCCGACGATGAACGAGGAGATGAAGGCTCCGGCGAAGACGATAATCTTGCCAGAGCCTGCTGGATTGGTCAGCGTCATGAAGTTGTTGGCTGCGACAACACCTGCTACTTCCGCCTGGCTGTACACGTACGCCCCATCGAGAGCGGGGTTCTGTACCGTATAGGTGGAAAGAGGCAGTCCCGTGACGGCCACGTTCTGAGTTCCGGTGGGAGAGGTGGTAACGGTACCGTCAATGCGTACCGTCTGCTCCGCCATGGGTTACCCCGATTCTGCTGCCTTTACGGCAGCATCGATGTGATGCTGCTTGGTCCCGGCAGGTGTCAGACCCTGGCTCGATGCTGCTTCGTAGTTGTCAAGCTCCCGGTCCCAGGCACGCTGACGCGTGCCGTAGGCGTCGTTCACGGCAGGAGACAGTTGGAGATTCTTGGAGCGCATGCACTCCCCGAAGGACAGGTGATCCTTCGTGACACACGCAGACGAACAGTTGCGGCCCTTCTTAACGCGCGCCAACGATGCCAACGCCTTCGATAGCAGACCAGGGCACGAGCGTGATCTCGGAACGGCTAAGGCCGTTCTCGTCGGTGCGAAGGGTCAGGCCCATGCCGTCGATCTGGAGAACCTCGGCACCCTTGTGCCGAGTCTGACCGTTGATGACGACATGAACAAACTTGCCTACGGCGACCTGGTGAACCGGGTCTTCCTTCCTGGGGGCAAGTATCGGCTGCTCAGGGTCGACCATGAGAACGGCTTCGACGGTTTCTTTGCGGGTACGCGGAGGCATTAGTTGGTGTTGTCCGATCCGTAAATGCCGACGCGGGGGTGAGAAGCCTGAAGTTCGGCGGTCTTGGGGTTGTGGTTGATGACACGCTGGAGGCCAGACTCCAGGATGCCCTTCTCGTTGTTCTCCGAGTTGATCGTCTGGCCACCAGGGCCACCGATGTTCATCGGGTCGTAGTCTTCCATGTCATGGAAGGCGGGCTCGAAGAGAGGATTCACCGGCTCCTTGGCCGGGTTCTTCTTTTCGTGAGACACGGGTTCTCCTTAAGGGGCGGGGACGAAATTGGCGAGAGTGGCAACACCAGACGCAATCAGGTCAGCCTTAACGGCATCGTCTACTGTGTGCTCGTATCCGCCACGAAAGAAGTGAAGGCCTGCCGAAGGGGCAGGCCAGAAGTCGGTGTTCTGGTTGGGATTCTGGGGCAGGTTCTCTGCCCCGAGTTCATCGGTGTACGCGTAGTACCTGATCTCTTCGTACACGCCAGGAGAAACCTCCTGGACGGAGACACCCCGTGGCATCCGAAAGCGTTCATGCAGGCTGTTCCATGCGAACGGTGCTTCCTCGACGCTGTTCGTGGTGTAAATCCACGCCATGACTTCTCCTATGTGATATGTTAGGACACATGAACAATACCAAGAAGTGCCCAATGTGTAACCAAGTCAAGCCGCATGAGGATTTTTACGGCGTGGCCCGAAGGGGCGGAAGCCTTAGCTCGTACTGCAAGCCCTGCTCATCCGAGCGAGGGAAGGCCCAGAGGGCTGCCATGAAGTACAACGGGAAGGAGTATGACCTCAAGTCCATATTCAACATGACCATCGAGCAGTACGAGGAGATGCTTAGGCTTCAAGGCGGCAAGTGTGCAATCTGCCGAGAAGTTGATTCGGGAGGCAAGAGGCTTGCTGTTGATCACGATCGAGCCTGCTGCCCTGGCCGCAAGTCGTGCGGGAGCTGTATTAGGGGGCTTCTCTGCAACAAGTGCAACCAGGGCATTGGCTATTTCGATGACGATCCCGACCGGATCTTGGCCGCGATCAGGTACCTGGAGACCCTGTAGCCAGTTAGCCACGGGGTCTCCTTCTGCTTACGAGCTGGTGAGCCAGGTCGTACCGGTGTTCCGGACGACCATGGTGCCGATGGCACCTGCGGCGCCGACTGCGACCGTAGCCGCACCAGTACCGTTGATGTTGCCGGTGATGTTCACGACGTTCGTAGCCGTGGCATCCCGACGGATGACGAGAGTGCGGCCCGGAATCGTAGAAGCCGGAGCCGGAAGGGCGACGTTCGTCGGGTTCGCACCAGGCGAGACACCGATGAAGTAGTCGTTGTCGGTGGCAGTCGTAGCCGCCGTGACGAGACGGATAGTCTCGCTAGTGTTGTCAAGACCGGACAAGGTTCCTCCTTAAGGAAACCAAGGGGGCCCTGAAGGGCCCCCGTTGGATTAGGCAGCGTTGCGAGCCGAAGAGGTGGACTGGGCCACGATCAGGGACTCGGGACGGTACAGCGTCCAGCCAGCCACGCCGTACCAGCCGAGCGGCTGGAATCGGGTGAGCTTGTCGACGACCGGACCGCGCACGGTGTGGAACTCCTCCGCGACAGCCTCGGCGAGAGCCTGCTGACCGGTGAAGTACGTGTTGAACACACGCGTCTGAGACGCACCAGCACCAGCACCAGACTGAACGTTCTGGCAACGCGGGGTCTCGATGTAGCAAGCACCTTCGTACTCGCCGATCTCGCCCGCCCAGATGTTGCCAGCCGCAGAGTAGTTGTGCGGGTCACGCCACGCAGCAGCACCGGTCTCCCGACGCAGGTCGTAAGAGACCTGCGGGTGGATGTACGCGGTGTAGTAGCTACCCTTGTTCGGGTGGACCTTGTTCGTCCGGAGCTGAGTCACCGAAAGGCGAGCCATGTCCGAAGTGAACACCGAGTCGGAGTCGATCGCGGTGAGGGCGACCGGGTTGGTCGGCGTGGTGCCGAAACCGTAGCCGACAACGCCACCACCCGAGGTGCGGATGGTCTGCGTACCCGCAGCCAGGACGTTCTGGACCAGAAGATCGACGGAGTCGACAAGGTTCCACGCAACCTGGTTGACGAGACCGGCGGTGACGTCGGTGAAGCTGAACAGGTCCAGCTTGTTGGAGACCAGGATCGAGTTACCATACTCGTTGAGAGTCACGGAAACCGTGGTCGGGTTACCGGCCGCAACGGCGTCCGGGTCGACCAGCTCGTTCAGCGGAGTGGTTGCCTGAGCGAGGTCCTGGTACAGCTCGAAGACAACCGAGCTACCAGGCATGGCCTGCTGGACAGGCCGCTTGTCGGCAACCATGCGGAACATGGGCTGGGCACGAAGGGCGAACTCAAGAGCACGGTCATACGTGGTCTGGACAAGGTTCGCCATGGCAGTAGTGCCGGTAAAGGCGTTAGCCATTACAACTCCTTAGGATATTAGCCAATCCCTCCGACTCCCTTCTGGAAGCCAGCGATCAGCTCTTCAATAGAATTGGCCTGACCGACAGCAGAGGCAGCGGCTTCGAAGTTCCCCATCGGGGTTCCCTCGTGGCCTGCCTGGCTCATCTGCTGAAGGGCTGCCTGCTGACCCTGCGTGATAGCAGGTGCGACAGGCTCGGGGCTGCTCCCCTGCGCGCTGCCATTACCGAAGACAGACTGCATGGTGGTGAACCACTCGCGAGCCTTCTCCGGGTCGGGCGGTCCCTGGTAAACCGTTGCGGCACCAGGAGCACCCAGGGATTCGAACACAGACGCAACTTCACGCTTGGCCTCACGGTCGAGGAAGCTCGTCAGCTTCTCGTTGAGGTCTTCGTTCTGCTTCTTCAGCGCCTTGTAAGCGTCGCGCAGCGGACCGGGCCCATCAAGGTTTTCCCCACCCTGCTCGACGCCTTCGTTGTTCTGGTAACCCCAGCTGTCATTCATTTGATCTCCCATAAGTTGTGACGCCCCACCGATTCGGGGTGAATCGGCTTCGCTCGTCCTTAGACCGGTCTTGACTACGTCACTCCGATGCCGGTTGGTCGGGTAACGGTGGGCTACCGGGTTGTGAACCCGCTAGGGAGTCTGCGTCCATAGCCCTGGTCTTGCTAGCTGAGCTGAGAGAGGCCCCCACGGGCCGCTCCAGCGCTTCCAGAGAACGACCCGCGTTCCTGGTTGATGAGTCCCTGGCGACGCCTCAGGGCGTCCGCCTGGCCCCTCAGAACGGCTTCCTCGGCTTGCCTCTGGCCATACTCCGAACCATAGATCTCGCCCAAGGTTCCGAGTGTCTGCTGCTCGGATGCGATCTTCGCGTAACCGGTACGAGCCTGTTCGGTGGTGACGCCTTCAAGCGCAAGCTTCTCGGCGTACTGCTGATCGAACGTCATGTTGTTACGAAGCGCCTCAGCACCAACGGCTGCGGTGGCAGCCGCCTTCTGGAGATAAGGCATGGCCCTGTTCGTGTCCAGGAAGTAGGCGGTGAGGTCTGAGTTGGCGATACCCATCTGGTTCAGCGCGTTCCTGTACTCAGGATTCGCCAGCACAGTCGCCTGAGTCGCCATGTCCACACGAGACTGGATCTCGGACGGAGAGATGTTCTTGCCGATCCAGTTGTTGAAGTCACTGGGCTGGTCATAGAACCCTGTCGGCAGGCCTGCGGCTTGCATGATTTGCTTGTAGCTTGCCTCTGTTGCGAGATATTCACCGGGTGAAAGTACCGGTAGACCTTGCTTCCGCCTGAGTTCGTTGCCTGCAAACCGCTCCTTGTACTCCCTGGTCTCTTGCAGCAACATCGAGATCGTGTCTGCCGAGTACCCGTTCTTGACGTAGTTGAAGATCACGTCAGACAAAGAGCCGAGGCCGTAGGAGGTGAACAGGTTGGTGAGCGCCAGATACGCATCACGGTTAGCCCCGCTGAGCTGGGTCTTCCAGAGTTCAGCCGGATTGAGGTTTGGCTTGGTTATGTTGGCCTTAGGCGTGAGCGAAGGGTTCGAGATCTTAGAGCCAGGCGCTTTGGCCATGACGGTTCACCTCCTTAGTACTTGACACCGAAGTCCGCGAGAACCTGGTGAGCTGTCTGCATGATCGAGTTCTGGGCGTTGTTGGTCTTCTTCCAGCGAGGGTCGTCCCGGATCTCATACTCGAACTGCCAGAGCGGCTTGGCCATAGACTTGCCTGTCGAGTCCCTGAACTGAAGAGCCTTCTTGATCGTAGGATCGAACAGGTTGACGCTGCCCTGAGGCAGCTCAAGGATCTGAGCCATCGTCTGCATATACGGAGAGGCGATATCTGCAACCGACTGACCGGCATCGATCTGCTTGGCCCAGAACGAGTACGTAGCCTTGGCCTGCTCTCGCAGCTTGGATTCGTAGTCCTGCTGCGAAGCCATGCCGGACATCACTTCCTTCGCTGCGGAGTCCATCCAGGAATCGGAGACTGATATGCCCATGTTGTACGCATACTCCGAAAGCTTGTCCTGAAGTTCGCCAGCCTCACCAAAGCGCTGAGTACCAGGCATATTGAGACGACGACCGAGCTGGTATCGAAGCTGCTGATCAGTCCAGCCGTTGTAGCTGTACTGGTAAGCGAGGTCTCTCCACCCTTTGGCTGTCAGCTTCACACCCATCTGGGCCCCAAGCTGTTGAACCTTGATGATGTTCTGATCGAGCTTCTGGCGACCCGTTGCGGGGTCGCCGTACTGGGTGATCAGGAACTCTCGCTGAGACTTACTGAGGGTCTTCCACCACTTCGTGTCTCTTAGCTCCGCCTGGAACTTGGCCGGAGTCCACGTGCCGGATACGGCTTTGCTGAACAGATCCTTAAGTTCCTTGTTCGAGTCCATCAGGGACTCGACGAAACCGTACTGTTCTGCATACTCGCTTCGGGACGCGGGAGAGCCGGTACCTCCACCGGAGGTGGCGGTGGAAGTGATACTGGAGTCGTAGTTGCTGACGCTGGCGCCAGAGCTACCGAGATACTTCTTGTAATCGCCTCGGTTGTACGTGGACCAAGGAGTCCAGTTCTTGCCACCGTTCGACATGCGGTAAGCAATCTTGGCGTTGGTCAGAGGGTCGAACAGTTGCTCGTTGTTCTTCAGGCCGAACGCCTTACGGCGTTCCGGCCCCATCGCTCCGAGCATGTTGATCTGGAACAGGCCGTAAGAGTTGTCCCCGGTTCCAGCGTTGGGGTTGTGAGCCCTCGCGTTACCGCTCGACTCCGCCATGACGATCGCGTAGGCGACCTGAAGGGCCTGCCCCTTAAAGCCAGCCTGCTTCAAGATGGACATCAGGTCCATTCGATCACCTCAATCCCATGTCACGCAGGACCGCAAGTCCTGCGGTCAGTGTCTGATCCTGAGCCTTGGCCGTGGACTTCCAGCGATTGTCGTTGCGAAGCTGAACCTGGAAGTCAGACAATGATGTTCCAGTCGGCTTGCCCTCTTTGTTCAGCCCGTTAAGGGCTGACTTGATCAGAGGGTCCATGATGTCGATCGAGGTGTCCGGAAGTCCGAACGCAGAAGACATCTCCTGAATATAAGGAGAGGCGACCTCCCGCATAGACATGCCAGCATCAAGCCGATCCGCGTAGCCGGGGAACATGGACTTGGCCTGCTCTCTGATCTGGCTCTCGTAGTCCTGAGTCGTAGCCAGTCCTCGTACCACAAGCTGCGCTTGGTTCTTGATCGACTGCTTGTCAAGCCTGATGCCCTGACTGTACGCGTACTGCTTCATGGTGTACTCGTGCATGCCAGCCTGGCCAAGCAGCGTGCCGTCTTTGGTGAACGTGACGTACTGGCCAAGCATGTTACGCATGCCGCCTTCGTCGAGCCCAAGCTCGATGGACTGTTCGGCAAACTTCTTGATCTTCGATTCCGGGATAGCTGCACCGATCTCAGCCGCAAGCTGGCGGATGGAAAGGATTTGAGCTTGGACCGAAGCAGTCCATGTCGCAGGATCGGTGTTCTTCATCACCTGAGCCTGGCGCCTGGTATCCGAAGTCTCCTGCCACCACTTGGATTCCCTGAGTTCAGCCTGAAACTTATCGGCCGTCCAGGTTCCAGAGACCGCCTGATCGAACAGGCCCTTGATCTCCGGGATCGAGTTAAGGAATCCGTAAGACCAGCCGTAGTTGGAGGCAAGCTCCTCAGACGACATCTTCGGAGCCTCTTCGATGTCGGAAGGGTTGGCGCCTACGGACTGGACGCCGTCGATGCGGCGTCCTCCCATGAACAGATCGGCGTAATAGCCCTTGGTGATGTCTGCGATCTCCACAGCCTTGCCAGGCCTTGGAGTGTGCAGCATCTTTCCTCCGCCCATGTAGATACCCACATGGTCAGGACCTGCCTGCTTGGCGGTATCGAAGAAGACAAGGTCTCCTGGGCGGAGACCCTTCATCCCGATCGGAGTTCCCTCGTTGATCTGATCGTAGGTAACTCGTGGAAGCTCGATGCCGAACTTCTTGAAGCCCCACTGCATCAGGCCAGAACAGTCGAAACCCTTCTCGGGAGTCTCCTCTCCCCACGCGTAAGGCGTCCCGATGTACTGCTTGAGGTACTCGACAATGTCGGCCCCGTCAGCCACGTTAGCCTCCTGTGATCATCTGCATCATTGCGTCGAAGTAAGTGGTGCCGCTCTGGTATTTGCCGTACTCGGGAGTCTTCTTGGCCGCCATCGAGGCGGCCTGCTGGATGTCACCGGACGAGACACCGCCTGTGTTTACGGCGGACGAAGAGACCTCTTCGAGGTTCCCTGTCTCAAGGTTCGGCTTGTACGTGGTGGTGACTTCCGATGTCTGCGGACGAGCAACTTCCATCGAAGAGACCGAAGCCCTGAACTCGGCAAGCTCCTTGTCCGTCGGCGCCCTGCCGAGGGCGTCGGCGAGGGCCTGATTCATGATCGCGTGGACCTCTTCGGGCGAGGTCAGGTTGATCTCGGTACGCTTGGTCTTCTTGGTCAGCTCGCCCTTGTAGCCGATACGCTTGCCGGTGGCCAGGTCGATAACCCAGCCGTTCTCTACTGTGGTGCCCATCGACCCCTTGGAGTTTCCGTAAGAGTCGATGACGTCCCACGGAGTCCAGCGGGTAGGCGAGTTCTTCGAGAACTCGACCGAGGAATCGACCGCAGCCTTCCAGGCGTCCATGATCTCAGGCATGCCCATATCCGGGCTGAAGCCCGGCATCTTGAGCAGGATGCCCTTGTTGACGAACTCTCGCAGCTTCTTAGGGTCGTTGCGAGACCAGACGAGCGGAAGACCTACAGCGTCGTTGTAAGTCAGAATCGACTCACCGGCTTCGGCCGTTCCGCTCACTCCGGCAAGTTTCAGCTCCTTGTCAGAGGCCCTTGGCCTGGTGCCGAAGTACACGGTGTCACCAGATGCCGAGGTCCCCATTGAGGTGGAGGAGGTCACGGCACCACCCTGAACGCCAATGCCGTACTGAGAAAGAATCCCGCTACCGACGTTGTTTCCGCCGATAAGAGGGTTGCTTCCAGGCTGAGGAACTATGGGTGTGGTCACGTGACCTCCTTACTGAAGTTCATCGTTGTTGAGATACCGGTTATGTAGATCACCGAACGCTACGTTCGAGTTGATCAGTCCTAGCTTGAACTGCTCCCATGCCATGCCGATATCAGCGGCCTGCCCTGAGGGGCGGCCGGAGACGTCGTACGACAGCTTGCTCATTCCTCGCTCGTTCAGCATCTGCTTGAACTGGCGACGGCCGATCAGGTACTGAGCCAGAGGCTGCATCTCGTACCGCATCGGGTCGGTCATCAGGCGCTCATCCTGCACCGCCATCTCGAACGAACGGATTCGCTCGTTGACCTTGCCCTTGTCGACCGTAGAGAATGCGCTCTCCCAGGCAGGGTACTTCTGCCCGATACCGGCAACCAATTGCTGCTTGGCTGCCACGTACTGCTCGGCCCCCTTCTCCGCATACGACTTGAAGCCGTTACGGATCAGCATGGAGTCAAGTGCCGCCTTAGCGGCACGGTACTCGTACCAGCCTCGATCGGTCTGCGAGTTCTCAATCGCCTCTTCGGCAGAGATCTTGTCCCGAGCCTTAGCGGCTCCGAAGTTCTGGTCAAGCTGCTTCTGATAGACGGACGAGCTGAACGGTCCACCGTTGTAGATGTTGCCCACCCAGAACTGAGCCATGTCGGGATCGGCAGAGATGAGATCCTTGTACTTCTCGGCCATGTCGTCGGCTGAAACCGTAGCGGCGATGCCCATGCTCTTGGTGAGCGAAGCGGTAAAGCCGCCATAGTCAGGGCCGAACTTGGCCAGGAAGTTATCCCGGTAGTTCTCGGGGTCGGCCTTGCGCATCTGTCCGAGCTGGTCCACGAAGAACTGATACGGAGTTCCGGTCAGCGGGGTGTTGCTGGACTGAGCAGGAGATCCCCATGCCTCAAGGATGTTGAGGTACAGAAACTGCCTGGCTTCGTTCTCGATATCCTTCTGCGAGAACTTGGCCTGTCCACCAGACTGCTGGTACTCCATCTGCTTCTTGTTCCAGATAGCCAGGTACGCCTTCTGGTACTCCTCGTTATCAGGATCGTCGCCCTTGTATGCATCCCAGATGGAACGCATGTACTTGGGGATGATGGCCTTGGAGGTATCCGTCGGACCGTAAGGGAGGATCTTTGCCCACTGAAGGAAGTCGCCCGTTCGGGGCGACGCCTTGGCGATCTGAGAACCAGCCACCTGAACCAGAGGACCGGAGCCAGGGTTGAACCAAGGATCTCCAGGGAGGATCGTGTTCATCGCCGAGACCTTGATAGGAAGATCTCCAGAACCCTTGCTCTTCCACGGCGCACGAAGATGCATGACACGCTTCTCGATCGAGACGAACTCCCGACCGATCACCGTACCGCTACCCGGAATGGGAGCGCCTTCGTCGTCGTACTTCACAGTCGAAGGATCGACGATGCTGACGTATCCATCCATGCCGACCTTGTTCCCGTACTCGTCGGTGACCATTCCGGCGGCAACCGGAGCGTTGTACACCTGAGAGATGCGGCCGACCAGGTGAGGCTTCTCTGCGATCAGCCCGCCCCAACGGGCGAGGCTGTCAGCGTGGGCGGAGTAGAAGGGAGTGATGAACCGCAGAGCCTCGCTCGCTGTGGTGCGAGCGGGATCGTAGACGAGCTGGCTCATATCCTTACGGGCGAGCCTGTCCGAACCTTCGAGGATCTTCTGGAGTTCGCCAGGAGTGAGCGAGTCATCCTTGCCGACAGATCGACGGTAAGACAGTTCGGTCTTCATCAGCTCCTTGAACCGGCCCTCCTGGAATCGGAGGTACGTCGGGTGACGGGAGATGATGTCGGAAGGAATCGTGCCAAGCTTCTGGAACGCCTTCTGAACGATCCGGTCTACGATGTTCCCTGCAGTATCCTTCGCCGAGATTGCAAGCTTCTCGGCTATCTCCTCACCGTGAACCGTCGGGAAGTCGGACTTGGCGATAGCGTTGCTCAGGTCCGCTGCGGTGACTTCGTCTCCGTCCAGGATCTTCTGACGGAGGCCGGTGTCTTCCGGAAGGTACTTGTCGAGCGTGAGCCCGATGTCGTCGATCAGCTCCTGCGGGTTCCTGGCACGAATGCCGAGGTCCGCGAGATGCTGCTTGCCAGCCGGAGTATGCAGCCAGGCACGAGCGGCCTTACCGCTCGGGTCTTCCATCACCTTCAGGAACAGATCGTCCTGAGCGAACTGACGGTTGATCGCGTGAGTCCATGCCTGCATATGGTTAGCCGCATCAGGCTGAACATACGTCCACGAGCCAGACTTGATCATCCGGTTCATGTCCACAGCTTCACTTCGGGAGACCATGGAAGCAAACGCAGAGTCCGAAGAGATCTGCTCTCGCATGATCGGGTTCTGCCACTCACCCGAGAACGCCTGCGGAATCTTCACTCCGCCGACCTCGAAGTGGCCTTCGCCCAGTCGCTTACCGGTAGCCCCAAGGGCTACCCGGTAGATCTCGTTGTAGTAATCGGTGAACTCGTCAAGCACGTTCTGATGATCGTCGATCCTCATGGTCAGGTCATCGATCTTGTCCTGAAGGCTGGTGAGCTTGTTGCCCTGCCTGACGTTAGCCCCAGATCCCGGCATGTTACCGAGAGTCGGAGGCTTGTTCATGCTTTCGACAACACTCGCATGGCGCTTCTGATAGTCCTTGAGCTCGGACTTCAGGTTGTCCATGAGTTCCCGCTCCATCTTGACGCGGGCGGTAACCACGGGCAGAGCGTTGCTGACCCTGATCCTGTCGACCTTGAGCGAGTCGAGCTCGCCCTTGATGGTCTGCTTCTTGAGCGGGTCGCTCGTGCGGCCAAGCTCCTTGGTCAGAGCAGCCCTGCGGGCCTGTACAGCAGAGATCACGCCAGGGTCCTCGATCCTTACGATCGAGTCCTGAATGCCGGTGGTCGTAGGCGTATAGCTTCCCTTGCCGACAACCGCCCGAACATACTGGTTGCGGTTGAGCACGAAGTTCTTCGCACCGATACCGCCATCCACGATGACCCGGGACAAGAAGCCGAACTTGATGGCCGAAGCCGCAAGCTCCTCAGACAGCATTCGCGGAGTGTAAGCCGGACGCAAAAGCGTTCCGGCCTTCCAGATCGTGTTCATCGAATCCGCAACAACCTTCACCGCATCCGAAGCAGATCCTCCAGTAGCACGAATACGCTTCATGCCACCAGACGTGCGGCTAAGCGCACGCTCGATCTCGCGGACAGGGAGCAGGCCATCGGTCTGACCGAGCTGAGTCTTGGCCAGAGGAGCCAAAGCCCACGCCTCGCCATCCTCAACATAGTCGACGGTCTTGCCGCCTTCTCGGCGAGCACCAGAGAACGCCTGGCTGCCAGGATTGTAGACCTTACCCTGAGCCCCAAGCAGGGTCTTCACGGTCTCATCGGTCTTGGCCTGAACCATTCCACTGATAAGCCGTGCGGTCTCACCATCGAGACCGTGAACCCTCGTAGCCATGTGAGTGACTACGTCGAACTTGATCTGCTCAAGAGCCTTGGACTTGGCGACCTTGTCGCCAGCAGTCATGTACAGGTTGTGCAGCTCGGCTCGCTCCGCAGCGCCCAGACCGGGAACCTCTCGGAGCATCTCGTACACACGCTCACCCGAGTCGGCTTCGTTGTGATTGACACGTCCGACCGGTGTCTTGTCCGTGAACGACTGGACGATCCGAACCGGAGTTCCGTAGAACCCGTTCCGGTATCCCTCGGTCGTGAAGCGACCTCGGCGATCGGAGATCTTGTTGATGTACTTGCGCTCAGCGGAAGCCGCAACGTTCGAGAAGGAGCCGTTGCCCATGCGGTAAGAGCGAGGAAGTCCACCGAATCCAGTCGCCTCAAGCGACGTGAAGTCTTCGGCTTCCTTACCAAGGTTTCCACCGAGAAGCTTACGCAGGGCGTTGTCCTGAGCCTGCAGACCAGAGAGCTCGCCGTTGATCAGATCCAGCTTCGAGTTTTTCCATGAGTCAATCATGGCCTTGTCGATAGCCGAAGCATCCGAAACGCCCATGGTCTTGTACAGGGACCTACCGGCCTCCTGGTGGAGGGCCGTCTCCCGCGTGAGCGGGGCGGTGAGATCAAGTCCCTGAGGGATGACCGTGGGACGCTTGGCCTCTTCTGCTGCGAAGTATCCGAGGAGAGTCGAGTCGAACTTGGTGGAGTCGACCGCTACCCGGTTCTCCGAGAGTCGGCCGATGTCGTCCAGGAC
>Ga0247822_10002069_pt1 | contig 12688 bp, 8 predicted proteins | sample 13C_Cellulose_Da_FD_192423 | JGI IMG/M metagenome (GOLD analysis project Ga0247822, IMG submission 192423) | Soil microbial communities from agricultural site in Penn Yan, New York, United States - 13C_Cellulose_Day30 | ecosystem: Environmental > Terrestrial > Soil > Agricultural land | place...
GTGTAGAACGTCTCGGTGTCCGTCCGCTTCCCGTGAAAACCGGCGGCGGAGCCGATGCCGGGGAAGTCGACCGTCCGGACGAACTTGCCGTCCAGCGTGTGGAGGGCGACCTGAGTTTTCGCGTCTTTGAGGGACTCGAGGACCAGGAGGTTGCCGACGAGGCTCACATCGGTGAGGGCCTCGGTTCCCTGCGGGATGACCTCTTTCCAGTTCTTGCGGTCCGGGTTGCGGACGTCGATGGCGATGACCCGCTTGAGTGGGGCATCGAGGTCGGTCTTGAAGTAGAACGTGGTCCCGTCGTTGCCGATGAACGAGTATTCGTTCTCGAAGTTGTCGATCAGCGCGACCGGCGCCCCATAGGGGTCGGTGAGGTCTTTGTAGAAGACCCGGAAGCGGTCGTCGGTCCCGACCATCACGGTCAGGATCAGCCAGCGGCCATCCTCGGAGACCATAGAGTAGAAGCCCCACTTCGGCTCGTCCGGCCGTTCGAAGACGAGGGTGTCCTGGGACTGCGGGCGGCCGACGCGGTGGTAGTAGACCTTCTGGTTAAGGTTCAGGTTCTGGAACTCGGCCCCTTCTTTCGGCTCCGGGAAGCGGGCGTAGAAGAAGCCCTGTCCGTCGCTCGTCCAAGCGGGGGAGTTGAACTTCATCCAGTGGATTTCGTCATCGAGGACCTTGCCGGTCTCGACGTTCATGATGTGCCAGACGCGCCAGTCGGAGCCGCCGTCCTGGACGCCGTAGGCGAGGTAGCGGCCGTCATCGCTGAAGGACATGCCTTCGAGGGCGACGGTCCCATCCTTGGACCAGGTGTTGGGGTCGATGAGGACTCGGGCTTCACCCTCGAGGGAGTCCTGGATGTAGAGGACGTCCTGGTTCTGGAGGCCGTCGTTCTTCTCAAAGAAGTATTTGCCGCCGACTTTGAACGGCGTGCCGAACTTTTCGAAGTCCCAGAGCTTCGTGAGTCGCTGGCGGATTGCTTCCCGCTGGGGGATCGATTCGAGGAAGGCTTGTGTGTGTTTGTTCTCGGCTTCGACCCAGGCTTCGACGTCTTTGGAGTTGCGGACGTCGTCTTCGAGCCAGCGGTAGGGGTCGGGGACCTGTGTGCCGTGGTAGGTGTCGACCTGTGAGCCGGTCTTGGTTTTGGGGGGAGCGGCCGGGAGTGGCGAGGGAGGCGACATGAGGAGCAGGGCGAGGAGGGCCGAGGTCAGTCCGGTGCGGAGCATGGAGTTTTCCCGTGAGTGGGTGACGTCTGGACTTGTAGGCCGCGCGTGCCTATCTGTCCATTGCGGATCAAGAACCGGGTCCAGGGGGACCCTGGTGGGGGATGCAAGGGGGCCACGCCCCCTTGCCCGCCGGAGGCCTGGCCGTCGGAAACCGTCGGAAGGAGCACGTGTCCAAGCGCGGACACCGTGCCGTATGCCCCTTCACCAACACGAGGGGATTGCAAAGCCGGCGATGTGGTTTGAGGGAGTCCTCAACGCGGGGACCACAAAGGGGACGTCCGTTGCTTACCACGGTTCCTCATGGAAATGCCTCCGGCGGCAAGGGGGTGAGACCCCCTTGACCCCAGCGGCCGTGGCACGTTGGGTTTGAGCTATGGGAGTCGCGCCGGCGAGGACGTTCCCTACCGCGAAAGCGAAATCAGCCGCTCATGCGCCCCCTGCCACGCCGCCCCCGCCTGCGGCTCGAACCGCTTCAGCTCACTGCTCGCCCGCACCACCGCCCGAATCTCCTCCAGCGAACCGATATCACCGGCCGAACGCGCCTGGACCAGCACATTCCCCAGCGCCGTCCCCTCCACCGGCCCCGCAATCACCGGCCGTCCACAGGCATTGGCGGTGAACTGGTTCAACAACTCGTTCTTCCCACCCCCGCCAACGACATGGATCACCTCGATCCGCGTCCCCGTCAGCGACTCGATCCCCTCCAGCACCTGCCGATACTTCAGAGCCAGGCTTTCCAGAGCACAACGGATGAGCTGTCCCTCGGTCTCCGGCACCGGCTGGCCCGTCTTGCGACACCACGCCTGCAGAGCCGCTGCCATATCGTCCGGGCTGAGGAACGCCGAATCGTTGCAGTCGACAATCGACCGGAACGGCTCAGCCGCCTCCGCCTTCTGAACCAGCGTGGCGTAGTCGAACGTGTTCCCCTTCCGCTCGAACGACCGACGGCATTCCTGAACAAGCCACAGCCCCATGACGTTCTTGAGGAGCCGATACGTCCCGTCGATCCCCCCTTCGTTCGTCACGTTGAGAGCCAGCGCCTCGGGCCCGATCACCGCCTGCTGCACCTCGACGCCGATCAGCGACCACGTCCCCGAACTGATGTACGCCCAGTTCGCCTTCCCCGTCTGGTCGGTCGGCACGGCGGCGACGGCCGCGGCGGTGTCGTGTGTCGCTGGAGCAACGACCTGAATCCGGCCCAGCCCCGTTCGCCGGGAGACCTCCTCGCGGAGCGCACCGAGCCGCGTCCCGGGCTGAACGAGGTCCGGGAAGATGCTCGTCGGGATCTGGAACTTCGTCAGGAGCTCATTGGCCCAGTTCCGCTTCAGAGGATGCAGGCACTGCGTGGTGGTAGCGTTCGTGAACTCGACCACCTTGCTGCCGCTCAGGAGCCAGTGGAAGAAGTCCGGCATCATCAGGAACTTGTCCGCCTGGGCCAGCAGCTCCGGATCCTTCAGCGACATCGCGATGAGCTGGTAAAGCGTGTTGATCTCCATGAACTGAAGACCGGTCTGAGCGAAGATCTCCGCCTGTGGAACACGCGTGAAGGCGTGTCCCATCACCCCCTGCGTCCGCGGGTCGCGGTAGGTGTAAGGCGCCCCCAGCATCTCGTTGTTCTTCGTCAGCAGGACGTAGTCCACGCCCCACGTATCGACCCCGACCGAAACGATGCGGTCGCCGTACTTCTGGGCCCCTTTGGCGAGGCCGTCCTGAATGTCGGTCCAGAGCCGCAGGACATCCCAGCGGCGGGTCCCTGCCATCGGGACGGTGACGTTGGGGAACCGGTGCAGCTCATCCAGCCGGACGATGCCCTCGTTCAGCGTGCCGGCGATGACGCGCCCGCTCTCGGCTCCCAAGTCGACCGCCAGATACACCCGCTCCGCCATGTCCTGCCTCGTCCGCTGCGCTTTGACTGAGGAATTGCTCGATGGAGACCGGGACAAGCCCGATCCGCGCGTGACCGTACCGGGAACCGCCGCGTGTTCCAAGCGCACGGGGGGAGCGCCTGTCGGCCGGCTTCGCGCCGGACGGAGCCTTCTTCCGGAACGGGATCGAAGCCAGCGAGCGGTCCGGGTTTCCCCGGACGATGCCGGGCGGCATGTGACGCCGAGAGTCTTCCGGCCGTTCGGTGAACGCCGCCGCGGGAATGAAACGGGGCCGACAGGCGCCGAAGAGGGGCGGAAAACGAAAAAACCCCGGTTGCCTAGCCCAAGCAACCGGGGCCTGTTCGTGAGGATGCGGCTGGCCCGCTTACGCATCCTCACGAGCATTCTGTACAAGTCACAAGATCGGTTGTTTTGCCTAGTGACGCATGACCTGTTGAGGCTATTCTTTCTGGAAACTGTGTTTCACGAGACCTTTCGGTCAGTCACCTGTCGCGGCCTTTCCCAATGCTGCCAGAGCTGAGCCTCGTATTTCAGACGGAAAGGAAGACCAGCCTGCGGTTTCCGCTGCGGCCTGGTGTTCATCGAGTCGGCCGGGCCGCGGACTGCGATATTCATTTGATGCACATGTCGATTTCACGTGTGCACGCGGTCATCACGCACTCGGGAGCGACCATTCGCGTGGCGGACCTCGGCAGCCGCAACGGGACGTTCGTGAACCACGAGCGGATCCAGGACTCGCCGCTGAAGATCGGGGATTTCGTCTCGTTCGGCCACGCACGGTGCGAGATCGTCGATATCGCGCAGGGGGACACAAACCGCCGGATTGCGTCCGATTCCACGATCGGCCCATTGCGGGACTCCAAGGATCTGTTCCCGATCGGAAAGCTCAGCCAGGCACAGCTGAAGGTCTTCTGGCTCCTGCTGGAGGCGAAGCGCGAACGGGAGATTGCCGAAGAGCTCCATTTGAGCCAGCACACCGTTCACAATCATGCCCGCAAGATCTTCGAGGTCCTCGAAGTGACCAATAAGGCGGACTTGATCAAAGCCTACGGCGGCCTGCGCTGAGCGGGGCCGACGTAGGCACTTCCGTGTCGCACCGTTCCAAACGGCGAGCGTCCGCTCCCTGGAATCAGCGTTGAGGACTCCCTCGCACGACACCGCTCGCTCTGGAATCTCAGCGGATTGGTAAGGGGGCATCCGGCACGTCGTCCGCGTTTGGACACGGTTCACTTCAGACAGTGTCCGACGGCCAGGCCTCCGGCGGGCAAAGGGCCAGAAAAACAACACAGGCCCCCTTGCACTCCCCACCAGGGGCGAGCCCCCTGGACCCCGCCTGACTGTCGACGTTGGTGGGCGCGGTTGGAGAATGCAACACTCTCCCTTTGGGGCGTGTTACCAGCCTGTTGGAATGCGGTTCGCGTTCTCGATACGCTGTCCCCATCGAGCCGGGCCGGCAATGCGGGGCAACGTCCTCCCGTCTCCAGGGCCAGCGGGAACGCCGACACGCAGCGCAGCACCGGTCTCGAGCCCCCCGTTCGTCCGCCGTCGCGGGCGAAGTCGGGAGGCGAACGAGTCGGTCGGGGCAGGGGAGTCTGGCAACATGATCTGCATCACCGTAGCGCCCACTTCGCGGACGCTGGCCAAAGTCGACATTCTCAACGCGATGCGCTACGCCGACATCGTGGAAGTGGCCCTCGATCATCTGGTCAAGGAGCCGGACGTCAAAGACCTCCTCGAAGGCTGGGAGAAACCGATCATCATCTCCTGCCGCCGCAAGGAGGATGGCGGCCAGTGGGACGGCAGCGAATCGGACCGCATGACGCTCCTCCGGCAGGCGATCGTCGCGGGACCCGCCTACATCGAACTCGACCTCGACATCGCCTCGCGGATCCCGCGGTTCGGCAAGACGCAGCGGGTGATCTGCTTCACCAGCATGGACCGCCCCGTCCGGGACATCGACTCCATCTTTGACGAAGCGGCCCAGGCCCAGGCGGACGTCGTCAAGTTCTGCTGGCCGACGCCGACCCTCGACGACGCCTGGCCTCTCCTCTCGGCCGTCAGCCAGAAGCGGCGGCTGCCGATCGTCGGGATCGGCCTGGGGCCGGCGGACCGGACCTTTTCGCTCCTGGGCCGCAAGTACGGGTCGCCGTGGATCTACGCGGCGCTCGAGAAGGGGATGGAGGCTTTCACCGGGCAGGCGACGGTGTTCGACCTCGACGAGATTTACCACTGGCGGGAGATCGACCGGAATTCGACGTTCATCGCCGTGGCGGGGTTCGGCGAAACCCCCACGATGACGACGCGAATCTTCAACCATGCGTTCAAGCTTCTCGGAGCGAACGTCCGCTGCCTGCCACTGCAGATCGGCGACCTGTCGATGCTGAAGAAGATGCTCGAGATCCTGAAGGTCCGGGCCATCCTGGCGAGCGGGCCGTCGGGGGGGCAGCTCCTGCCGCTGGCGGACCACATCGATGAGCAGGACCGCAAGAGCCAGTACGTCGACCTGTTGCTGAAGAAGGACGAGTCCTGGTCCGGGTACAACACCCTCTGGCGGTCGGGGCTGATGGCCCTCGAAGGCACGCTCAGCGGGGGAGCGGCGGCCGGCCCCCGTCCGCTCGACAAGCACAATATCCTTGTCCTGGGGAATGGCCCTGTGGGGGCGTCGATCGCTTACGCGGTGACGCAGCGGAAGGGGATCGTGAGCATCTGCGGGCCGAATGACAAAGTCTCGCAGAAGATTGCCCAGGAGCTGCAGTGTCGGTTCGTGCCGTACCAGAACCTGTATGACACGCTCTCGGACGTGATTGTCATTGCGGACAAGGGGCTGGTGTGCGGGACGAAGGCGGGGGCGGTGAATCCTTCGGTTTTCCGACCGAACCAGACGGTTCTCGACGTCAGCGATCCGCCGCTGGAGCATCCGTTGTTTACGGAGGCGCGTGAGCGGGGTTGCCGGGTGGTGGAGCCGAGCAAGGTTTACACGGACCAGTTGCAGATGCAGTTCAAGGCGCTGGCGGGTCGCGACCTGCCGATGGAGGCCTTTGCGAAGGCGCTGTCTGAGTGAGCTGCCGCAGCCTATCCCGTTAGCTCGAACCGCGTCCCTGCCGGCGCAGCTTTGTTAGCTCAAACCCAATGTTCCACGGCCACCGGGGTCAAGGGGGCAACCCCTTGCCGCCGGAGGCGCTCCGGTGAGGAACCATGGCAAACAGCGCGTGTCCGCTTTGTGGACCGGTGTTGCATGCCCCCATTTCCACAACGCTCGCCTTGCACTCCCCGCGTCTTAGGTGAGGGGGCATGCGACACGATGTCCGCGCTTGGGCGCGTGCTGTTTTCCATGGTTCCCGACGGGCCAGGCCTCCGGCGGGCAAGGGGGCCTGGCCCCCTTGCATCCCCCACCAGGGTGCCCCTGGACCCGGCTCGGCCAATGACGTTGCGACGCACCCGCCCGTTCCCTCTACCTTCCGCCTCCAGCGGCCTCGCAGCTTGCGGCGCCGGCCGCGAATCGATCTGCTGACAACCGCCTTCCCCCATCCACCGAGGAGAAACGCCGATGCTGCCGGGAGTCAAACTGTTCGATCTGACGGGACGGACCGCCCTCGTGACCGGAGGGACCCGGGGCCTCGGCGAAGCGATGGCGGACGGTCTCGCCTCGGCCGGAGCGAACGTTGTCGTCCTGAGCCGCAAAGAGGCGGAAGCCCGGGCCACAGCGGAACGCATCCAGACGGAGCGGGGGACGAAGGCCCTGGGGCTGGGAGCGGACGTCACGTCGTCGTCGGACGTCGACCGCGTGGTCGCCGCGACGCTGGAGCGCTTCGGGGCAATCGATATCCTGATCAACAATGCGGGAATCAACATCCGCGGCCCGATCGACGAGCTGTCGTACGAGCAGTTCAAGCAGGTCCATGACATCAACGTCGACGGCCTGTGGCTCATGTCGCGGGCGGTGGTGCCGCACATGAAGTCCCGCAGCGGGGCGGGAGGGCTCGGGCGGATCGTGAACGTCGCCAGCACGCTCGGGATGGTCGGGCTGGCGAACCGGACGCCGTACGCTTCGAGCAAGGGGGCGGTCGTGCAGATGACCCGCGCCCTGGCCCTGGAGCTCGCGCCGTGGAACATCACGGTCAACGCGATCTGCCCGGGACCGTTCCTGACCGAGATGAACATTCCGATCGCCGACAGCGAGGACGCGAGGAAGAACATCATCGGCGCGGTCGCCCTCAACCGCTGGGGCCGGCTGGAGGAGATCCAGGGAGCGGCGATTTACCTCTCGAGCCCCGCCGCGAGCTACACGACGGGAAGCCTCCTCGTCGTCGACGGCGGCTGGACAGCGCGGTAAACGCCGCCCGCCGCCCGCAGAGTGATTTGTCTGCCGAGAAAGCGTGAAACACAAAGGCACAAAGAGCCCACCAAGTTCACAAAGGATTTCCGCCGCGAGTTCAATCCTTCGTGTTCTTGGTGACTCCTTGGTGTCTTGGTGTTTAACCCCTGGCCCCCCGGAATGGATCCCCGTCCCACGCCCGGTTTTCTCTTTGGATCGGGGATTTTTCCGCGGTAGCCTGACGGACCTCGGTGAAATCGCGTCGGACCTCTCCGTTTTGAGAGGGGCGAGGGAGACGACCGAGGTCCGTCGCCGTCACCTGAACTCGGCCAGCGAATTCGCAAGGGAGCCATCGATGAGTCGATGCCTGTTCGTCGAAGTCCTGGCGGCGGGACTGGTCCTGGTGTCGGGCGTACTTCAGCCGGCGAAGGCCGATCCCCCGGCGGCCGCTGCGCCACCAGTCGAAGCGACCGACAAGATTCTCCCCGTGCCTCCCGAGCAGCGCCACCGGAATCGCGTTGATATCACCTGGGATTCGGACACAGCGGATCGGATCCGCAATGCATTGAATGCTCAATGCGAGCTGGAGTTCCCCGACAACACTTTGAAAGAGATCGCGTCCTACCTGAGCGAGATCCATAACATTCCGATCCACTTCGACGTGCAGGCACTGGGAGCAGCCGGCGTTTCAGAGCTTTCCCACCTCACCGTGAGCGTCTCGGGCGTCACCTTGCGGGAGGCCCTGAAGAAGATTCTTCCCAAGGGGCTCGGGATCGTCGTCCAGCCCGAAGGCCTTCTCATTACGGCGGCGAATGAAGCCGACCGGGCGCTCTATACGCGGATCTACGATATCCGGCCGATGGTTCAGGCCGGCAAGACCCCGGAGGAACTGGTCCGCAAAGTGACCGCAGCGATCGAGAAGGCGAAGGTCGAAGGAGGAAGCGTTGTCCACAAGGACTTGATGATTTACGTGAAGCAGAACCAGGCGTCGCAGGACATCGTTCTCAGCCTGCTGAACAAGGAGAATCGCGAGGCACTCGGATCCGCTCCGCCTCCCGCGGCGCCGCCGTTGTGAAATGGCCGCGTTTCCGTCCGTTTGTAGGAAGGAAGAGCGGACCCGTCCTCGCTCTTCGTTTCCGGAAGTTCCGTCCCAAGACACGAGGGCCTCATGTCTCGCCATTTCTGCTTGCCAGCCATTTTGCTCGCCGGGGTGCTCGCGGCGGACTCTTCCCCCCCGCTCCAGGCCGCTCCTCCCGCAGTCGCGGCGCCCCCCGTCGAAGAGGCCGGCAAGGTTGTCCCCATTCCTCCTGAGCAGCGCCGTGTGGGACGCGTCGACATCACGCGGGATTCGGGCAAGGAATATCTGGTTCGCCAGGCGCTGCAGTCTCAGGTGGAACTGCAGCTCCCCAACAATACGTTGAAAGAGGTCGCGTCCTACCTGAGCCAGATCCATGGCATTCCGATCCACTTCGATGTGCAGGGGCTCGGGGCGACCGGACATTCGGAGCTCTCCCGCGTCAGCGCGAGTGTCTCGGGAGTCACCCTGCGGGAGGCCCTGAAGAAAGTTCTTCCCAAAGGGCTCGGGGTCGTCATCCAATCCGACGGACTCCTGATCACGTCGGCCAGGGAGGCCGACCGGGCGCTCTATACGCGGATCTACGATCTCCGGCCGATGGTCGCGGCCGGCAAGACCCCCGACGAGCTGATCCGCAAGGTGACGACGGCGATCGAAAAGGAGAAGATCGAAGGCGGGAGCATCGTCCACAAGGACTCGATGCTCTACGTGAAGCAGAACCAGACGTCGCAGGACATCGTTCTTGACCTGCTGATCGACGAGACGAAGGCGGTGCTCAAGGCCGCACCTCCTCCAGCGCCCGCCAAGTGAGCGGCCCCCGTCCGGAAAACGAAAGAGGACGCGACGAACCTTCGTCGCGTCCTCTCCGAGTTTCGCACCGACCTGTCGGCTGATTACTTGCCGCCGGCCGGGAAGGCGGTGTTGGCGCCCGCCGGGCGGGTGCCGGAGACCGGCTGCACCTTCTGGCCCGTGCGGGCCTGGCCGACCGGAGTCGCTTCCTTCGAGTAGTAGTTGATGATCCGGGCTTCTTCCTTGACCTGTTCAAAGACCTTGGCGACCGCCTGCTGGGTCTTCTCTTCCACGACAAGGTTGTAGAGCTCGTTCCAGACCTGCTTGGGGTCCTCGACGATCTGCTCCGTCCGTCCTTCGCACCGGAGGATCACGTACCGGTTCGTGGCGACTTCGATGACCGGGGAGATCTCGCCCGGCTTGAGCTTGAACGCCTGGTCTTCCACGGTCGGGTTGCCGCCGTTCTTGCGGATCGGCGGGATCACGCCGCCCAGCGGACGCGTGTTCGGGTCGGCCGAGTGCTTGCGGGCGAGTTGCTCGAAGGTGTCCGGGTTGGCGGTCGCCTCTTCCCAGATCTGGTTGACGTTCCGCACGTTCCCTTCGAAGAGGATCATGCGGGCCTTCACGCGCGGTCCGTATTCCCGTTCGAACGCCTTGAGCATGTCGTCTTCGGTCGGGGCGATTTCCGAACCGGCCAGCTTCTTGAGGGCCAGCATCGGCCAGATGATGTCCTGCTGGTACTGCTCGGGATTGAGGCCCCGCTCAGCCTGGAGCATCTGGTACCAGGTGTCGGGCGGCAGGTTGAACTTCTTGGCGATGGCGATGACTTCCTGCTGGATCTCCGCCTGCGAGATCTGGAGCTTCCGCTGGTCGCACGCCTGCTGGATGACGGTCTTGTTGATGAGGTTTTCGAGGACTTCCTTCCCGTGGCGGGTCACGCACTCGCGGGCCAGGGCCTCGTAGCTGATCGTCTGGCCGTTGACGCTCGCCACCGCCGTGGAGGTGGGGCCGGCGGAAGGCTGACCCGGCTGCTGCGGGGCCTGAGCGGTCTGCCGCGGCTCGCGCGTCTGCGAGGCCGCAGGCTCGGGACGAAGGAGCTGGAACAGGACGGCTCCGCCGATCGCCACGAGGGAGGTTCCGGCGAAGACGGGGACGATCCGGCGGCGGAGAGGAGAGGCGTTGGTCGCCGGCGCGGGACCGGTGCCGGCATCGGAGTGAGTCCGTTCACTCATGGGAAACTCCAGGGTGGGAGAGAGGCGAAAGACTTAACGCTTGAGGCTCGCGCGGCGTTATAGGGCCGCAGCAAAAAACGGGTCAAGACGTTTCCGGCAGGAGGTGCCGCCGGTCCGGTCGCCAAAGTGAGATTGCCTGAACTGGGCAGGGGAGGGTATAGAGCGTCGCGCTGTCCGGCCCGTCTGCGGCTCCCGCTCCGTCATGAAATACCGTCTCTTCGCCATCATCCCCGCGTACCTGCTGCTGTACTTCAGCAGCTTCGCGATGGCGTTTGGACTGCGGTTCGATTTCCAGACTGCCCGCTTCATCGACTCCTTCTGGGCTACGGTCCCGATCGCGGTCTGCGTGAAGGCCCTCTGTTGTCTGCTGTGGAGCGAATGGCGGGGCAGCTTCCGGTTTCCGACCGTCTACGACATCGTGCGGGTCGGCTGCTTCGCCGCCACGACAGCCTTCCTCCTGGCCGCCATCAACCTCCTGGTCCCCGGTGCTCCGAACATTCCGCGGACGGTGATCGTCATCGACGGCGCGCTGGGGCTGCTGGGGCTCGGCATGCTCCGCGTCGCCTACCGCGTCTTCGGTGAAGTCGTCGGACCGCGGCTGCGGACGCGGCGGCTCCCCAAGGCGCTGATCTACACCATCGGCCACGAATCGATCGGCATTCTGCGGATGCTCTCCTCGACCTCGATGGAGTCCCGCCCCTTCCGGATCACCGGCTTTGTCCAGGCGGGCCGGGAGCACCGCAGCTCGCGGATCGGCGGCCGTCCGGTGTATCCCAAACGGCTCGGCTGGGACCGGATCCGGACGCTGTCCGGGGCCGGACACCTGCTGATTCCCGCCAGCGTTCCCGGGCGCGTGGTCCGCGGCCTTCTCCGGGAATGTGCCGACGCCGGCATCGCGGTCTCGATGATCCCCGCCGTCGGCGAACTTGTCGAAGGGCGGATCAAGCTCGGCGTCCGCGACGTGACGGTCAACGACCTCCTCCGCCGCGAGCCGAACCGCCTCGACATGAACTCGCTCCGCAGCTCCGTCACCGGCAAGCGGGTCCTGGTGACCGGCGGCGCGGGGAGCATCGGCAGCGAGCTCTGCCGCCAGCTCCTGAGCCTGGCGCCGGAAGGGCTGGTGATCTACGACCAGTCCGAGTTTGGCGTCTTCAGCATGGAGCAGGAGCTCTCGCAGACCCACCCGGGCGCGGACATCCGGTACGTCATCGCCGACATCCTCGACGAGGATCGTCTCGGGCAGGTCTTCGACGGCTTTCGTCCGCACCTCGTTTTCCACGCCGCCGCCTACAAGCACGTCCCCCTGATGGAGGACAACCCGCAGTCGGCGATCATGAACAACGTCTTTGGGACGAAGGCGGTCGCCGACGCCGCCCTGCGGGTCAAGGCGGAGCGGTACGTCCAGATTTCGACCGACAAGGCGGTCCGCCCCACCAGCGTCATGGGGGCGACGAAGCTCGTCGCGGAGAACTACGTTCAATCCCTCGCGCAGCACGGCGAGACGCAGTTCCTGACGGTCCGGTTCGGCAACGTCCTGAATTCGATGGGGAGCGTCGTTCCGACGTTCCGCAAGCAGATTGAGGCGGGGGGGCCGATCACCGTTACCGACCCGGAGATGAAGCGGTTCTTCATGACGATCCCGGAGGCGGTCCAACTCGTCATCCAGGCGGGTGTTCTTGGCGTCTCGGGCGAGATTCTGATCCTCGACATGGGCGATCCGGTGCGGATCGTCGACCTGGCGAAGGACATGATCATCCTCTCCGGTCTTCGGTATCCGGACGACATTGACATTGTCTTTACCGGGCTGCGGCCCGGGGAGAAGCTGTACGAGGAGTTGTTCTATTCCTCGGAGAAGGGGGCCCGGAAAGTCCACGAGAAGATCTTTGCCGGCGACCGGGACCAGATCCGTCCTGCGGTCCAGGTCCTGGCGGACCTGCGGCGGTTGCGGGAAGGGACTGAAATCTCGGCGGAGTCGGCTCTCGTGGCGCTGCGGGAGATCACGTGTGCCTACTCGGAGACGCCGTGGACGCCGTCGCGGCTGAAGGCGGCTTGAGCGGGCCACTCCCATGAACAAGTGACCGGGGTCCAGGGGGAACCCCTGGTGGGGAGTGCAGAGGGGCAACGCCCCTTTGCCCGCCGGAGGCCTGGCCCGTCGGACACTGTCTGAA
>Ga0247822_10002070_pt1 | contig 12682 bp, 11 predicted proteins | sample 13C_Cellulose_Da_FD_192423 | JGI IMG/M metagenome (GOLD analysis project Ga0247822, IMG submission 192423) | Soil microbial communities from agricultural site in Penn Yan, New York, United States - 13C_Cellulose_Day30 | ecosystem: Environmental > Terrestrial > Soil > Agricultural land | place...
GCCGCTATGGCCGCTCGACGACAGCAAGTACGTGCTGACGCCTCGCCAGGTGCTGCGTTCGCCCTATCGCTACAGCAAGGAATACCGGCGCGTCCGGGCTGCCAGCCTGGCCTTTCCCATCGAGATCACGCGATTCCGCGGCCGTTGGCTCATCCTCGACGGCGTGCATCGGCTGACCCGGGCCCATGAGGATGGGCGCGAGGACATCTATGTCCGCAAGATACCGCGGCGGATGATCCGCTAGCTGCTCGTGGGGGTCCATCGGTGATCGCCGGATCACCCTTCCCCCAGCAGATCGGCTAGCTGGCGACGCGGTAGGGTTCGAAGCTGGCGCTGCCGCGATCGTGCAGGCTGGACCAGACGACCCAGAACTTGCCGTGCTCGTCCGGCACCAGCACCTCGGCCTCGCGGCCGGAATGGGTCTGGAACCGGGCGAGCGAGCGCGCTTCCAGCGCTGCGTTCTCCCGCGAGTTGAAGGGTCCGTGGGCCTTGCCCTCGAAATCGACCCACCAGTTGTCGCGACTGCTAATGACGAGATAGAGCGCCTTTGCCAACGGCGTCTCCTATGTGCGAGCCCCCGGGACGCATCGCCGAATCCGCCAACTCGACGGTCCCCGAGAGCAGTTCTTGCACTTCGCGCAAATCAAATCGAGCGGCGAACGTGCTGCAGGGCACTAGACATAACGCTCACGAAACGGCGCGCCCGGCTCACACCGGGCGGCGGTACTGGTAGATGCCGACGTCGATCGATCCCTCGGCGAAGCCAGCCTCGCAATAGCTGAGATAGTACACCCACTTGCGCCGGAATTCTTCGGTGTAGCCGAGCTTCTTGATCTCGGACCAGCGATCGAGGAAGCGCTCCCGCCAGAGCCGCAGGGTCTTGGCGTAGCTGAGGCGGAACGTCTCGACGTTCTCCAGCACGAGCCCGACCTTGTCGCCCTGCTCCTTCATCGCCGTCTTGGTCAGCAACATGCCGCCCGGGAAGATGAAGCGCTGGATGAAGTCCGGCCGCGCCCGGTAGTCGACGAAGTCCTTCTCGCCGATCGTGATCGCCTGGATGGCGGCCGTGCCACCCGGCTTCAGCCGGTCGTGCACGGTCTTGAAGTAGCTCGGCCAGTGCTCCTCGCCCACGGCCTCGATCATCTCGATCGAGGCGACGTGGTCGAACTCGCCCTTGGTGTCGCGATAGTCCTCGAAGTGCATACGGGCGAGCTTGTCGAGGCCCTGCCGCTCCATGCGCTCGTTGGCAAACCTCAGTTGCTCGGACGAGAGCGTGATGCCATGCACCTCGGCGCCGAAATCCCTCGCCGCCGTCTCCGCGAACCCGCCCCAGCCGCAGCCAATCTCGAGCACGCGATGCCCCGGCTGCACGCCAGCCATCTCGGCCACCTTGCGGTACTTGGCATGCTGGGCGTCGGTGAGCGACTGGTCCTCGGAGGTGAAGTAGGCCGACGAGTAGGTCATCGAGGGGTCGAGCCACTCGGCGTAGAAGTCATTGCCGAGGTCGTAGTGCTCGGAGATGTTCTTCCTGGAGCCTTCCCGCGAGTTGGACCGGCTCAGGTGATAGGCGAGGTCGTGCGCGGCACGCCCGTACCAGGAGTTCTCCGCGCCATCGAGCACGTCGCGGTTCTGCAGGAAGTAGCGGAACAGCGGCGTCAGGTCCTCGATCTCGACATCGCCGTCGATATAGGCCTGGGCAAAACCCACCGTGCCGCGCTGCAGTGTCTTCTGCACGACCTTGAAATTGCGGAGCGCGAGCCGCGGATGCTCGCCGGTGCCGGGGGTGCCGAAGGTGCGGGTCTTGCCGTTGGGAAAGGTGATGGTCACGGCGCCATGCTTGGGCCGTCCCACCAGGCGCTTGCCGATCCATGCTGCAACGCCCGACAACACGTGTGTCCAAAGCGTGGGCGACGCCGCCCTGGTTTCAACCGCAAGCTTGTCCATGACGCTACAAATCCGACCACTCAGACCCGGCAAGCATGCCAGCAAACAAGCGCTGCGGTGCCGGCCCTCACCGTGCTGCAGCGCGAGAAGATGCAGCACTTTAGTCACCACAAGTGGATATGCAAGCCAGTAGATTCAACCAATTGGACGGTCAGAGGCCGTTGGGCTCCGCCGCATCCGTCAGCCGGAACTGAACCTCTTCGCGTCCCTGCCAGTGATCGAGGGACAGCGTGCCGGCCAGATGAAGCGGCTTGTCGTTGCCCCCGGTCAGGAGCGCATCCCCCAGCGCCGTGGCCGCGGCACGAAAGGCGATGGCCTTTATCCGTGCGCCATCGTCGGACGTCAGAGTGAACTTCACGTGCCCGGCGCCACCGACCACTTCGGCGAACTTCGCCTTGTGCGCCGGGAAGGCGAAGATCGGCTGCGGGCTGCCCGAACCGAAGGGCCCTGCCCGCTCGATCTCGCGGACAAACTGTGGCGTCGCCGCACGCGCCGTCATCGCGGCATCTATGGCCAGCGCCGAGATCGCCCGCGCTGCGCCGACGCTGCGCGCCAGCCGATCCGTCACATGCGCGCGGAACGGCCCGAGCTGGCCCGGCACCAGCGTCACGCCGGCAGCCATGGCGTGCCCGCCGCCCTTGGCGGCCAGACCGAGCTCCACCGCTTCGATCACGGCGCTCCCGAGGTCGACGCCCGGCATGGAGCGACCGGACCCGGTGCCTGTCCCGTCAGGGCCCAGGGCAATGGCGAAGGCCGGGCGCTCGAAGCGCTCGCGCAGTCGCGCCGCGATGAGGCCGACGATGCCGGGGTGCCAGTTCGCCGAGGCGAGGAGCAACACGGGTGGCCCTTCACCGCCGCCGATCTCCGCCTCCGCGGCGCGCACGGCCTCCTCGAGCGCTTCCGTCTCGATGCGCTGCCGCTCGGCGTTGAGCTCGTTGAGCCGGGCCGCGATCACCATCGCCTCCTGCTCGTCATCGAGCGTCAGCAGGCGCGTGCCCAGCGCGGCGTCGCCGATGCGGCCGCCGGCATTGATGCGTGGCCCGATCAGGTAACCGAGGTGGTACGGGTTGAGCGGGCCGGAGATGCGCGCGGCAAGCGACAGCGCACCGATGCCGCGGTTCGATCCGGTGCGGGCAACCTCGAGCCCCCGGGCGACGAAGGCCCGGTTGAGCCCCTTGAGCGGCACGACATCGCAGACCGTCGCCAGCGCCACGAGGTCGATCATCGACATCAGGTCCGGCAGTCCGGTCTCGCCACGCTGGCGCAGCAGGCGGTTGGCCGCCACCAGCACCATGAAGGTCACGCCGGCGGCGCAGAGATAGCCCAGCCCCGAGATATCGTCGGGCCGGTTGGGGTTCACCAGCGCCGTCGCAGGCGGCAGCTCGGCGTCGGACAGGTGATGGTCGATCACCAGCACGTCGAGGCCGCGCCCGCGGGCATGGGCGATCGGCCCGTCGCTGGTCGTGCCGCAGTCGAGCGTGATGAGCAGCTTCGCTCCGCCATCCACCAGCTTGTCGATCGCCGTGGTGTTCGGCCCGTAGCCCTCGAAGATGCGGTCGGGAATATGGACCTGGGGCTTCAGCCCGAAGTGACGGAGGTAGCGCGCCATCAGCGCGGTGGAACAGGCCCCGTCGACGTCGTAGTCGCCGAACAGCGCGACCGGCTCGACATCGGTGATGGCCTTCACAAGCCGCTCGGCCAGCTCATCCATGCCCGCCAGCGTCGACGGATCCGGCATCAGTTCGCGTACGGTCGGCTGCAGGTAGCGCTCGGCCGCATCGACATCGACGCCGCGGCCGGCGACGATGCGCGCCAGAATATCGGAGAGATCGGTGCGCTGTCCGATGGCGGTCGCAGTGCGAATGCCATGCTGGTCCAGCCGGTCGGTCCAGGCGCGGCCAAGCACGGATTTCGAAACGTCGAGGAAATTGGCCCGCGGCTCTTCCATACCCCGCGAGGTAAGCCCAACGGCGCGCCTAGTCGAGAGCCAGAGGCAGTTTTCCCGTCAAACCGGTGCCGTCAGGAGAAAATCGGACACGATCTCGTCTCAGGGACTCAACATTGCCGCCAGCGTCCCCCATATGTGCCCGAACGTTTTTTCCAGGGGGACCATGATGTTCGCTTCCCGGGGCTTCCGACTTTCGGCCCTACTCGCCACTCTCGTGATGACATTCTCGCTCGTCGCCGTCGATACGGCCGAGGCGCGGCGGGGTGGCAGCTTCGGCGGCCGCGGCATGCGCACGGAGCGGACCGTCCCGTCCACGCAGGTGTCGCCCAATGCCACGACGCCCGTGCAGAACACGATGACCAACAGCAATGCGGCGCAGCGCAACACCGTGGGTAACGCCACGAACCCCGCCCGTCCCGGCCTCTTCGGCGGTCTCGGTGGCGCACTGCTCGGCGGCCTGCTGTTCAGCGGCCTGTTCGGCATGCTGTTCGGCGCCGGCTTCGGCGGCATCGGCGGTTTCCTCGCCCTGCTCGTGCAGGTGCTGGCCATCGGCCTGATCGTCGCCTTCTTCCTGCGCCGTCGGCAGCAGCGGCCTGCCATGGCCGGAACTGCCAATGCCAATGCCAATCCCAATGCCTATCGCTACGAAGCACCGAATGCCGGTGGCCAGGGCTATTCCAATCGCCCCCGCACCAGCGCCGAGCCGCGCTCGGGCGCTTCGGAGCGCGCCGGTCGCCGTGACGAGGTCGGGGTGACGGACGCCGACCTGTCGGTGTTCGAGCAGCACCTCAACGAGCTGCAGGCCGCCTACTCCCGCGAGGACTATGCGGCGCTGCGCAAGATCTCGACGCCCGAGGTCATGGGTTACCTTGCCGAAGAGCTCGGCGAGAACGCCTCTCGCGGCGTGCGCAACGAAGTCTTCGACGTGAAGCTGCTGGCCGGCGACATCGCCGAGGCCTGGCGCGAGGATGGCACCGAGTACGCCAGCGTCGCCCTGCGCTACGAGTCGCGCGACATCACCCGCAATCGCGCCACCGGCGAGATCGTATCGGGCGAGGACCGCGTCACGACCACGACCGAGATCTGGACCTTCCAGCGCCAGAACCGCGGCCCGTGGCTGGTGAGCGCCATCCAGGAGGCCTGAGCGCCTCGATAGAATGCCGAAGGGCCGCCCCACAGGGCGGCCCTTTTTGTTGGGCGATGGAGGGCCCTGCTCTCTCATCTCACCCACTCTGCTCTCATCACCGGGCTCGTCCCGACAAATGAGGGAGACTGAGTGCGGGCGCGGCCGCCCTCTTACCGATGGTGTTCCGCCGTGATCCAGCGGACCGTCTGGCTCCACGAGCGCATCACCACGGTGTTGGTGCGGACCGCGTTCTTGCCGTAGCGCACGCCGCTGAGGAGGCTTCCGTCGGTGACGCCGGTGGCGGCGAACAGCACGTCGCCGGACGCCAGTTCATCGGTGCGGTACTTCCGCATGGGGTCGCTGATGCCCATCTTGGCCGCCCGCTGCCGCTTCTCATCCGTATCGAGGATCAGCCGGCCCTGCATCTGGCCGCCGATGCAGCGCAGCGCCGCAGCGGCCAGCACGCCCTCGGGCGCGCCGCCCGAGCCGAGGTAGATGTCGATGCCCGTGTCCTCGGTGTTCACCGCATGGATGATGCCCGCCACGTCACCGTCGGAGATGAGCTTGATGGCGACGCCCGCCGAGCGCAGGTCGTCGATCAGTGCTGCATGGCGCGGGCGATCCAGCACGCAGGCGGTGATCTCGCTGACCGAGACGCCCTTGGCCTTCGCCAGCGCCGTCACGTTCTGCTTGGGGCTCGCGTCGAGATCGACGAGGCCAGCGGCGTAGCCGGCGCCGATGGCGATCTTGTTCATGTAGACGTCGGGGGCGTTCAGCAGTCCGCCGCGTTCGGCCATGGCCAGCACGCAGATCGAATCGGGCTGGTTCTTGGCGCACAGCGTCGTGCCTTCGAGCGGATCGACGGCGATATCGACCTCCGGGCCATCGCCGGCGCCGACTTCCTCGCCGATGTAGAGCATCGGGGCCTCGTCGCGCTCACCCTCGCCGATGACGATCCGGCCATGGATATGCACGTTGCCCATCTCGGCGCGCATGGCCTCGACGGCGGCCGCGTCGGCCGCCTTCTCATTGCCCTTGCCGCGCCAGGTGGCCGCGGCCAGCGCCGCTGCCTCGGTGACGCGCACCAGTTCGAGCGTGAGCGAACGGTCGATGGCCGCCTGCCGGTCGGGATCGGATTTGCCGAGCTTCATGAACACTCCCTGCCCCGCCGCAGGGGCATTTGTTACAGCTTTGCGGTCGCGCTCCCGCACCGCAAAAGTCTGCAACTCTTGCTGGGAACGCTTACAGTTGTTCGATCCGGATCATCTGCGGATCGCCGACGATGAAGCCGTCGCTGCGGATCGCCGCCAGGGCGTCACGCACCGTCTGCTCCATGGTGGAGTGCGTGAGCAGCACCACCGTCCGGGTGTCGGTCCCCGTCACGCCGGGTTCGCTAACACGCAAATCCGGACGCTGGATGACGCTTTCGAGCGAGATGCCCGCCGCACCCATCCTAGAAGCAATAGCGGCAAACGCGCCGGGGACATCCCTCACATTTAGTCGGATGTAATAGCCGCCCTCGTGCTCGCGGATGGGCGCGCGCCGGTACGGGGTGAGTTCCGCGCTCGGCACGCCCAGGGGCGGCACCTTGGTGCCGCGGGCGATGTCGAGAATATCGGACAGCACCGACGACGCAGTCGGCGGGCCGCCCGCGCCGGGACCGGCGAGCAGCAGTTCGTGCACGTGGTCGGTCTCGAGGGCCACGGCGTTCAGCACGCCGTCGACGCCGGCAACCGCCGAGCTCTTGGGCACGAGCGTCGGGTGCACGCGCTGGTCGATGCCGTCGTGCGACCACTGGGCGATGCCGAGCAGCTTGATCTTGAAGCCGAGGTCACCGGCGACCTTGATGTCGGCCTGGCTGATCTTGGTGATGCCCTCGACGAAGATCTCGTCCGGCGCGATCTCGCAGCCGAAGCAGAGGGACGCCAGGATCGCCAGCTTGTGGGCGGTATCGTAGCCCTCGACGTCGAAGGTCGGATCGGCCTCGGCATAGCCCAGCTTCTGCGCATCGGCGAGGCACTCGGCGAAGCTGATGCCCTCATTGCCCATGCGGGTGAGGATGTAGTTGCAGGTGCCGTTCATGATGCCGTAGACGCGGGCGATGCGGGCCGAGCCCAGCCCCTCGCGCAGCGTCTTGATTACCGGGATGCCGCCGGCCACCGCCGCTTCGAAGCCGAGCTGCGCGCCCGATTCCTCGGCCGCCTTGGCGAGGGTCACGCCATGCCGCGCCAGCAGCGCCTTGTTGGCGGTGACCACCGGACGACCGATCTCGAGCGCCGCCTTCACCGCGGCCAGCGCCGGGCCATCCTCGCCGCCGATCAGCTCGACGAAAAGATCGATCCCGTCGGACTTGGCGAGCGCGACGGGATCATCGAACCACACGAGGTCGGTCGTATCGATCCCGCGATCGCGGCTGCGCGAACGGGCGCACACCGCGGTCACGGTGATCTTGCGCCCAAGTTTTCGGGTCAGTTCCTCGCCGTCCTTCTGGATGATGCGGACCAGCGTGGCGCCGACATTGCCGAGGCCGGCGACGCCAATGCGCAGCGGCGCCTCGAGGGCGGCGTCGGCATGGTCCTGCATCGCCTTGAGGATGCGCGTGCGCGTATCCGAACGCGGCTCCCGCCCTTCGCGCAGGTCGAAGACGAACAGCGGATCGCCCGCGATGGTCCGTCCGAACCGGGTGGGAGTCCAGCCTCGCGCCGCGATAAAGGCTTCTACGGATTGGCGGAAGGACTGGATATCGGACATGGAACGGGCCCTAAAAGATTGCCCGAGAGCTATGGATAGGAAAGACCCTATCAGTCAATAGGACTAACTACTTCTTTGCGTTACGCGCCGCCTGGGCAATGGTCTGGGCATAGTGCGGATAGCCCCAGCGCAGGCTCAGCGCGCTCGGCGGCGAGACCGCGGCGACGTACTCGATGCCGACCAGCGAGGCGAACGCGCCCTTCACGTATTGCGGCTGGCTCTGCGCATAGGGCTTGGCGAAGAACTCGTCCGAGGCCTCCTGCGTCTCGTAGTACGTGATCAGGACGTCGCTGGTGAGCCGGTCGAACAGCTCGTAGCTCAGCGGGTAGTAGAACGAGCCGTCCTTGGGCGAGAGTTCGGTCACGCTCGGCGCCAGCACCATGCCGATGTCGGTGAGGAACTTCATGCGCGCATCGAGCGCATCGTAGACGGCGATCGAGCCGTCGAAGTCGTTCACGCCGGCGAAGGTCGTCCCGGCGATCTCGGGGTACCTGGCCGTCTCGTCCGCGACGAACCTGAGCGTATCGGCGACGACCTGCTCCGCCTCGGCGGACTTGCCCACGACCTGGCCGATGATGCGGGTCACGTCCTGCCACGGCGTGCTCCACGCCTTGTCCGGGAAGGCCACGGTCGGCGCGATCTGGCTCAGGCGCTGGTAGTCCTCGGCGCTGATGCCGGAGAACACGGCGATGATCACATCCGGCTTTTGCGCCGCGATCTGCTCGAACGGAATCTCGGACGTATCCGAGAGCTGTACCGGGGTCGCTGCGCCCAGTTCCTTCAGCCGCTCCTCGACCCAGGGATGGAGGCCATTCTCCCCGCCGCCGTAGGTCGAGAACGGCATGGCGACCGGCACCACCCCCAGCGCCAGCAGCGCGTCGTGATTGCCCCAACCCCATGTGACGATCCGATCGGGCGCCTTGTCGATCACCGTCTCGCCATAGGCGTGCTTGACGGTGGCGGGGAAGGACTGGGCAAGCGTCGGCAAGGTGGCGACGGCCAGCAGCACCAGGACTGCAAAAAAGCGGCGAAGCATCTCGAACCCTCGGTCGGACTGATAAAAACCTGATAGTGCTAGTCATATTAATAGGCAAGCCCCCTACCCCTTGATCCTGCTGCTGGAGAGACCATGTCCCACTGGAGACAAGGGCTGGGGGGACGCATGACACCGATCACTCTGAGGCGCCGCGAACTGCTGCTTGGTGCGGCCGGCATGGCGGGAATTGCGGTCAGCACCGGTGCACTGGCACAGTCGGCAGACGATGGCGCCATGACTTACCGTGGCGTCACCTACGATACCGGCACCGATTTCGGCTATCCCGGGTACCTGTCGCGTATGTCGTGGCACGAATCCGACGTGCGCGAGGAGATCGCAGCGATCCGCGGGCGGCTCAACTGCAATGCCATCCAGATCGTCGGTACCGACCACGCCCGGCTTCGCCTCGCCGCAGAGATCGCGCAGGAAAATGGTCTCAAGATCTGGCTGCAGCCACGAATTATGGAGAAGCCGGCGGACGCGCAACTCGCCCATATGGTGGAGGCGGCAACGCATGCCCGCGATCTCGCCGTCAACGGCGCCGACGTGGTGTTCAACGTCGGGTGCGAGGCAACCATCTTCCAGCAGGGGATCGTCCCCGGGGCGACCTATGCCGAACGCATTCCGCGGATCTTCTCGGCCCAGCCTGATGAAGCCGCCCGCGTCAGGACTGAGCTCAACGCTTACCTGGTCCGCTCAGCAGAAGCAGCGCGGAAGCACTTCTCCGGCCCCCTCACCTATGGCGCCGCCAGCTGGGAGGTCGTCGACTGGTCACCGTTCGACATCGCCGGGGTCAACCTCTACCGCGACGACAGCAATCGCGCCGGCTACCGCGAGACCCTGCGCGGGCACATGCAGCATGGCGTACCGCTGGTGATCACCGAGTTCGGCGCCTGCACCTTCGAGGGCGCCGGCCGCTATGGCGGCGGGGGATTCATGATCGTCGACTACTCCGTCGAGCCGCCCCGCATTCCGGAGGGGTTCGTGCGCAGCGAGGCCGAGCAGGCACGTGAAATCGCCGAGTTGCTCGCTATCTTCTCCGCGGAAGGCGTCGCTGGCGCCTTCGTCTACAACTTCCTGTCGCAGTTCGATTTCCATGCCGACGATCCTCGCCGGGACCTGGACATGGCGAGCCATGCCATCGTCAAGGTTCGCGAAGCGGCGGAGGACGCCCCGGTAGAATGGGAGCCCAAGCAGGCCTTCCACGAGATCGCGCGCATCTACGACGACCTCCAACCCTGAACGCAAACGGCCCGGTCAGTGACCGGGCCGTGCGTCCTGGAAGTCTCGCTTGCCTTACTTCACTGCCGTGATCGGCACCACGTTGCCGTGGCTGGGCTGGCCGGCGAGGAACTTCTTGATGTTGCGCGCCGCCTGGCGGATGCGCTGCTCGTTCTCGACCAGCGCGAGGCGGACATACTGGTCGCCGTACTCGCCGAAGCCGACGCCGGGTGCGACGCCGACGCCCGTCTCCTGGATCAGCAGCTTGGCGAACTCGAGCGAGCCCATGTGGGCGAACTGATCGGGGATCGGCGTCCAGGCGAACATGGTCGCCTTGGGAGCCGGGATGTTCCAGCCCGCGCGGGCAAAGCTCTCAACCATCACGTCGCGGCGCGACCGATAGATGTTGCGGACTTCCTCGATGACCTTGTCGTCGCCGTTGAGCGCGGTCGCGGCCGCCACCTGGATGGGCGTGAACGCACCGTAGTCGAGGTAGGACTTCACGCGCGCCAGCGCCGAGATCAGCTTCTCGTTGCCGACGGCAAAGCCAACGCGCCAGCCCGGCATCGAGTAGGTCTTGGACATCGAGGTGAACTCGACGGTGATGTCGATGGCACCCGGCACTTCCAGCACCGACGGCGGCACTTCCTCGTCGAAATAGATCTCGGCATAGGCGAGATCGGAGAGGATGAAGATATCGTGCTCTTTGCAGAACTTGACGACCTCTTTGTAGAAGTCGAGCGTCGCCGTGTAGGCGGTCGGGTTGGCCGGGTAGTTCAGGATCAGCGCGATGGGCTTGGGGATCGAGTGCCGCACGGCGCGATCGAGCGAGCGCATGAAGTTCTCATCCGGCTCGGCCGGCATGGAGCGGACCACGCCGCCGCTCATGATGAAGCCGAACGAGTGGATCGGATAGGTCGGGTTGGGCACCAGCACCACGTCGCCCGGCGCGGTGATCGCCGCGGCCATGTTGGCGAAGCCTTCCTTGGAGCCGAGCGTCGCCACCACCTGGGTGTCGGGGTTCACCTTCACGCCGAAACGGCGGCCGTAGTAGCTCGCCTGCGCCTTCCTCAGCCCCGGGATGCCCTTGGACGAGGAGTAGCGGTGGGTGCGCGGGTCCTTCACCGTCTCCTTGAGCTTGTCGACGATGTGCTGCGGCGTGGGCATGTCCGGATTGCCCATGCCCAGGTCGATGATGTCGACGCCGCTGGCGCGAAGCTTGGCCTTGATCGGATCGATATGGGCGAAAACGTAAGGCGGCAGGCGACGGATGCGGTGGAAATCGTTCATTGGAACCTCGGTGGACCGCGACGCACCTGGGTGCACGCATCGCCTTCATGTGGCGCCGATTATCGCGGAATTATGGTGTGGACTCGGTTAAGCGGCGCAAGGTTCCGACCTGTTGCCGCCAGGCTCTTTTGGTTCCGCTCTCCCCAGCCGCATTGCGGCGCTCGGGGAGAGCTAAAGAGCGGGGGCGCTAGCACGCGCGGCGGCACCGGCATCCCTGCCGGCCACTGCGATCTGCGCTGCTACTCCCTGAGTCATGTCCAAAACCGTGAGCGAGGATTGAGGAGCTTTAGTGGCGGGAACGGCGGATGGTCAAGCCCGCTGATAGGCTCGTGCGGCGATCGCTACAGGCCGTTCGGCTTCTGCCGGCGGGCGTAGCGGATGGAATACACCACCCCGATCAGGATCGGCGCAAAGACGCAGCCGAGGAGCCACCAGATCAGCGCCGGCGTCGGCACCAGCGCGGCGGCGACGATAAGGACGAGACCGGCAACGATGCACAGCAAGCCGGTAAGGCGATGGGTGGCCTGCCAGTTGGCGGGATCATTCAGCGTCGTCGGCATGCGCAGGCCCGCGTAGCTGTTGGGCTGCGACTTCGGCATGACGTTGCCGAGCACCACAAGCAGGGCGCCGAGGGCGAAGCCGAGCACCTGCACCATGTTCACCGGCACGCCGATGCCGATCAGCACAGTCGCCACCTCCATTACCAGAGCGAGCCCGGTGATGGCGGTCACGACCACGCCGGAACTGTGCCGGCCGGCGGCGATGTCGGCAGGCCGGCCGAAGCGGCCGACGACAAAGAAGATCGCCCAGACCACGGCGACCATCAGCAGGGGCACGAGCAGCGCCCATTCGCGCGGCAGGAAGCCGTCGGCCGCGCCGCTTGGCCCCCAATGCACCGGCAGCATCGTGCCGGCCGGGACGAGCAGCAGGCCGGTGACGAAGGCCGCAACGAGCGCGACGAGCAGCGCGATGCGGATCGGGGTGAAAAGCGGGGTCATGGCGTGGGGTTCCTCAGGCTGAGAAGCCCTGACAAGGCCTCCTCCAGGATGGACATGTTCAGGTGATAGATGAGGCTCGTCCCGTGCCGCTCCACGGCCACCAGCTCGGCTTCCTTGAGCTTGTTGAAGTGGACGGAGAGCGTGGGCTTGCTCAGCGTGAAGTGCTCGGCGAGCGCGCCGGCCGACAGCGGCCCCTCCCGCAGCAGTTGCAGGATTTCCCGGCGCACCGGGTGCGACAGCGCTTCGAAGACGGAATTGATGCTCATCGGTCCCGTACGCATATTGCGACCGGACTCTAATTAGATGACTATCTAATTAGATGCAACGCTAATCCTTGGTCGGCAGGTACGAGATGAACTGGTCCGCGC
>Ga0247822_10002072_pt1 | contig 12681 bp, 11 predicted proteins | sample 13C_Cellulose_Da_FD_192423 | JGI IMG/M metagenome (GOLD analysis project Ga0247822, IMG submission 192423) | Soil microbial communities from agricultural site in Penn Yan, New York, United States - 13C_Cellulose_Day30 | ecosystem: Environmental > Terrestrial > Soil > Agricultural land | place...
GGAAGTAAATCAGAATCAAAAGCTTCGTTTGTTACCCAAAATCAAGGCGTTCTTTAACGGCGATCTTAAAGGTAAGACCGTTGCCTTTTGGGGATTATCTTTCAAGCCGCATACAGATGACATCCGCGAAGCTCCGGCTTTATATAATATTGAGGAGTTGCTCAAAGAAGGCGTTACAATTAAAGCACATGACCCTGAAGCAATGCCTAACGTGAAGAAAATCATGAAGGATAAAATTCAGTATCACGATAATCCATATGATGCTGCCCAGGACGCAGACGCAATATTTATTGCTACCGAATGGCCTGAGTTCAGAACGCCGGATTTTGAAAGACTGGCAACCATCGTCAGAGGTAAAGTTATCTTTGATGGCAGAAACCTATATGACCTTAATACTATGAAAGAACTTGGATTCGTATACCACAGCATCGGAAGGGAGGCAGTTAATGGCTAAGAAACGTGTACTGATTACCGGCGGAGCTGGCTTCCTCGGTTCACACCTGTGCGATCGTTTTATCAACGAAGGATTTCATGTCATCGCCATGGACAACCTGATAACAGGAGATCTGCGAAACATTGAACACCTCTTCAAACATCCTGACTTTGAGTTCTATCACCAGGATGTATCAACTTATGTACACATCCCAGGCGAATTGCATTATATCCTGCATTTTGCATCGCCGGCAAGTCCAATAGATTATCTTAAGATCCCTATTCAAACCCTTAAGGTAAGTTCGCTCGGCACGCATAACCTGCTCGGCCTGGCCAGAGCCAAGAAAGCAAGAATTCTTGTTGCCTCAACTTCTGAGATCTATGGCGATCCGCTCGTTCATCCTCAGGTAGAGGAGTATTATGGTAATGTCAATGCCGTGGGACCAAGAGGCGTTTACGATGAAGCCAAGCGTTTCCAGGAGGCAATAACAATGGCGTACCATACTTACCACGGCCTCGATACACGCATCATCCGCATCTTTAATACTTACGGTCCACGCATGCGTTTGAACGACGGCCGCGTGCTTCCAGCATTTATTGGTCAGGCATTGCGCGGCGAAGACTTGACAATATTTGGCGACGGATCTCAAACACGCTCATTCTGTTATGTTGATGATGAGGTGGAGGGTATCTTCCGTCTGCTCATGTCGGACTACACATTGCCAATGAACATCGGCAATCCGAATGAAATAACCATCAAAGACTTTGCTGAAGAAATCGTTAAGCTTACTGGAACGAAACAAAAAGTCATTTATCAGCCACTGCCGAAAGACGATCCAAAGCAACGTCAGCCGGATATCACGAAGGCACGAAATATCCTGGGATGGGAGCCAAAAGTATCTCGCAGCGAAGGACTGAAAAGAACTTACGAGTACTTTAAGTCGCTGCCAACCGAATTGCTCTATCAGCGCGAGCACAAGGATTTCGAAAAATATAAGCGATAGATCAGTTAACTACGTAAGTTTGCCCTGATCATACCTTAATATCAATGTCAAGACGAAACCTGCTAATTACTGGCGGCGCTGGATTTATTGGATCTCATGTCGTCCGTCTGTTCGTTAATAAGTATCCGGATTACACCATCGTTAATCTCGATAAGCTTACTTATGCAGGCAATCTTGAGAACCTCAAGGACATCGAATCAAAGCCAAACTATCACTTCGAAAAAGGCGACATTCTTGACGTTGAATTCCTGGCCCAAACCTTCGAAAAGTACAGCATCGATGGAGTGATTCACCTTGCAGCAGAATCTCATGTCGATCGTTCACTGCACAATCCTGCGGAGTTCGCTACAACGAATATCATCGGCACACTCCACTTGCTGAATGTGACGCAAACATTCTGGAATACCGACTGCAAGGGGAAATGCTTTTATCATATTTCTACCGACGAGGTTTATGGTTCGGCTGAGAACGGAAGTTACTTTACCGAGGAAACTTCCATTGATCCGCAGTCGCCCTACTCCGCCTCGAAAGCAGGCAGCGACCACTTCGTAAAGGCATTCGGCAACAGCTTCCACTTACCTGTTCGCATCAGCAGGTGCTCAAATAATTACGGACCCTACCACTTTCCAGAAAAGCTGATCCCCCTGATGATAAACAACATCCTCAATAATAAGCCCCTTCCGGTTTATGGAAAGGGCGAAAATATCCGAGACTGGTTGTTTGTGGAGGATCATGCCCGGGCAATCGACGAAATATTTCACAAAGGAAAAGACGGTGAAGTCTATAACATCGGTGGCAACAACGAGTGGAAGAATATCGACCTGGTGAAATATCTGTGTTACCTGATGGATAAGAAACTCGGCCGCGAAGATGGAACAAGCGCCGCGTTGATAACCTACGTCAAAGACAGACCGGGACACGATCTGAGGTACGCTATAGATGCATCAAAACTGACCGCGGAAACAGGATGGCGTCCCCAGGTAACATTCGAAGAAGGCCTTGAAAAAACAGTAGACTGGTACCTTGCCAACCAGAGTTGGTTAACGCACGTAACTTCGGGCGAGTACCTCAAGTATTATACTTCAATGTACCAGAACCGCTAAATCTCCCCGGGCACCTGGCCCCAAGAGACAGTGATCAATCAGGACTTCACACGTCGGTAACGGATATTTGAACAAACTTTGGTAATTTTCTGTTGCTGTATCCGCGGACCGCTTTTTTGGGCGACGCGACTGTCCTTTCAAGATCAGACTGACCCTATTGCTTTGAAATAAAAAAGCTTTACTTTTGCGAAGTTTCTTGGAAATTTAAATAGAGGGGACAGTTTCAGTCCCCTCTTTGTTTTAGCGTATTTCCGTATGGAAATCAGGGAGGAGATAACAAAAATTGCCGAAAGTAAGCTTACCGATCCGGGCCACTTCGTGGTGGATGTGGTGGTGTCGCTGCGCGGCAAACATAAAGTCCTTGTATTTGTTGACGGTGACCAGGGAATCACGATAGACGATTGCGCCGACCTGAGTCGGGCAATGTCTGAGGAGCTCGACAGGCTTCCAGGGCTGAACGACAGCTATGTGCTCGAAGTCTCAACTCCTGGAGTGGACTATCCACTCAAGTTCAACCGGCAATACGCAAAACACGTAGGCAGGACTTTAAAAATCGCGCTCCGCGATCAGACGATCGAGGGGAAGCTGATCAACGTTGCAGACGAGGAAATTACGCTGGAACAAACGTCAGGTTCAGGAAAAAAGAAAGAAGTTAAAGTTATAGAAGTTAAGTTTTCAGATATCGAAAAATCATTTGTGTTAGTAAGTTTCAAATAGAGTACCAATGGATGCACATGAATTAATTTCGTCGTTCGCTGAATTCGCGAAACAAAAGAACATCGATCGCCCGACGATGATCAGAATCCTTGAGGATGTTTTTCGCAACATGATTAAAAAGAGATTCGGCTCTGACGAGAAGTTTGACATCATCGTAAACGCTGACAAAGGGGACCTTGAAATTTATCGCTTCCGGGAAATTGTTGATGATGACTCTGAGGACATTTGGGATTTCGACAAGATCAGCCTGTCAGACGCGCACAAGATTGAACCCGACTTTGAAGTCGGCGAAGAAGTATCCGAACAGATCTTTATCGATGACTTTGGAAGACGCGCTGTTACAACAGCAAGACAAACTTTAATTCAGAAAGTAAAAGACCTGGAAAAGGATATCCTCTTCCAGAAATACAAGGATCTCGTAGGTGAAATTATCGCGGGCGAAGTTTATCAGGTGCTAAGCAGAGAGGTGTTGCTCACAGATGCCGAAGGCAACGAGGTGGCTATACCACGCAGCGAACAAATCCCTAAAGATCGTTATCGCAAGGGAGAGAACGTACGGGCTATCGTTCATAAGGTGGATATGGTTAATGGCAATCCGAAGATCATCCTCTCGAGAACATCTCCTGTGTTCCTCGAGCGTTTATTCGAACAGGAAGTGCCTGAAGTATATGATGGCCTGATCACCATTAAGAAGGTAGTCCGAGAGCCAGGCGAGCGTGCAAAAGTGGCTGTTGAGTCTTACGACGACCGGATCGACCCGGTAGGAGCTTGCGTCGGTATGAAAGGTTCCCGCATTCACGCTATCGTACGCGAGTTGCAGAATGAAAATATTGACGTAATCAACTTCACGGAGAACCTCGACCTCTTCATTCAACGGGCATTGAGCCCTGCTAAGATCGTCTCCATCAAGATCGACAAAGACAACGGTCGTGTTTCAGTCTATCTGAAACCAGATCAGGTTTCATTGGCTATCGGTAAGGGTGGCTTGAACATAAAATTGGCCAGCCGTTTGGTTGGATATGAAATTGACGTATTCCGCGAACTGGCCGAAGGTCAGTCCGAGGAAGATGTAGATCTGAACGAGTTTGGCGACGAAATCGAAGGATGGGTCATCGACGAACTTAACAGAATCGGATTGGACACAGCCAAGAGTGTATTGGCTTTGTCAAAAGAGGAATTGGTAAGACGCACGGATCTTGAAGAAGAGACCGTCGATGGCGTCCTTACAATTCTGAAGAAGGAATTTGAATAAGTAGTCCTGCGTATTGAGTCCTGAGTCCTGAATTTCAACGGTTAAGGCCTTGGACTTTAAGAACTTGAGAGCAATCGTTCGCGGGTCAAATACTGAGGACCAGGGACTAAAGACAAACGACTATTGTTATATTTGAACATGGCAGAGGAAAAATTGATAAGGTTGAGTCAGGCAGCGAGGAAGTTGAACGTAGGTCACAACACAATCCTCGACTTTCTTTCAAAGAAGGGATTTGAGGTTGAGAACAACCCCAACGCTAAGCTTACGCCTGAGCAGGTCGCCTTATTGTCTAAAGAATTTGCCTCATCAGCCACTGAAAAACTCGAAGCTTCCGGCCTGTCAATTGGCGTGAAGCACATTGATACTGCACAACTGGAGAAAGAAAAGGAAAGCGCTGTTAAAAAGCGCGTGGAAGAGGAGGAGAGCAGTATCATGATTAAGAACCTTGGATCCAAGGATCTCAAGGCGAAAGAAGAACCAAAGCCGGAAAAAGTTGAACGCGAAAAGGCGAAGCTTGAAGGCATTAAGGTTGTTGGAAAGATCGAGCTGGAGAAGAAACCTGTAGTTAAAGAAGAGGAAAAGGTGCCCGAGGTAAAAGCGCCAGAACCACCTCCAGTTGTAGTTATACCCCCACCAAAGGAGGAAGTGGTGGAGAAGAAGCCAGAGGTGGTTGTGCCTCCGGTAGTGGTCGAAGCAGCAAAACCAGAGGTGGTTGAAGAGAAGCCTGAACAGGAACTCATTAAGGGAAGAGCAGATAAACTGCAGGGACTAAAAGTACTCGACAGGATACAACTTCCGGAAAAGAAGAAGGATGCTCCCGTCGCCTCTTCAGATACACAAAAAGACTCAAAAGCTAAACGCCCCCGTAAGCGCATCCCGACAGATCCGGGACAAGGTGGCCAGGGGCCGCCGCCAAGTGATCCTCGCCGCCCCATGCATGGGGGTGGTCATGGTGGTCACGGTGGCCAGCAACAACGCGGACGCGGACCTCATAGTCCACAGCAGCCTCGGGTTCAAAAGGCCGAGCCTACCGAGAAGGAGATTCAGGATCAGATCAAGGCTACCCTTGCCAAGCTTGCCGGAAGCGGGAACAAGAAAGGTTCGGGAGCAAAATATCGCCGTGAAAAGCGCCAGGCCAACTTCGATGCCCAGGAGCAGCAGATGCTTCAGGATCAGGAGGCATCGAAAACTCTGAAGGTTACGGAATTCATTTCAGCAAACGACCTTTCATCGATGATGAACGTGTCGGTCAACGATGTCATCTCGACATGTTTGAGCCTGGGGATGTTCGTATCAATTAACCAGCGCCTCGACGCGGAAGCCATTACGGTTATCGCCGACGAGTTTGGCTATGCCGTTCAATTTACTTCTGCCGAAGACGAGCTTGAAATGGAAGAGGAAGTGGATGCAGAGGAAGATTTGCTACCACGCGCTCCGATTGTTACGATCATGGGTCACGTCGATCACGGAAAGACTTCATTGCTCGACTACATTCGAAACACAAAAGTCACGGCGTCAGAAGCCGGTGGTATCACCCAGCACATTGGTGCCTATGATGTAACAACCAAGAGCGGTCATAAAATCGCTTTCCTTGATACGCCAGGTCACGAAGCATTTACGGCAATGCGTGCACGCGGTGCCAAGCTTACTGATATTGCCATCATCGTTGTTGCTGCCGATGACGATGTGATGCCACAAACAAAGGAAGCAATCAACCACGCACAGGTGGCCGGCGTGCCGATCGTTATTGCAATCAACAAGATTGACAAACCGTCGGCGAATCCGGATAAAATTCGTGAGTCACTTTCAAAGAATAACATCCTCGTTGAAGAATGGGGTGGTAAATATCAAAGCCAGGAGATCTCTGCCAAGAGCGGAAAAGGTATTGACGAACTACTCGAAAAAGTATTGCTCGAGGCTGAATTGTTGAACCTTCGCGCGAATCCAAATCGTAATGCAGTGGGCTCCGTCATCGAAGCTTCGCTTGACAAAGGTCGAGGATACGTTTCAACAATCATGGTCCAGATGGGTACCCTGCACGTTGGCGACATCATGCTCGCAGGTGCAAACTACGGACGTGTTAAGGCTATGTTTGATGATACCGGCAAACGCGTAACCGACGCCGGACCCTCCACACCAGTCGTTGTCCTTGGCCTCGACGGCGCAGCACAGGCAGGTGAAAAAGTAATGGTGCTCGATACGGATCGCGAGGCGCGCGAGATCGCTACCAAGCGTGGTCAGATCATGCGCGAACAGAGCATCCGCACTAAGAAACACATCACACTTGATGAAATCGGACGACGTCTGGCGATCGGTAACTTCAAGCAATTGAACGTAATCGTGAAGGGCGACGTGGATGGTTCAGTGGAAGCGCTTACCGACTCACTGTTGAAACAGTCAACTCAGGAAATACAGGTGGCGATTATTCACAAAGGCGTTGGACAGATATCGGAATCCGATGTGCTGTTGGCGTCTGCATCTGATGCGATCATCCTGGGCTTCCAGGTGCGTCCATCAGCTGCCGCCAGAAAAGTGGCCGAGAACGAAGAGATCGAAATTCGCCTCTATTCAATAATCTACGATGCCATCAACGACGTGCGCGCTGCCATGGAAGGTATGCTCGCGCCTGAAACTGAAGAGGTCATTGTGGGTAATGCTGAGGTTCGCGAAGTGTTCCGCATCTCGAAGGTGGGAACAATTGCCGGCTGTATGGTTACTGATGGATCGATCAAGCGCAGCAATCCTATGCGCCTGATTCGTGACGGTATCGTTGTTTATGCCGGAAAGCTTGGCTCACTGAAGCGTCACAAAGATGATGCAAGTGAAGTGAAGAGCGGTTTCGACTGCGGTATTGGCATCGATGGGTTCAACGACATGCAGGTGGGCGACGTTATCGAAAGCTACGAACAGCGCGAAGTAAAACGAACACTGTAATATCCGGCATTGAGGACTTAAGTGTAGCTGTCAGACTCAGTCGACATCATTTCACTTAAGTCCTGAAGCGCCTGCCGATTTTTCAGGCAAGGCCAAACTTCAATCCTTGCTTCATTGCGCGCTCATACTTGCGCTGATTAAATCTATAAAGATAGGGAGCCTTATGGGCTCCTCCTGTCTTCCGTTCGGCAAGCCGGTCAACGAGGTCCATAGACAATATCTTCTTTTGAAAGTTTCTGCGGTCAAGCGGCTTCCCCAGGATCGTCTCATACAAACGCTGAAGTTCTGGCATCGTGAATTTCTGCGGGAGCAGGTCTTTACCAACCGGATACTCATTCAAATTGCTGCGCAGTGATTGCAGCGCCCTGGTCAGTATCACGTTGTGATCGAGGATCAGCTCCGGCACCTTATCAACATCCCACCACGTGCAGTTTGATGAAAACTCGTCAGGCTTTGGAACAACCTGTGAAAAATCAACCAGTGCCCAGTAGCCAATGGTTATAAACCGGTCCATAAACCAGCTCCTGGTTTTCATCCACTTGGGTTGTTGAATCCCGTGATTGCCGCGGTCCCGGTGAGGATCGCCAAACGTGTGGAACTGATTCAGGTATATGTCTGCCAGGCCCGTCCTCGACTGCAAAATTCTGATGGCAGCATCCTCAACCGACTCTTCATGAAGTATGAAACCGCCCGGCAGACACCAGCGACCACTCTCTTTCCATTGCAGCAAAAGAACCTTTAGTTCATTGTCGTGAAATCCGAAGATCACATTGTCTATGGAGAGATGTCGGAGATAATACAAGTGACCCTTCTCAACTAACTCGCGCGCACTGAGCGAAACAGCCTTCTTTGCCATTTCGCAATATAAGAACTAAAGCGCGGTTTGGACTTTAGGCTCTATTCGCGGTTGGCTGCTCATGTACAGACTTCGGCCCGCTCCACATTTACCTTTCACAACGACTAGCAGTTACTTGTATGGCGATGCCAGTAGTTAACTACTTCACAAAAAAAAAGCCACGCACTGTGCGTGGCCCCACTCATGCAAGCAGAGAGTGGATTTTAGAATTTAACCTCAGGCGCTTTGTCAGAACCTTCGGCTGCAGAGAATCCATTTCTTACAGAGAAGTCCTCACCTCCGCCAAACAAGTTCAGCGCCATACGGGTAAAGAATCCCCTGACAAATGTGTTATAAGTTCGTACGGCCTCGTTGTAACGGCCACGGGCGACATTAATTCGATTTTCTGTTCCTTCCAGCTGCGATTGCAGGTCCTTGAAATTCTCCGTCGAACGGATTTGAGGATAGGCTTCAAACGCCAGGTTTATTGCTGTATTGATTTCGCGACCTGCCAATTCAAGATCTTCAGGTGTTTTTGCATTTACAATTCCGGCGCGCGCCTGAGTAACCTTTACAAGGATCTCTTTTTCATTCTCAGCAGCGCCTTTTACTGTGGCCACCAGGTTCGGAACAAGGTCCGCCCTCCGCTGATAAGCCGCCTGAACATCTCCCCACTGCGCGTTCACCTTCTCCTGTTCCGCGACCGCGTTATCATACTTGCCGCTTCCCCACGAAATAAATCCGAAAACGAAAACTACAATGATGCCCAGAATGACCAGGCCGATAACAAGTCCTTTGCTCATAGTGTGTCTTTTGATACTAATTTATATAATAAAATGCTGTGATTTTGCGATAACTCATTCCGTTGCATTCTCCATCATCCGCTCCGCGCTATCCGCCAATCTAAGCTGTTCAACGAAAGCATCCAGGTCGCCGTTCATGACGGCAGGAAGATTATGCTGAGTAAATCCGATCCGGTGATCAGTTACCCGGCTCTGAGGATAGTTATAGGTCCGAATCTTCTCGGAGCGATCGCCCGTCCGAACTATTGACTTACGGGTTGCACCTATTTCACTCTGCTGCTTCTCCAACTCAATCTCATAGAGCTTCGTCTTCAGCATTTGAAGCGCACGCTCCCGGTTAGCGTGCTGCGACCGTTCGACCTGACAGGTAATCACGATGCCCGAAGGCTTGTGTGTAAGTTGAACTTTCGTTTCAACCTTGTTTACGTTCTGTCCACCCGCACCGCTGGAGCGCGCAGTCTGATATTCAAGATCCGCCGGATTGATCTCAATGGAAACATCTTCAACCTCAGGCATCACCACAACCGACGCTGCTGACGTGTGCACCCGACCCATCTGCTCAGTGGCGGGCACGCGCTGTACCCGGTGAACGCCCGACTCAAACTTCAGCAAGCCGTAAACGGCCTCACCAGTAACACTACAGATCACTTCCTTGTAACCACCTGCTGTACCTTCTGTAACGTCAAGGACCGACATTTTTAAACCTCGTCGTTCACAAAACCGCTGATACATCCGCCACAGGTCGCCTGCAAAAATGGCAGCTTCGTCACCACCTGTGCCAGCACGAATCTCGAGCATCACATTTTTATCGTCGTTCGGATCCTTCGGAATCAGCAACTCCTTGATCTCGGCCTCAACCCGCTCAATCTTCGGACCCAGCTCGTCAATCTCCAACTTTGCCAGCTCTCGAAGCTCTTCGTCCTTCTCCTTTTGAAGGACTTCCTTCGCCTGTTGCAGGTGGTTGGTGCTGTCCTTCAGTTCTTTGTATTTGAGAACGATCTTCTCCAGATCCCTGTACTCCTTACTCAGCTGTGAGAACTTCTTCATGTCCCTCATGGTGTCGGGCTGGGCCAACAGTTGACCCACTTCTTCGAAGCGAAGTTTCAGTTCTTCTAATTTTTCAAGCATAACCGTAGTTCAGGCGGCAAAGGTAACTAAAAAGATGCCAGTCCTGATACCGGAAACAATGGCGTAAAAAACGACCTTATATCCCTTCTATTTTCACTAGGAATTGGATCATGCGCGTCCGAATTTTGACCGTATCATTCGAACATTGCACATGCCTTCAAAACGACTTTCTGCCGTACGCCGCAACACTACCTCATCCGTTGTCTCTTTCAGTCGGTTGTGGCAACGCATAAGCATTCGTCCTTGCCTTCTTAATTCTCCAAATCCGGGCAACAATTGGAAAACTGTGGCAAACACCTTCATGTACTTTGTACCTGGTGGCTGTTCCAGGATCGCAGTCTTCACACTCTTCCTTACCCTTCTGGCTGCCTGCGGTGGAGGGACCATGTCCGATGATCAACGCAAGAAGTTAAAAGAAGGAATAGACGAGTACAAGATCACGCAGGTTTCGGATTCCGATATCGTCCTGGCTGCGATGAATGAAGGTCGGCAAATCTTCGAGACCCTGGAAAAGTCAAACTTCGACGCCGCTGCCAGCCAGCGCATCGCTCACCAGGAGAAGGTCAAGGTGCGCTACATCACGCCTGGCAAAGGCGACGCACTCGAAGTTGAAAATCAGATCATTCAGGCCTACATCGTCGGCTCCGTAACCGGCGCCACACAGGATAACATCCAGAAACTGCGATCAGGGGCCGCAACAAGCCAGGACTACGACACGCTGCTATACTCCCATCCCATAGTAACGTCTTTGCCCGATGGCTCTGTGAATGTCGACGGCGTTTGGAACATCTATCTTGCCAAACGCGAAATCGTACGCAGCCTGAGCAAAAAATAATGTATTCAAATCACCCCTTGGCTACACGCTTCTTCTTTCCGTTCACTGCATTATATCGCCAGCAATCCACCACATGATCATTTATCAATCCACATGCCTGCATGTGCGCATAGATAACCGTGCTTCCAACAAACTTAAATCCTCGTTTGATAAGGTCCTTGCTCAGCGCATCGGACTCAGGAGACGTCGGAGGAATGTTACCCAACGTTTTCCAGGCATTGACCTTCGGCTTCCCGCCAACGAAACTCCAGATATACTTGTCGAACGTTCCAAATTCCTTCTGCACCTCAAGAAACCGTTTGGCGTTGTTCACCGCTGCATTCACCTTCAGACGGTTCCTTACTATTCCGGGATCCAGCAATAATTTCTCTATTCGATCTTCTTTAAACCGCGCAACCTTAACAGGATCAAAGTTGGCAAACGCTTTCCTGTAACCATCACGCTTCTTCAAAATCATCGACCAGCTCAAACCCGCCTGAGCCCCCTCTAATATCAAAAATTCAAAGTGCACCAGGTCATCGTGCACGGGTACACCCCACTCATTGTCGTGATAGTTTATATATTCATCAAAACCCAGACACCAGGAACATCTGATTTTTTCCCTGTCAATAACTTTCGTTGCCATATCGATGAAGTCTTTTTTATCTTGTCCGCTCGGATAATGCGGTGTATGTTCGATAAAACTATTGAATTTACCCGATTAGGTTACCGACAAACGCTCACTAAATAACTGACAAGATTTTGTTATGAATTCCATATCCTCAATCCAAACTCCCGATACCATTCGCCGTCACGCGTCACGCGGCCTCGCGCTCTGCGTATCCGCATTGTGCTTACTGCTGGTGCTTTCCTGTTCGGCACAAAAAGTAGACTATGATAAAAAGTTAAAGGAGCTTGGAATCCAGCTTCCGACACCTTCTAAACCCGTGGCCAACTACGTTAGGGCAGTACGTGTTGGAAACCTGCTCTTCCTCGCTGGCCATGGACCAGATCATCCCGATGGAAGCCGGACGATAGGTAAGGTAGGACTCGATTTGACAATCGAACAAGGTTACGCCGCAGCAAAACTCACGGCCGTAGGCCTGTTGGCAACAATGAAATCTGAATTGGGCGACCTCAACCGCGTGAAACGAATTGTTAAAGTGAACGGCTGGGTAAACAGCCCGCCGGAATTCGGTGACCATCCCAAAGTAATCAATGGTTGCTCAGATCTTATGGTCGCAGTATTCGGCGATAAGAACGGCAAACACGCCAGGGCCGCGATGGGTGCCGGATCGTTGCCCTTTAATCAGGCCGTTGAAATTGAAATGGTGGTTGAAGTCGAGTAAAAACTATGCTCTCTACAGCACTTTCATCTTCTCGTACACCGTGTAATGTGATCCGTCCATGCCCATAGACTCATAAACTTTCATTGCGCGCTCATTCGACTTATCAACATAAAGACGGAGTCCGATGATGCCGGGATTGTGTTCTATGAGCGAACTCACATGCTCGAACATTTTTCTGAACACCCCCGACTTTCTGGCCGACTCGTGCACATACACCGACTGAAGCCACCATACCATACCATTTCTCCAGTCGCTCCATTCATAAGTGATCAGAAAGCACCCTACGGCCTCTTTGCCATCAGTAGCCACA
>Ga0247822_10002073_pt1 | contig 12678 bp, 9 predicted proteins | sample 13C_Cellulose_Da_FD_192423 | JGI IMG/M metagenome (GOLD analysis project Ga0247822, IMG submission 192423) | Soil microbial communities from agricultural site in Penn Yan, New York, United States - 13C_Cellulose_Day30 | ecosystem: Environmental > Terrestrial > Soil > Agricultural land | place...
GTCGGCGGCGATCTCGGCGTCGGTGCGATACCCCTTCTGGTTGTCGGGCCCTGAGTGACTCGAGAGGCGCGGCACGGTGAGGCGCACGAGCGCCGGACCGGCGCCGCTGCGCACATGCGTGATGGCGTCGCGCAACAGCGTCGCGCTCTCGTGCGGGTCGGTGCCGTCGCCGTCGTGGACCATGAGGTTGGCGAACGACGCGAGGTTGCTCGCGATGTTGCCGCCGGGCGTCTGCATCTCGCCCTTCACCGAGATGCCGAGGTCGTTGTCCTCGATGTAGAAGAGCATCGGCAGCTTGAGCGTGGTCGCCATCGTCAGCGCGGCCCAGAAGCCGCTGGTCGCCACGGAGGCATCGCCGCCGAGCGCGACGCCGATGGAGCCCTTCCACTCGGACTCATGAAGCGAGTCGCGATGGTAGGTGATGGCCTGCGCCCAGCCCGCGGTCGGCGTGTACTGCGAACCCACGTCGCCCGACATCGGGAGCACGATCGGACCGTCGCGGTTGGGCAGGTTGCAGACGACGCCGATGTCGCGACCATCGGAGAACCCGCCGGCGCGGCCGAGCGGGGAGCCGAGCGCGTCCTCGAGGGAGAGGCCGAGGGAGAGGAGCAGCGGCCGGCTGCGATAGTAGGCGCCTGCCGCGTCATGACGCCCATCGATCATCGAACCCAGGATCACCTGCGCGACATCATGCCCGCGCGCCGAGAACTGGTAGAGCACGACATGGTCCTTGGGGACGGTCGCGCGGTTCTTGTTGGTGTATTCCTCGGCGTCGTCGAGCGCGCGCGAGGCGAGGGTCAGGTAGGCGATGCGTCGCCAGTCGATGCTGGGAATCGGTGAGCGCGGCATGCGGGTAAGCTAGCCCTTGATGCGGCGTGCGGGCGACTGTCTAGTCAACCGCAACATCTCACCACAGAGGACGGCGGAGAGCACAGAGGGCCACAGAGGAGACAACCACCTTAAGGGGGGCTTCCGGGTAGGATTCTGCACGGGAGCCCCCAAAAAGGCGGTTGCTTGCTCTGTGGCCCTCTGCGTCCTCCTGTCGTTCTCTGTGGTGAGCGGTGCGGTTGCTGTTGCCTCCCGCAACCCGGCCCTGCGCATAGATTCTGAGACATGGAAAACCTCATCCTGAGCGAGCTGCGGGACGGTGTCCTTCAGCTCACGCTGAACCGTCCGGATGTCCTGAACAGCTTCAATCGCGCGATGGCGGTTCAGATGCAGGATGCACTGAGGCGCGCGGCGGCGGACGCCGAGGTGCGCGCCGTGCTGATCACCGGCGCGGGGCGCGCATTTTGTGCCGGGCAGGATCTCCAGGAAGCCCTGCCCGCGGCCGACGGCCAGCCCATGCCGGACATCAGCGAGATCGTCCGCGCGAGCTACAACCCCATCATCAAGGCCATCCGCTCGCTCGAGAAGCCCGTCATCTGCGCCGTCAACGGCGTGGCCGCCGGCGCCGGAGCCAACCTCGCCTTCGCCTGCGACCTCACGATCGCGGCCGAGGAAGCGAACTTCATCGAGAGCTTCGCCAAGCTCGGGCTGATCCCGGACACCAGCGGCACCTTCTTCGTGCCGCGCCTCGCCGGCTTGCAACGCGCCACGGGAATGTTCTTCCTCGGCGAGAAGATCCCCGCCGCACGGGCCAAGGAGTGGGGCCTCATCTGGGACGTCGTGCCGCTCGTGCACCTGCTCGAGGGGTCGATGCACCTCGCGAAGTCGCTCGCCACGCAGGCAACGCGCGGGTTCGGGCTCACCAAGCGGGCGATGAACCAGTCGTTCTCCAATACGCTCGACCAGCAGCTCGAGGTCGAGGCCGCGGCGATGCACGAAGCCGGCCGCACCGCGGACTACGAAGAGGGCGTGCGCGCCTTCCTCGGCAAGCGGAAGCCGGTCTACCGAGGCGCATGAACGCGCTCGGCAGGGACACCGTCGTCGGCGTGGTCGGTGCGGGCGCCATGGGCGCCGGCATCGCGCAAGTGGCGGCCATGCAGGGGCATCGCGTGGTGCTCGCCGACGCGTTCACCGTCGCGCTCGGCCGCGCGAAGGACGTGCACGAGAAGGCGATGCGCCGCGAGGTCGAGAAGCAGCGCCTCTCGCCCCTCGAGGCCGAGGATGTGCTGCAACGCATCACCTATCTCGATGGCGTCACGGCCGAGTCGCTGCGCGCGATGTCGCCGTGCGGCTTCGTGATCGAGGCGATCATCGAGGACCTGGGCGCCAAGCGCGATCTCTTTCGCGGCCTCGAGGCGGTGCTCGCGCCCGATGCCGTGCTCGCGACCAACACATCGTCGCTCTCGGTGGCGGCGCTCGCGGGGAGCTGCGCGCGCCCCGAGCGCGTGATCGGCGTGCACTTCTTCAATCCCGCGCCGGTGATGCCGCTGGTGGAGATCGTGCCGGGGATCACGACCGCGCCGGCGGTGACCGGCGTGGTGGGTGGGCTCGTCAGGGCGTGGGGCAAGACGGTGGTGATCGCGGCCGACACGCCCGGCTTCATCGTCAACCGCATCGCGCGGCCGTTCTACGGCGAGTCGCTGCGCATCCTCGAGGAGCGCATCGCGGACATCGCCACCGTCGACTGGGCGATGCGCGAGCTCGGCGGCTTCCGCATGGGTCCGTTCGAGTTGATGGACTTCATCGGCAACGACGTGAACTTCGCGGTCACGAGTTCGGTGTTCGAGTCGATGTTCTACGACCCGCGGTATCGCCCGGCTCTGACGCAGCGGCGGCTGGTCGAGGCCGGCTGGTTGGGGCGCAAGACGCAGCGCGGCTACTACGACTACCGCCCCGACGCCGTGATGCCGAAGCCGGTCGAGGACGCGGTGCTTGGTCGCGCGATCGTGGATCGCGTGCTGGCGATGCTCGTGAACGAGGCGGTGGACGCGGTGCAGCTCCGCATCGCCACGCCGCAGGACATCGAGACGGCGATGCTGCGCGGCGTGAACTATCCCAAGGGCCTGCTGGCGTGGGGCGACGAGATCGGCGCGGGCGCGGTTCTCGCGACGCTCGAGGCGCTGCAGGCGGAGTACGCCGAGGACCGCTATCGCGCGAGTCCGCTGCTGCGCCGCGTGGCTCGGAGCGGCGGGAGGCTGCTCGAATGAGCGTGGCGGAGAATGCCGTGACCAACGACGCCACCGCCCGCGCCGTCGTCGAGCGCATGCTCGAGGGCGACCGCTTCTCCCAGTGGCTCGGCGTCGAGCTCGTCGAGGTCGGCGTCAAGCGCGCCGTCGCGCGCATGACCGTGCGCGAGGACATGGTGAACGGCTTCGGCATCGGCCACGGCGGCATCGTCTACTCGCTCGCCGACAGCGTGTTCGCGTTCGCCACCAACTCCGATGGCCTGATCAGCGTCGCGGTCGACACGTCGATGAGCTATCCCGCCGCGGTGCGACCCGGCGACGTCCTCACGGCCACCGGCGTCGAGCAGAGCTCGACGCGCAAGCTCGGCTTCTGCGAGGTCACCATCCGCAACCAGGACGATGTCGTGGTCGGCTACTTCCGCGGCACCATCTACCGCACGCTCAAGCCCCTGTTCCCGTGAAGACTGCATTCATCATCGACGGTGTGCGCACGCCGGTCGGCAACCTGGGCGGGGCGCTGGCAGCTGTGCGCGCCGACGACTTGGGCGCACACGCGATTCGCTCGCTGATGGCGCGGCACCCCGACCTCGACCCGGCGCTGATCGCCGACGTCGTGATGGGTTGCGCGAATCAGGCGGGCGAGGACAATCGCAACGTGGCGCGCATGTCGCTGCTGCTCGCGGGGCTTCCGGCGAGCGTGCCGGGGGAGACCATCAACCGTCTCTGCGCCTCGGGCCTCAGCGCGGTGGCCGGTGCGGCGCGCGCCATCAAGGTGGGCGAGGGCGAACTGTACGTGGCAGGCGGTGTAGAGAGCATGACCCGCGCGCCGTACGTGATGTCGAAGAGCGCCACGCCCTTCGGCCGCGACATGCAGCTCTTCGACACGAGCCTCGGTTGGAGATTCGTCAATCCCGCGATGAAGCTTGCCCATGGCACGGACTCGATGGGCGAGACCGCAGAGAACGTCGCGGCGCAGTACGGCGTGAGCCGCGCGGACCAGGACGCGTTCGCGGTGCGGTCACAGCAGAAGGCGGCGGCGGCTCGCGCCACGGGACGGCTCGCCGAGGAGATCGCGCCGATCGAGATACCGCAGAGGAAGGGTGCGCCGGTGAAGGTGGAGCACGACGAGTTCCTGCGCCCGGATACGACCCTCGAGACGCTCGCCAAGCTGCGCCCGGCGTTCCGCACGGACGGCCAAGGCTCGGTGACGGCCGGCAACAGCTCCGGCCTCAACGATGGTGCGGCGGCGCTGCTGCTCGCGTCGGAGACGGCGGTCAAGGAGCACGGCTTCGTGCCGATGGCGCGGGTGGTGGCCAGCGCCGCCGCGGGGGTCGAGCCGCGCATCATGGGCATGGGTCCCGTGCCGGCGACGCGCCGCGTGATGGAGCTCGCCGGACTGTCGATCGACCAGGTGGACGTGATCGAGCTCAACGAGGCGTTCGCCGCGCAGGGTCTCGCGTGCCTGCGAGAGCTCGGTGTGGCCGACGACGACCCGCGCGTGAACCCCAACGGCGGTGCGATCGCGCTCGGACATCCGCTCGGCATGAGTGGGGCGCGCCTGGTGCTCACCGCCACGCGCGAGCTGCAGCGCCGCCAGACGCGCTATGCGCTCTGCACCATGTGCATCGGCGTGGGGCAGGGCTTCGCCATGATCCTCGAGCGCGCGTGAACGGGCGCGTGGAAGTAAACGCCGCATGATCTACGCCTTCGGTGATTTCACTCCCGTGGTGCACGAGTCGGCGTTCGTGCATCCGCAGGCAGCGGTGACGGGCAACGTCACCATCGGGCGAGACGTGTACATCGGGCCCGGCGCGGCGATCCGCGGCGACTGGGGCGGCATCGTGATCGAGGACGGCTGCAACGTGCAGGAGAACTGCACGGTGCACATGTTCCCCGGCGTGACCGTGGTGCTGGAGGCGGGCGCGCACATCGGGCACGGCGCGGTGGTGCACGGCGCGCGCATCGGCGCCAACTCGCTCGTGGGCATGAACGCCGTCATCATGGACAACGCGGTCATCGGCGCCGGCTCGGTGGTGGGGGCGCTCTGCTTCGTGCCCACCGGCATGCAGGTGCCGCCGCGCAGCGTCGTGGTGGGCAACCCGGCGAAGATCGTGAAGGAAGTCAGCGACGAGATGCTCGCATGGAAGACCGAGGGCACGGCGCTCTACCAGGCGCTGCCGGAGGAGATGCGGCGGAATTGGCGCGAGGCTGAGCCGCTGCGGCAGGCGCCGGAGCGCGCCGGGCGGCCGGCGGCGGACGATCGTCCGGCACAAGCCATCGCGAGCGGACTCAAGAACTGGAAGGAGACGCGGTCGGGGTCCAAGCGGGAGTTCGGCGAGGACTGACCGGCGGTTTGCGGCTCCATCACCATACGAACGGATGATTGGATGATCAGACAACTTCGCAACTACGCGATGGGGCAGTGGGTCGAGGGCACGGGCAAGGCCGTGGAGCTCGTCCATGCCGTCACCGGCGAGACCATTGCCGCGGCCTCGAGCGGCGGGCTCGACTTCAAGGGCATGGCGGAGTACGCGCGCAACATCGGCGGGCCGCCGATGCGCGCACTGACCTTCCATGAGCGCGCGGCGCGCCTCAAGGCCGTCGCCAAGCACCTGATGGAGCGCAAGGACGCCTTCTACGCGCTCTCGGCCGCCACCGGCGCGACGAAGACGGACTCGTGGGTCGACATCGAGGGCGGCATCGGCACGCTGTTCGCGTACTCGAGCCGCGGACGCCGCGAGTTCCCCAACGAGACGTTCCACGTGGAAGGCCCGGTCGAGCCGCTGTCGAAGGGCGGCACCTTCGTGGGCCGGCACATCGCCGTGCCGCTCGAGGGCGTGGCGATCCAGATCAACGCCTTCAACTTCCCCGTCTGGGGCATGCTCGAGAAGATGGCGCCCGCGCTGCTGGCCGGCGTGCCTTGCATCGTGAAGCCGGCGACCTCGACGAGCTATCTCACGGAGGCGGTCTTCCGTGAGATCGTCGCCTCGGGGATCCTGCCGGAGGGCGCCATCCAGCTCATCTGCGGCAGCGCCGGCGATCTGCTCTCGCATGTCACCGAGCAGGACGCGGTGGCGTTCACCGGGTCTGCGTCGACCGGCCAGATGCTCAAGGCGGGCGACGCCGTGATGCGCCACTCGGTGCGCTTCAACATGGAAGCGGACTCGCTCAACTGCTGCATCCTCGGGCCGGACGCCGCACCGGGCACGGATGAGTTCGACCTCTTCATCAAGGAGGTCGTGCGCGAGATGACGACGAAGGCGGGCCAGAAGTGCACCGCCATCCGTCGCACGATGGTCCCCGAGAACATGACCGAGGACGTGATCAACGCGCTGCGCGCGCGCCTCGCGAAGACCGTCGTCGGCGACCCGTCGGTCGATGGCGTGCGCATGGGACCGCTGGCGAGCCGCGGCCAGGTGCGCGACGTGCACGCGGCGGCGGCGCGGATCCATCAAGCCACCGAGCTCGTCTACGGCGGCGCGGACACGCTCGAGGTCGTCGGTGCCGACCGCGAGAAAGGCGCCTTCTTCGCGCCGATGCTCATGTACAGCCCGGATCCGTTCACGAGGTCCGAGCCGCACGACATCGAGGCGTTCGGCCCCGTGAACACGGTGATGCCGTACAAGACCATCGGCGACGCGGTCGAGCTCGCGCGGCGCGGCCGCGGGTCCCTCGTCGGCTCCGTGGTGACCGCCGACGCCGCCACCGCGCGGCAGATCGTGCTCGGCGTCGCGCCCTTCCATGGGCGACTGCTCGTGCTCGACCGCACGAGTGCCAAGGAGAGCACGGGGCACGGCTCGCCGCTCCCGAACCTCGTGCACGGCGGGCCGGGCCGCGCCGGTGGTGGCGAGGAACTCGGCGGCGCGCGCGGCGTGCTGCACTACATGCAGCGGACGGCCGTGCAGGGCAGCCCGACGATGATCACCGCCATCACGCGCGAGTGGACCAAGGGGGCCGCCGAGCAGGCCGGTGACGTACATCCGTTCCGGAAGACCTTCGACGAACTCGAGGTCGGCGACACGTTGATCACTGGCACGCGCACCATCACGCTCGACGACGTCGTGAACTTCGCGAACCTGAGCGGCGACAAGTTCTACGCGCACATGGATGACGAGGCGGCACGCGCGCACGGGGTGTTCACCGGACGAGTCGCGCACGGCTACTTCATCGTCTCCGCGGCGGCGGGCCTGTTCGTGGACCCCGCGCTCGGGCCGGTGCTGGCCAACTATGGGCTCGAGAACCTGCGCTTCACCAAGCCCGTCTACCCGGGCGACACGATCGGCGTGCGGCTCACGGTCAAGCGCAAGACGGCCAAGGACACGCCCCCTGGCGGCGTGCCGCAGGGCGTGGTCGAGTGGGACGTCGAGGTGCGGAACCAGGACGGCGATGCCGTGGCGGTGTACTCGATCATGACGCTCGTGCAACGGTAGTGGCGATGATCCGCAGGCTCTCCTCGATCGATTGGAAGTTCCCGCTCGTGATGTCGGGACTGATCCTGGCGACTGCGGCCCTCTTCGTGTGGTCGGCGTACGTGCAGTTCACCACGGCGCTGTTCGATGAGACGGGGCAGCGGCTCCGCTCGGGCGCGACTCTCGTGGCGCCGCTCGTCGTGAGCTCGGCCCCGGCGCGGCGAGCGCAACACATGGCGATCGCCGACGACCCGGCCGTGCGGCGCGCGCTGCGGCAGGGTGGAAGCTCGTTGGCCGTGCAGGCAGGGCGGGCGATCCGCGCGACGCTCGGCAGCGCGGCCGACTCCACGCGGCTCGGCTTCCAACTCTTCACTGCCGACGCGCAGGAAGTGATCGCCGATGGCCTCCGCGCCGCCGAGTCATGGCCGGCTTGGGCGGTCGGCCGGATCCGCGCCGACTCGCTCCTCGCGTGGCATCCGGTCGCCGAGTACAGCCCGGTGTTCGACGTCGCTGGCAAGCCGGTCTACCAGGTGGCGACCGCCGTGGTGGCGCGCGGAGACGAGGCCGTCGCCGACACGACGCTCGGTTACTTCGTCGAGACGCGCAAGCTCGTGGGTCAGGGTCAGGCCGCGATCCGCGAGCTCGTGGGCGCCGGCACCATCATCGTGGGTTCACCCGGCGCCGGCGTCTGGACCGACCTTGAATCGGTCCTGAGCGGTCCGCCGCCGATCCACGCGACGGACTCGGTGATGGTGTTCGACGTGTCGCCACGCGGTCCGGGCGTCGGCGTGGCGGAGCCGATCCCCGGCACGCCGTGGGTCGTCTGGCTGCAGCAACCGCAGTCCGAGGCGGCGGCGCCGGCGCGCGTGTTCATTCTGCGGGTGATCCCGGTGGCGGCGGCCATCGCACTGCTCGGCGCGCTGATCGTCTGGCTCCTCAGCCGGCAGGTCACCAACCGGCTGGTGGCGCTCACGGACGAGGTCGACCGCATGGAGGCCGGGCACTCCGGCCCGCCGATCGTGCAGGACGACGTCACGGACGATGAGATCGAGCGGCTCGAGAACGCGTTCGACCGCATGAGCGCGCGCGTGGAGCAGCAGCAACGGCTCGAGGCGCAGCTGATGCAGTCGCAGAAGATCGAGGCGGTGGGCCGTCTCGCCGGCGGCATCGCGCACGACTTCAACAACGTGCTGACGGTTGTGCGCAACTACACGGAGCTCGTCCGCTCGGACATGCCGGCGGAGAGCGAGTCGGTGCGCGACCTCGACGAGGTGCTGCGAGCCACCGAACGCGCCGCCGGGCTCACACGGCAGTTGCTCGCGTTCAGCCGCCAGCAAGTGATCGCGCCGCAGCAGGTCGACGTCAACGACGTGATCGCCGGCGCGCAGCGCATGCTGACGCGCGTGATCCCGTCGAACGTGGTGTTCGAGGTGCACCCCGACGCGTCGCTCTCGCATGTGAGCGTCGACCGCGGCCAGCTCGAGCAGGTGCTCCTCAACCTGACGCTGAACGCGGTGGACGCCATGCCGAACGGCGGCCGGCTCACGATCCGCACGCAGATGGCGCCGCTCGACGAGCGTCCGGAGAGTCCGCTGCACGCGGCGGAGGGCCGGTTCGTCTGCATCATCGTGAGCGACACCGGCACGGGGATGGACGCGACGACGCTCTCGCGGATCTTCGAACCGTTCTTCACGACGAAGGCGGTGGGGAAGGGGACGGGGCTCGGGCTCGCGACGGCGCATGGCATCGTCACGCAGAGCGGCGGTCACCTGAGCGTACAGAGCGAGCCAGGGGTCGGCACCACCTTCAAGCTCTACTTCCCGCCGGTCGAGGGCGCGCACGTGCGGCGCCGGCCGCGCGAGGACGCGACGATCTCGATGTATGCGGTGGCGCCGCCCACGGGCCGCGCGCCGCTCGCGACGGTGCTGGTGGTCGAGGACGACCCCGCGACCCGCGAGGTGACGCGCCGCCTGCTCGAGCGCGGCGGTTACCGGGTGGTCGAGGCGGAGCATGCGGGCGTCGCGCTGGCAAAGCTGGGGAGCAACCCCGGCATGATGGACATGGTGCTGACGGACGTGATGATGCCGGGAATGAGCGGCGTGGATCTCACGTCGCGGGTCGCGGAGCGGTGGCCGACGCTGCCGGTGCTGATGATGTCCGGGTACTCGGACGCCGAGGTGCGGGCGAAGGGCGCGTTCGGGCGACAGGTGTCGCTTATCGAGAAGCCGTTCACCGCCGCCGGGCTGCTCTCGGCCGTGGAATCGACGTTGCGCGGGGAGTAGGGAAACACAAGCCAACACAGAGGACGGCGGAGGACACGGAGGGCCACTGAGCAAGCAACAGAATTAGAGGGGGCTCCCGTGCGAGATCTTGCACGGGAGCCCCCTTTAAAAGTTGTTGTCTCCTCTGTGGCCCTCTGTGCTCTCCGCCGTCCTCTGTGTTGGCTTGTCGGCAAACCAGCCTACCGCTGCAACCCAGCCGCGACCTTCTGAACGTCAGTCAGCACACGCAGCAGATTCCCGCTCCAGATCTTCGCGATCTGCTCCTCGGTGTACCCGCGCCGCACCATCTCGAGCGTCACGTTGAAGGTCTCACCCGCGTTGCGCCAGCCGTCCACGCCGCCGCCGCCATCGAAGTCCGAGCTGATGCCCGCGTGATCGATGCCGATCAGCTTCACCACGTAGTCGATGTGATCCACGAAGTCCTTCACCGTCGCCATCGGGTCGGACGGATACCGGCGCGCCGTGATGTCCTCCTGCTTCGCGAGGTACTCGTTGCGCCGGGCCTCGGGGAGCGCCTGGATCGCCGCGCGCACCTCCTGCATGCCCGTCGCGGTGATGCCGTACTCCTTGCGCAGCTGGGCCACCGCCGCGGCGCGGGCGTTGTTGCGCACCGTGTCCACCGCCGGGTTGCACTTCACGTAGCTGTTGAACGCCACGAGCTGCACCACGCCGTTGTTCGCCTTGATGCCGCGCAGCTGCTCGTCATCGAGGTTGCGGCTGTGGTTGCAGATGGCCCGCACGCCGCTGTGCGACGCCATGATCGGCGCCTTCGTCAGCTGCAGCGTCTGCATCATGCTCGCCTTGCTGGGGTGGGAGATGTCGATCATGATCCCCCACTTGTTGAGTTCCTTGATGGCGTCGCGGCCGAGCGGGCTGAGCCCGTTGTGCAGCCAGACGCCGTCGCGCTCGCCGGTGTTGCTGTCGGAGAGCTGGCTGTGGCCGTTGTGCGCCAGCGAGAGGTAGCGGCCGCCCAAGTCGGCGAACTGCTTCACGCGCGTCAGGTCGCTGCCGATCGGGAAGCCGTTCTCGATCCCGATGAACACGACCTTGCGGCCGCTGGCGTAGATGCGCCGCGCATCATCGGCGGTGCGGGCGAGGCCCACGCGCGAGGGCGCGAGCGAGTCCGTCAACCGGTGGATGGCGGCGAACTTCTCCATCGCCTGCTGGTAGGCGCCTTCGAAACCGGCCGCGTTCAGCTGCGGCGACTGCCCGACGTAGACCACGAGGAACGCCGCGTCGAGGCCGCCGGCCTCCATCTTCGGCAGGTCCACCTGGTTGCGCGCGACCCCGGTCACATAGTTGGCCGAGTCGCGGCGGAAGGCGGTCGGGCTGATGTCGACGTGCGTGTCGAGCGTCATCACGCGGTCGTGGATGGCGCGGGCCCTGCTGACGAGCGCGGCGTCGTCCTGGGCGCCGAGGGCGGCCGGCGCGAGCGCGGCCACGAGCGCGGCGAGGAGGAGTCCGGCGCAGGATCTGATCTTGATCGACGGCAGTCGCATGGCGTTTCGGATTGGAGGATTCGGGGATAACGTTGTCGCTACGCCGGTTCCGGGCGCAACGCTGAACGAGGAGGGAGTCGAATGCAGCTTCTGACGGTGCTGGCCACATCCGGCGCGATGCTGATGGCGCCACAGGACACGGTGCGCGTGGAGCCGGCTATCATCGCCGCGCCGATCGTCGCTGCGCCGATCATCGCCGCGCCGATCGCCGCGACCCAGGACTCCGTCTTCCGCTACAGTGACGCCTACTGGAAGCGCCTCGACATCCATCGCAAGGCAAGCTACGCCATCCTCCCGCTCTTCGCCTTCCAGTACGCCGCCGGCGCGCAGCTCTTCGACAAGGGGCAAGAGGCACCGGCCTGGGCGCGCGACGGGCATCCCATCGGCGCCATCGGCATCGGAGCGCTCTTTCTCACGAACGGCATCACCGGCGTGATGAACCTATACGAAGGCCGCAACGACCCCAACCGAGAGACCGGCAAGGTCGTGCACGCGGTGATGATGCTGACCGCGGCCGGCGGCTTCACCGCCACCGGGTTCCTCGCCAGCGAGGCGAAGCGCACGGACAGCGGGCGCAAGACGCACCGCGCCGTCGCGATCTCCTCCATGGTGATCGCGACGGCGGCGTACCTCACGAGGCTCGAGGTATTCCAGTAGCGCTAGGTCTCGCCTAGCCGTCCAGCGCCGCGAGCGTTCGCTCGATCATCGCGAACAGCGGCGCGGCTTGGGCGGCCGTCAGCTTGCCCGTGCGCACCATCGCCTCCACCTGATTGCGCAGCGCGCCGAGCTGTCCGTCGATCGGCGTCGCATGGCCCCTCTCGAGCTGCTTCGACGCCGCGTCGAGCTTGCTCGAGAGTGCGTTGGCGTCGCCCGCCTTGAGGATCGTGCTGCCGAGCAGGTCGTCGACCATTGACTGCAGACGCTGGACACCCACGGACGCCGGCATCCGCGTGATCGTCGCCGTGGTCGTCGCGGTGTCGGCGAGCCCGAGCACGTCGGTCACGATGACGCGCACGGCGTAAGTGCCAGGCGCGGCGAACGTGTGCGACACGCGTGCGCCGTTGGCGGCGCTGCCGTCGCCGAAGTCCCACGCGTAGGTCAGCGCGTCGCCGTCGCCATCCGTGGACCCGGCGGCACTCATCGCCACCTGGTCCAGCGCGTACGCCGCGTACGCGCCGTCGACCGCGGCCACCGGCGGCACCGTGCCGCTCTCCACCGCGACCTCGATGTCGTCCCGCAGGAGCGCGAGGAGATCGTAGCCGCTCAACGCCTCGACGGCGTCGACGGTCGTCGAGTAGGTCTGCCATGCGACGTTCCGGATGCCGGCGTCGTTGGGCATGATGACCGCGATGACCTGGACGTCCTGCCACGAGTTCACCTGGCCGATGCCCGTGTTGCGCGGCATCACGACGGC
>Ga0247822_10002074_pt1 | contig 12676 bp, 9 predicted proteins | sample 13C_Cellulose_Da_FD_192423 | JGI IMG/M metagenome (GOLD analysis project Ga0247822, IMG submission 192423) | Soil microbial communities from agricultural site in Penn Yan, New York, United States - 13C_Cellulose_Day30 | ecosystem: Environmental > Terrestrial > Soil > Agricultural land | place...
GACCAAGACCTACATGCACTGGGTGACCAACATCAAGGACTGGTGCGTGTCGCGCCAGCTCTGGTGGGGGCACCGCATCCCGGCCTGGTACTGCGACGCCTGCCCGCACATCACCGTCGCCCGCCAGGATCCGACCGCGTGCGCCGGCTGCGGCGGCACTGGCCTGCGCCAGGACGACGACATCCTCGACACCTGGTTCTCGTCGGCGCTGTGGCCGTTCTCGACCCTGGGCTGGCCCGACAAGAACCGCGCGCTGTCGACGTTCTATCCCAACGCCGTCCTGGTCACCGGCCCCGACATCATCTTCTTCTGGGTCGCCCGCATGATGATGATGGGCCTGCACTTCATGGGGAAGGTGCCGTTCCGCACGGTCTACCTCAGCGCCATCGTCACCGACGAGAACGGTGACAAGATGTCGAAGACCAAGGGCAACGTCATCGATCCGCTCGACGTCGTCCACGGCGCCGAGCTCAAGACCCTGCTCGACCGCACCGAGGCCGAGGTCGCCGATCCCAAGTGGCGCGAGGCCGCGCTGGCCAACATCCGCAAGGCGCTGCCCAAGGGCATTCCCGGCATGGGCGCCGACGCGCTGCGGTTCACCCTGGCCGCGCTCAACACCGGCGGCCGCATCCGGCTGTCGGTCGAGCGCGTCGAGGGCTACCGCAACTTCATCAACAAGCTGTGGAACGCGTCGCGGTTCGCGCTGATGAACCTCGACGGCCACGAGCCCGACGCGTTCGAGAGCCAGCTGGTGGGCAAGCACCTCCAGCTCGGCCTGGCCGACCGGTGGATCCTGTCGCGGCTGCAGCGGGTCGCCCACGACGTCGACGAGGCGCTCGAGGGCTATCGCTTCAGCGACGCCGCCAACGCGATCTACCAGTTCATCTGGCACGAGGTCTGCGACTGGTACATCGAGCTGGCCAAGCCGCACCTGCACCTGCCCACCGACGGCTCGGCGCCCAGCCCGCGCCGGCGCGCGGTCCAGGGCACCCTGGCCACCGTGCTCGAGCAGGTCCTGCGCCTGCTCCACCCGATCGCGCCGTTCGTCACCGAGGAGATCTGGCAGAAGCTGCCCAAGCCCGGGCACCTGCCGGCGTCGCTGATGGTGACGATCTATCCCAAGGGCGATCCCCACCTGATCGACGAGGCCGCCGAGCGCGAGATGGCGCTGGTCCAGGAGGTCGCGGTGGCGATCCGCATGCTGCGCTCGACCTACAACGTGCCGCCGTCGTGGAGCGTGCCGGTCGAGGTCCGGGTTCCGGACGAGGCCCAGCGCGGCCTGGTCGATCGCCACCGCGCGCTGATCGAGAACGCGGCCAAGGTGACCATGAACCTGACCGCCGGCGGCGCCCCGATCGCGCAGTCGGCCAAGGAGGTGGTCGGCGCGTGGGCGGAGGTGGTGATGCCCCTGTCCGGGCTGATCGACGTCGGCGCCGAGAAGGCCCGCATCAGCAAGGACATCGGCAAGGCCGACAAGGAGATCGCCAACCTCGAGAAGAAGCTGGCCAACCCCCAGTTCCTCGAGCGCGCCCCCGAGGAGGTCGTGGCCGAGCAGAAGGCCCGCCTGGCCGACGAGCGCACGCGGCGACAGCGACTGGTCGACGCGCTGGCCCAGCTGGGGTAGCGTGGGCGGCATGAGCGATCTCGCCGTGCGCCCCGACCGCGCCGCCCTCCTGGTCATCGATGTCCAGGAGCGGCTGGCGATGGCCATGGCCGACGACGTGCGCGATCGCGTCGAGCGCAACCTGATCACCCTGGCGGCGGCGGCCGAGCGGTTCGGTCTGCCGGTGGTGGTCAGCGAGCAGTATCCCAAGGGGCTCGGGCGGACCACCCCGGCGGTCGCGCAGGCGCTCGAGACCGTGAAGGGCGTGTGCTTCTTCGAGAAGGTCGAGTTCGCCGCCACCGCCGCGCCGGCGTGGCGCGAGGCGGTCGGCGACAGCCCGCGCCCGCTGTGGCTGGTCTCCGGCATGGAGACCCACGTGTGCGTCTACCAGACCGTGCGCGCGCTGTGCGCCGCCGGCCAGGCCGTGCAGGTGATCGCCGATGCCGTGGCCAGCCGCACCGAGGCCAACTGGAAGAACGGCCTCGAGCTGTGCGCGCGGGCCGGCGCGGTGATCACCAACACCGAGACGGTGGTGTTCGACCTGCTCGGCAAGGCCGGCACCGAGGACTTCCGCGCGCTGTCGAAGATGATCAAGTAGCCGGCCCGATCTCTGCCGGACGCGTCACTTTCGGGGCGGTCGGCGCGTGCGGTACAAGCGGGCGTCATGGCCGGATCGACCGCGCATATCCTCCAGGCGCTCGGCGCCAACGCCGTCATCGCCGCGTCCAAGGGCGTCGCCGCGGTGATCACCGGATCGGGCGCGCTGATGGCCGAGACCATCCACTCGGCCGCCGACTGCGGCAACCAGCTGCTGCTGCTGTTCGGCGTCAAGCAGTCGCGCAGGCCCGCCGACGCCACCCATCCGCTCGGCTACGGCCGCGCGCTGTACTTCTGGTCGTTCATGGTCGCGCTGCTGCTGTTCGTCGGCGGCGGCGTGTACTCGATCTACGAGGGCATCCACAAGCTCCAGCACCCCGAGGCGGTCGAGTCGATCCTGGTCGGCGTGATCGTGCTGGCCGTGGCGCTCGCGATCGAGGGCTGGGCGACCTACGGCAACATCGTCGAGCTCAACGAGCGGCGCGGCGCGGTGCCGTTCTTCCGCTTCCTGCGCCAGACCAAGGACTCCGATCTGGTCGTCATCTTCGGCGAGAACTCAGCCGCCGTGCTCGGCCTGGTCCTGGCCCTGGTCGCGCTGCTGCTGGCCAAGACCACCGGCGACGGCCGGTGGGACGCGGTCGGCTCGCTGGCGGTCGGCGTGGTCCTGGTCGGGGTCGCGATCTTCCTGGCCGTCGAGGTCAAGTCGCTGCTGGTCGGCGAGGGCGCCGATCCGGTGATCGAGACCGCCGCCCGCGAGATCGCCGCCGCCGACCCCAACGTCGAGGGCGTGCTGCGGGTGCTCACGGTCCAGCAGGGCCCCGGCGAGGTCGTGGTGGCGATGAAGGTGAAGTTCAAGCCCGGGATGGCCACCGGCGGCGCGCTGTGCGACGCGATCAACGGCTTCGAGCGCAAGCTCGAGGCGCGGGTGCCCGAGGTGAAGTGGACGTTCATCGAGCCCGACGTCGTCGACTGATCGCCGCCGGGGTCAGGGACACAGCGGGCCGGTGCGCGCGAGCTCGGCGCCGAACCGGTCGATCCGCTCGTCGGCGCCCGGGGCGCCGTCGACGGCGCTGACGCCGACCAGGCGCAGGCCGAGCGCGGCGTCGGGGACGAAGACCAGGTCGTGGCCCACGGCGTAGGCGGCCGGGCTGTCGACCGAGCACAAGGCGTGGGGCGCGGCGCCGTCGGGATCCGGCAGCGCCAGGGCGAGGTTGGCGCACGACAGCTCGTAGCCGAGCTCGGTGCGGCCGAGCGAGGCGAGCATCAGCGCCGCGTGCTCGGCCAGCGTGGTGTCGATCGCGGCACCGCAGCGGCGGACCAGCACGTCGACCGCGGCGGCGTCCTCGTCGTCGCCGGGGGTGCGGCGCAGCTCGACCACGCCGGCGTGTGGATCGACGAAGCGGCGCCACGGCGTGCGGCCGGCCAGCAGCGCCTCGATCAGCGGCTCGGTGGCGACCTCGGGCAGGTCGCCGGCCATGCCGGTGCGGCGGCCGCTGCGGACCGCGTCCTCGTCGGGCGAGCCGCCGTCCAGCCCGAGCAGCGGCAGGCGGGCGGGCTCGGCGGTCGCGGGGCCGGCGTCCCCGCCGCTCGTGGTGGTCTTGCGGGTGCCGCACGCGCACGCGCAGGTAGCGGCGGCGATCAGGGCCGCGGCGAAGTGTCCCCTCATCCCACGGAGGGTACGCGAACCGCGCTCTCCTTGCGCGATCCGGGGTTAGCGAGCCTTGACAGGTTGAACAATGTTCTCATCCGAATGGTGCTTGAATCGAGGCCAAGTCCATGACACACATGGGCCTGCCTCCTTTTCAGCGCACCGCGGCATCCGGTTAACTTCCTCCGGACCCTGTCAATGGACTCCACGACCATTGGTCAACGGCTACGCGCCCTGAGGCTCGCGAAGGACCTGTCCCAGGCCGACCTGGCGCGCCAGCTGACCATCTCGCCGGCGTACCTGAACCTGCTCGAGAAGGGCCGGCGCACGATGCAGTTCCCGCTGCTCCTGCGCGCGCTGGAGCTGCTGGGCGCCGATCTCGAGAAGTTCATGGCCGAGGCGTCGGGCGCGCGGCCGGAGGACGCCCTCGCCCACCTGCTCGACGATCCGCTGGCCGACACCCTCGCCCTCGACGAGGCCGACCTGGCCCGCATGCGGGCCGAGCCGCGGGTGGCGACGACGATCGCCGCCCTCTACCACCTGTACAAGAACGCCCGCGCCCAGCTCGACGTCGCGCTGACCAAGCTCGAGGCCGGCACCCTGCCGCCGATCGGCTACGCGCCCGGCGACGAGGTCTCCGACTTCCTCGAGGCCCACAAGAACTACTTCCCCGAGCTCGAGGCCGCCGCCGACGAGATCCACGCCCGCGCCCGCCTGCCGCGCCGGTTCCCGGCCGACGCCCTGGTCGCGGTCCTCGCCGAACAGTTCGGCATCACCGCGAGCATCGACGCGCCGCGCGGGTCGTCGTCGGTGGTGCGCACCTTCGACGTCGAGCGCCGCACCCTGTGGCTGTCGGCCGACCTCGCCGATCAGGCCCTCAAGTTCCAGCTCGCCCACGTCATCGGCCTCGAGGTGCTGGCCCGCATCGGCCTGACCGAGCGGCTGATCGCCGCCGCGCCGCCGCGCCACGCCGAGACCCCGCGCCTCATCCGCATCCACCTGGCCAACTACTTCGCCGGCGCGCTGCTCTTGCCCTACGGCGAGTTCTTCGCCGAGGTCCAGCGCACCCGCTACGACGTCGCCAAGCTGGTCGCGCTGTTCGGCTCGTCGTGGGAGGCGGTCGCCCACCGCATGTGCAACCTCGGCGATCCGCGCCGGCCGGGCGTGCCGCTCCACTTCCTGCGCGTCGACGCCGCCGGCAACATCTCCAAGCGCTACTCGGCGTCGGGGATGCGGTTCCCCCACGGCCACGGCTCGTGCCCGAAGTGGGCGGTCCACGCCGCGTTCATGACGCCGGCGCTGATCACCAAGCAGTACTCGCAGATGCCCGACGGCACGACGTACTTCTGCTTCGCCAAGGTGATCAGCCAGCCGCAGGCCGGCTCGCTGGTGCGCGGCGTGAACTACGCGATCGGCCTCGGCACCGGCGCCGACAACGCCCGCCACATGGTCTACGCCGACGAGCTGAGCCGCGCCGGCGACAAGGCCGCGGTGCCGGTCGGCGTCACCTGCCGGTTCTGCGAGCGCACCGACTGCAGCCAGCGCGCCGCGCCCTCCTACAAGTTCGCCCTCGCCATCGACGAGAACGTCAAGAAGGACAACTTCTTCAGCCCCCTGGTCGAGGCCGACCGCGAGAGCGCGGCGTCGCCGCCGACCAAGAAAGGACTGCCGTGACCAAGGACCTCTACGCGCTGGGCGAAGTGCCCGATCTGGGCGTCGTGCCCCCGAAGATGCTGGCCCAGGTGATCCGGGGTGAGCGGTTCGGCGAGCCGGTCGACGCGTTCCGCGAGGAGGCGCTGCCGGTGCCCGAGCTGGGTCCGCGCGACGTGCTGGTCTACGTCATGGCCGCCGGCGTCAACTACAACAACGTCTGGGCGGCGATGGGCATCCCGGTCGACGTCATCAAGGCCCGGCAGAAGAAGGGCGAGAAGGAGGACTTCCACGTCGGCGGCTCCGACGCCTCGGGCGTGGTGTGGAAGGTCGGCGCCGAGGTGAAGAACGTCAAGGTCGGCGACGAGGTCGTCGTCCACTGCGGCATGTGGAACCCCGACGATCCGTGGGTGAAGGCGGGCAAGGACCCGATGTTCGCGCCCAGCCAGATCATCTGGGGCTACGAGTCGAACTGGGGCAGCTTCGCCCAGTTCACCAAGGTGCAGGACCACCAGTGCCTGCCCAAGCCCAAGCACCTGACCTGGGAGGAGGCCGCGGCCTACATGCTGGTCGGCGCCACCGCCTACCGCATGCTGCACGGCTGGTCGCCCAACGTGGTCGGCCCCGGCGACCCGGTGCTGATCTGGGGCGGCGCCGGCGGCCTCGGCTCGATGGCGATCCAGATCGTCGCCGCCGCCGGTGGCCGCCCGGTCGCGGTGGTGTCGGGCGAGGACAAGGTCGAGTACTGCAAGAAGCTGGGCGCGGTCGGCGTGATCGACCGCCGCCGCTTCACCCACTGGGGCAAGCTGCCGCGCTGGAGCGACGAGCTCGAGTACGGCGTGTGGCTCAAGGGCGCCCGCGCGTTCGGCCAGGCGTTCTGGGAGGCGCTCGGCGAGCGCAAGAGCCCGACCATCGTGTTCGAGCACCCGGGCGAGTCGACCCTGCCGACCTCGGGTTTCATGTGCGAGACCGGCGGCATGATCGTCATCTGCGCCGGCACCACCGGCTACAACGCGACCCTCGACCTGCGCTACCACTGGATGCGGCAGAAGCGCCTGCAGGGCTCGCACTTCGCCAACGACGACCAGGCCAAGGGCTGCAACGACCTGGTCATCGCCGGCAAGGTCGATCCGTGCCTGTCGCGCACGTTCGGCTTCGCCGAGACCGGCGTCTGCCACCAGCTGATGCGCGAGAACAAGCACCCGAGCGGCAACATGGCGATCCTGGTCAACGCGCCGAAGACCGGGCTGCGCACGATCGACGAGGTCCGCGCGCTGAAGGTGAGCCCGTGAGCGGCCCCGGCGGCGCGCGGCCGTTCCGGGTCCTCGGCGTCCAGCAGATCGCCATCGGCGGTCCGTCGAAGGCGGCGCTGCGCCGGCTGTGGGTCGACCTGTTCGGCCTGGCCGCCGAGGGCGAGTTCCGCAGCGAGCGCGAGAACGTCGACGAGGACATCCTCGCCTGCGGCGCCGGGCCGGCCCGGGTCGAGATCGATCTGATGCAGCCGATCGATCCCGACAAGAGCCCCAAGGTCCACGTCCCGCCGCTCAACCACCTCGGCCTGTGGATCGACGATCTGCCGGCGGCGGTGGCGTGGCTGGGCGGACGCGGCGTGCGGTTCACCCCCGGCGGCATCCGCCGCGGCGCCTCGGGCTTCGACGTGTGCTTCATCCACCCGCGCGGCAGCGACGACGCGCCCCAGGGCGGCGAGGGCGTGCTGATCGAGCTGGTGCAGGCGCCGCCCGAGCTGGTCGCGGCGATGGACCGGCTCGCCGCCGGCTGATCGTCAGTCGACGCGCAAGAGGCGGGCGTAGTCCTTGCCCAGGCCGAGCGACAGGCGGTCGCGCGCCGTCCAGCTCTGGTTGGTCCACAGGTCGGTGACGCGGTAGTCGCGGCCGCGGTCGAGCCCGGCCCGCGCCAGGTCGATGGTGCGAGTGACGTCGCCGCCGCTGAAGTTGAAGGCGGCGAGGTAGGTGGTCGCGCCGTCGCGCAGCACGAACAGCTCGGCTGCGCGGGTGCCGGTGTTGCCCTCGACCGGGCGGAACGGCCGGCCGAGCCGGGCCACCGCGTTGATGCGCGGGTTGGTCAGGTAGGTGCGGGCGAGCTGCTGTGCCGCCGGGCGGGTGAGATCGTCGCCGTTGAGGAACACCGTCCCCGACACCACGGTCGCGATCAGCCGGGTCATGTTCTCGGCCGGCGCGAAGCCCTCGAAGACGTTGTAGTCGGGATCGTTGAAGCGGTAGAGGCGCCCGCTCAGCCACCAGCCGTAGGTGGCGCTGTTGAGCTGGTACTCGCTGCTGGCGAAGCCGCGCGCCGCGCCGTAGGTGTCGCACGACACCCGGCGCGCGTGGGCGTACTGGTGCGGGAACAGCGGCGCGATCGACGCGCTGATGAACATGCGGTCGCCGATGCGCGCCCGCAGGTAGCGCATGCCCTCGTTGTAGGCCTGGATGCCGGTGCGCGCGGTCGGGCTGTGACGGACCGTGCTCTCGAGCGCGCCGTGGGTCAAGAAGTCGAGCTTGATGTACTCGAAGCCGAGCGCCGCGAGCCGGTCGATGAAGACGTCGATGCGCCGCTGGGTCGCCGGGTGGGTGGGATCGATCGCGTAGGCGCCGTCGAGCTCGATCGGGTCGCCCCGCTCGTCGCGCAGCCAGATCCGATCGTAGGTGGTCGCCGGCGCCCCCTCGACCGGGCGCGCCCACTTGCCCCAGTCGACGAACGGCGCCCAGTAGATGCCGGCCTTCTGACCGTTGGCGCGGCAGCGGGCGACGAACGCGGCCAGCTGGGCGTCGCTGAGGTTGTCCCAGTACGAGTCGAGGTTGACGTAGACCGTGCCGTCGCTGTGGAAGTCGTTCCACTGCAGCTGGTGGATGAAGTCGGACACCGCGATCGCCTTGTCGTAGGTGAGCGTGTGCTGGATCTTGCCCCAGCTGTTCCAGCCGAACGGCACGCCGCCCGCCCACGGCAGCGGGTTGACGTAGAAGCCGTTGACGTCGGCGAATTCCTCGAGGAGGTCGCGCCAGTCCTGGCCGTAGCCGACGAACACCAGCGGCGAGTACAGGACGTCGCCGGTGACCTTGGTGTGGGGGACGACGTCGCGGGTCGACGCCGGATCGGTGACGCCGCCGAACACGTTGAGCGCGTCGAGGCGGTGGCCGGCGCCGCGGTAGTACACGCCGGTCTTCCAGGTGTCGTGCAGCACCGAGCCGACCACCAGGCCGTTGCGCGAGGCGCCGTCGTAGAACGCCGCGGCCTCGAACGAGGTGCCGGTCGGACGATCGGCGAGGCGCGCGGCGTCGTAGGTCACCCAGGCGTCGTTGTCGAACGGCACGATCAGGAAGCGCGGGTCGTCGGTGCTGCCGATGTCGACGCCGCCCGCGGTCGACACCACCACCGGGGCGATCCAGCGGGTCGACAGCTCGCGGCCGACCACGACGACGCGGGCGAGGAAGCGATGGCCGCCGGTGAGGTCGAACACCTGCTGCATCGCCGGCAGGCCGTTGCCGGTGCTGGTGACCACGACCTGGTTGCTCGACACCTGGTAGGTGCGCTGGGCGTAGTCGCGGCTGGTGATGTAGCGGTCGAGGTCGACGCCGGCATAGAAGCCGGTGAGGCGGCGGACGCCGCCGTGGATGAAGTCGGCGGTGCCGGTGGCGAGGTCGTACTCGACGCGGACGTTGCCGGTCGAGAACGTCAGCACGGTGCCGACCTGGCTGGCGACCATCTGGCCGGGATCGCCGGCGTCGCTGCCGTGGGCGGCGATCCGCCAGCTCTGCGCGTCGCTGCCGTTGCAGGTCCACAGCTGGACGCGGGCGCCGTCGGCGCCGCTCGAGCGATCGACGTCGACGCACTTGCCGCTGTTGGGGTTGCGCAGCCGCTGGTAGCCGCCGGCGAGCGGCTCGACCGCGAACACCTGCGCGGCGGTGTCGTTGCACGTCCACAGGTGGATCGGCGTGCCGTCGGCGGTGCCGCTGCCGGCGACGTCGACGCACTTGTGCGCGCTCTGGTCGATCAGGCGGACCCGCCCGCCGCCGAGCGGGTCGAGGCGAAAGGTCTGGTTGGCGGCGCCGTGGCAGGACCACTGCAGGATCGCCTGGCCGTCGCTGGCGCCGCCGCCGGCGACGTCGAGGCACTTGTTCGAGCCGCGCCGGGCCAGCAGGTAGGTGGCGGTCGGACCGGCGGCGGCGGGCGCCGCGAGGGTGACGACCACGAGCATCACCGGGACCAGCGCGCGCAACTTCATGGCGCGACTGGTAGCGCATCGGCGCGGCCGGCTCAATCGCCGTCTAGAACGTGTTTCGATCATGCTCGACGGGTGAAGGGTCGACGGACGCCGGGCCTGTAAGCCGGACCGGACGAATCTCGCGCGGTGATCGCGTGAGGCGAGGTCGCCATTGGCGCGGGCACCGGTCGGCGTATGCTGCGCACCGGTCGTCATGCTGGGTACGCGCATCGGCAACTACCAGGTCACGGCCAAGCTGGGCGAAGGCGGAATGGGCGTCGTGTACCTGGCGCAGCACGCGATGCTGGGGCGCAAGGCGGCGGTGAAGGTGCTGCGCCCCGAGATGTCGAACCGGCGCGACGTGGTGACCCGCTTCTTCAACGAGGCGCGGGCGGCGACCGCGATCAAGCACCCCGGCATCGTCGAGGTGTTCGACTTCGGCTACGCCGACGACGGCAGCGCCTACATCGTCATGGAGCTGCTCGACGGTCAGCCGCTGTCCGCCCGCATCAAGCGCGGCCTGGCCCAGCCGCCCGCGCGCTGGCTGCCGCTGGTCCGCCAGATCGCCGGCGCGCTGCAAGCGGCGCACGCGCAGCGCATCGTCCACCGCGATCTCAAGCCCGACAACATCTTCGTGATCCGCGATCCCGAGGTCACCGGCGGCGAGCGCATCAAGCTGCTCGACTTCGGCATCGCCAAGCTCGCGCCCGGGCCGGAGGACGTCTCGGTGACCCGCACCGGCGCGGTGCTGGGGACGCCGACCTACATGGCGCCCGAGCAGTGTCGCAGCGCCGGCGACGTCGATCACCGCGCCGATCTGTACGCGCTCGGCTGCGTCATGTACCTGCTCGCGTGCGGGCGGCCGCCGTTCGTCACCGACGCGCTCGGCGAGCTGATCGCCAAGCACATCTACTTCGAGCCGGAGCCGCCGCGCGCGCTGGCGCCGGCGCTCGACGCCGCGGTCGAGCAGCTCATCTTGTGGCTGCTGCGCAAGGCGCCGGACGCCCGGCCGCAGACCGCGGCCGCGGTGGTCGCGGCCATCGACCAGATCCTCGGCGGCAGCTGGGCCGGCCACGGCCCGCTGGCGCCGGCGCTCGCGATGCCGGAGCCGGCCGCGCCGCCGGGGCCGATGACCACGCTCGGCGGCTCGGTGATGACGGTCGGGTCCGGCGAGCTGCGGCGGCAGCGCCGGCGCTGGGGCATCGCCGCCGGCGCCGCGACCACGCTCGGCGTCGCGGTGGCGATCGCGCTGGCCGCCGGCGGCAGCGACGGTGATGGCGCGGCCGCGGCGGCGCCGGTCGCGGCGCCGGCGTTCCCGGCGGTGGTCCCCGTCGATGCCGGGGTCGATGCCGCGCCGGAGCTCGCGGTCGAGGTGGCGGTGGACGCGTCGGTCGACGACGTCCCGCCGGTGGCGCCCGAGGTGGCGCCCGAGGTGGCGACCGAGCCCGCGGCCCCGCCTGCGCCCGCGCCCGCGCCGGTCGTGAAGCGCCGCCCGCCGGCGAACCCGCGCCCGCCGCGCCAGGCGCCGGTGCAGCCGCGGCCGCCCGCCGCGACGCCGCCGCGGAGCGTCGGCAACCAGGGCGTGCAGCCGTTCGACTGATGCGGGCGCTGATCGTCGCGATGTTGGTCGTGGTGCCGGCGCTGGCGGAGGCGCAGCCGTCGTCGGACCTCAAGGCCCGCGCCAAGGCGTACGTGGCCCAGGGGCTCGAGGCCCAGGACGACGGCCGCTACGCCGACGCGATCGCGGCGTACCAGCAGGCCTACGCGCTGGTCCCCCACCCCGAGCTCCTGTTCAACCTCGGTCAGGCCCACCGGCTCGACGGCGACGCGCCGCGCGCCCTCGCCTACTACCGGCGCTACCTCGCCATCGATCCTCACGGGCGGGTGGCGCGCGACGCCGAGCGCTGGGTGGACGAGCTGGAGCGGGTGGTCGGCTCCGACGCCGAGGTCGACGTCACCGCGCCGGCGCCCCCGGGGGCCACCGCGGCGACACCGCCGAGCGCGGCGGCGACGGCGCGACCGGGGCGTCCGCTGCGCCTCGCCGGGATCGCGCTCGGGGTCGCCGGCGGGCTGTCGATCGCCGCCGGCGTCAAGTTCGGCCTCGACGCCCGCCGCATCGGCGACGACCTCGGCGATCACGACGGGCCGTGGACCGACGCGCTGCTGGCCCGCCAGGACGACGGCCGGCGCGCCGAGACCCGCATGTACGTGCTCACCGGCGCCGGCGCCGCGGTGGCGATCGGCGGCGCGGCGCTCTACCTGCTCGGCACGCGCGCGACGGTGGCGCCCATCGCCGACGACACGTCGGCGGGCGTCGCCGTGGTGGGGCGGTTCTGGTGACGGCGCGCGCCGGCCTGGTCCTGATCGCGCTCGCCGGCTGCTACCAGCCGGCCTTCCGCGAGGGCCTCGAGTGCAGCGAGAGCAACGCCTGCCCGGCCGGGCAGACCTGCGACCTCGACACCGGCCGCTGCTGGGCCGAGGGCGCCGACCGCTGCGCCGGCGACGCGCTGCCGTTCGCGCCGCGCAGCCTGGCCCGGTGCTCGATCCCGACGCCGACCGGCGACGTCGTGTTCCCGGCCGGCGTCACCACCATCGACACCACCGCCGGCACGGTGACGGCCGGCGACACCCCGATCGACGTCGCGTCGGCGGTGGTCACCCAGCTCGACGGCGGCACGCTGGCGCTGGTCATCGCCGCCCGCGAGGTCACCGTCCCGGCCGACGCCGAGCTGCGCGCGACCGGCACCTGGCCGGTGGTCCTGGTCGCGTTCGGCACCCTCACCATCGACGGCGTGATCGACGCCAGCGCCCGCGGCGCGACCAGCGGGCCCGGCGCCGACGTCGCCTGCGCCACCGGCAACGGCACCAGCGGGGTCACCCGCATGGTCGGCATCGACTGGGGCGGCACCGGCGGCGGCGGCGGCGGCTTCGGCGGCGGCGGTGCCGCCCCAGTCGATGC
>Ga0247822_10002075_pt1 | contig 12676 bp, 11 predicted proteins | sample 13C_Cellulose_Da_FD_192423 | JGI IMG/M metagenome (GOLD analysis project Ga0247822, IMG submission 192423) | Soil microbial communities from agricultural site in Penn Yan, New York, United States - 13C_Cellulose_Day30 | ecosystem: Environmental > Terrestrial > Soil > Agricultural land | place...
GCTGCCCCGGATCTACCGTGTGCCACTGCTGTTGGAGCGCATGGGCGCAAGCGGCAATCCAGATGTCGGGGGGCAGCGAGTCCATGGCTTGGAATCATACAGAAATGCTGTATGAAAATACAGTTTGCCGACGTGCGGTAGTGTCCCAGCACGTCCACCAGCGTTGCAAAGATGGACGTGTGAGGACGCGCGCGGGGTAGGGGGTGAAATCAGACGTCTGCACGGCGAACTGAAGTCGCCAGGAACCTACTTAGACCGGAGGCGGTCATACCCGGCAGAGGTACGACAAATGCTCAAGAGGAGCGCAGTCGTGACGAAGAGTGTGGCTACTTTGTCAAACTGAGCGCGCGCTGCCCGGGTATTACGTATACTCAACAAGCTGTTTATGGCTAGTACTAGCACAAAACTGCTACCAACCCAAGGAAGTTCAATGCGAGTTCATGTTCAAAGCGAGTTCACGCTCAGCACAGTCGCGTCTGTGCAAGAGGTGACTGCGCGGAATTTGCACTTGCTGCAGACGATTGAGAGTACCGTCAACCGTCTCAGCTCTGACGCTCACCTGGTGCAAAGTATTTCGCGTGCCTTCGACGAAGTTTTCGCTGCCATCAAACAGCGGCCGGCAGAAAAGGCCATCGATCCAGACGGCATCATCTGCGGTGCACTGCGTAAGGCTTCTGACGCAGCAAGTCGCATGTACGGCACCTGCAATGCGAAGCGGCAAGCTGCACATGAAGACAAGAGGCTCAATGCCGATGACGGTGTAGTTGATGCTTACGATGACTTCATCGACGAGATCCATGCCATGCATGATCTGCTCGAAGAAATGATCGAGTGGATCGACATACATGACGCAAGCCTCGAACTTCCCAGCGGTGTTGTCTACAGCAACGTGGACGACCTGTTTGAAGCCCTGAACAAAGACTGATGGAAGTCACGGGGTTCGACTACACGCCTAGGTTTAAGCGTGACCTGAAATCGGCCGATCCGCAGCTTCAACACGCTGTAAAAAGTGCGTTAAAGCTGCTCCAAGAGAACCATCGATCTGTCCGAGCGCACGCGCTACAGGGGCACAAGCCACGTCTGTTTGTGATGGATGTTTACTCAAACCATTCTTGGCAGGTGACGTTTGAGCTAGTTGACGGCGTCGCTGTTCTTCAGAGGCTCGGCACTCACAAGACCATTGACCGAGCTCCAAAGTAGCCTCGCCTTCCATCACCGCCCCCTCCACTCCCAAGGGTGCTCAGCCTGCATAGACCACACCCCGCGCCCAGCGTCCCGGGCCTGCTGCTCGATCTGGGTCAGGTGTTCGTAGCCCTTGCCGTACTTTACGTAGTACCAGGCCAAGCCGCTCAGATCATCTCGCTAGGTATCGCACGGGATGGCGCCTAGGATGGTGCTTTTATTCTGAGACCCCGCTGAAAGCCGCATAAACACTAGGGGTCTGGCGGAGACTGTGAGATTCGAACTCACGGACCCTTGCGGGTCGGCAGTTTTCAAGACTGCTGGTTTAAACCGCTCACCCAAGTCTCCGGGAGCGATGACAAGGGTGGGATTTTAGCCTGCGCCGGTGTTTCAGGCCGGCACGGGCTCCCGGGCTTCGCTGCGCAGCATGCCCCGGGTCTCGATGAAGCGCACCACCTCGTCCACACCCGCCAGGGTCTTGAGGTTGGTCATCACCCAGGGGCGGCGCGCGGCATCGGGGCGCATGCGCGCGGTGTCCGCCTTCATCACCTCCAGGTCGGCGCCCACGTGGGGCGCCAGGTCGGTCTTGTTGATGACGAAGAGGTCGCTCTTGGTGATGCCGGGGCCGCCCTTGCGCGGGATCTTCTCGCCCGCGGCCACGTCGATCACGTAGATCGTGAGGTCGCTGAGTTCGGGGCTGAAGGTGGCGGCCAGGTTGTCGCCGCCGCTTTCGATGAACACCACGTCGGCGTCGGGGAACTGGTCCAGCATGCGGTCGATGGCTTCGAGGTTGATCGAGGCGTCTTCCCGGATCGCGGTATGCGGGCAGCCCCCGGTTTCCACGCCCATGATGCGCTCGGCCGGCAGCGCGCCGCTCACGGTGAGCAGGCGCTGGTCTTCCTTGGTGTAGATGTCGTTGGTGATGGCGATCAGGTCGTAGCGCTCGCGCATGGCCTTGCAGAGCATTTCCAGCAGCGTGGTCTTGCCCGAACCGACGGGGCCGCCGATGCCCACGCGCAAGGGGGGCAGGGTCTTGGTGCGGCGGGGGATGTGGTGCAGGGCGGTGGTCATGGCGGTCTCCTTGTGTGGGGGCGCGTGCTCAGGAGCGGAAGAGGCGAGAGTATTGCGTTTCGTGGCGCGCGGAAAGAATCGCGAGCATGGGGCTGAAGGCCTGTCGGGCGTCGTCGCTCAGGGCCAGGGCGTGGTCCACCGCGTCGGGAATCTGTTGCGCCAGCCGAGCGAGCATGCGCTGGCCCGAGCTCTGGCCGAGCGGCACCGATTTGATGGCGGCCTGCACCAGGTTCTCGGCCCAGCCGAAGGCATAGCCCACCAGGCTGTCGCGCACGCTGGCCTGCGCGCTCGCGGCGGCACAGGCGCAGGCCACCGGGTAGGTGGGTGGGTTCAGGTCGGCGGCTTGCAACTGCTCGAACACGCCCGCGCCCTGCTCGCCGAGCTGTCGCGCCCACTCGAGCAGCGAGCGCCCCATCTGCTCGGTCTGCAGGCGGAACTCCAGCGTTTCGCGGGTCTGCAGCACCCAGTGATTCAGCGCGCGCACGCGAGGCAGATCCTGCTTGCGCCAGGCGGGGATGGCCTGGGCCACCACCGCGAGGTCGCTGCGTGCCAGGCCCAGGTGCAGCTGGTCGGTGAGCCAAGCGGCCGCGCTGGCTTCGTCGTGCACCAGGCCCGCGTCCACGGCGGCCTCCAGGCCCTCGGAATAGGAGAAGCCGCCCACGGGCAGCGCGGGCGAGGCCAGCCACAGGATCTGCAGCAGGCTGGCGGCGGAGCGCTCGGGCACCGGGTGGCCCGCGTCAGCCGTGGTCATGTCCGTGGTGGTGATCGTGGCTGTGGCCGTGGCCGTGGTGATGGCCGTGCCCGTGCGCATGGCCGCCGTGGCCCGCGCCCTGGGCGCCATAGGCACCGCCCTCGGGCTCGAAGGGCTCGCGCGCCTCCACCACGGTGAGGTGCATGGCGCGCAGCATGTCGGCCAGCACGTGGTCGGGTTCGATCTTGAGGTGGTCGGGCCGCAGTTCGATCGGCACGTGCCGGTTGCCTAGGTGGTAGGCCGCGCGCATCAGGTCGAAGGCCTGGTCCTGCGCGGGGTGGTCGGGGCAGGCGGTGATGCGCAGCACCGGCTGCGGCGCGGCGACCACGCGCAGCAGCGAGCCGTCCTGCGTGAGCAGCACGTCGCCACCGCGCACCACGGTGCCGCGCGGCAGGAACACGCCCACGTGGCGCTCGTCGGTCGTGGTGGCGTCGAAACGGCTTTTCTGGCGGATGTCCCAGTCCAGCACCAGCTGTGCCGCGCGCTGCACCAGCGGCTTGGCGAGGCCCTGGCCTTGGGGGATGAGCTTGGAGACTTGCAGCATCGCGGCGCTCAGAACAGGAAATAGCGCTGCGCCATCGGCAGGCGCGTGGCGGGTTCGCAGGTGAGCAGCACGCCGTCGGCGCGCACCGCGTAGGTCTGCGGGTCGATCTCCATCTTCGGCAGCAGGGCGTTGTGCACCATGTGGGCCTTGGTCACGCCCCGCACGCCGTGCACGGCCGACAGGGTCTTCTGCAGGCCGTAGCGTTCGCCGACGCCGGCCTTGAGGCCGGCCTGCGAGACGAAGGTCAGGCTGCTCTTCGCGGTGGCACCGCCGAAGCTGCCGAACATGGGCCGGTAGTGCACCGGCTGCGGCGTGGGGATGGAGGCGTTGGGGTCGCCCATGGCGGCCAGCGCGATGCTGCCGCCCTTGAGCACCAGCGCCGGCTTCACGCCGAAGAAGGCGGGCTTCCACACCACCAGGTCGGCCCACTTGCCCACTTCCAGCGAGCCGACGATGTGCGCGATGCCGTGCGCGATGGCCGGGTTGATCGTGTACTTGGCGATGTAGCGCTTGACGCGGAAGTTGTCGTGGCGCGAGCTGTCCTCGGGCAGCGTGCCGCGCTGGCTCTTCATCTTGTCGGCCGTCTGCCAGGTGCGGATGATGACCTCGCCCACGCGCCCCATGGCCTGGCTGTCGCTGCTCATCATGCTGATGGCGCCCAGGTCGTGCAGGATGTCCTCGGCTGCGATGGTCTCGCGGCGGATGCGGCTTTCGGCGAAGGCCAGGTCCTCGGCGATGCCCGCGTCCAGGTGGTGGCAGACCATGAGCATGTCCACGTGCTCGTCCAGCGTGTTGACGGTGTAGGGCATGGTCGGGTTGGTGGACGAGGGCAGGAAGTTGGCCTCGCCGACCACGCGCAGGATGTCGGGAGCGTGGCCGCCGCCGGCGCCTTCGGTGTGGAAGGCGCACAGGCTGCGGCCCTTGGTGGCCGCGATGGTGTTCTCCACGAAGCCCGATTCGTTGAGCGTGTCGCTGTGGATGGCGACCTGCACGTCGGCTTCTTCGGCCACGCTCAGGCAGGTGTCGATGGCCGCGGGGGTGGTGCCCCAGTCCTCGTGCAGCTTGAGGCCGATCACGCCCGCGTCCACCTGCTCGTGCAACGCGGCGGGCAGGCTGGCGTTGCCCTTGCCCAGGAAGCCCAGGTTCATGGGCAGGCCGTCGGCGGCCTGCAGCATGCGCTCGATGTGCCAGGGCCCGGGCGTGCAGGTGGTGGCGAAGGTGCCGGTGGCCGGGCCGGTGCCGCCGCCGAGCATGGTGGTCACGCCCGAGGTCAGCGCCTCGTCCACCTGCTGCGGGCAGATGAAGTGGATGTGGCTGTCGATGCCGCCGGCCGTGACGATGTGGCCTTCGCAGCTGATGACCTCGGTGCCCGGGCCGATGACGATGTCCACGCCGGGCTGGGTGTCGGGGTTGCCGGCCTTGCCGATGGCGACGATGCGCCCGCCCTTCAAGCCGATGTCGGCCTTGACGATGCCCCAGTGGTCGATGATCACCGCGTTGGTCATCACCGTGTCCACCGACCCTTGGGCGCGCGTGCGCTGGCTTTGCGCCATGCCGTCGCGGATGGTCTTGCCGCCGCCGAACTTCACTTCCTCGCCATAGCCGCCGGCGGCCAGGGTGTAGTCCTTCTCGATCTCGATCACCAGGCCGGTGTCGGCCAGGCGCAGGCGGTCGCCGACGGTGGGGCCGAACATGTCGGCATAGGCGCTGCGGGGGATGCTTGCCATGGGCTGTCTTTCAGAGGGCGCTTTGGGTCAGGCCACGGAAGCCGTACACGATGCGGTCGCCCGCGTAGTCCACCAGCTCGACGGTGCGCTGCTGGCCGGGCTCGAACCGCACGGCGGTGCCGCTAGCGATGTTCAGCCGCATGCCGCGCGCGGCGGCGCGGTCGAAGTCGAGCGCGCCATTGGTTTCGGCGAAGTGGTAGTGCGAGCCGACCTGGATCGGGCGGTCGGCACCGTTCTTCACCACCAGGGTGATCGTGCGCCGGCCGGGGTTGAGCGGGTGCTCGCCCGCCTCGGTGAAGAGTTCGCCGGGGATCATGGCTTCAGCCCGCCAGCAGGGACCAGCCCATGTTCAGGCCCATCAGCGCCACCACGCCGCCGGCCACGCGCGGCAGCCAGTGGTTGGCGCGCTTCAGGCCCAGGCCCATGCCGATGCCCACCGCGTGCAGCACGGCCGTGCCCAGCACCATGCCGGCCAGGGCCGCGCCATCGGCCAGCTCCTGTCCGTGCGCCGCGCCGTGGAACAGCGCGAAGGCCCCCACCAACACCGCGCCCGCCGCCTCGGGCAGCTTCACCTGCGCGGCCAGCAGCAGGCCCACCACCAGCATGGAGGCGGCGATCATCGGCTCGATGGCGGGGAAGGCCACGCCCGCCTGCGCCATCAGCGCGCCGGCCAGCAGCAGGGCGGCGAACGACACCGGTGCGACCCACAGGCGTTTCGTGGTCATGGCGCTCCACACGCCCACGGCCAGCATGGCGGCGAGGTGGTCCAGCCCGGTGATGGGGTGCAGGAAGCCGGTGAGGAAACCGCCGTGGTCGTGCGCATCGCCCACATGGGCGGCGGCGGAGAACGACAGGGCGGCGAGGGTGAGGGCGGGCAGGGCGCGCTTGAGGAAGAAGGCGAAAGTCATGGGGTCTCCTGAATCCTGAATGGGGTCACACGATCGGCTGGTGCACCGTGACGAGTTTGGTGCCGTCGGGGAAGGTGGCTTCCACCTGGATGTCCGGGATCATCTCGGCGATGCCGTCCATCACGTCGGCGCGGGTGAGCACGCTGCGGCCTTCGCTCATCAGCTGCGCCACGGTCTTGCCGTCGCGCGCGCCCTCCATCACGGCCGCGCTGATCAGCGCCACCGATTCGGGGTAGTTGAGCTTGAGGCCGCGCGCCTTGCGCCGCTCGGCCAGCAAGGCGGCGGTGAAGATCAGCAGCTTGTCTTTCTCTCGGGGCGTGAGTTCCATGGTGGTGCGCGATCGTCAAGGGAGCCTGAGCATACAAGTTGCCCTGGAATCAGCAATTCCCGTGCCCCAGGCCCGGCGTGGCATGAAAGCTGCGAAATCCCGGTGTGAACCACGCCGTGCCCCCATTGTCTTCCCCGCCCGCCAGCGCCCCGCTGCCGGCCGGGCAGGACGCGCCGCAGCGCATCATCAAGGTCCGCCGCGACTACAACAGCTGGGTCGGCAGCGAGACCATGGAGGACTATGCGCTGCGCTACACGCCGCAGCGTTTCCGCAAATGGAGCGAATGGCGGGTGGCCAACACCGCGTTCGGCGCGGCCTCCTTCCTGATCCTGGAGGCCGTGGGCGCCACGCTGCTGGTGCAGTACGGCTTTGTCAACGCCGCGCTGGCCATCCTCTGCACCGGCCTCATCATCTTCCTGGGCGGCTTGCCCATCAGCGTCTATGCCGCGCGCCACGGGGTGGACATGGACCTGCTCACGCGCGGCGCGGGCTTCGGCTACATCGGCTCGACCATCACCTCGCTGATCTACGCCTCCTTCACCTTCATCTTCTTCGCGCTCGAGGCGGCGGTCATGGCCTACGCGCTGGAGCTCGCGCTCGACATCCCGCCCGCCTGGGGCTACCTGATCTGCGCGCTGGTGGTCATCCCCCTCGTGACGCACGGCGTCTCCGTCATCAGCCGCTTCCAGGTCTGGACCCAGCCGCTGTGGGTCGTGATGATGGTGGTGCCTTTTGGGGCGGTGGCCTGGATGGCGCCCGAGACCTTCACCAACGTGGTGCGTTACGGGGGCGAATCTGGTGCGGGTGCGGTGTTCGACTGGCACCTGTTTGGTGCGGCACTCACGGTGGGCATCGCGCTGATCACGCAGATGGGCGAGCAGGCCGACTACCTGCGCTTCATGCCCGCGAAGGAGCCCGGCCACGCGCTGCGCTGGTGGCTGGGCGTGCTGGCCGGCGGGCCGGGCTGGGTGGTGCTGGGCGTGGTCAAGATGCTGGGCGGCGCGCTGCTGGCCTACCTGGCCATCAGCCACATGGTGCCGCCCGAGCGCGCGGTCGATCCCAACCAGATGTACCTCGCGGCCTACGAGTTCGTGTTCGCCGACTACGGCTGGGCGGTGGCGGCCACGGCGCTGTTCGTGGTGGTCTCGCAGCTCAAGATCAACGTCACCAACGCCTACGCGGGCTCGCTGGCCTGGAGCAATTTTTTCTCGCGCATCACGCACAGCCACCCGGGCCGCGTGGTGTGGGTGGTGTTCAACACGCTGATCGCCTTCATGCTGATGGAGATGAACGTGTTCCAGGCGCTGGGCGAGGTGCTGGGCCTGTACTCCAACATCGCCATCGCCTGGATCATGGCGGTGGTCGCCGATCTCGTGATCAACAAGCCGCTGGGCTGGTCGCCCAAGGGCATCGAGTTCAAGCGCGCCTACCTGTACGACATCAACCCCGTCGGCGTGGGCGCCATGGGCCTGGCCTCGGCGCTGTCCATCGTGGCCCACATGGGCCTGCTGGGGCCGACGGCGCAGGCGTTCTCGGCGGTGATCGCGATGGTGACGGCGCTCATCACCGCACCGGTGATCGCGTGGTTGACCCAGGGGCGTTACTACATCGCCAGAAGCGGTGGAGAGGTGCCGCCAGGCGCACCGCGGATCTGGCTCCGCCAGGCCGCCAGTGCGGCCCCCCTTCAGGGGGGTGACGCCGCAGGCGGCGCGGGGGGTGTTGTCCAAACCTGTGTGATCTGTGAACGCGAGTACGAAGCGCCGGACATGGCGCACTGTCCTGCGTACCAGGGCCACATCTGTTCGCTGTGCTGCACGCTCGACGCGCGCTGCGGCGACCTCTGCAAACCGCACGCGCGCCTGTCCGAGCAGTGGATGGGCGCCCTGCGCCGCGTGCTGCCGCGCCGCGTGTGGCCTTACCTGGAAGCGGGCCTGGCGCACTACCTGCTGCTCATGATGATCGTGGCGCCGGTGCTCGCGGCCGTGCTGGGCCTGCTCTACCGGCAGGAGGTGGAAGGCCTGGCCCAGGGCCTGGGCGTGGCGGCCAACACCTCGCTGCTCGACGCCGCGCTGCGCTCGGGCTTCGTGCGCGTGTACGCGGTGCTGCTGCTCATCGCCGCCACCGTGGCCTGGTGGCTGGTGCTCGCGCACAAGAGCCGCGAGGTGGCGCAGGAAGAGTCCAACCGGCAGACGCGCCTGCTGATGCAGGAGATCGAGTCGCACCAGCGCACCGACGAGGCGCTGCAGCAGGCGCGCCGCGCGGCCGAGCAGGCCAACCAGGCCAAGACGCGCTACATCTCCACCATCAGCCACGAGCTGCGCACGCCGCTCAACAGCATCCTGGGTTACGCGCAGCTGCTGCAGGAGGACACCGGCGTGGCGCCGCACCGCGCGCAGGCCATCCGCGTGATCCACCGCGGCGGCGAGCACCTGCTCTCGCTGATCGAAGGCACGCTGGACATCGCGCGCATCGAGTCCGGCAAGCTCGCGCTCGACGTGCGGCCCATGGCCTTCGCCGACGCCATGCGCGAGGTGGCCAGCATGTTCGAGCTGCAGGCCGCGGCCAAGGGCCTGCGCTTCTCGTTCGACGCCGGCAGCCGCCTGCCCGACACCGTGCGCGCCGACGAGAAGCGCCTGCGCCAGATCCTGATCAACCTGCTGGGCAATGCGGTGAAGTTCACCCGCAGCGGCGAGGTGCGGCTGCGCGTGGCGCACGCGCGCGAGATGGCGCAGTTCGAGGTGCACGACACCGGGCCCGGCATGAACCCGCAGGACCTGGACCGCGTGTTCGAGCCCTTCGCGCGCGGGCAGGGCGAGGCCGGTGTGCACGGCACGGCCACCGGCACCGGCCTGGGCCTGACCATCGCCAAGATGCTCGCCGACCTCATGGGCGGCGAGATGACGGTGCGCAGCACCCCGGGCCAGGGCTCGGTGTTCACCGTGCGCCTGTTCCTGCCCGAGCTGCACGGCGTGCAGCTGCCCGCGCCCACCGCGGTGCCGCAACACGCCGGCTACCTGGGCGCGCGCCGCCGCGTGCTGGTGGTGGACAACGAAGAGGCCGACCGCGAACTGCTCGCGCGCTGGCTCGCGCCCCTGGGTTTCGAGGTGATGCTCGCCACCAGCGGCCACGACGCGCTGGCCCTGCTCGACGGCCTGCAACCCGGCGAGCCCGGCGCGCCGCACGCGGTCTTCATGGACTTGGCCATGCCCGGCATCGACGGCTGGGAGACGCTGCGCCGCCTGCGCGCGCGCGGCTGGGGCGCGGTGCCGATGGCCATCGTCTCGGCCAATGCCTTCGACAAGGGCCTGGACAACGACCTCGGCCACCGCCCGCAGGACTTCTTCGTCAAGCCGGTCCGGCGCGAGGACCTGCTGGGCTGGCTCGGCCAGCGCCTGTCGCTGGCCTGGATCACCGAAGCCTCGCCCGAGCGCGATGGGGCGCCGGTGGCCGCCGCGGCGCCCGCGACGAGGGACGAACTCGAACCCCTGCTGGAACTGGTGCGCCTGGGCTACTACAAGGGCATCGTGCAATGGCTGGACGAGTGGGTGCAGCGCCGCCCCGAGCAGGCCGCGTTCGCGCAGGGCCTGCGCACGCTGGCGCGCGAATTCCGTTTTGAAACCATCGAACAGCAACTGCTGCAACACCATGTCGCACCCGGTTGAAACCCCGGCGCCATCGACCGCGCGGCCGCTCACGGACGCGCTGGTGGTGCTCATCGTCGACGACGTGCCCGACAACGTCGCGCCCCTGCACGACGCGCTGGACGAGGCGGGCTACACCGTGCTGGTGGCGCTGGATGGCGAAAGCGCCATCCGCCGCGCCACCCAGGCCCTGCCCGACGTGGTGCTGCTCGACGCCGTGATGCCCGGGCTGGACGGCTTCGAGGTCGCGCGCCGGCTCAAGGCGCAGCCGGCCACGGCGCACATCCCCATCATTTTCATGACGGGCCTGACCGACACCGAACACCTGGTGGCCGCGCTCGACGCGGGCGGCGCCGACTACGTGACCAAACCGATCAAGCCGCGCGAGGTGATGGCGCGCATGGGCGTGCACCTGCGCACCGCGCGCCATGTGCGCCAGGGTGCGGTGGAGCGCAGCCAGGCGCGCAACGCGCTCGACGCCTTCGGCTACGCCACCATCACCGTGCGCGAGCGCGACGGCCGCCTGATGTGGCAGACCCCGCTGGCGCGCGACCTGCTGCGCCACCACTGCGGTACCGAGGCGCCCGCCACGCCGCCGGCCGTGCTGCAGTGGCTGCGCCGCCACCTCGGCGAGGCGCTGGCGCAGCGCGAGCCGCCGCGCCTCACGCTGGAGAACGGCCCGCGCCGCCTCACCTTCCGCCTGCACCAGTGCGTGGGCGACGAGGTCAACGGCGAGGGCGGCGACTGGCTCATCGTCATGCAGGAAACCTCGGACGCCAGCGTGCTCTCCGGCCTGGCCGCCGCCTTCGGCCTCACCGCGCGCGAGGCCGAGGTGTTGTACTGGGTGGTCAAGGGCAAGATCAACCGCGACATCGGCGACATCCTGGGCGCCAGCCCCGCCACGGTGAAGAAACACCTGGAGCGCATCCACGCCAAGCTGGGGGTGGAGACGCGCACGGCCGCCGCCGCCATGGCGATCAACCGCGTGCCGCAATTGCAACCCCAACACGGCGGCTGAGCCCACCCGCTGGTTCGGCGCAGAATGGCGCCACGGCGTCCCTTCCTTCCCGATGCGACTGCGAACCAAGATCCTCCTGCTGGCCATCCTGCCGCTGCTGGCCTCGCTCGTGCTCATCGCGCTGGCCGTGCAGCACCAGGAGCGCGACCTGGCCAAGCGCGAGTACGCCCTGGTGGAGCGCACCTACCTGGAGGCGCGGCGCGCCGAGCTGCGCAACTACGTGGCCCTGGCGGCCAGCACCGTGCAGCCGCTGTACGACCGCGGCGGCAACGAGGCGGCGGACCGCGAGCAGGCGCTGCGCCTGCTGGCCTCGCTGGACTACGGCCGCGACGGTTATTTCTTCGTCTACGACCTGCAAGGCCGCGTGCTCATGCACTCGCGCCAGCCCGAGCTGGTGGGGCAGAACCTGTGGGAGCTGCGCGACCCGCAAGGCCGGCCCACCATCCAGCGCCTGATCGCCCAGGCGCGCGCCGGTGGCGGCTTCGTGGACTACCTGTGGCGCCAGCCTTCCAGCGGGCAGGACACGCCCAAGCTCGGTTATGTGATCGCCTACGAGCGCTGGGGCTGGATGCTGGGCACCGGCCTGTACCTGGACGGCATCCAGGCCACGCTCACGCGCATCGAGGGCGAAGCCAACCGCAACATCGCCACCACGCTGCTGTGGATCGCCGGCATCGCGGTGTTCGGCATCGCGCTCATCAGCGCCAGCGGCCTGGCGCTGAACCTGAGCGAGCACCGCGTGGCCGAGAACAAGCTGCGCCTGCTGGCGCGGCAGGTGCAGCAGTCGCAGGAGGACGAACGCGCCCACCTCGCGCGCGAGTTGCACGACGGCATCAGCCAGACCCTGGTGTCCACCAAGCTGCTGGTGGAGGCCGGGGCGGATACCCGCGACCCCGAGCCGCTGGTGAAGGCGCTGCAAGGGCTCAACCACACCCTGGTGGAAGTGCGCCGCATTTCGCACGCCCTGCGCCCGGCGCTGCTCGACACCCTGGGCCTGCCCGCCGCGCTGCAGCACCTGGGCCAGGAATTCGAGGACGCCAGCGGCCTGCCGGTGGTGGTGCGCATCGAAGGCACCGAGCGCGAACTGCCCGACGAGGTGAAGACCGCGCTGTTCCGCGTGGCGCAGGAGAGCCTGACCAACGTGGCCAAACACGCGCAGGCCAGGCAGGTGGAGCTGGTGCTGGCCTTCGGACCAGGCAGCACCGTGCGCATGAGCGTCACCGACGACGGCCAGGGCTTCGACAGCGCGGCCGTGCACCTGCACCCCGAGCGCGGCATCGGCCTGCGCAACATGCGCGAGCGCCTGGCCGCGATCGGCGGGCGGCTGAGCATCCAGGCCGAACCCGGCCACGGCACCCAGATCGAGGCATCGATATGAACGACACCATCCGCATCCTTCTGGTCGACGACCATCCCATGGTGCGCGAGGGACTGCGCGCGCGCCTCTCCAGCGTGCCGCAGCTGGCCGTGGTGGGCGAGGCCGTCGAGCAGGCGCAGGGCCTCGGC
>Ga0247822_10002076_pt1 | contig 12674 bp, 10 predicted proteins | sample 13C_Cellulose_Da_FD_192423 | JGI IMG/M metagenome (GOLD analysis project Ga0247822, IMG submission 192423) | Soil microbial communities from agricultural site in Penn Yan, New York, United States - 13C_Cellulose_Day30 | ecosystem: Environmental > Terrestrial > Soil > Agricultural land | place...
ACGGCTATTTGAAGGACGCGGTGACCGGCGAGGACCGCGAGCGCGAGAACAATGTGTCGGCGCGTGCGGCGCTGCGCTGGGCGCCGAATGCCGACACCGACTTCATCCTGACCTACGATCATGATGATACCGACAAGGACGGCCCGGCGTCGGTCGGGATCAGCAATTTCGCGCTGAGCCGCAGTCCCTTCGGCCCGTTCACCAACGACGTCATCGACGACAGGGAAACGCGGATACTGAACGCGGTATCGTTGACCGCGACGCATAATGCCGGGCCGCTGACCGTCACCAGCATCAGTTCGTTCAAGAAGTTCGAGACGCACAATCGCGAGGACGAGGATGGCACCGGCGACCCGACGCGCTATCTCGACACGGAGAATATCGAGAAGAACAAGAGCTTCTATCAGGAACTGCGGCTCGGATACGACGACGGCCCGCTGAACGCGATCGCGGGGGTCAGCTATTTTCACGAGCGTGGGCGTCAGACGAGCGCGGTGACGCTGCTCAGCGATTCGGCGGACCGGCTGCTTGGTGAGCTCGCAGGCTTCCCGATCTTCACCATCCTCGACAGCGTCGGGCTTCCGGTATTCGGCGAGCAGATGCGCGAGGACATGAACAACCGCGTCGCGAACAACAGCTTCGCCGCCTTTGCCGACGCGACGTTCGAAGTGACCCCGCGCCTGAAGCTGACTGCGGGCATTCGCTACACCCACGATAAAAAGGACTTCACCTGGCTCAACGGCGGATTCGACGGCCATGGCCTCGAGACGACGACCGCTCCGGGCGCGCTGTACAACGCGATCCTTGGCGTCCCTGCCTTTCCCGACGATGCCCAGATCAGCGTTGCCGATTTCTATCGCGCGACGGTTGGCCCCAACGGGTTGATTTTCGATGAGGGCGCGCTCGAAGGCGTGCCTTTCACCCGACGCGCGAAATTCAGCGACGTCAGCCCGCGCTTTGTCGTCCAATATGACGCGACCGACAATGTCCATCTCTATGCGTCGGCCTCGCGCGGGTACAAGGCAGGCGGATTCAATTCGGTCCAGATCAACTCCTTCTTCTCGCCCGAAAATGTCTGGAATTTTGAAGGCGGCTTCAAATCGGAGTTGTTCGATCGCCGCGTGCGCTTCAACGCCTCGGCCTATTATTTCAAATACCGCAATCGCCAGTCGATCAGCCTCGAACCCAGCACCAATCCCGCCTGTCAGATATCACCCCCACCGGCAGGCACCGTGTGCCTGCCGCAATATCTCACCCGCTCGGGGGATTCGCGCGCCTATGGCATCGATCTCGATGCCCAGTTCGTCGTGTCGGACGATTTCTCGATCTCGGCGACGGCAGGCTATATCGACAGTAAATGGTCGTCGCGGGTCGAACAGGGCATCGACATTTCGGGTCAGCCGACGGGCGAACCGAGCTTCCGCGGCATATTGGGCGCCCATTATCTGCACGACACGGGCAGCGGCGCGCTGTTCGCCGATGTCAGCTACAGCTACACCACGCGTCAGCGGATCAACGACGCGGTGCGCTTCACAGATGCCGCGATCGCCCCCTTCGTCGATTTTTCGCAGCTTGGCCGGCTCCGTTCGGCGCGCAATATCGTGAACGCCAAGATCGGTTATCGCTTTGGCGAAGACCATCGCTTCTCGATCGCGGCCTATGCGGAAAACCTGCTCAACAAGAAATATCTGCGGACGCTCAACACGATTTCGGCCGATGTGTTCCAGACGCCGTATGTGCGCCGCGACCGACCCGCTTTCTATGGGGTCGAGCTTGGCTTCAAATTCTGACGATCAACGGGCGGGACAGAATAGATGAGCTGGTCAAACTGGTCGGGCAGCGTCAGCGCGACGGGGGCAGTGCTGCGTCCGCGCACCGAGGTCGAACTCGGTGCCGGGGTTCGCGATGCCCGCGCGGTGCGCGCGACGGGTGCGGGGCACAGCTTCATGCCGCTGTGCGCGTCCGACGGGCTGATCGTCTGCCTCGAGGATATGGCGGGGGTGATGACGATCGCGCCCGATCGCAAGACCGCGCGCATTCCGGCGGGATGGAGCATCAAGCGGCTGACGGCCGCACTTGCCGACGAAGGCCTCGCGCTCGCCAATCAGGGCGACGTGAACCCGCAGAGCCTTGCCGGCGCGATGGCGACGGGAACGCACGGGACCGGTCTCGATCTCGGCAATCTCGCAACCTTCGCGCGTGGTTTTCGGCTGGTCGGCGCCGACGGCGAGGCCCGATGGTGCGACGCGCAGACCAATCGCGAACTGTTCGAGGCGCAGCGCCTGTCGCTGGGACTGTTCGGGATCGCGACCGAAATCGAATGCGATATCGTTCCGGCCTATTATCTTGCCGAGCGGGTCCGGAAGATGCGCTGGGATGAAGCGCGCGAACGCTTCGATACGCTGACCGGTGAACATCGCCACGTCGAATTCTGGTTCTTTCCCCACGCCGATCATGTCATCCTGAAGACCCTGTCGCTGATCGACCCCTGCGAGGCGCCACCGAGCACGAGCGACATCGACGAGGCGCCCTTTCGCCGCGTGCTGGGGATCGGCGCGAAGCTGCCTTTTCTGATTCCCAGCCTGCAGCGGATGATGATGAAGACGGGCTTCGAGGGTGGCCGGCGCGGTCCCGCGCATGCGATTTTTCCGTCCGATCGGACGATCCGCTTCGAAGAGATGGAATATGAGATGCCGCACGCGGTCGGCCTCGAAGCCTTGTCCGCGGTCGTCGACTGGATCCGCAAGAAACGCCTGCCGGTGTCCTTCCCGTTCGAATATCGCACCGTCGCCGGCGACGATATCTGGATGAGCCCGATGAACCGGGGACCCGTCGCCGCAATCTCGATGCACCAATATGCGCTTATGCCCTGGCGCAGCCTGTTCGCCGATGCCGAGGCAATTTTCCGCGACCATGGCGGGCGACCGCACTGGGCAAAGCGCCACACGCTGTCGCGCGCCGATGTCGATACACTCTATCCGATGGCCGAACGCTATCGCGAGGTGCGCCGCGCCGTCGATCCCGGCGGCAAATTCCTCAATGCCCATATGGCGGAGCTGTTCAGCTGATGGACGATATCGAACTTCATGGTGCCCTGATCGGCCAGCAGGGCTCGCGCGCCGCACTCAACACGCCGGTGCTGGTCCTCGATCTCGATATTCTCGACCGCAACATCGCCGCGATGGCGGCACTGGCGAAAGCGCATGGCGTGACGCTGCGCCCGCACGCCAAGACACACAAGAGCGTCGACATCGCCAAGCGCCAGCTCGCGGCGGGCGCGGTCGGACTGTGCTGCGCCAAAATCGGCGAGGCCGAGGTGCTCGCCGACGGCGAGATCACGGGACTGCTGATCACGTCGCCGGTCAGCGCCCCCGCCGCGATCGTGCGGCTGGCATCGCTCGCGAAAAGGAGCGCCGGCCTCATCGCGACCGTCGACAACCCCGCCGTCGTCGCACGGATCGCGCGGGCGCTGACCGACGCGGACGCATCGCTCGACGTGATGATCGACATCGATCCGGGCATTCGCCGCACCGGCGTCGCCTCGCCCGAAGCCGCGGTCGAACTGGCTGAGGCGATTGCCGCCGCCGGCAACCTCCGCCTGCGCGGGGTGCAATATTATTGCGGGATGCAGCAGCATGTCGAGGATTATGCCGAACGCCGCGCCGCGATCGTCGAGCGCACCGATTACCTCCAAAGCGTGATCGCCGCACTGACCGAGGCGGGCCATGCGCCCGAAATCGTCAGCGGATCGGGCACCGGTACGCACCGCATCGACCTCGACATCGGGGTCTTCACGGAATTGCAGACCGGCTCCTATGCGCTGATGGACAAGCAATATCTCGACTGCGATCTGACCGGCGATGCGACAATCCCCTTCGCGCCGTCGCTCGGGGTCGATGCCCGCGTCGTCAGCGCCAATCACGACGCGCTGGTGACGATCGACGCCGGGTTCAAATCGCTGTCGACCGACGGTGGGGTTGCGGTGGTGACACGCGGCGCGCCGGCCGAGACGATGTTCGTCTTCATGGGCGACGAACATGCCGCGCTGATCGGCCCCGACATCGGGTCGCGCCTTCGGCCCGGCGACCCTGTGAGCCTGACGGTGCCGCACTGCGACCCGACGGTGAACCTCTATGATCATTATCATGTCGTGCAAGGCGACACGCTCGTCGCGATCTGGCCGGTAAGCGCACGCGGCCGCGCGCGTTGACCGCGCCGGCCGCCTTCACCGCCCGCCAGACCGCCGCGGTGATGGTCGTCGGCGTCATCGGGGTGCTGATCCCGGGACTACAGCCGCAATTGCTGGGTGCGCTGCTCGCCGAAGCCAAGCTATCGACGAATGCGCTCGGCCTGCTGGCGACGGCGGAATTGCTCGCGATGGGGATCGCCGCTGGAACCGCCGGATTACTGCTCTCGGTCGGTCGGCTGCGCCTGATTGCCGCGGCTGCCCTGATGGCGACAGCCGCCCTCGACCTTTGCACGCCTTTTGTGTCGGGCGGTGGATTGTTCGCTGCTCGCATCGCGGCAGGCCTTGCCGAAGGGGTGCTGATTTGGATCGCCATCGGCCTGATCGTCCGCGCGCGCCGACCCGAGCGCTGGTCGGGCATCTATCTGGCACTGCAGACGGTCGCGCAGCTCGCGCTCGCGACGGCGATGGGTCTGGCGGTCATCCCGCGGTTCGGATCGGCCGGGGGCTTCACCCTGCTTGCGCTGGTAACGGCGCTCGGCCTTGCCGCGCTGCCATTGCTTCCCCGCGCCTATGCCGATCTCGATCATGGCGATGCGGCGGGATCCGCCCTGCCCGCGCGCGGCATCATCGCGCTCGCCGGGGTGACGCTCTATCTCGCGTTCATCGTCTCGGTGTGGGTCTATATCGAGCCGCTCGGACTGCAACGTGGCATCGATGCCGCCACCGTCCGGCTGGTCGCGCCGCTGTCGCTGGCGATGCAGGTGGCGGGCGCCGCTGTGGCGGCGATGCTGGCCGGGCGCCTGCCCGCGCGCGCGGTCGTCACCGCCATTGCGATGGCCAACCTCGTCCTGCTGGCGGTCATGGCCGCCCCGCCGTCGGCTTCCGCCTTTGTGATCGCCACCGCGCTGTTCGGCTTTCTCTGGCTGTTCGCGATGCCGTTTCAGGTCCCGATCCTGATCGCGGCCGACCCCAGCCGCCGCGCCGCGATGCTGATCGGCGGTGCACAATTGATCGGGTCGAGCCTCGGGCCGTTCATCGCGGCGTTTCTCGTCAGCGACCGCGACGTCGGGCCCGTGCTCTGGTTCGGTGCGGCCTGCGCCGCGGCAGGTACCATCGCATTGGTCGGTGCGCGGGTGGGCCGATCGGCGGCCGCCCCGCGGCCGGCGTGATGGCGGATCGCTGGATATGACTTTTTCGCGATTTTCCTTGCCGACATGGACTGTTCGAAAGGTCGAGACATGCTTTCACGTCGTCATTTGATCGCCGCCGGCATTGCATCGGCTGGACTGGGGTCCAGCGCGCACGCGCGCAAACTGGCTCAGCTGGACAATGTGTTGGCGCCCTTCCCCGCGAATTTCGCCTTCGGCGCCGCGACCTCGGCCTATCAGATCGAAGGGGCGGTGGATGAGGATGGCCGCGGCGCATCGTCATGGGATCGTTTCTGCGCCGAACCAGGACGCGTGAAAGGTGGCGCCAGCGGTGCGGTCGCCGACGACCATTATCATCGTTTCGGCGACGATGTGGCGTTGATGAAAGCGCTCGGGCTGACCCACTACCGCTTTTCGATCGCCTGGCCGCGGATCGTACCGACGGGGTCGGGCGCCTCCAATCCCAAAGGGCTCGATTTCTACGACCGGCTGATCGATGCCTTGCTCGCCGCGGGAATCAAGCCGGTCGCGACCTTGTTCCATTGGGACACCCCGGCGGCGCTCGAGGATGCCGGGGGCTGGATGGTCCGCGATACCGCGCTCCGCTTTGCCGATTATGCCGCGCTGGTCGGAAAACGATACGCCGACCGCGTGGCGATGTGGATGCCGCTCAACGAACCGCTGTCGCTGACGTCGATGGGATATATGCTGGGCCTCCACGCCCCCGGCAAGCAGTTCGGCATGGCCGCGCTGGCGGCGGCGCACCATCAGCTACTGGCCCATGGCCTGGGCGTCGGCGCGCTGCGCGCTGCCGGGGCGAGCGCGATCGGAATCGCCAACGTCCACGCCCCCACATGGCCTGCCAGCGCGGCATCCGCAGACGTGGACGCGGCGAAAATATACGACGATCTGGTCAACTGGACCTTCGCCGATCCCCTGTTGGCCGGCACCTATCCGGCAGGCGTGGCGGAACTGATGCCGGTGCAAGCGGACGATCTGAAGATCATCGCGGCGCCGCTCGACTGGTACGGCGTAAATTATTACAATCCGACCCGCGTCGGCGCTCCCGACGGACGGGCCGCGATTATCGATGGCGCAGCCATAGCGGCGCAACCGCTCTTTTCGATTCAGGACATCGCGGGCTATCCCCAAACCGACTTCGGATGGCCGGTCATTCCCGCCGGGCTGGAAGAAATTCTAACGCAATTGCAGGCCCGCTACGGCGCGAAATTGCCGCCGATCTACATCACCGAGAACGGCTGTTCGTACAGCGACGGGCCGGGCGCCGACGGCCGTGTTCGCGATACCCGGCGCGTCGAATATGTCAGCTCTCATCTTGGCGCGTTACAGGCCGCTATGGGGCGGGGAATCGATGTGCGCGGCTATTTCGCATGGTCGCTGATGGACAATTTCGAATGGGCGGCGGGTTACGATCAGCGCTTTGGATTGATCCATGTCGACTATGAAACATTGCAGCGCACGCCCAAGGATTCCTTCCATTGGTATCGTGCATTAATCCAAATGAATCGTGCGGCACGGTGAGTATCAGTCGGCCGCAAACGACGCCGCGGACGGCACCAAAGCCATTCGATGACGCGTCATTCGCGACATCGAAGATGACGCGCAGTCGCTGGGCCGATATGGTAATCATCAGGTCATCAAACGCGTGGGGTACCGGATTCGACCCGCCCATGATCATGGAAAGGTCGATGTGAACGCCCGCGCCAAAATCAAGCCCCGCTCGCCGCCCAAGCAGGAGCGCGCGCAGGCGACTTACGACTTGCTGCTCGACGTCGCCGGCGAACTTTTGGGCGAAGTCGGCATCGAACGCATCTCGACCAACATGATCTGCGCGCGCGCCGGTTTGACGCCGCCAGCGCTCTATCGTTATTTCAAGGATAAATATGCCGTGCTCGAGGCGCTGGGGCAGCGCCTGATGACCAAGCAGAACGACGTACTGGAAGCGTGGATCGCGCGCCATGTCGATCAGGGCGTCGATGCGCTGCGCGACAATATCGAGGAGCTGATGCGCGAAACGGCGGCGGTGACGCGCCCCGAACCCGGCGCCGTGTGGATTCTGCGCGCGCTCCACGCAACGCCCCAACTTGCGCATATCCGCCTCGAATCGCACCGCTATGTCACCGACCGGCTGGTCGAAGCCTATGCCCGCAATCTGCCCGACGCCGACCGCGACGAGCTGTGGCAGGAACTGCGCCTGACGGTCGAACTGGGCTTCGCCGCCGACGAGATGCTCTATGAAGAAACGCGCGTGTCGCCCGACGCCATATTCCGCCTCACCGCACGCATGCTGCGTGGCGATCAATCTTGAAGGAGCTTTTGATCGGTGATGGGCTCAAGATCGACGTGTTGGGCGTAGCCAACTGAAGATCGATATCAAAATCGTGGCTTGAAAGCCCGATAGCCTGAAGCAGCTCGAGATAGATCGGCGCAAACCCGCAATCCGCTTTGAGCGCGTCACGAAGATGGCCGCGCAGTTCAGCACGACCGCGTTAAGTCAGCCGCTGATCGGCCCCGTCCCGACCGGGGCCGGCCCGCCCGCGTTCGTCTGACGATAGGCGCAACCGCCCGCGCATATTCGCACCAAACCCCCAACCATGCTACACGTCCCCCGGGGCGCGTCATCAGGGGAGAAAACCGATGCGGGGTTCAGGGCCGTTGTGGGGGCTGCTCAATGCGGCCCGCCGTGCCAATCTGGCCGAACAGGGCGCGCCGCCGCCGATCGCCGCTGCGCAAGGGATCACCCGCCGCCGGATGCTCGCGGCGCTGGGCGCCGCCTCGGCGCTTCCCTTGGTCGGCTGGCCCACCCCGTCGCGCGCCGCCTCCGGCCTGCGTGTCGCCATCATCGGCGGCGGCCTCGCGGGACTGACCGCGCTCGATGCGCTGAATGCCGCCGGGGTCGAGGCGCATCTCTACGAAGCGCGCGGCCGGCTCGGCGGGCGCGTGCTCACCGCAAACAATGCGCCCGAACCGGGGCTGAACATCGAGGATGGCGGCAACCTCATCAACACCGACCATGACGACATGCTCGCGCTGGCGAAACGCTTCGGCATCGCGCTGATCGACCGCCAGCCGATGGTCGCGCACACCCGTTATGTCGCCGACGGACGCCTGCTCGGCGACGCCGAACTGATCGAGGACCTGCGCCCGATCGCCGCGCATATCGGCCGGGATGCGGAGATCCTCGACGCCGATTACCAGGTTGCCGCGCTCGGGCTCGACTCGATTTCGGTCGCCACCTATCTCGACGCGAATGCCGGGTTGATGAAGCCGCACGTCCGCGCGCTGATCGAGGCGACGATCCGCACCGAATTCGGCGCCGAACCCGATCAGGCCTCGGCGTTGGAACTGCTGTTCAACCTGCCCGTGGTCGACGGCGAACAGGCCGAACTGATCTCGCTCAGCGACGAGCGCTTCATCCTGACCGGCGGCTCGTCGAGCGTCGTCAGGGCCTTGTCCGAACCGTTGATGTCGCGCATCTCGACCGGCCATGCGCTGCGGTCGATCGCCCCGGGCAAGGACGGGCTCGACCTGCGCTTCGCCAATGGCAAGCGCGACCGCGTCGACCGCGTGATCGTCACCGTGCCCGCGCCACTGATGCGCAGGATCGACTATGGTGGCCTGCTTCCCAAAGCCTGGGCGGAACTGGTCGGCGAGATCGATTGCGGCCGCAATGAAAAGATCAACGCCGGCTATGCATCGCGCGTCTGGGAGCCGGCGACCGGCCCCGCGGGATCCGCCTGGGCGGTCGACACCAGCGGCCCCGGCATCTTCTCCGAATTCTGGGACGCCAGTTCGGGCCAACCGGGCGAAGCCGGGGTGCTCACCTGGTTCTTCGGCGGCGATCAGGTCGATGCGCTGATGGCCGCCAGACCCGAAACGACCCTGCGCCGCGCCGAAGCGGCGATTGCGCCGGCCGTTCCGGGCCTCAAGGCTCGCACGATGCGCCGCACGGCATGGGGCAAGGATCCGTTCGCGCGCGGCGCTTACTCGACCTTCAAACCCGGCCAACTCACCCGCTTCGCCCCGCATTTATGGGTCGAAGAGGATGGCAAGACCACGCGGCAGGCGGTCGCCGGGCCGATCGTCTTTGCCGGCGAGCATCTGTCGGACGCCTTCCCCGGCTATATGAACGGCGGGGCGCAGACCGGGCGGCTGGCGGCGGCGGCGATATTGGCTGGCCTTGGCTGACGAAAATCGCGCGAAAAACTGACGTTCTTTCAATTCACCGCGCCCGACAGCCCGTCGTCCCAAAGCTATTCATCAACTTTTTTGTCGATTCCGACCTTGAACCTTCACAAACGACGTGCATTATGGTGCAATGCACAATCAGAATCCCTTCTCCCTGCGATCGATCGAGCGATGAACGATACCCGCCTGAAACTGATGGAAGCCATCGCGCGCCGGCGCCGCGTTACCGCGCACTATAACGGCAACCAGATGATCCTAGCCCCGCACCAGATGTTCGAACGCCGCGGCGACCTGTTCGTCAGCGCGCTCAACCTCAGCAAGAACTGGCGCTCGCCCGACGACTGGAAGCTCGGCCATTTCAAACTCGACGGCCTCGCCGTGACCGAATTGCAGGACGAGGAGTTCGAGCCTTTGCCGTCGTTCGAGGCCGCGGCGCCGCACGCCGACGACACCCTGCTCCTCGCCGTCTGAGCGAAAAAGGGCGGGCATCGCGGCCCGCCCCTTCCCCTTATTTCTCGGCGACCAGCGGCTCGTCGCTCGTCTTGACCAGCGACCAGATCACCCCGCCCGCGATCAGCGCGACGGTGACGCCCAGGCTGACCAGCGGCGGGAATTTGTCGCCGCCGAGGATGAAATCGGCGACGAAGATCTTCGACCCGATGAACACCAGCACCAGCGCCAGCGCATATTTCAGATAGTGGAAGCGGTGGACCATCGCCGACAGCGCGAAGTACAGCGCGCGCAGGCCGAGGATCGCCATGATGTTCGACGTATAGACGATGAAGGTGTCGGTGGTGATCGCGAAGATCGCCGGCACGCTGTCGACCGCGAACACCAGGTCGGCGAGGTTGATCACCACCAGCGCGAGGAACAACGGCGTCGCCGCGAGCGCGAGCTTTCCGGTCTTGCTGTCCGCCACCTTCACGAAGAATTTCTCGCCGTGCAGATCGTCGGTGATTGGAATGTGGCGCGACAGCCACTTCACCACTGGATTGCCCTTGACGTCCATCGGCGTGTCGTCGGCAAACAGCATCTTCACTCCGGTGAAGATCAGGAACGCGGCGAAGATATACAGCACCCAGCCATATTCGGTGACCAGCGCCGCGCCGCCCGCGATCATGATGCCGCGCAGCACGATCACCGCGACGATGCCCCAAAGCAAAGCGCGGTACTGATAGCGCGGCGGGATCGCGAAGGTCGCGAAGATCAGCGAGATCACGAAGATATTGTCGATCGACAACGCCTTCTCGATGAAGAAGCCGGTGTAATATTGCAGCCCCGCCTCGCCGCCCTTCGCGGCCCAGATCCAGGCGCCGAACGCCAAGGCTATACTGATGTAAAAGGCCGAGAGCTTAAGGCTCTCGCCGATCCCCATTTCCTTGTTCTCCTTGTTCAGGAAGCCAAGATCGAAGGCGGTGAGCAGCACGACCAGCCCGATAAAGGCCAGCCAGAACCAGGCCGGGGTGCCCAGCCAGTCCGCGGTCAGAAATTCCATGATATTGTCCCTGGTACAGGTCGAACGCGCCGCCCGCCCCTCAGGGAGGGGAGAGCCGCGCGCCCGTCATTCTTGTTGTTGGATCAGCGCGCCAGCGCGGGCTGCATCTGCGCGGCGAGCCGGCGCTTGACCGCAAGCTTCGCCGCTTTCAGCCGCAGCAGGCGGAACGCATCGGCGCCGCGGCGCCGTCCCTCGCTGCGCACGGCGTCGTCGAGCCGGCGGTACAGCGCGGTCAGTTTATAAAATCGCGAATATGACGTCATACAGGCCTCCTGATTGAGCGAACTCAAAAGACAGGTGACGCCGACGCCCGAACCCTTGTCAGGGGGGAGATGGGCCGCAAGCATCGGTGTCACCCGATGCGGTCCGACATCACGTGGCGAGAATATCCCGCCGACGCCAGAGGGGCCCGGCCCGCATGACTCCCATCTAGAGACGCGGGGGCTGGCTTTCAACCCCCCGCCGCGCCATGCTGGCGCGAACCAGCCTCATACTGGCGCCGAAAGAACAAGCATGACCGTTCACTTGGGATGTGGCAGGTCATTCCGACTTTGACATGTAATGGGAGCGCCGAATGCCTTTTGACGGTCGATCCTTCACGCTCTCCGCCTGTCTTTTTGCCAGTTTTTGTTTGCTGATAAACAGCCCAGCCACCGCGCAACCTCAGGACGAGGCATTCAAAGTTGTCGCGCAGTGGAATATCGACATCGTCATGCGCGAGTATCCGGCCGACGACCAGATCACCGAGTACCGCATTTCCGAAGGTGGGGCGGTGAGCAGCGAGGGTTCAGGAAAGCCGGTGCGCTCGGTGCCGGAAGAGATCGAGTATTTGGTAAAGCATGACGATAATGATGTAGTCCTGTTCGGCAAACCGAAAATCCGGGCCGGAGATTTCTTGAAAACCTACGCAGCCTTCGACGAGCGGTTGAAGGGGCGCGTGCGCTTTGGCGGACTCGCTGAGCTCCATGACACTGCCAATTTCTCCAACCCGCAGGGCAATCACTTGGGTGAGGACACCCTCAAACTGCTCGGACGCATCAACGGGTTTCGCCATTTCGCTTACGTCAGATCCGGCACCCGGCACCGGTGCGACACCTATCTCAACGTCGTTCCTACCGATCGGATGGAACTGCTAAAGAGGGGTCACGATTTGCGGAATTATCTGGACCAAAAGGGGGAGCCAAGTGACTACCGGCTGACCCTGTTTGTCGATCCGCAATCAGATTATCAGTGTCTCGGCTCCGCGATCTACACGCTCCTCTTCACTGGATTTACGTCCTTCAGCATGGAGTTGGTCGAGCAAGCCGAAAAGAAATGATGATTGAGTGCCTGCGCTGGCGGGCGAAAATGCAATGCCTCCCGTGCGGTCAGGCCGCAATTCGCAAAGGGGAACGACGATGATATTCAAACTCGCCATCGCCGCCGCGCTGCTCGCCCTGCCCCTTCCTGCACTCGCCCAGCCCGCAAACATCCCCGCCGCAATCTACACCGACCCGCCCGCCGACAAGGCGTTTCCAGCCGCGATGGAGGTCGTTCACATCCCCAGCGGCGGGGTCGAGATCAACGGCATCGTCTATGTCGCGGCAGGTGCCGGCCCGCACCCGACGGTCATCCTCTGTCACGGCCTGCCCGG
>Ga0247822_10002077_pt1 | contig 12672 bp, 9 predicted proteins | sample 13C_Cellulose_Da_FD_192423 | JGI IMG/M metagenome (GOLD analysis project Ga0247822, IMG submission 192423) | Soil microbial communities from agricultural site in Penn Yan, New York, United States - 13C_Cellulose_Day30 | ecosystem: Environmental > Terrestrial > Soil > Agricultural land | place...
GTGCTGTAGCCCGACTCGGAGAGTCGGGCTACAGCACCGTAGCCCGACTCTCCGAGTCGGGGCGCCACACCAACCCGGCAACCGCTCTAAGGTGCCGGCCCGACCCGCGGGTCCAGAAGTTCTCGCTTCGGTCGAATCAGCAACACCAGCACCACGGACACCAGCGCGCAAGTGGCGAACGCGCCGAAGATGACGTTCAACGGGACATTACGATCGCGCAACTCGCCGAAGCCCCAGTCGGCCAGGCCGCCGCAACTGATGCTCACCAGGTTCATCACGCCGTAGCCGGTAGCCCGCAGGTGCGGCCGTACGATCTGGGCCAGGATCGGCATGTTGTTGCAGTCGAAGAAGCCCCAACCGAGTCCGAACAGCATCAGGAACACCACGGCCGTCGTCAGCGTGCCGGCGTTGCCGACGCCGAACATCGCCGGGATGATCAGGCTCATGCCGATTGCGCTGACGAAGATCCGCCCCCGGTCGTGGTGACGCATCCACTTATCCGCCAGCCAGCCGCCGACCAGCGCCCCGATGATGGCCGCGACCTGCCAGTACAGCGTGGCGGCGACGCCGGCCTGGCCCTGGCCGATGTTGAACTGCTGCTTGAGGATGGCCGGCATCCAGTCGCGGACGACCCAGCCCGCCAGCGCCGGCAGCGTGAAGTACAGCACCAGTAAGATGAACGAGACGTTGGTCAGCAACTCCGCCGCGGCCCGGGCCGGAGAGGTCTTCGGCTCCGCGACGACCTCCGCCGCCTTTGGCGCGTCACGCAGCAGGAACACGAGCGGCACGGCGTAGACCATCCCAAAGACGCCCGCGGCGGTGAGGGCGAACCGCCAGCCCAGGGCCGGGGCGTCGGCGACGTAGCCGCCGAACCCGCCGGCGATCTGCCCGCAGTAGATCGCCATCTGGTGGAATCCCACGGCACGCGACCGCGTGTGGCCGGTGTGGTAGTCCGCGATCAGCGCCAGCGCCGCCGGTATGTAGAACGCCTCGCTGATGCCCATGAGCGAGCGGGCAACGAGCAACTCGTCGAACGTGGTGACGTGCCCGGTCCACCACGTCACCGCGGACCACACGAACAGGCTTCCGCAGATGGTGAACCGCCGGCTGAACCGGTCCGCGACGTAGCCACCGATCGGGCTGAGGAACGCGTACACCCACTTGAACTGCCCGAGCATGAACCCCCAGTTGGCCTCCGTACCGATGCTCGGGATGTCCCCCATGACGGAGGTCTTCATCGTCGCGAGCATCTGGCGGTCGAGGTAGTTCAACAGCGCGACAGGCCACAGCATCAGGACCACCAACCACGCCATACGGAGGAGTGTCGGTGGGGGCGAAGTTGACATGAATCGGCTACTCCCTGTCACTCGGCTTTGGTCCCGTGTTGTCCGCCCGCCGCCGCACCCGCTCCGCGGCCTCATATGCCGTGCGAATCGCCGCCCCCAGGTCCACCAGCATCGCCTCGCGGTCCATGGTCTTGTATCGCGCCGGGTCGATCGGCCTGCCGAACGCCACCGCGATCCCCCGGCCGCACGACGCCAGCGGCAGTGGGTCGAGCAGCGGGACCTTCCGCGTCCGCGGCCACGCCCGGTACGCCCCGGCCACCCCGACCGGCACAATCGGACACGTCACCCGCTTCACCAGCAGCGATACCCCCGGCTTGAGCGGCTGCAACTCCCCGGTGTGCGTCCGCTCCCCCTCGGGGAACATCAGCACCGCCCGACCCTTCGCGAGTTGGTCGAGGACCGTCTGCAGGCCCTCCTTGCCGAACCCGCGGTCGATCGGCACCGCCCGGTAGGCGTCGATGAGCCGGCCCAGAAGCCGGTTGTTCCACAGGCTGCTGCGTGCGAGATACGTCAACCAGCGCGGCGCCGCCGCGCCGACCAGCACCGGGTCGGCGAACGATTGGTGGTTGGCGACGAGCAGCACCGGCCCGGTCCGAGGCAGGTTCTCGCGGCCCGTGGCCCGGAAACTCCAGCCGAAGGTGAACGCGTAGAACGCGGCAAGGTCGCTGGCCCGGTAGAGTGTTTCCGCCGTCAGTTCAGCGAGCGCCATCGGTCCACCACCTCGACCATCCGGGAGAGAACTTCATTCTGGCTTAGGTCCGACGTGTCGATCACGACCGCGTCCGGGGCCTTCCGCAGCGGGTCGATTGGCCGATGTTCGTCCTGCCGGTCGCGGGCGGCAATCTGCCGGACCAGCCCGGCGAACGTCTCCGCACATTGGTCGGGGTCGATCCCGTCCTGCTGGGCCCGGCGGCGGGCGCGGGTCTCGGGGCTGGCGGTAAAGAAAAACTTGATCGGCGCGTCCGGGAACACCGCGGTGCCCTGGTCGCGGCCCTCGCAGATGATGTCACGGCCGTTTGCGAGCCGGCGCTGTTCCGACTTCAGCCGCGCCCGCACCTCGGGGAACGTGCCGACCCGGCTGGCCGCGCGGCCCATCTCCTCCGTGTAGACGAAATCGGTCAGGTCGCGGCCGTTGAGCTTCACCCGCACGTCGGTCATCTCGAACGTGTACCCCGCCACTGCGGCGGCGATCGCTTTCTCGTCCCGCGGCTCGGCGTAGATGTCGATTCCCAGGCGGCCCAGCGCCAGTGCGGTTGCTCGATACATGGCACCGGTGTTCATCAGCTCGTACCCGAGCTGAGCGGCCAGCATCCGCGCCGCGGTGGACTTGCCCGACCCGGCGTGCCCGTCGATGGTGATGATCATGCCCCGCGCGGCCCTCGCTGGGGACACAATAAGCGAACCCCGGCGTCCGTCCAGTGGACGGGTGCCGGGGTTCGAGCAGCCAGCGTCGCGTGTCTAGTTGATCCGCAGGGTCATCGTCTCGCCTTCCCGAACGCTGCTGGACTTCTGTGCGGACCCGGCGTGCAGCAACTCGTAGGTGAAGCTGCCCGGCGGGACGTCCACCGTCACCGTCTGGCCCGGCGGCACCCGGTGCGAGCGGCCGTTAACGATCATGGACATTTCGGTCGGGTAGTCGTTGACGATCCGCACGAACCCGCGGGTCGTCATCGCGCCAGGCAGGTTCGGGCCGAACGCCGACGTCGTGCTCTTGCCCGCTTCGCCGAGCTTGGCGTTGATCTGTTTGAGCGTCTCGTTGATCCGACTGATCTGCGACTCGATCTCGGAAAGCCGCCGGATCAGGCCCATGTCGGCCAGGGCGGTGCTGTTCTCCTTGCCGTAGACCGAGTCCTCGGTGTTCTTGCGGAACTCCTGAAGCTTCTTGACGTCGTCCTTGATCTGGTCGAGCGTGGTCTTGATTGCAGCCAGGTCTGGCTGCTCCTTCTTCTCGCCCTTGTCCTGGGCGATGGCCGGGGTCGCGGGCGTGAAGGCCAGGGCGGCCCCAAATATAGTGGATAACACCATCTCACGAGTCGGACTTGCGGGCATCGGGATGTCTCCGGGTGCGGGCATCGGGCTTGCCGGCACGACCGGGGCCGCGGGTCCGCCGGGTGCGGCGAAACTCGGCGGGGGCAGCAACTCGGTGGCCGGCGGCGCAGGCGGGCCGCTCGGATTGACATTAAGACGGGGCTCGGGCGACCGCAAGTTAAAACCCGGCTGGGCAACGGGGACCGGCGGCACCGGATCGGCAGTTTGTACCGGTCGCGCCGGCGGGGCAATCTCGACCGCCACATTCGGCCGCGGAGCCGGGGCCTCCTCGACGACCACCGGGGGCCGTGTCGGCAGCGCGATGCGCGGAATGGGCAGACCGGCAGGCACGATCGGCGGCGACATTGGCGCGGGTGGCTCGGCCGCCGCACCGAACACGACTCCCAGCATCAGCACCCCGACCGTCGTCCGTCGCATCGTCCCGATCATGTCCCCCTCCCCGGGTCCGCCCGTCAATGACATCGGCCCGGCCGGACGCCTGTGCGGCACTTCCGACCGGGCCGGCCCGGCGTACCCCCATACGCCGGCGATGGATCAGTTCTCCTCGTACTGCGCGATACGGTTGGCAGGCGCTTCAAACAGGTCCGACTCGTCATCCCCGCCGACCCGAAACTCCATGAGGAACGCGTCCTCGCCGCTGTCCTCGTAGTAGTTCCGCAGCACCCGCACCGCCTTGAAGTCCTGCGACCGGAAGAACAGTTGCGCCGGCAGGTTTCGCTCCCGCACCGCCAGCGTGATCTTCGACCGGCGGTGGCTGGAGAGCTTGCCGATCAGCTTCGCGACCATCTGCGCGCCGATGCCGGTCCGCCGGTACGCGGGGGCGACGGCGAAGTTCAGTACGTGCAACCGGTTCTTGTGCAACTCGTAGATCATGAACCCGATGATGCGGTCGTTGTGCTCGGCCACCATGCCGATGCAGTTCCGCTGCCGCAGGCACCGCAGGAAGTCGTCCTCGGTCCAGGCGAACTCGAAACTCTGCTGCTCGGCCGCGAGCACCTCCTGCATGTCCCGGCGGATCATCCACCGGATGTGGACCCGCACCTGTTCCTTCTGCGCACGTCCTGTGCTCATGAGCGGTATCCTCCCCCCGCCAGCCGGCCCTCCTGTGGCCGACTGGCTTATGAACCGGTCCGACAGCCCTGGGGTCGTAGGGATCGGTCGCGCCACGGGCGGTGTGCCGAGTCTGCCCGGGAGAATCCGTGACCTCGCCGCGAAGTCGCCGGATCGTAACACCGACCCTCGAACCCCTCAATATCACCCTATCTCTCCCCCACGGGCCGCCACGGAGGGCGGCCCCTACCCCCCCGAAGGGGCCGCCCTCCGTGGCGGCCGCGACGGACTACTGCGAGTAGAACCTGGTGTTCTCTTCCTTGATGACCGGCGTCTTGATCTGGTCGCAGGACAGCTTCATCCGGAACCGCTGGTCGCCGGCTGCCGACCCCTTGACCCGCACCTTGTACACCGCGTCAGCCTTCACCCCGAGCGTCGGGATCGGATCGAAGGTGATCTGCTGACCGGTCACCCGCCCGTTCGTCGGTCCGGCGGCCCCGGCGGCGGCCGTGCCCTCGGCCAGTTCGGCAACGAGCAGCACGTTCGTGCAGGGTCCGGTCCCCGAGTTGGTCACCCGGACCTCGTATACCGCCTCCGAGCCGACCATGATCGGGTCTTCCAGGTCCACCACCTCGAACCGCAGCGCCGGCACCCCCTCGGCCTTGATCGGCGTCTCGGCCCGAGCCTCCAGCCCCTTCGACGACTTCGGTTCGGCCGTCGTCGCTCCGGCCGGCACCACCGCCTCGGCCGACGCGGACGCCATCGCCACCGTGCGGATCACTCCCTCGGTCGGGGCGGTCGCCCGGACCTTGAGCGTCACCACCTTCGTCGAGCCGGCCGGCAGGCCCGGCAGGCGCCAGCCGACCGCCCGGTTGGCGTCCGCGAACGCCCCGCCGTCGGTCGCCGAGACGAACTCGAACCCGCTCGGCAGGCTGGCCCACAGTTGCACCGGGTCAGTCGCCGCGGTGCCAGGGTTGGACAGTTCGATCTGGTAGACCGGCTCCGCGCGGACCAGGCACTTCGCCGGCCCGGCCTGCTTGGCGACGAGCATCGGCTCGACCAGGTTCACGGACGCCTTCGCCGCTTCCACCGGATTGCCGTCCGCCGACGCGGACAGCATGCAAGCGTGCGTGCCGGACTTCAGGCCGACCGCTTCCAGGCTCAGCGTCCGGGTCTCCCCGGCCTTCAGGGCCGTCAACTCGGCCTCGATCACCTGCCCCTGCGGGTGGCCCAGGCCGTCGCTGAACTGGGCCCGCAGCATCACCTTGGCGGCGGGGCCGGTCCCGGTGTTCGACAGCTTGATCGTGAACGGCACCTTTTCGCCGACGCGGTTGGCCTCGGGACCGGAGACCGCCACCGCGACCCGCGGCCGCGTGACCTTGACCCGGGCCTCGACCGCCGAGGAGAACGTGACCGCAGCGCGGGAGCGAAGTTCGCCCTCGTCTCCCGGCTTGACCGTCACCTTGACCCGCTTTTCGACACCCGGCTCCATCGTCCCGAGCGACCACGCCAGCCGGTCACCGGACGTCTCGGCCGCCGGCTCGCTGCCGACCAGCGCGGCGCGGGCCGGCAGTTCGTCCTCGATGCGGACGTTGGCCGCGGGTGAGGTTCCGACGTTGCGGACAACCAACTCGTAGGTGAGCGGCTGACCGACGCCGACCGCCTCGGGGGCGACCAGGTCCACCGTCAAGCTCGGCGCGGCCCGGCTCGGCAGCGGGTTGCTATTCGCCGGCAACTCCTGCATCGCCGGGCGCCCCGGCTGCTCCTGCACGACCGGACGGGCCGGCTCGGCCTCGGGCGTAGTCTTCGGTGCCGGGATCGGAGTCGGTGTCGGAGTCAGGGGCGGTGCGACAGCCGGGCCGGCCGGGACCGCGGGCATCGTTGGCAGGGCAGGCATTGCCACGGGGTTGCCGCCAGGCAGGGCCGGGGGCGGCGGAGTCGGGTCCGACTCGGGCGAACTGACCCTCGGCATTTCCAGCGGCTTGGGCTCCGGCAGCTTCGGGTCCGCGGTCGGCACGGCCGGAAGGACCGGTGGCATTGCCGACACCGGGCGGACGCCGTCGGGACCGGCGATGACCGGCTGCGTGATTCGCGGCCGGGTTGCGCCGGCCTTGGGATCGCTCGTGGTGTCGCCCGCGGGCGTCTTGTATGCAGGCGGAACGGTCGGCCGCACCGGTATCCGGTCGGCCTTTGTTGTGTTGGTTTTCGGGGCCGTGGGCAGGCGATCCTGCCCGTGGGCGGTCAGTCCGACAACGGCGGTCAACACCGCCAGCGACAGACTTGCTCCAGTCCAGACGATCCGACGGGTTCGCACGACACGGCCCCCCTGAGTTACCCCCTACCGACCCGACCCGCGCGGCCGCCGCCCCTTGCGCTTCGCAGGGGGCGGGTACTTGACCGCGTTCTTAACCATCTTCGCCCGGATCGCCTCCGACAGGTCGATTCCGGTGTGCGCGCTCAACAGGAACACGATGTTGGCCACGTCGGCCAGCTCGTCGGCGATCGCCTGCCGGGTCGCCGGGTCGTCGGCTGCCGAACGCGACTCGTCCGGGGTCAGCCACCGGAAGACCTCGCACAGCTCGCCGACCTCGCTGGCCAGGGCCATGACGAGGTTCTTCGGGCTGTGGTATGGCTCCCAGCCGCGCTCCTCGGCGAACCGGCGGATGGCGTCCTTGTGGGCTGCCACCGGGGTGGTCGCGTCGGCCATCCGTCGTCCGTTCTCGGGTCTCGGTCCTCCGGGTAGCCGCCGACCGCAATCCCCCGCGGCAAGCGGCCCCCAAAGGGACGGGAGTCATACCACCGATCGCGGGGGTGTCAACGCGAAAGGCGACGAAAAAACCCGCGGCGTGAGCCACGGGTCTCTTTCTGTCGGAGCCCGAAGCGTGTGCGAGGGTCTTGTGAACCAAGACCCTCGCTCACGCTTCGGGCTCCGAAAGGCGCTACTTCGCCCCCAGATCCTCGGAAGACTTGTCGAACTTCGCGGTCCCGGTCACGGTCAGCGAGCCGTTCGGGATGTCCCCCTTCAGGTCGAACGTCATCGTCCCCTTTTCGGTGCCAGTGTGGGCGGTGCCGTCAATGCACGCGTCCAGGGTGATCTTCGCCCGGACCGTGCTGCCGGGCTTCATGGCGATCTCCTGGCCGTCCACCCGGAGTTCCCTCACCCCCAGCGTGAGGTCGAGGTCCATCACCCCGAACCGCCGGCCGCCCTTCTCGTACACCTTCACGAGCTTCCCGGCGATCCGGGTGGTTTTTACGTCCAGCGCCAGCGGCCCGTCGGCATCGAACGCCTCCGCCACCTTCTTCGCGTCCACTGTCCAGGTCTCGCCGACCTTCACCGGTTTGGCCGGGAGGAAGTCCTCGTTGTCCAACGGGATGTCACCCTGGTTGAACTCCTCTTCCAGTTCTTCGGCGTCCTCCTCCTCCAACTCCTGCCCGCCGACGGTGAACGTGTACTTGTCGCCCTTCTTCTCGATCACGACCGCCTTGCCGTGATACGGCAGCCTCGCCTTCTCCCCGTCCGTCGTGCGCTCGGCTGTCGTGTAGGACCGCCTCAACTTCGTTGCGTCCCTCGCGTCCTTGGCCTTCTCGACGATCTCCTCCGTGTAGGCCAGCTTGACCGTCTTCTTCTCCTCCTTCACGTCCTCCCGGCCCATGAGTTCCAGTTTGAACTTCATGTCGCCGATGTCGGTCGAGGCGACCTTCACCCGGTCGCCCTTGGCCTCCTTCTTCAGCTTGATCGCGTGGCTCGCGTCCTGGGCCAGCACCGGGGCAGCGAGGAATCCGGCAAGCGCGACGACGGTCAGGCGGGACATGGCACGGACCTCCGGGGCGATGGGGGTGGTCTACTTCTTGTTCTGCTGGACGGTGGTCCCGACCATGCTCACGTCCACGTCCACGGCGATCTGGGCGACGTTCATGATCTCGCCGGCCAGTTTGCCCTTCATGGACATCTTTCCGCCGCCGGTCGCCTCGGTCCCGTCGATGCAGCCGTCCATCACCAGGGTCGTGGTGAGCTTGCTGTCCTTCAGCGCGACCTCTTGCGGGCCGCTCGCTAGCTTGGTCACCACCAGGTCCATCACCACCTCGATCACCCCGAACTTCTTGCCCCCCTTGTCGTAGACCTTCGTCAGCTTGCCCGACGCGGAGGACTTCTTGTCGTCGATCGTCATCCCGGTCTCGGACAGTTCGGCGGCGACCTTGGCCACGTCAATCTTCCAGGTCTCGCCGACCTTGACCGGCTTGCCGGGCAGGAAGTCCTCGTCGCGTGTCTGCTTTTTGCCCGAGAACTCCTTGCCCAGCAACTGGGCCGCCTTGCCTTCGACCGGCCCGCCGTCGGTGGTGAACGTGTACTTGTCACCCTTCTTCTCGATCAGGACCGTCTTGCCCTTGAGACCGAGGTCCTGCTGCTGCCCGTCCACGGTCAGGTCGGCGGACTCGTAGGTCCGCTTCAGCTTGGTCGGCTTGGCCGCGCCGGCCGGCTTCTCGATCACCTCGTCGGTGTAAGTAAACGTGGCGGTCGCCTTCTCCTCCTTGGAGGGCTGGGCGGTCCCCATGACGGTAACGGCCACCTTCTGGTGGGTGGTCTCGGTCTTGGTCTCCTTGACCACGTCGCCCGGTCCGGCCTTCTTGAGCTTGATGTCGATGGCCGCGTCCTGGGCCAGCGCCGCCCCGGCGGCCAGCATCCCGAACAGTGCCACTGCGCCTGCGATCCGCCGCATGGTTCGTCCTCGCGTGGGGAAGCCGGCCCGGACGGCCGGACGGGGGGTCATCTTACGCCGGAAGGGCGAGGGGTGAGGGATGAAGGAGGACGCGGACCAACTTCTTGTTCCTCCTTCCCCCCACATCCTTCATCCTGCCAGCCCCCGGTCATAAGATATGCGGGATTTGCGCCACCCCTCCTGGTGAATACTCCGACCAATGCCGAAGCGCACCGACATCAAGAAGATCCTGCTGATCGGGTCCGGCCCCATCGTCATCGGCCAGGCGTGCGAGTTCGACTACTCCGGGACACAAGCCTGCAAGGCCCTGCGTGAGGAGGGCTACGAGGTCGTGCTGGTGAACTCGAATCCGGCCACCATCATGACCGACCCGGACACCGCCGACCGTACCTACATCGAGCCGATCACCTGGCAGGTGGTCGAAAAGATCATCGCCAAGGAGCGGCCCGACGCCCTGCTGCCGACCCTCGGCGGCCAGACTGGCCTGAATACCGCCATGGACCTGTGGAAGCACGGCGTCCTGGAGAAGTACAGCGTCGAAATGATCGGTGCCCGGGCCGACGTGATCGAAAAGGCCGAGGACCGCCAGAAATTCAAGCAGGCGATGGTCAAGATCGGGGTGGACCTGCCCCAAAGCGGCGTCGCTCGGTCGCTCGCCGAGGCGCTGGAGATCGTCGAACAGATCGGCCTGCCGTGCGTGCTGCGGCCGAGTTTCACCATGGGCGGGACCGGCGGCGGCATCGCCTACAACCGCGAGGAGTTCATCAACCTGATCTCTCTGGGGCTGGAACTCAGTCCGGTCGGCGAGGTGCTGGTCGAGGAGTCGGTCATCGGCTGGAAGGAGTTCGAGCTGGAGGTGATGCGCGACAAGGCGGACAACGTCGTGATCATCTGCTCGATCGAGAACCTCGACCCGATGGGCGTCCACACCGGCGACTCCATCACGGTGGCCCCAGCGCAGACCCTCTCCGACAAGGAATACCAGCGGATGCGAGACGCCGCCAAGGCGATCATCCGCGAGATCGGGGTCGAGACCGGCGGCTCCAACATCCAGTTCGCGGTCAACCCGGCCGACGGGCGGATGACCGTCATCGAGATGAACCCCCGCGTCTCCCGCTCGTCGGCCCTGGCGTCCAAGGCGACCGGTTACCCGATCGCCAAGATCGCCGCCAAGCTCGCCGTCGGTTACACACTCGACGAACTGAAAAACGACATCACCCGCACCACCCCGGCCAGCTTCGAGCCGACCATCGACTACGTCGTGACCAAGGTCCCGCGGTTCAACTTCGAGAAGTTCCCCGACGCCGACCCCACCCTGACCACGCAGATGAAGTCGGTCGGCGAGACGATGGCCATCGGCCGCACGTTCAAGGAGTCCTTGCAGAAGGCGCTGCGCGGGCTGGAGGTCGGCCGGTTCGGGCTGGGCGCCGACCGGCTCGACAAGTGGGGCGCGCCGGACCAACCGTCCGAGGACGAGATCCTCCGCAAGCTGATGACCCCCAACAGCGACCGGATCTGGTTCGTCCGGTACGCCCTGAAGGCCGGGATGACGATCGAGGACGTCCACCAGCGGACGAAGATCGACCCGTGGTTCCTGCGCGCCATCGATGACCTGGTCCGCCTCGAAGACGACCTGAAGGCGACCGGCCCGCTCGACCGCGTCACCCCCGAGGTGATGCTGACGGCCAAGCAGAACGGGTTCACCGACCGTCAACTCGCCCACCTGTGGGAAGCGCCGTCCGAGTCCGAGGTCCGCAAGGCGCGCAAGGCGATGGGCGTGACCGCCGTCTTCAAGTCGGTGGACACCTGCGCCGCCGAGTTCGAGGCATACACGCCATACTACTACTCGACCTACGAGGCGGGAGCGGTGAGCGTTGAGCGGTCAGCTTTGAGCCAATCCGAAGAGCGCTCCGACTCACCGCTCACCGCTCACCGCTCACCGCTCGTCGAAGACGAAGTCCTCCCCTTCACCGGCAAGCCGCGGATCATGATCCTCGGCGGCGGCCCAAACCGGATCGGACAGGGGATCGAGTTCGACTACTGCTGCGTTCAGGCGGCGTTCGCCCTGCGAGCGGCCGGGTACGAGGTCATCATGGTGAACTCGAACCCGGAGACGGTCAGCACCGACTACGACACCAGCAACCACCTGTTCTTCGAGCCGCTGACCGTCGAGGACGTGCTGAACATCCACGACCGGATGCAGCCGGACGGCGTGATCGTGCAGTTCGGCGGTCAGACCCCGCTGAACCTGGCCCGGGCGCTGGAGAACAACGGGGTCAACGTGATCGGTACGAGCGTCGAGAGCATCGACGTGGCCGAGGACCGCGAGCGGTTCGCCGCTCTTGTCGAGGAGCTGAGGCTGAAGCAGCCCGCCAACGGCATCGCCTACGACCTGTCCGGGTCGCTGGCGGTGGCGCGGAAGATCGGCTACCCGATGCTGGTCCGGCCGAGCTTCGTACTCGGCGGCCGGGCCATGGAAATTGTCTACGACGAGTCAGCCCTGACCCGGTATATGACCCGGGCGATGGAAGCGTCCCCCGGCAAGCCGGTACTCATCGACAAGTTCCTGGAGCGTGCCACCGAGGTGGACGTGGACTGCCTGTCCGACGGCACCCGGACCGCGATCGGCGGCGTGATGCAGCACATCGAGGAGGCGGGCATCCACTCCGGCGACTCGGCTTGCGTCATCCCGCCGCACAGCCTGCCGCACGAGGTGATCGAGGAGATCAAGTCCCAGGCGCGGAAACTGGCTACCGCGCTGAACGTCAAGGGACTAATGAACATCCAGTTTGCCGTCACCGGCCTCCGGCCTGACGGGACAGCGGCGAACATGCCCGAGGTCTACATCCTGGAGGCCAACCCGCGGGCGAGCCGGACGATCCCGTTCGTCTCGAAGGCGACCGGGGTGCCGCTGGCGCGGCTGGCGGCGCTGGTCATGGCCGGGGCGACGCTCGACGACCTGGGCGTCGCCGACGAGGTGGTGCCGAAGCACTTCTCCATTAAGGAGAGCGTCTTCCCGTTCAGCAAGTTCCCCGGCGTGGACATCATCCTCGGGCCGGAGATGAAGTCCACCGGCGAGGTGATGGGGATCGACACCTCGCTGCCGATGGCGTTCGTCAAGGCGCAGCTGGCCGCGTCGTCCCCGCTGCCGGCGACGGGTTCGATCTTCGTCTCGGTGGCCGGGTCCGACAAGGCACTGGTAGCCCCGGTCGCGAAGCAGTTCGCGGACATGGGCTATAAGTTGATCGCAACCGGCGGAACGGCCCGGCACCTGCGCGAGCAGGGCGTCCCGGTGGACGTGATCCCGAAGATCCAGGAGGGCCGACCGAACCTGCTGGACAAGATGAAGAACAACGAGGTCGCCCTGATCATCAACACGCCGGGCGGCCGCGGCAGCCAGACCGACGAGGGGAAGATCCGCGCGGCCGCAGTGTCACACCGGGTGACGTGCATCACGACCGTGTCAGCGGCCTATGCGGCGGTGGAGGCGTGCCGGGCGTTGCGGGAGC
>Ga0247822_10002078_pt1 | contig 12668 bp, 8 predicted proteins | sample 13C_Cellulose_Da_FD_192423 | JGI IMG/M metagenome (GOLD analysis project Ga0247822, IMG submission 192423) | Soil microbial communities from agricultural site in Penn Yan, New York, United States - 13C_Cellulose_Day30 | ecosystem: Environmental > Terrestrial > Soil > Agricultural land | place...
GGTGCTCGCCGGCCTGGCCGACGCCCGGCACCTGCGAGATCTTCTGCGCGAACACCGTGTTCGCGGCCTCGAAGACCTCCTGGATCGGCAGCGACTCGGAGGTCAGCGTGAGGATCAAGATCGGCGAGTCGGCCGGGTTGACCTTGCGGTACCTTGGCCGGTTCGGGAGGTTCGGGGGCAGATCGCCGCCCGCGGCCTGGATCGCGGCCTGCACCTCGCGCGCGGCGGTCTCGACGCTCTTGTCGAGGTCGAACTGCACCGTGATGTCCGTGCGGCCGAGCGAGCTCTCGCTCGTGATCTCGGAGACGCCGGCGATGCGGCCGAACCGCCGCTCGAGCGGCATCGCGACCGCGGTCGCCATCGTCGTCGGGCTCGCACCCGGGAGATTCGCGCTGATGCTGATCGTCGGCGTGTCGACGCGCGGCAGCGGCGCGACGGGGAGGTTCAAGAACGCCGCGGCCCCCGCGAGCAACACGGCGAGCGCGAGCAAGCTGGTGCCGATCGGTCGCCGGATGAACGGCGCCGAGATATTCACACTGCCTCCGGCGGCGGAACCGCAGCCGTCGACCGGCGGAACCGCGCCCCGAGCTTCCCCATGTAGAGGTAGATGACCGGCGTCGTGTAGAGCGTGAGCACCTGCGAGAGCAGCAGGCCGCCGACGATCGTGATGCCCAGCGGACGCCGCAGCTCCGCGCCGGTGCCCGAGCCGAGCGCGAGCGGCAGGCCACCGAGCAGCGCGGCCATCGTCGTCATCATGATCGGGCGGAACCGCAGGAGCGCCGCCTGATAGATCGCCTCGTGCGGCGGCTGCTGCTGATCACGCTCTGCCTCGAGCGCGAAGTCGATCATCATGATCGCGTTCTTCTGCACGATGCCGATCAGCAGCACGATGCCGATCAGCGAGATCACGTCGAACGGCTTGCCGGTGATGTAGAGCGCGAGGATCGCGCCGACGCCCGCCGACGGCAGCGTCGACAGGATCGTGATCGGATGGATGTAGCTCTCGTAGAGCACGCCGAGCACGATGTAGACGGTGATCAGCGCGGCCAGGATCAAGATCGGCGTCGACGCCAGCGACTCCTGGAACGCCTGCGCCGCGCCGGTGAACGCCGAGCGCATCGTCGCCGGTGGGTTCAGCTCGGCGCTCGCCCGCTGGATCGCCGAGACGGCGTCCCCGAGCGAGACGCCCGCTGCGGTGTCGAACGACAGCGTCACCGACGGGAACTGCCCCTGGTGCGCGATCGAGAGCGGCGCGAGCCGGCGCTCGAACCTCGCGATCTGCGACAGCGGCACGGCCGTGCCGTTCTGCGCGCGTACGTACAGGCGCTCGAGCGAGTCCGCGGTCTCGCGGTCCTCCTCGCGCACCTCGAGGATGATCCGGTACTGGTTGAGCTGCGTGAACGTGGTCGACACGATGCGCTGACCGAACGCGTCGTACAGCGTGTCATCGAGCACCTGCGTCGTGACACCGAGCCGGCTCGCCGTGTCGCGATCGACGCTGAGGTGCAGCTGCAGGCCGGCCGCCTGCTGATCGGACGCCACGTCGCGCAGCTCGGGCAGCTGCTGCATCGCCGCGAGCAGCTTGGGCGCCCACTCGTCGAGCACCGCGGGGTCCGAGTCCTCGATCGTGTACTGGAACGGCGTGCGCGCGATGCGCGCGTCGATCTGAAGGTCCTGGACGGACTGGAGGTAGAGGCTGATGCCGGGCACCGCAGCCGCACGCTCGCGCAGGCGGGCGAGCACCACGTGCACGGAGTCCTTGCGCTCGCCGAGCGGCTTGAGCGCGATGCTGAACCGGCCGACGTTGGCCGCCGGGTTCTGGCCATCCGCGCCAATCGCGGACGAGATGGCGTCGACGTCGGGATCCGCGAGCAGCGCCTCGGCGAGCGCACGCTGCTGCTCGACCAGCTTGTCGAACGAGACGTCGGGCGCCGCCTCGGAGACCCCCGCGATCATCCCGGTGTCCTCGAGCGGGAAGAAGCCCTTGGGCACGGCGAGTGCGAGCGCCGCGGTCACCCCGGCCGTCGCGAGTGTCACCACCAGCGTCGCGAACCGATGCGCGAGCACGATGGCGAGCGTGCGCCGATAGAACCGGGTGACCGCCGCGAACCCGCGATCGAACACCCGCGCGATCCAGCCCGGATGCTCCTCGGCGTGCGATCGCAGGATCCACGCGCTCATCATCGCGGTAAGGGTCAACGACAGCAGCGCCGAGATCGCGATCGCGATCGCGAGGGTCACGGCGAACTCGCGGAACAGCCGGCCGATCAGGCCGCCCATGAACAACAGCGGGATGAGCACCGCGATCAGCGACACGGTGAGCGACACGATCGTGAAGCCGATCTGCTTGGCGCCCTTGAGCGCGGCGATGAACGGCTGCTCGCCCTTCTCGATGAACCGCGCGATGTTCTCGACCATCACGATCGCGTCGTCGACGATGAACCCCGTCGAGATCGTGAGCGCCATCAGCGACAGGTTGTTCAGGCTGTAGCCGACGAGCTTCATCACACCGAACGTGCCGATCAGCGCGAGCGGCACGGCGACGCCGGGGATCAACGTCGCGCGCAGGCTGCCGAGGAACAGGTAGATGACGGCGATCACGAGCACGATCGTGAGCACCAGCGTGAACTCGACCTCGTCGACGGACGCGCGCACCGTCGTCGTGCGGTCCGCGACGATCTCGACGTCGATCGCCTGTGGCATCGACGCGCGCAGCCGGGGCAGCAGCGCCTTGATCGCGTCGGTGACCTCGATGATGTTGGCCCCCGGCTGGCGCTGCACGTTGAGCAGCACCGCGCGCTTGAGCTCGCGCACCTCCTGGCGCGCGCCGTCCTCGATGACCAGCTCGCGGTGGCTCGCCCACCCGGCGAGCTGCGCGTTCTCGACGCCGTCGACCACGTTCGCCACGTCGCCGAGCCGGACAGGCGCGCCATTGCGATACGCGATGATCAGCGGCCGAAAGCTCGCGGCGTCCGCGAGCTGATCGTTGGTCGCGAGCGCCCAGTCCTGCCGAGGTCCGGCGAGGTTGCCCTTGGGCTGGTTGACGTTGGCGGCGGCGATCGCGAGCCGCACCTCCTCGAGCGTGAGCCCGGTGCCGGCGAGCGCGACCGGATCCACCTGCACGCGCACGGCCGGCTTCTGGCCGCCGCCGATCGTCACGAGGCCGACGCCCGAGACCTGCGAGATCTTCTGCGCGAGCACCGAGTCCGCGAAGTCCGAGACCTGCGCGAGCGGCAGCGTCGCGGAGCTCGCCGACAGGGTAAGGATCGGCTGGTCGGCCGGGTTGCTCTTCGCGTAGGTCGGCGGCGCGGGCAGCGTGCGCGGCAATAGATTTGACGCCGCGTTGATCGCGGCCTGGACGTCCTGCTCGGCGGCGTCGATGTCGTGGTCGAGATCGAACTGCAGCGTGATCTGCGAGCTGCCGAAGCTCGAGATGCTCGTCATCTGCACGAGCGATGGCACCTGGCCGAACTGGCGCTCGAGCGGCGTCGTCACCGCCGACGCCATGGTCTCCGCGCTCGCACCCGGCAGCTGCGTGGTGACCACGATGGTCGGGTAGTCGACCTGTGGCAGCGCGGCGACCGGCAGCTCGCGGTAACCGACGATGCCCGCGAGCAGGAGCCCGATCATCAGCAGCGTCGTCGCGACGGGCCTGCGGATGAACGGCTCGGAGATGCTCACGGCTTCTTGCCCGGAGCGCCCGGCGTGGGGACCTCGACGCGGCCGCCGGGCCGGAGCTGGTTCGCGCCTTCGATCACCACCTGCTCGCCGGGTTCGAGGCCCTTGCTGATGACCGCGCGGTCCCCCGTGATGAGGTCGACCACCACGGGCTTGAGCGCGGCGGTCTTGTCGGCGGCGACGGTGTAGACGAACACGCCCTGCGGCCCGCGCTGGATCGCGACCGCCGGGATCACGAGTGCGCCCTCGCGCTCCTCGACGAGGATGCGCGCCTTCACGAACGCCTGCGGCCACAGCACGCGATCCGGGTTCGGCACCACGGCCTTGAGCCGCAGCGTCGACGTCGACTGGTTGACCTGGTTGTCGATCACCGCGAGCTTGCCCGTCGCGATCTTCTGCGTCCCGTCGCGGTTGTACACCTCGACGGGGACGTCGCCGCGCGCGAGCGCCGCCGCCACGACCGGCAGCTTGTCCTGCGGCAGCGTGAAGAACACCGCGGCCGGATCGACCTGCGTGATCACGACGAGCCCGTTGGGATCGGAGGCGCGGATGATGTTGCCGGCGTCGACGAGGCGGACCCCGGTGAGGCCGTCGAGCGGCGCCTTGACCTGGGCCCAGTCGAGGTTCAGCAGCGCTTCCTCGACGGCCGCCTGGTCGATCTTGACCGCGCCCTCGTGCTGGCCCAGCTGCGCGGCGTACTCGTCGACCTGCTGCTGCGCGACGAGGTTCTGCGCGTGCAGGCTCTTGTAGCGCTCGTAGTTCTTCTTCGCTGCCTCGAGCTGCGCCTTGTCGCGCGCGAGCGCGCCTTGCGCCTGCAGCAACCTCACGCGGAACGGCCGCGGATCGATCTGCGCGAGCACCTGGCCCGCCTTCACCGGCTGACCTTCGGTGAACAGCACCTTGTCGAGCCGGCCGTCGACCTGCGCGCGCACCGTGACCTGCTGCATCGCGGCGACCGTCCCGAGGCCCTCGATCCACACGGGCAGCTTGGTGCGCTCGGCGAGCGCGACCTGGACGGGCACCACGCGCTCGGAGGCGCCGGCCTTCCCGGTCTTCGGCCCGGTGCCGGCGCCCGCCCCGCTCTGCGTGCTGCGGACCACGATCTGCGCTTGCGGTCCACCACGGCCGCCGTCATCGCGCTGCAGCCACCACACGATGCCTGCGACGATCGCGAGCCCGAGCGCGATGCGGAAGGCGTTGGCGCGGGCGCGGGGACTCATGGCCTCATCCTCGTTACCATGCCGCCGTCATACCCAGGCCGATGTCGGTGTGAAGCAATGTGTTTCGGAGGTTAGCGCAGGTTCGCACGCAGCCGGGCGAGCTGGCGTTTGCGCACGGCGGGCGAGGCTCGCACATCGAGCTCCGCGGCCGAGATCCGGCGCCCGATCACGCGCTCGACCGCGAACAGCGTCCACGCGCGCAGGTGCGGCAGCGGATCCTCGAGCCCGTCGAGCAGCAACGGCAGCGCCAACCTGGCGCGCGGTGAACGCGCGTACGCATCGGCCGCGAGCAGGCGGAGCGCGGGCTCCTTGCTGGTGCGCCACACCTCGCCGACCGGCAGCTCGAGATCGCCGTACGCCGCCGTCCACGGGTCAGGGTCGAGCCGCACGTCGTAGCGCGTGCGCAGCTCGTCCACGGTCCACGCGATCGGCTGGTCGACGTGACACAGGTTGCAGGCGTTCGGGGCCGCGGCTGCGAGCATCGCCGGGTCGGCGGGTGACGAGATGCGATGCGTGCGCACCACGCGATCGATGCCCATCACGCTGCGCGGCATGTGACAGTCGAGGCAGCTCGCCGCGGCATGACCACCATGCGACGGATCCACGAACACGGGGTGGCAGCCGCTGCATGCCGCGATCGCGCGCGTCTCGTCGCTGCCGCCCGTGTGCGGATCGTGGCAATCGACGCAGCGCGCGCGACACGACGACGCGGCGAGGTCGAGCGCCTCGCTCGAGTTGCGTAGCGCCGCCCCGTTCGGCAGCCGCGGCGACGGCCCCGAGTGGCACTGCGCGCACACCGTGTTCACCACCGCGGGATCGCGGCGCTCGTCGGCGAACGTCGACGGCACGGGCGCCCCCTTCTGCGTCTGCGCTCCCTCGGGCACGAAGTGGATCGGCGCGCCCTTCGCGTGCGCGCGCCCGCCCATGTGGCAGCTCTCGCAGCTGATCCCGACGGTGACCTGGCGCTCCACCGCCAGCCGATCGCCGCCGGGCGCGGCGATGAAGTACTGCTCGAGGCCATGGCCGACGGGGCGCGCGTTCGCCCGCGCGATCCGCTGCTCGAACGGATACGTGCTGTGACACCACGGACAGCGCTCTGCCCACGGCTCGCGCACCGGCGCGTACGCGTCGAAGTCGCTCTCCTTGGCGAACCACGGATCGAAGTACGGCTGCGGGAACCATCCCGCGCGCGTCGGCCACCACGCGAACGGCAGCCGGACCTCCTCGCCGGCCCCTTCCTCGACGGCGCGGCCCTCCTCGACGCCGACGTACTCCTGAAGCCCGCGCCGTCCGATCGTGCGCGTCACCCGGTAGCGCACGGTGCTCCCGTCCTTCGCGAGCGTCATCACGTACGCCGCGCCGTCCCGTGCGAACCGCGCCTCGCCACCCGCGTAGCGCACGACCGCATCCGCGAAGTCGCCGATCACGGCGCCGCGCCACTCGGCGCGCTGGTTCATCACCGAGTGCAGGCTCGCCGACCACTGCGCGTGCTGGTCCGGGTGGCACTCGCCGCAGGCCGCCGGCCCGATGTAGTCGGCGGCGGCGATCGTCGAGCCCGCAAGCGGCGCGGTGCGCGGCGCGACCGGCGTCACCTCCTCGCGCGGCTCGTCGCGCGGCTCGTCGCGCGAACCGCACGCCGCGAGGGCGAGCACCGAGACGAGGACGAACCGCACGCGCTTCCGACGATCGCATGGATCTGAGGCCAGCGTGCTCGTGCATCGGCGCGGTGCTCACGGCCGAGGAGGTGCGCGGGCCATGCCCGCCGGGGAGGCGCCGCCTACGGGCAGCCCGGCGTCGTGTCGAGCGGCTGCGCCGGATCCTGGATGTTCTCGCTGCCGAACATGCCGACCGTCATCCGCCGCGACTCGACCGAGCCGCCCGCGCGATCGATCGCCTCGACGGCGAGCGTGCCGGTGCGCCCCATGATCATCGGGATGTAGCGAACGCCGTTGATCTTGACGCCCGACGCGGTGCGCGTCAGGCCGACGTAGAGCAGCAGCGTCGAGCGGCGCGCGAGCTGCGACTGGTTGGACACGAAGTTGCCGAGCGAGTAGATGACGAAGCCCTCGCGCCCGTCGGGGGTCGTGTACTTCTCCCACGGCTGCAGCACGTGCGGGTGGCTGCCGAGGACGATGGTCGCGCCCGCGTCGAGGAAGCGATGCGCGAGATCGCGCTGCTCGCGGCTCGGGTTCGCGCTGTACTCCACGCCCCAGTGCGGCGTGACGATCACGGCGTCGATGCCGGGCGTCGCGCGGAGGGTGCGGATCGTGGTCTTGATCGTGGTCTCGTCGTCCCAGCAGCCGAGCACCTGGTTGTCCGGATCGGGGAGGCCGTTGGTGCCGTAGGTGCACGCGAGCCAGGCGAGCGTGAAGCCGTTCGCCTCGGTGGTCGTGTGCCACGGCGCCGACATGTCCGCGCGCGACCGCGTGCCCGTGAACGGCAGCCCCGCGGCCTGCATCGCCTCGACCGTGAGATCGGCGCCACGCTGGCGGCGATCCATCGAGTGGTTGTTCGCGGTCGATACGACGTCGAAGCCCGAGGCCTTGAGGTCGGCCGGGAGGTGGCCGTGGTAGTTGAACTGCGGGTAGCTGGCGTAGACGATCTGGTCGAACACGAAGCCCGGATCGGTCACGCTGCGGCCCGCCGAGTTGGTGCCGCGCGCGCTCGGGCCTTCGAAGTTGGCGTACGTGGTGTCGGCCTGCGCCAGCAGATCCTCGACCGGCGCCCACAGGGTCTTGAACCGTCCGCTGCTCGCGCGCGCGACCGCCTGCTGCTGCAGCGGGCCGTGGAGCAGCACGTCGCCGACCGCCGCGATCGTCACGCGGTCGCCGGGCTCGCACTTCGCGGTGAAGCTGATCGCACCGCCGAGGCCCTGGTTGCCATCCGCCTTGGGCGAGAACGGGTCATACGCGTCGCCGTCCTCGTCGTCCTCGGACAGGACGTCATCCGTCTCGTCGACGCAGGCTGCGAGCGAGGAGACCAGGGCGAAAGCGGCGAGCCACCGAGTGCGCATGACCACTCGCGTGTGCAGCCGACGTGCCTCGCCAAGCAGCTGAAATCCCGGGCCTCCGCGCCCGCGAGCAACTCGAGTGGCCGGGGACTTCCGTGTCCGGTGGCGGCTAGAACAGGCGCCCTTGCGCGCCGCCCTGCCCGCCCGAGGGCGCCTTGGTCGGCGCCGCGAGCCCCATGTGCTGGTAGCCGGCCGCGGTGGCGACGCGGCCGCGCGGCGTGCGCGCGATGAACCCGACCTGGAGCAGGAACGGCTCGACCACCTCCTCGAGCGTCCCCCGCTCCTCGGACAAGGACGCCGCGACCGCCTCGATGCCGACCGGCCCGCCATCGAATCGCTCGCAGATCACGCTCAGGTACGCGCGGTCGAGCGAGTCGAGCCCGGCGTGATCGACCGCGAGGCGATCGAGCGAGGACGCGGCGATGTCACCGTCGATCTTCCCGTCGCGCTCGACGGCCGCGAAGTCACGCACGCGGCGCAGCAGGCGGTTCGCGATGCGCGGCGTGCCGCGTGCGCGACGGGCGATCTCGGTCGCGCCGTCGCCGTCGATCGGGACGCCGATCAGCGACGCCGAGCGCCGCACGATCGCCTGCATGTCGGGGAGCTCGTAGTAGCGCAGCTGCCAGTGGAACCCGAAGCGATCGAGCAGCGGCGCGGACAGCAGGCCCATGCGCGTCGTCGCGCCGAGCAGCGTGAACCGCGGCAGCTGCATCGTCACCGCCTTCGCGTGCGGACCGTCGCCGATGAACAGATCGATCTTGAAGTCCTCCATCGCGGGATAGAGGTTCTCCTCGACGACCGGCGTCAGCCGATGGATCTCGTCGATGAACAGCGCGTCGCCCTCGCCGAGCGAGGTGAGCAGCGACGCGAGCATGCCCTTGTGATCGATCGCCGGGCCGCTCGACACGTGGAGGTTGACCCCGAGCTCGTTGGCGATCACGTGCGCGAGCGTGGTCTTGCCGAGACCCGGCGGCCCCGCGAACAGGAAGTGGTCGAGCGCCCAGCCGTTCTGCTTGGCGGCGCGCACGCTCACCTTCAGGTTCTCGATCATGTCGCGCTGGCCGATGTACTCGTCGAACGTGCGCGGGCGCAGCGCCGCCTGCCACTGCTGCTCGCTGCCGCGCTCGGCGGGCGCGACCTCGCGCGCCGGCTCCGCGGTGCCCAGGGACTCCGATGCCCCGTCGATGTGCTTCTTGCGCGCCACGGTCACTACCTCGGCATGCTGCGCAGCGCATGGCGCAGCAGGGACTCGATCGTCGATCCCTCATCGACGGAGAGCTCGGCCACACAGGCCTCGGCCTCGATCGGCCGCCACCCCATCGCGACCAGCGCGCTCATCACCTCGGCGAGCAGCGGGTGCCGCCCGACCTTCGCCGTGCGCACCGTGCCGGCCGGCGCCGCGATCGGACGCGTCCCGTTGGCGTTCCACGTCATCGCGAGCAGCTCGCACTTCTCGCGCAGCTCGACGACCAGCATCTCGGCCGTCTTCTTGCCGATGCCCTTGACCTTGGTCAGCCCGGGCACGTCCTCGCGCGCGATCAGCGCCGCGATGTCGCGTGGGCTCGCCCCCGACAGGATCGCGATCGCCGTCGACGGGCCGACGTTCTTCACCGTGATCAGCAGGTCGAACAGGTCGCGCTCGTGCGCGTCGATGAACCCGAACAGCGCGAGCGCGTTCTCGCGCAGCTGCGTGTACACGCGCAGCGTCACGCGCTCGCCATGCGCCGGCAAGGCGGCGAGCGTGTACGCGGACACCGAGACCTCGTAGCCGACGCCGTTGCAGTCCACGACGACGTGCTCGCCGTCGCGGATCAACGTGCCCTCGAGCCTCGCGATCATGGCCTTGGCCTTACCACGGCCGGGGCGATGCGCGCCGCCGTCGGGCGCACCGACCGACCGTGGGTGATCGCCACCGCGAGCGCGTCGGTCGCGTCGGCGCGCGGCAGGCTACGCAGGCCGATCAGCGTCTGCACCATGCGTGCGATCTGCGCCTTCTCCGCGCGCCCCGAGCCCGAGACCGCCTTCTTCACGCTCGCGGGCGGGTACGACGCGACGCGCAGGCCCGCCAACCCGAGCACCGCGAGCGCCATCCCCCGCGCCTGTGCGAGCGCGAGGCCGCTGCGCGCGTTCTGATGGATGAACACGTCCTCGACCGCGGCGATCGTCGGTGCGAGCTCGGCGATCACCTCTCGGAGGCCGCACGCGATCTCGCCGAGCCGGTGCTCCATCGGGTGGTCCTCCGGCGCGGTCAGCACGCCGCACTCGACGTAGTGCAGCTCGCCGGCACGCTCCTCGATCACGCCATAGCCGCAGACGCGGCTGCCGGGGTCGATGCCGAGGATGCGCACTCTCTCGACCCTAACGCGGGGGTCCGACACCCGCGACTTTCCTGTTATCGTCGAGCCACATGCGCCAGGCGATCGGATGGCTGCTCGCGCTCGCGGCGACCGCCGCGGCCCAGCCCAGGAACGAGGACAAGGCCGAGGCCGATCGCCTGTTCGAGGAGGCGCGCGCCCTGCTCGCCGACAACAAGCGCGAGGAGGCGTGCGCGAAGTTCGAGCTCAGCTTCCGCAAGGACCCGCGCGCCGTCGGCACCATGCTGAACCTCGGCCTGTGCGGCGAGATGAGCGGCAAGGTCGCCACGGCGATCCGCTACTACGAAGAGGCGCGCGACCGCGGGCGCGACCAGCAGCTGCCCGAGTACGTCGCGGCGGCCGAGCGCAAGATCGCCCTGCTCTCGCCGCGCGTGCCGCGCGTCACGATCCGGCTCGCCGAGCAGCTGCCCGGTACGCGCGTGCTCGTCGACACCACCGTGCTCGCCCCCGACCAGCTCGCCGCGCTATCCGTCGATCCGGGCGCGCACACCGTCGTCGTCACCGCGCCCGATCGCCTGCCCTACGAGACCACCGTCGAGCTCGCCGAGGGTGCGCAGCAGACGGTCCCGATCCCCGCACTCGAGGGCCAGAAGACGGTCACCGTGGTCGTGCAGGCCAGCAAGCGCCGCACCTGGGGCAAGGTCGGCGTGCTCGCCGGCGGCGGCCTCGTGCTCGCCGCGGCCGGCCTCGGCTACTACGCGCAGCACGCGTACTGGTCGCAGTTCCCGGCGGGCGCGCGCGAAGACAGGGTGGTCCTGCCCGATGGCATCCACCCGTGCTGGACCGCGGAGGTCGGGGCGGACGTCGTGCGCCAGTGCAACTCGATCGGCGAGGACAAGCTGCGAAGCGCGCGCCGCACCGGCTGGATCGCGACCGGCGTCGGCGTCACCGGGTTGGTCGTCCTCGCCGCGGGCGCATATGCCTGGCTGTCGGCGCCCTCGGATCGCGCCGTCCCCGCGACCACGATCGGCGTCACCGCGAGCCGCGAGCTCACGGGCGTCACGCTCGGCGGAACGTTCTGACTAGTTCTGCGAGACGACGCCGAAGAACCCGAACGAGGCCAGCGTACCGTCGCCGGAGAGACCCGTCGTCCAGGTCGTGTAGACCGGCTGCACGGCGGGCTTGAGTGTGATGCTGCCGAACGTGCAGCGCACCGACCCCGACGGATCGAGCGACAGCACGATCGGGATCGGAAACACCAGGTCCGTGGGCAGCAGCGCATCACCGATCAGCGCCCCGCTGTAGATCGCCTGCAGCGACCCCTTGTTGACGGCGCAGACGAGCTCTTCGCCGTTGGCCCCACGCGCGAACAAGCTGAACGGGCCGCCGAGGTCGTAGGCGGTCAGCCGCGTCGCGATCCGGAACGCACCGGTCGCCGTGTAGCGCGTCCGCGACGCGGAAGCGCTGCGTGCGTCCATCACGAGATCCGAGGGGCCGGTGACCCACGTGCCCCCGGTGACCAGCCAGTCGGGGACCGCCGTCGTGAACGGATCGAAGTACTGCCGCGTCGGGTTCGTGCTCATCACATCCACGTCGCACACGTCGCCCACGCCGTCCGGGATGTTCACCAGGTCGCCATCGCTATCGAACTGCTCCTTGTTCGGATCGCCGGGGCAGTTGTCGCAGGCGTCCGCGAGCCCATCGCTGTCCTCGTCGAGGTTGGGCCCGAAGCAACGATCACAGCCGGTATCGGGCCCATCCTCGAGCCCATCTTGATCCAGATCGATGCCACCACCGCCGGGGCACACATCGCACGCGTCCTCCACGCCGTCGCCGTCACCGTCGAGGCCGCCGCCCCCCGGGCAGGCATCACACACGTCGGGGATCAGGTCGCCATCCGCGTCGGTGGTGTTGGTCGTGATGCAGCTATCGCAGTTGTCGGGGATGCCGTCGGTGTCGCGGTCGATGCCGTTGCCGATGCAGCCGTCGCACTGATCGGGGATGCCGTCGGCGTCGACGTCGACCTCGGCCTGATCCGAACCGACGAGCACGCACGGATCGCAGTTGTCGGGCACGCTGTCGCCGTCGGCGTCCTCGCCATTGCCGACACAGCCATCACAACCGTCGGGGATCCCATCGGCGTCCGCATCGACGTCGCCGCCGTTATCGCAGGTGTCGCACGCGTCACCATCGCCGTCGGTGTCGAAGTCGGACTGATCCGGGTTGTAGACGCCGTCGCAGTTGTCGGGGCCGCCCGCCTCGCGATCCACCTTGGAATCATTGTCGCGATCGACGTTCGTCGCGCTGTCGAGCGAGAACAGCTGCACGCACCCGCCGAGCAGGGCGGCGAGCCCCAACGCGAATCGCATGGAGCGATGGTAACGAGGGACACGCGTCGGGGCAATCGCGCCCGACGGCGCCGAGTCACGCCCGCGCGCCACTGCC
>Ga0247822_10002079_pt1 | contig 12668 bp, 13 predicted proteins | sample 13C_Cellulose_Da_FD_192423 | JGI IMG/M metagenome (GOLD analysis project Ga0247822, IMG submission 192423) | Soil microbial communities from agricultural site in Penn Yan, New York, United States - 13C_Cellulose_Day30 | ecosystem: Environmental > Terrestrial > Soil > Agricultural land | place...
ACATGGCCCCGCAGTGGGACTGGATGCGAGAGCGGCTGGGACCGGAGACCGAAGCGCTGAATCTGTTCGGCTACACCGGCGTCGGTACGCTCCAGCTCGCTGACACCGGCGCGCGAATGGTCCATGTCGACGCGTCCAAGAAGTCCGTCGATGGCGCGCGGCGCAATGCAGAATTTTCTGGAATGAGCGGCCATCCAATTCGCTGGCTGGTCGACGATGCCGCCAAATTCACCGCTCGTGAAGTGCGGCGCGGCCGTCGCTACGACGGAATCATGCTGGACCCGCCCAAATTCGGGCGGGGGCCAGAGGGCGAGGTCTGGCGGTTGGAAGAGCATCTGGCGCCATTGCTCGGTGATTGCGTCAACCTGCTGGATTCGGACAGCCGATTCCTCGTGCTTACCGTCTACGCGGTGCGCATGTCGGCACTGTCGATCGGCGAATTGATGAAGCAGTTGACCGCGCATCTCGGCGGAACGGTCGAATGCGGCGAGATGGCGGTTCGCGAGGAAGCACGCGATCTATTGCTTCCAACGGCCATTTTCGCGCGCTGGGCTAAGTCCTAGCGGCCCGTATCGCGGCGCCCGTCACGAACGGCCCGCCGGCGAGGATGAACAAGGCGACCGCCGCCTCCAGCTTGAGCGCCGACCCCGAGTCACTCCCGGTCGCCGCGGAGCCGAAGATCACCAGCGGCACTGCGAGCGGCAGGAGCAGTACGCCGGCGAGCGACGACGCCCGGCCGAGGCCGGCGGTAAGGGACGCGACGGCGACCGCGAGCGCGGCCAAGGCTGGAGTTCCAATCGCCAACGACAAGGCGGTGCGAGCCGTGGCGTGTTGATCTAGCCCCACCAGCGCGCTGGCAGGAAGTAGGGCAAGGAACAGCAGCGGCCCGAACGCCAGCCAGTGACCGGCGATCTTGGCGAAGGCAATCCCTTCCTCGCTCGTTCCGACGAGCGAAAGCTGGTCGAGAACACCGTCGGCGCGGTCCGGCTCGATCAGTCGCTCGATCGGCAGAAGCGCCGAGGTCAGGGCCGCGATCCACAAGGCGCCCGGTCCGATCCGCGCGAGCACCGGCGCGTCGGGGCCGACAGCAAAGGGCACGATGGCCGCGACGATCAGGAAGAAGATCATCGGCAGCCACGCGGACCCGGTGAGACCGCGCTTCAACTCACGAAGAATAAGGGCCCTGATCATCGGGCCATATCCATGGCCCGCCAATCGCCGCCAAGCGGCTGGTGACTGGCGGCCAGGACCCCGCCGCCTGCCGACCGGTGATCGTGGATTGCTCTCCCTAGGCGCTCGCGTCCGTCGGCATCGAGGCCATTCAAAGGTTCGTCCAGCAGCCATAATGGCGCTCCGCTGGCCATGACTCGCGCCAGCCGCGCCCGCCGCGCCTGACCGGTCGAAAGCATCCGCACCGGCACGGGGGCAAGCGTGTCGAGACCGAAAACGGCCATCGCCTCCTGCAGTCGAGGTCCGCCCCAAAAAGCCAGCGCGCGCTTGACGGACAGCTCCCGGTCGAGCGCGAGGTTGTCGTCAGCCAACGCCGCATCCGCGCGCGTAATAGTCCCGGCGTTGGCCCGGAGAAGACCAGAGATGACCCGAATCAAGCTTGATTTTCCGATGCCATTCGGACCGGTCAGCAGGAGCGCTTCCCCCCGCGCCAAGTCGATATCGAGCCCCTTGAACAGAAGCCGTCCGCCGCGGATCAGCGCCAGTCCCCGGCCTTGGACCAGGCTCAACCCTCGTCCTCCAGCGCATGCATATCGGCGTCGCTGAAACCAAAGTGATGGCCTGCCTCGTGGATCAAGACGTGGCGAACGAGATGCTCCAACGCCTCGCCGTCCTCAATCCATTCGTCGAGGATGGCGCGCCGGAACAGGCGGATGCGATCCGGCATCGTCCCGGATGTTTCAACGCTCCGCTCGCCGATCGGAATGCCTTCATAGACCCCCGTGAGGTCGAGTGGGTGTTCGATCCCGAGCTCGTTCAGCAAGTCGTCCTCGGCGAAATCGTCGACCTGCAGGACGACGTGGGCCAGCTTCGATGCGAACGGCTCTGGAAGCGACTGGAGCGCCTCGCGGGCGATTGTCTCGATCTCGTCGAGCGTCGGAGGATTGTCAAAACGCCGCGCCATGGCGGCAAAGCCTTAGGCAAGCTTGTGCCTGCCGCCAAGCGCCTCTAGAGGAGCGCGCATTCCAGGCGTTTTGGTTGCGCACCCGATTCACTCCCGATGCTATCGCATCGACCGATCGGGATGCGGTGCGGAGCGGTGGCCGAGTGGTCGAAGGCGCTCGCCTGGAAAGTGAGTATACGGCAAAACCGTATCGAGGGTTCGAATCCCTCCCGCTCCGCCAATTCCCTGCAACTCTTCCGGAGGATTTCCGCCGCCGCGCATTTTCGCCTAGTGGGCGGTATGGCCAGCGCCAAGATTCCATGGTTCCCGTCGTCGTGGCGGTCGCGACAGGCTCTTCAACAGCCCGACTATGCGGACTCCGGCCAGTTGGACCGGATCCTGGCGGAGATTCGTCGCAACGGGTCGCTTGTCACTCCGAAGGAGTGCGCTGCGCTCCGCGACGCTTGCGCTGCCGCCGCTTCCGGCGAGGCCTTCATCGTGCAAGCCGGGGACTGCGCGGAATCACTGGATCAGGATGCCGTTGCCGCTGCCGAGACGACGACCGAATTGATTGCGACGCTTAGCGATGCCGTTGGCGGTGAGGCCGTTTCGATCGCGCGAATCGCCGGGCAATTCGCCAAGCCGCGCAGCGAGCCATTCGAAACGCGCGATGGCATGTCTCTGCCATCTTACCGTGGGGACGCGATCAATGGACTGCCCTTCAATCTTGAGGCGCGCCGTCACGATCCGGCACGGCTGCTCGCGGCCTATCGTCATTCGGCTGCGACACTCGGCCACCTTCACCGGCTCGACCGCCGACCTTATACGAGCCACGAGGCGCTGGTCCTCCCATATGAGGAATCGCTACTTTCTCAAGATGAGGACGGCCGTTGGTGGTCAGGCTCTGCCCACATGCTGTGGATCGGGGAGCGCACTCGCCAAGTAAACGGGGGGCATATCCAATTCGCATCGGGCATCGAGAATGTCGTCGGCGTGAAGTGCGGCCCGTCGCTTGGCACGGACGAGCTTGTCCATTTGGCCGACAAACTCGATCCGGCGCGTGTGGCGGGAAAATTGCTGCTGATCGGCAGGTTCGGAGCGAAGATCATTGAAGACTGTCTTCCCCCGTTGCTTCGCGCTTCGCGTCGCGAAGGCCTTGCCGCGACTTGGATGATCGACCCGATGCACGGCAACACGCGCCACTACGAAGGCCGCAAGCAGCGCCGCATTACGGATATGATCGAAGAGGTTCGCGCATTCTTTGCGATCTGCAGGAGCGAGGGCGTCGATGGAGTCGGAATCCACCTCGAGGTCACGGCCGGCGCGGGGAGTGAGTGCATCGGCCCCGACGGTCGCGACCCGATGGCAGATTTTCCATGCGATCCGAGGCTCAATGCGGAGCAGGCGCGTTATTTGGTCGGACTGGCCGCCTCATTGCGGCGGGTTCCGGCCGAGGCATGACCGACACCCTGACGGCTCGCCGAACCGGGCCGCTGAGAGGCGAAGCGGCTATTCCCGGCGACAAGAGCTGTTCGCACCGCGCGTTGATCCTGGGCGCGATGGCCGACGGTGAGACGGTGATTCACAATTTGTCGGCCGGTGACGACGTCCGCATGACAATCAAGGCATTGCGCGTGTTCGGTCGCCCCGTTGAGCGCGCGGTAGATGCCTGGAAGATAGCGGGCGGTCCGTGGATTAGTCCTTCCGAGCCGATCGACTGCGGTAATAGCGGCACCACGGCGCGGCTTTTGATCGGCGCTCTTGCCGGGATGGAAGGCGTGAGCGCGACCTTCACCGGCGACCAAAGCCTGTCGCGGCGGCCGATGCGGCGGATCGTCGATCCACTTCGGCGCATGGGCGCCACGATCGAGGGCGTCGATACGCTGCCGCTGACCATTACCGGCGCCCGGCTCGGCGGAATCGAGCACGGGAACATTCCCGCCTCGGCGCAGGTGAAGTCGGCGCTCTTGCTCGCAGGACTTTCAACGTCGGCGCCAATCCGGATCATCGAGCCCATCCCGAGCCGCGATCACACCGAAATCATGCTGCAAGCTTTCGGCGTGGACGTCGCCCGCGAGGGTGAAGCAATCGTCCTCGACAAACAGCGTCTACTGCGGGGTACGACAATCGATGTCGGCTCCGATCCTTCGTCTGCAGCCTTTCCTTTGCTGGGCGCGGCAATCGCACCGGGTTCCGTCGTTTCCGTCACCGGCATCAACGTGAATCCCACGCGGACCGGCTTCCTCGAGCAGCTCGAGAAAATGGGCTCCGACCTCGAACTGTCGAACGAGCGTGTGCAATCCGGCGAGATCGTCGCCGATGTGCGGGTCCGCCATGCGCCGCTGCAAAGCTGCCATGTCATGGCCGACCGAGTGCCGGCGATGATCGACGAGATCCCCGCGCTTGCAGTCGCTTGCGCGTTTGCGGATGGCGAGAGCGTGATCGAGGGCTTGGGCGAATTGCGCGTGAAGGAGAGCGACCGGCTCGGCGCGATCGTCGCCGGTCTCGCGGCATGCGGGGTCGTCGCGATGGTGCGGGAAGACAGTCTCCACATCTTCGGTCGCGGGTCGGTACGCGGCGGGGCGCCTGTCGCCACCCATGGCGATCACCGGATCGCGATGGCATTCCTCACGTTGGGGCTGGCGTCGGATGACCCGGTATCGGTCGATCACCCCCAGATGATCGCGTCGAGCTTCCCCGGATTTGCCGAGACGATGCGCGGACTAGGAGCGGACATCGCATGAGCTTCAACAGCTTTGGCCATATGCTTCGCCTGACGACCTGGGGCGAGAGCCATGGCCGGGCGATCGGCTGCGTCGTCGACGGCTGCCCGCCGGGACTCTCGCTGGACGAGCAGTGGATACAGCTGTGGCTTCAAAGACGGCGCCCTGGGACCTCGACGCAGGTGTCGGAACGGCAAGAGCCGGACCAGGTGCAAATCCTGTCGGGGGTTTACGAGGGGCGAACGAGCGGGACGCCGATCGCGATGACGATCGCCAATGTCGATGCGCGGCCGAGCGATTACAACGACCTTCCTGCCCGCCTCGGCCATGCCGACGCCACTTATGAGGCGAAATACGGCATCCGCGACCCGCGCGGCGGGGGGCGGGCCTCGGCCCGCGAAACCGCGATGCGCGTGGCCGGCGGAGCGGTCGCACGGCTGGTGATTCCGGAGGTGAAGGTCGAGGCGCGGCTGGTCGAGATGGGCGGCGAGACCGATTCGTCGAAATGGGACGCGATGATCGCGGCGGCGAAAGCAGATGACGACAGCCTGGGCGGGATCGTCGAATGCGTGGCGAGCGAGGTGCCCGCGGGCTGGGGCGCGCCGGTCTACGCCAAGCTCGATGCCGAACTCGCGGCGGCGTGCATGGGCATCAATGCCGTGAAAGGCGTCGAAATCGGCGAGGGTTTCGCGGCTGGACGCATGAAAGGCAGCGAGAATATCGAGGGCATGCGTGCCAGCGGCGTGGATGGCGGCATTTCGACCGGAAATCCGATTGTCGTGCGGGTCGCGTTCAAGCCCACGTCGAGCATCAAGATCGGCGGCCGGCACGACCCGTGCGTCGCTATCCGCGGAGTGCCGGTGGTCGAGGCTATGGTCGCTTTGGTCCTGGCGGATCACAAGCTTCTGCACCGGGGCCAGTGCGGCTAGTGGCATTTGAAACGGTCGAACGGCTCCAGGCAGGCCTTGCAGCGCCACTGTGCCTTGCACGGCGTTGAACCGAATCGGCTGACTTCCTCGGTGTCGGTCGAGCCGCATTGCGGGCAGGTCGCGGTCTTGGCGAGATCGGGCGGGGCAATCCCGTAAGCGAGCAGCTTGGCCTTGCCCTCCTCGCTGATCCAGTCGGTCGTCCATGCCGGGGCGAGCTGGGTTTCGATCGTCACGTCGCGGTAGCCTGCCGCATCGAGCGCCTCGCGGATGCTCTGCTCGATGAAATGGGTGGCCGGGCAGCCGGAATAGGTCGGGGTGACGACCACGCGGTCCTCGTGGACTGCGCGGACGATCCCGAGATCGAGGATCGAGACCGCCGGGATCTCCGGGTCCGGAACGCCCTTGAGGACGGCCCAGATTCCCCGAACGCCCATCACACCCGCTCCAGCGCCAGCGCGATCCCCTGCCCCACGCCGATGCACATGGTTGCAAGCGCGTAGCGGCCGCCCGAGCGCTGCAATTCCTCGGTCGCGGTCAGCGCCAGCCGCGCGCCCGACATTCCGAGGGGATGGCCGAGCGCGATTGCGCCGCCATTAGGGTTCACATGCGCCGCATCGTCCGGAAGGCCGAGCATGCGCATGACCTGCAGACCCTGCGCAGCAAAGGCCTCATTGAGTTCGATGATATCGATGTCGCCGATGGCGAGGCCGAGGCGCTTCAGAAGCTTCTCGCTGGCCGGGGCCGGTCCGATGCCCATGATGCGGGGCTCGACCCCGGCGACGGCGCCGCCGAGCACCTTCGCGCGCGGGGTGAGGCCGTATTGCGCAACTGCGCCGGCCGACGCGACGATGATGGCCGCAGCACCGTCATTGACCCCGCTGGCGTTGCCGGCGGTGATCGTTCCGTCCGGGCGGACAATGGGCTTCAGCTGGCCGAGTTTTTCGGCGCTCGTCTCGCGCGGGTGCTCGTCCTTGTCGACGACGATGGCGTCGCCCTTGCGCTGCGGAATCGTCACCGGGACGATTTCCGCGGCAAGGCGTCCGTTGGCCTGTGCCGCGGCGGCGCGGCGCTGGCTTTCCGCCGCGAACCTGTCCTGGTCCTCGCGGCTGACGTGGAATTCGGCAGCGACGTTTTCGGCCGTCTCCGGCATCGAATCGATTCCGAACTCGTCCTTCAGCCGCTTGTTGACGAAGCGCCAGCCGATGGTCGTGTCATAGACGGCATTGACGCGCGAGAACGCGGTGTCGGCCTTGGGCATGACGAACGGCGCGCGGCTCATGCTCTCAACGCCACCGGCGATGATCAAATCGGCGTCGCCCGCCTTGATGGCGCGCGCGGCCATGGCGACCGCGTCGAGCCCCGAGCCGCACAGCCGGTTGACGGTTGTGCCCGGAACCGCCGCGCCGAGCCCGGCGAGCAGCGCCGCCATCCGCGCGACGTTTCGGTTGTCCTCGCCAGCCTGGTTGGCGCAGCCGAGGATGACATCGTCGACATGGGCCCAGTGGACGCCCGGATTGCGGTCCTTCAGCGCAGCGAGCGGGATCGCGGCGAGGTCGTCGGGACGGACGGAGCTTAGCGCCCCGCCGTAACGGCCGATGGGTGTGCGGACGGCATCGCAGATGAAAGCCTCGGTCATATCGGTCAGAGGACTCCTCGGCGCATCTGGTCGAGCTCGATCGACTCGAACAGCGCCTTGAAGTTGCCTTCGCCGAAGCCTTCGTTGCCCTTGCGCTGGATGATCTCGAAGAAAATCGGGCCGATCACATTCTGAGTGAAGATCTGCAGCAGCAGGCCCTGCCCTTCGGTCGGGGCGCCGTCCATCAGGATGCGGCGCTTCTCTAGCTCGGCGATGCTCTCATCGTGGCCCTGGATGCGCTCCGGAAGCATTTCGTAATAGGTGTCAGGGGTGTCCTGGAACGGAATGCCGCGAGCGCGGATGATGTCCACCGACTGATAGATGTCCGACGTTCCGAGCGCGATATGCTGGATGCCCTCGCCCTTATACTCGCGCAGGAACTCCTCGATCTGGCTCTTGTCGTCCTGGCTCTCGTTCAAGGGGATGCGGATCTTGCCGCAGGGCGAAGTCATCGCCTTGGAGAACAGGCCCGTGACCTTCCCTTCGATGTCGAAGTAGCGGATCTCGCGGAAGTTGAAGAGTCGCTCATAGAAGTCGGCCCACGTCGCCATGTTGCCGCGATTCACGTTGTGCGTGAGGTGGTCGATGTAGGTGAGCTTGGAATCCGCGTCAGCCATCCGCTGCTGCCAGTCGGGATGGAAGTCGAAATCGACCTCGTAGATCGACCCTTCGACCCCCTTCCCTTCGCCGTAGCGGTCGACGAAGAAGAGGCGCGAACCGCCGATGCCCTCGATAGCCGGAATGGCGAGCTCGCCGTCGCCCTTCGACACTTCGACGTTGGTCGCACCAAGCTTCAGTGCGCGCTCGTGCGCGGCCTTGGCATCCTTGACGCGGAAGGCCATGGCGCAGGCCGACGGTCCGTGAGCATTGGCATAGTCCTCGGCATAGGAGCCGGGTTCCGCATTGATGATGAAGTTGCAGTCACCCTGCTTGTGGAGCGTTACGTCCTTGCTCTTGTGCCGCGCGACTTCCGGGAAGCCCATTTTGGTGAAGAGCGAGCGAAGCAGCTCGATATCCGGCGCGGTATATTCGACGAATTCGAAGCCATCGGTACCCATCGGGTTTTCGAGCCCCAGCGGGCCAAGGTCGATTGCCGGCTTGGGCGTGTCGGTGGTGGTGGCCATGATCAAACTCCTTTTCGCGGCCCGGCTGCATGGGGCCCAAGCGCATTTCAAGCGCGTCTGCGATGGCGCTATAGTCCGATGAGACAAGCCACGCGACAGGGGAATCGCGTAGCGGGGCCGGGCATTCAGGAGCGAAGCGGATGAACATTCCGGGTGGCTGGTCGAAGAGCGTGGACGGCAAGGCGCTGGAGCGGACGTACCGATTCAAGGATTTCGCCGAGGCGTTCGCCTTCCTGACCCGCGTCGCCGAGCATGCCGAAACGGTGGATCATCACCCGGAATTCACGAGCGTCTGGAACCGGGTCGATTTCAAGCTGACCAGTCACGATAGCGGCGGGATCACTGGGCGAGACATCGCGCTGGCCGAAGCGATCGACCGGCTGTCTCGATAGCTGGCTCCGGGTGTTGAAAACGCATCCGGAACAAACGGCCGCGCTGTAAATTTTGCGAGACGTAGAGTTCTGGGCATTCGACTAGGGAGACCAAGTTGGAGAACACTCCGGAATATTACGCTCGCCGGCGCGAGAAGGAACGCGAGCTGGCCGCCGCCGCGCAAGACCCCCAGATTGCGAAGATCCATGAAGAGCTGGCCGAGCATTACGACATGCTCGTTTCCCTCAGCCAAAGCCCTGACGGTAAAGGGCTGACCGGTTGAGCGAGTGATCCTGTCGATCAGGCGGTAGTCGGTAGCGAACCAACCATAAGCGAATGCTGCCATGCGCAACGCAGCATGACCATATGCCGAAGGTCACGGGTGCTGGGCGCGACCTGCGGCACGGCCGCTGCGTCCTTGCGGAGCCGCTTTGCGCTACGGCCGCAAGTGACGCGTGGCCATTGGCGGCGCAAATTCGATGAACGAACCCGCATTCAAGAGCTCGACGCGCGCCTCCCGGTCGCCGACCCCGCAAGCGCTAACGACGCCCGCGGTGGCGACGAACGGCGCGATGCACAAGGCAATCAAGGCGCGGCGAAACGTCATTCGTAGCGCAATGCGTGAATCGGGTTTGCGCGGGCGACCTTCATCGCGTGACCAACGACCGTAACAATGGCGATTCCGAGGGCGACGAAGGCCGCGGCGAAGAACGGAATGGGGCCGAGGCTGATGCGTTGGTCGAACGTATTCAGCCAGTCGCGCATCAGCCACCAGGCGATCGGCCAAGCGATGATGTTCGCGACGACCACCGGCTGGCTGAACTGCCAGACGAGCAGCCGGATGATGTCGCGGGTCCGTGCGCCCAGCACCTTGCGGATGCCGATTTCCTTGGTGCGCCGCTCGGCGGTGAACGCCGCGAGCCCGAACAGGCCGAGGCACCCGATGACGATCGCCAGCAGCGCGAAGGCAGCGAAGATTTGCGCCCGCGCATCCTCCGCCTCGTAAAGCTCCGCCATGATGTCCTCGCTGAACTTGGCGTTGAACGGGACCTCGGAGGTGATGCCCTTCCAGGCCCGCTCGATATTCGCGCGAACCGTGACCGGATCGCCGTTGTAGCGGAGCATCATCCAGCCCGGACCCTTGTTCACGTTGCGGAACATGATCGGATCGATCGGCTGGCGCACCGAGCGAAAGCGGCTGTCGCCGACGACGCCGATGATGTGGATGTCGACGACTCCGTGGTCCGGCCCGAAAAGCTGGCTGCGGACGACCTTTCCGATGGCGTCCTCAGGCGTTTGGAACCCCAGCTTCTTGGCCGCATATTCGTTGAGGACGACGTTCACGCCGCGCTCCGCGATCGCTTTTTCGACCGCCGGGTCGGATGGGTAAGGCGTCGTCATGTCGTCCATCGGCCGGCTGGGGTCGAACCAGCGGCCGGCCTTCAGCGTCAGGCCCATGGCATCGAAAAAGCCTTCGTCGACATTATACTGGCCGATGTTCACTTGCTCCGAGCGGCCGGGCGGGATGATGCCGGTGTTGTTGTTATTGTCCGTCGCGATGCCGATGTCGGTGCGTCCGACCGCGACGACGCCCGGAATGCGCTTCATCGTGTCGACGATCATCTCGCCCTTTTCCCACAGCTGGGCGCGCGAAAGCTCGTCCACCTGGAGGATGTTGTCGCGGTTGAAGCCCGGGTCGACAGAGCGCGCGTAGACGGTCTGGCCGTAGATTACCGCGGTGCAGATGATCAGCCCGATCGAAACCGCGAACTGTAGGATCACCAACGCGGTACGGATCCGCCCGGAGCCAGGAGTTTCCGCGGCCGAACGGTTGGCCTTCAGCACCTGCGCGGGCTGGAAGCGGGAGAGGAAGAAGGCGGGATAAAGGCCACCGAGAACGCCGACGAACAGCACGAGGCCAAGCACCGGAAGGAAGATCCCGCCGCTCCCGAAATAACTGATCGACAGGTCCGCTTCGAGGAAGGCCGCGAACGGCTTGATCAGAAGCTCGACCAAGGCGAGCGCGAGCAGCATCGAAGCGGCGGAGATCAGCAGGGATTCCCCGACGAACTGGACGATGAGCTGCTTGCGATTGGCGCCGAGCACCTTGCGCAGGGCGACCTCTCTGGCGCGCTGGCTGGCGCGGGCCGTGGCGAGGTTGACGAAGTTGACCATCGCCATGCCGAGGATGAGGACGGCGATGATCGCGAAGGTGGCGATCGATTTGTTATCGTTGCCTGGGGTCATCGGGGCGCCCTGCGCCTTGCCGAGGTGGACGTCCCTCAGGTTGACGAAATGCCAATCCTGCTCGTCACCCGCATTGTAACGAATTCCGGCATTGGGCTCGTCCGGGATGTTGCGCTTCTCCCAGGCCGGCAGCTGCGCTTCGAGCTGGCTGATGTTCGTGCCGGGCTTCACCTTCACATAGACGTAGCCGGACTGGCAGCCCCAGCAGGTCAGGAAATTCGGGCTTTCGGCGTTCAAGGCGACGTAATCCAGCCGCATGATCGCATTGACCTGCATGCTTGAATTCTTCGGCAGGTCTTTCAGGACGCCAGTGATCTTGAAATCGCGCTTGATGCCGCGCGAGATGACCGTGAAGGTGCGGCCGACGACGTTTTCGGTTCCGAACTGCTTCCGCGCTTCGCTCTGGGTCATGACGGCCGTCTGGGCCGCGCCGAGCGTGGAGCCGGCGACGAGCGGCAGGTTCACGACCTTCAGGAAGTCGTCGTTGGTGAACAGATAGTCTTCGGTCGGCGTCGCCTGTCCGTCCTTCAGGAAGACGGGGCCGTTATCCTGGATGTAGGCCGTCGCGACAACTTGCGGAAAATCCTTCTTGACGCGCTCGCTGGTGACATAAGGCGCCATCTGGAAGAAGCCGGGCTCGCCGTCCTTCGGGTTCGGGTACCAGGACTGGAACTGGTAGGTATTCTCGACGTCGGGAAGCCACTCGTCGTAGCTCTTCTCGTAGCGGATATACATGAGGATCATCAGGCAAGCGGCCATGCCGATGGCGAGCCCGAAGATGTTGATGATCGAATAGGTCTTGCTCTTGGCAAGGGCCCTGGTCGCCACCGTCAGATAATTGCGCCACATTGTCCCGTTCCTTCATGTTCCAGCCGGCCAGCGATCAGGCGGCGCGGCGACGCTCCTGGAGGATCTTACCGTCGAGCATGTTGACGATCCGGCTCGCGTAATCCGCATGCGCGGGGGAGTGGGTCACCATGACGATCGTCGACCCTTCCTGGTTGAGCTGGCGGAGCATCCGCATCACTTCCTCGCCATGCGCCGTGTCGAGGTTGCCGGTGGGTTCGTCGGCGAGGATCAGCTTCGGTTCCCCGACAAGCGCGCGGGCGACGGCGACGCGCTGCTGCTGGCCGCCGGACAATTGCGTCGGCCGGTGCTTGGCGCGGTGGGCGATGCCGACCTTGTCGAGGACCCGGTCGACCCGCGCCTTGCGCTCGCCGGCGGGGATGTTGTGGTAGAGAAGCGCGAGCTCGACATTTTCGCGAACGGTCAACTCGTCGACCAGATTGAAGCTCTGGAAGATGAAGCCGATGTTTGCCTTGCGGGTGTCGGCCAGCTGGGCCTCGCTCAAGCCGGCGACTTCCTTGTTGTCGAAGATGTAGCTGCCGCTGGTCGGGCTATCGAGCATGCCCATCACGTTCAGCAAAGTGGATTTGCCGCAGCCAGACGGCCCCATGATCGCGACGAACTCGCCGTCCCCGATATCGAGGTCGATGGAATCAAGCGCGGTCGTTTCGACGGTAT
>Ga0247822_10002080_pt1 | contig 12660 bp, 13 predicted proteins | sample 13C_Cellulose_Da_FD_192423 | JGI IMG/M metagenome (GOLD analysis project Ga0247822, IMG submission 192423) | Soil microbial communities from agricultural site in Penn Yan, New York, United States - 13C_Cellulose_Day30 | ecosystem: Environmental > Terrestrial > Soil > Agricultural land | place...
CGGCGGCGCTCGCGCCATCGTCGAACATCCCGCCGCCGAGCCGCAGTCCGAACCACGGGCGTGAGGATGCGCTGCCGCCCGTCGCGAACGGATCGTCGAGCTCGGGGCCGATGCGCGGGCCGGCGACGCCGAGCAGCTTGCCGCGGATCATGGACGGGCGCTTGATGTCGGGCGGTGGGCCGGAGCTCTGCTCGCCGGCGCCGCCTTCCTCCTCGAAGTTCACGCTCTGCGTGCGCGGCGTCGCCGCGGTGTGGATCGGCGCCTCGAGCATCACCGTCGCGCGGCTGTACGGCTTGGTCGTGGTGGTCGAGGAGAGGGCGGTCCCGTCGGCGGCCCTGGCGTGCACGGTGACGGTGCCGGCCTTGACCCACACCGTGGCCGGCGTCGTGAGCGGCTCGTCGGCGAGCGCGTCGACGGTGGTGGTGAGGCCGTCGGGCGTGCTGAGGATCGTGAGCTCGACGAGCTCGGAGGCGCGTGCGAGCTTCTTGGTCTCGCGCACCGCGCGCGTGACGTCGGAGGCGATGTCGTCGGGGAGCGCGGCGTCGGCGCAGCCGTCGAGGTAGAGCATCGCGCGCGAGAGGTCGGCGCGGCGGGCGTACACGGTGCCCAGCGCGCACCGGGTGGCGGCGTCCCCGGGCAGCTGCGCGCGGAGCGCCGTGACGGCGGCGTCGTCGTGGCCGCGGATCGCGTCTGCGAGCGGCCCTGCCTCGGCGGTAGCCGCCGCAGCGAGCACGAGCACGAGCACGAGGATCCGAGCGGCCGTCACGTCCCTCAAGATGACACGGCGCGCGTACGATGGTTGCGCCGATGGCCGCCCCCGACGAGAGTGCCCGCCGCGCCGAAGTGATGCGCGTGTTCGATCGCTACCTGGTCGAGGTGGTCGAGGCCTATGACCTGTGCCCGTGGGCGCGCGGGGCGCGGCAGGGCGGGGAGGTGGCCGTCGAGGTCGTGTGGGGAACGCCGAGCGAAGACGCGTGGGGCGCCGCGGCCGAGGCGTTGCTCGCGCGCGAGGCGACGCGGGTCGCGATGGTGATCGCGCCCGAGCTCGTCGTGACGCCGGCCGAGCTGCGCGCGGTGCGCGATCGCGTCGCGGCGCGGATCCCGGTCGCGGGCGTCGCCGAGTTCCACCCCGACGCGGCGCTCGATCTCGCGAGCCCCGCGCGGCTGGTGCCGTTCGTGCGACGCGCGCCGGATCCGTTGCTGCAGCTCGTGCCGCTCGCGATCCTCGACGCCGTGCGCGCCGCGCCGCCGGCCGCGACGCTCGCGACCCAGGCCCAGATGCTCGGTGGGCGCGCCACCGCGCCGCGCGCCGACGTCGCCGATCGCATCGCGGCGACGAACCACGCGACGGTGAGCCGCGCGCACACGGCGATCGAAGCGACGCTCGACGCGATCGCCGCCGATCGCGCGGCGAGCTACGCGCGCGTCGGAATCAGTGGGTCCCGGCGACCGTGATCACGAAGTGCGAGTTCGTGAACGCGGTGTCGAACGAACCGGGCAGCTGCGGCTGCGGCGCGTCGCACGCCGGGGCGCGGAGGTAGCCGGGCGCCGCTTGCCCGGCGCTGTTCGCCCCGAGGAAGAAGAACCGCGCCGTGGTCCCGAGGTCGGGCGCGAACACCTCGACGATCATCTGGCTGAGCGCGGGTACGTTGGCGCTGACCGGGACCGTGACCATCGAAGGCGTGCCGTTGGTGTTGGGAACGGTGAACGGAGCGGACGACGTGATCGGCGTGATCAGCGCCGTGTCGAGCTGCGCCGGCGGCGGGTTCAGCGAGCCCGAGTAGGTGCCGATCTTGACCTGCACGGGCACCAGACCCGAGGACACCGCGACCGCGAACGAGACGGAGTCGACGCGCAGGCCATTGGCGACGCCCTCGTCGGCGAGCCGGAACACGCGATACCAGCTGTTCTCGCGCGTCGAGCCGTCGGCGTTGCTCCGGCACGCGAACGACACCGAGAGGTCGCTGGTCTCGGACGTGCTCTGCGACAGCGTTACGGGGATCGGCCCGGCGTCGATCTCGGGCGCATCGATCACGATCGGTGCGTCACCACTCGGTGCGTCGATCCCCGGATCGTCGTCGCCGGACTGCTGGCCACCTGCCTGCGCGCACGCCGTGAGCGCGACGAGGACGAGCGCGCGCTTCACGGGCACCCCGACGGCGTGACGGTCGCCTTGAGCGAGAGCGAGTCGAAGAAGAAGCTCGTCCCCGCGGAGTCGTCGCCCGAGGACGTGAGCCGCACGCGGACGGTCTCGCCTGCGTGCGCACTGGCGAACGTCTTCGAGAACGGCGTCCACGTGCTGGTGTCGTCACCGTTGTCGACGGCGAGCACCACCTCGAACGGGTTGTTCGTCGTCGACGCGAGGTCGACCTGACCGAGGTCGAAGCTGCCGAAGAACTCCAGGGTGGTGATGCGGTACGCACCGCTCAGCGTGAGGCTCGTCGCGCCGGCGGGGACGGCGACATCCTGGTGCAGCTGGTCGCTGTTGCCGGTGGCGCGTGCGAACCCACCGAGCCACGCTTTGTTGGGGGCGCTCATCGCGGGGATCGCCGCGTTGTCGCCGGAGCTGTCGACGACGAGCGCCGCGCTGGTGTCGATGCGCTGCTCGACCCAGCCGGCGGCGATCGGACTGCCGTCGAACGCTTCGTTGGTGAGCAGTTCCATCTGGACCTGGCCGCAGTTGGCGTCGATCTGGAGGGGCGAGTCCGGGCGCGGGCCGTCGGTCGACGCGTCGCTACCGTGTTGCGCGTCCGTGAGTCCCTCGCCGGGGACTGCGGTCGCGCACGCCGCGAGCGGCACGACGGTCAGGGCGAGCACGGACCGGAACAACATGGCGGGATAATCGCCATCGCCGCGGCTCGCGAGCAACGGATTTCTGCGCGATCGCTAGATCGCGAGGCGGATGTGCGCAACTCGTGTATCGAAGGCCGGACCTCGGGCGAGCCGCTCGTTCGCCGCCTCGAGGTCCTCACGGGTGTCGATCTCGACCGCGTACATGGTCCCGATGTCGACACCGTAGAAGGTGCAGCCCTCGTCGATCAGGTGCTGGAGCCCGGCCTCGTAGTAGTCGACGCCCAGGGTGGTCCGCCGCTCCTCGAGGGCGGCGAACAGCTTCTTGGCCGTCGGCGCACCGAGCAGCGTGAGCCCGACCGACTCGCCCATCGCGGCGCGCGGGGGGATGTGCTTGCCGATCGCGCGGATCCGGTCCTCGTTGTCGGCGGTCACTTTCACGTCCTCGCTGCCGAGCTCGCCGATGGAGCGGACCGCGAGACAGTCGGGGCCGCGCTCGACGAGGACCTCGGCGACTGCGCGGTCGAACACGACGTCACCGTCGAGCAGCAGAAAATCCTCACCGTCGAGGTGCGGGCGCATGCGGAGCAGCGTCGCGGCGTTCAGCGTCGACCGGTAGTCGGGGCAGGTGACGCACGTGATGTCCATGCCGGTGAACCACGAGGCCACCGCGTCGCGCACCGCGCGATCGCCGTAGCCGGTGCCGATCACGAACTGGTCGAACCCGACGTGGAGGAGGTTCGTGATCGTGCGGCGCAGGATGGGCACGCCGTCGACATCGGCGAGCGTGCGCGGACCATCGGCGGGGAACTCGGCGTATCCAGCGGCGAGGACGGCGGCCTTCATGGGAGCTCCGGGGCCAGGTCGTGCAAGCGGCGTGCACGTCTGATTTCGCCAGGTTAGCCTGGCTACCTGTCCAGGTTTCACCAGATCGTGCCGCTTGGCCGGGGCGAACGCCCAAATCCTGTCACCGCGCGCTACAACCCGGTCGGCGTGACGCTGGCGTCCTCCTTGCTGTTCGCGATCGCGATCGCGACCGCGGTGCCGAGCGTCGCGCACGCGCAGCACGATCACGGGGCGGTGGAGCACACGCACCACGCGACCTGGTCCGCGAGCGCGGCGCTGGTCGCGGCGCGGTTCAGCACGCCGTCGTTCGTCGGCGACTACCAGGGCATCGCGCCGGCCGTGCACTGGACCTCGATGCGGTTCGCCGCGTCGATTGGCGCGCCGCTGTACCGGATCACCAAGAACGGCGCGACCGACTACGGGCCCGGCGACATCGTCGGCAGCGGGCAGCTCGTGCTGTTCGGCGCGCACGCACGGGCGGCCGGCCTCGCGCTCGCCGTGTCCGCGCCGACCGGCTCCGAGCGCGATCGCCTGGGCATGGGACACGTGATGGTGATGCCCGCGGCGTGGGCGAGCTATGGCATCGGCGATGCGGTGGTCGCCGCGTCGTTCGGCTACGGCCGCGCGCTCGGCGCCGGTGGCGGCCACGCGGATCATGGCGGCGGGCCGCTCGTCGATCCGATGAACTTCTCGGAGCTGACGTGGAGCGCGACCGGTGACCTGCGCCTCGCGCGCACGCTCAGCGCGGGCGTGAAGCTCGTCGGCGCGGTCGCGCTCGACGATGCGGGCAAGGACCGCGTGACCGGCGGCGCGCGCGTGACCTGGGGCACCGGCCGCGTGCAGACCACCGCCGAGCTGCAGGGCGGCTTCGTCGGCGACCCGTTCGAGGTGCGCGGCGTGCTCGCCTCGCTCGTGCGCTTCTAAGCGCTCGAGTGCTCGTTTACGTTAGTTGTATCGCTTGATGATGTGGAAGCCGAACTCGGACTGACACACGCCCATCTCGCCGGGGTTGAGGCGGAGCGCGAGCTGACGGAACTCGATCACGAGCTGGGCGTCGGGCGTGACGGTGAACACGTGGTTCGTCGCCGCGCTGCCCGCATCCTCCGAGTGCTCCTTCATGAGCTGCTCGAAGTCGCCGCCCGCCTTGAGCTGGCCGACCAGCGACTTCACCTCGGCCTCCGCCTCCTTCATCGTGCGCTTCTGCGCGCGCGGATCCTGACGGCCGCCGAACGCGTCGCCGAGGTCCTCCCACGAGATCAGGATGTGCTTGACCCCGGCGGTGTTCGCGACCGGCTCGCGCTCGAGGATGTCCTCGGAGACGACCGGCGACGACGGCGCCTTGTACTCCTGCGTACCCATCTTGTTGTTCATCGTCGGGCCGCCCTTGACCCCGGGCCCACACGCCGCGATCCCGAGCGCCAGAACGATCGACAAACGCTTCATGCCGCGGACGCTAGCACGGGTCCGGATTTGTGGCAGGGTCGCCCCCATGAGCGAGGACGTGACCCTCCAACAGCTCGTCGAGCTGCTGCCTCCGCGGATCTGGTACCTGACGTCGAATGGCAGTGACATGTGGTGTCGTCGTCCCTACGGGTTTCTGTTTTCGACCGGCCAGGCCGCCGAAACGTTCGCCAAGGCGATGGGCACCGGCGAGGACCTGTTCGCGATCGGCATGGATGCAGGCGCGCTGATGAGCGATGACGTGCTCGCCGGCCTGCGCAACACGGCGGTCACGCGGCTGTTCATCGACCCGGCGATCGACGCGGCGACCGGTGACGTGCACGGGAAGATCCTGAGGCTGTCGCCGCTGACGTGATCAGGACAGCAGCGCGAGGAGATCGTCGCGCGTGATCGCCGCGGCACCGCCCGCCTCGGACAGCGCGGCATCGGCGAGCGCGCGCTTGCGCGCCTGCAGCTCGAGGATGCGCTCCTCGACGGTGTCGCGCGCGACCATGCGATAAACCATCACCGGCTTGTCCTGGCCGATGCGGTGGGCGCGGTCGGCGGCCTGATCCTCGACGGCGGGGTTCCACCATGGATCGACGAGGAACACGTGATCGGCCGCGGTGAGGTTGAGGCCGGTGCCGCCCGCCTTGAGCGACAGCAGCATGACCGGTGGTCCGCCCTCGGCCTGGAACTCGTTGACCACGCTCGCTCGATCGACCGTCGATCCGTCGAGGCGGACGTACGCGATGTTCGCCGCCTGCAGCAGCGGCTCGATCAGATCGAGCAGCGACGTCCACTGCGAGAACACGAGCGCCCGGTGGCCATCGGCGACGGCGTCCTCGAGCGCGTCGAGCAGGCGCGTCATCTTCGAGGAAGCCAGCGGCGAGCCCTCGTCCTCGGCCGCCTTCTTCGACGCGCCGCGCATGCCGGCGGGCAAGAGCGCGGTGTGGCACGCGGCCTGGCGCAGGCGCAGCAGCGCTTCGAGCGCGGCCATGATGCCCTTGCCTTGCTCGAGCATCGCGACGATCTCGCGCTGGGTGGCGGCGCGGATCGCGTCGTAGGTCACGCGCTCGTTGTCGTCGAGCTCGACGTACATCACGGCCTCGGTGCGCGGTGGCAGCTCGCGCGCGACCTCGGACTTCATGCGGCGCAGCACGAACGGACGGATGCGCTCGCGCAGGCGCGCCGCGGCGCCTGCGTCTCCCTGCGAGATCGGGTCGGCCCAGCGATCGGCGAAGTCGGTGCGCCCGCCGAGCAGGCCCGGGTTCGTGAAGTGGAGCTGACTCCACAGCTCGTCGAGCCGATTCTCGATCGGCGTGCCGGACAGCGTGAGCCGCCAGCTCGCCTTGAGCTTGTAGGCGGCGCGCGCGACCTGGCTATCGGGATTCTTGATCGTCTGCGACTCGTCGAGGATCACCGTGTCCCACGCGCCCCCGGCGAGCACGTCGATGTCGTTGCGCAGGATCGGATAGCTGGTGAGCACCACGTCGGCCGATGGATCGATCGCGCGCCGCGCGCCGTGATAGGTGGCGACGGTGAGATCGGGGCGGAACTTGCGCGTCTCGGCGAGCCAGTTGAACAGCACGCTCGTCGGCGACACGACCAGGGTCTTGCCGGTACCACGCGCGGGGATCGCCGCGAGCGCCTGGATCGTCTTGCCGAGACCCATGTCGTCGGCGAGCACGCAGCCGAGCCCGGCCAGTCGGCAGAACACGAGCCAGTCGACGCCGCGCTGCTGATAGGGGCGCAGCTCGCCCGTGAACCCGCCGGGCGCGGCGGCGATCGGGATCCCTCGGAACCCGTCGAGCAGGGGCTTCAAGCGATCGAGCTCCGGCGGAGGAGGAGCGTCGAGCTCCTCGGCGAGACGCGCGAGATCGGGGAGCGCGTACATCGGGACCGCGCGATCGTCGCCGCGCGCGGCCAGCAGATCGGCGACGCGATCGCCGTGCTTGTCGAACCAGCTCATCGGCACGCGGCCCCAGCCGCCGCCCGCCAGCGGCACGAGATCGACGCCGGCCTGCCACGCGCGCAGCGCCGCCGCGATCGATGCCGTGCGCCCGCCACCGCCGAGCTCGACGTCGAACTTCGAACCGTCGATCGAGATCGACGCCTCGAGCGGCACCGCTCTGGTCGCGTTCGCGGCGCGCGCGTCGGTGCGGAACCACGCGGCGAGTGCGTTGTGCATCGCGAACGCCTCCCGCCCCGTGAGCTCGACGCGGCGGCCGGGCACGAGGTTGAGCTCGTCGCGCAGGCGGTGCGTGAGCCGGCGCTCCGCGTCCTGATCGCGGACGGGCAGCGGACCTTGAAGGTGCACGAGGGTGGTGCCGTCGACGCGCGCACGCGGAGGATCGCCGTACACCAGCGTCGGGAACACGAGCAGGCGATCGCCGTCTTGCTCGACGTCGAACGCCATCCGCGGCTGCTCGCGCGTGCCGATCTGCGGCAGCGCCTTCGAGCGCACGTCGACGTCGATGCGCGCGGCGAGCGCCGGCAGCGTCTTGCCGATCAGCTCCGGAAACGCGGCGCGCGGGACGGTGAACGTCTGCGGCAGCTTCTCGAGCCGCGCGCCGGTGAGGTCGACGGCGCCGACGGGGCGCAGCACGTCGTCGGTGGTGCGGACCACGCCGAGCGCGACCACCTCGCGCACGCCGCGGTCCGCCTCGATGCGCACGCGCACACCGCCGTGCGTGTCCTCGACGATCGCGCGCGGCATCACCGGATCTCCGCTGGTCGTGATCTGCTCGTCGTCGACCTTCGCACCGCCTTCGGCGCTGATGCGCACCCGACCGTCGCCGGGCTTGCGCCACCGCACGTCACGCGCGTCGGCGAGCACGGCGAGCAGGCGATCGAGCTTGTCGCCGGTGAGCGGTCCGGCGCGCCCGAGCAGCTGATCGGCGGTCAGGTCGGCCTCGATCGTCGCGATGTGCGCGGCCTTGCCCTTGCCGACCAGCGACAGGAGCGAGTCGGTGAGCTTCTCGGTGCGATCGCCGCGGACCAGCAGGCGCTCGACGACGACGCCGCCGGCCTCGGGGCTCAGCACGTAGCGGATCGGCGCCGCGGCGACCGTCGGCTTGGGCAGCTCGCCACCGGTGCGCTCGGCCGCGAGCACGGCGGCGACGACGTGCGAGCACACGGCTTCCTTGCTCCCGCACGTGCACTCCCACTCCAGGTGCTCGGTCTCGAGGATGACTTCGAACGGGGTGGGGCGGCCCGGGACGCGGACCTCGAGCTCGAGCTCGCCCCCGCGCTGGGCCAGGCCGTTGACCCGTCCGTCGCGGGCGAGCGTCACCCCTTGCGACCAGGTGCGTTCGGTCGCCTCGGAGCGAATCGCGTCGCGGAGCTCGGGCAGCACGGAGATCCGCGCGGTTTAGCATGATACGTTGCGCTCCGTGGCCTCCCCGGTTGGCGACGATGATGCGCAGGACGCCGCGCTCGTGGCGCGGATGGCCCGGGGCGATCGCGACGCCCTTTCGCAGCTCTACGCCCGGCACAGCTCGCTGCTGCTCGGCCTGGCGCTGCGGATCGTCCGCGAGCGCCGCGAAGCGGAGGATCTCCTACACGACGTCTTTCTCGAGGCATGGCGCGCTGCGAAAGACTTCGATCCGAAGCGCGGACGCGTTCGTACGTGGTTGACGATTCGTATGCGCTCGCGAGCCCTCGATCTGCAGAAGTCGGCGCGTGTCTCCCGCAATGCGGGTGATGCCGGGCTCGAGCTCGTCGCGGATGACGGCGAGCACGCGAGCCCGGACCACGCACGTGTCCGCGCGGCGCTCGCCGAGCTGTCGCCCGAACAGCGCAAGGTGCTGGAGCTGGCGTACTTCGAAGGCCTGTCGTGCACCGAGATCGCGGCGCGCGTCGTGATCCCGGTCGGCACGGTGAAGTCCCGTCTCGCGGCCGGTCTCGACCGATTGCGCACACGGCTCGATCGAGGAAGAGGGGAGCCGTCATGATGTCCGACGTCCGCGAGCTGCTCCCGCTCTACGCGCTGGGGGTGCTCGAGCCCGACGAGGCCGCGATCGTCGAGCGCGCGCTCGCCACCGACCCGGCGCTCGCCGCCGAGCTGGCCGAGCTGCAAGCTGCCGGCGATGTGCTCGTCTCACCGGTCGAGCCACCGCCGGAGATCCACGCGCGCCTCCTGGCCTCGGTCGGCGGCGGCCGGTTCGAGAAGCTGTCCGCGCGCATGGCCTCGCTGTTCGACGTCACCGTCGACCGCGCGCGCGAGCTGCTCGGCCTGATCGAGCGGACGGCGTCGTGGGAGGTGCCGATGCCCGGCCTGGGGCTGGTGCACTTCGAGGGTGGTCCGGCCTATGCCGCCGCGGACTGTGGCTTCGTGAAGCTCACCCCCGGCACCGCGTTCCCGCACCACGCGCACCTCGGCGAGGAGGTGTCGCTCGTCCTGGCGGGTACGCTCCAGGATCACACCGGCCGCACGTATGGCCCCGGAGATGAAGTGGTGTCGGCCGAGGGCTCCGAGCACGACGTCAAGTGCGTGGGCGAGGAAGACTGCATCTACGCCGCGCGCGCGATGAACGGGATCTCGATCGCGGGAGCACCCGCGCGTCCCCCCAGCAAGTCGTAGCCCGCTCGCCAGATTCGTGCGTCGCGGCGGTGTAGGATGGTCCTATGAGCAGTGACGAAGGACTGCGGGTGGTCGGGACCATCCGCAGCATCGAGCTGCATACGACGTCGACGAAGTTCCAGAACGTGCAGTCGCGTCAGGTCGCCAAGATCCAGCTCGACATCGAGCGCGCGACCGACGAAGAGGGAGAAGACCTCGACGTCGTGAACCTCGCGGATCTCATGTTCCAGGGCCCGGCGGAGCTCGTTCCCCGCTTTCACCAGGGTGATCGCGTGCAGATCGTGACGAGCCCCGAGTCGAGCCTGCACATCACGAGCATCCGTCCCGCGCCGCTGAGCTGAACGGCGACTGCCGTCGTCTCCCGCGGGGCCTACTGCGGGCAGCCGGACCAGTCGCTACGCGCGCCCCAGGCGTCGCCGCGAATCGCGCGGCGCGCGGCGATCGTCAGGATCCACGTCTATCCTCGATGACCGAACACGCGGCGCAGCGCACTGTGCGCCGCCCAGTACCCGCACATGCCATGGACGCCGCCACCGGGCGGCGTCGACGCCGAGCAGAGGAAGAGGTCGGGCGTCGGGGTCGCGTACGGATCGAGGCGCGGCATCGGACGGAAGAACAGCTGGCGTACGTCCGAGATCCCCCCGTTGATGTCGCCGCCGACATAGTTCGGGTTGTCCTGCTCCATCTCGGACGCATTCTTGGTCGCGCGCTGGAGGACGACGTCGCGAAACCCGGGCGCGAAGGCCTCGACGTGTGACTCGATCGCAGCGGTGGCATCGAGCGGGGTGCCGTGTGGCACGTGGCAGTACGCCCACGCGACGTGCATCCCCGGTGGTGCGCGCGATGGATCGAACAGCGTCGGTTGCACGAACAGCACGAACGGGCGCACTGCAAGCTCGCCGTGGTGGACGGCGCGCTCGGCGCGCGCGATGTCGTCGACGCTCCCCGACAGGTGCACGGTCGCTGCACGCGCGCAGCGAGGATCGCGCCACGGCACCGGTGCGCTCAGCGCCCAGTCGATCTTGAACACGCCGGGGCCATAGCGAAAGCGCGCGAGCCGGGCGCGATAGCCGGCCGGCAAGCGGTCACCGGCGATCTGGAGGAGCTGGCGCGGCGTGACATCGAACAGGTACGCACGAGCGGGCGGCAGGTCGGCGAGCGTGACGACGGGCCGGTCGACGATGATCTCGCCGCCGTGCTGGCGCAGCCGCGCCACGAGCGCATTCGTGATCGCGCGCGAGCCGCCGCGAGCGATCGGCCAGCCCACCGCGTGGCCCGCCGCTCCGAGCACGAGGCTGAACGAAGCGCTGGCGATCGCATCGAGCGGGATCATCGCGTGCGCGGCGATCCCCGCGAGCAGGCCACCCGCAGCCTCGCCGCGAAACCGCGCGCGCGCGAGGCCGCGCATCGAGCGCAGCGCGTCGAGTCCGAACCGAGCGAACAACCGCGGATGCGCCGGCAGCCGCAGCGGACCGAGGATCATCTCGAGCAACACGTCGAAGCGATCGACGTACGGCGCGAGGAGCTCGCGGTACGCGGGGCCATCCTCGCCGAGCTGCGCGGCGGTGTCGTCGAGGGAGCGCTCGAGCGTGACGACGCGCCCGCCGGCGAGCACGTGCGCGAGCGCGGCAGGCGGCTGGATCCACTCGAGCCCGAGCTCGTCGAGCGCGAGCTGACGGAACCACGGCGACGCGAGCGCGAGCGGGTGGACCGAGGAGCAGACGTCGTGCAAGAAGCCGGGCGCGGTCAGCGCGCGCGTCCGCATGCCGCCGCCGGGCGTGTCCTTCGCCTCGACGACGAGGGTGGCGAGGCCCGCCCGCGCGGTCGCCGTCGCCGCGGCGAGCCCGTTGGGACCGGAACCGATGACCACGACATCGTAGCGGCCTGACGTCACGCCGCCTCCAGCCGGCGCCGCGGCGTCCACCAGCGGCGCATGCGACGCGCGGCCGACCCGAGCTCGTTGCGGACGAAGCGGCCGGTGGCCCACAGCGCGAACCGAGCGGTTCCGATCCGGCCATAGGTGAGCGCGGCTTGCGCGAGCGCGTCGACCTCTGATGAGAGATTGACGTCGGTATCGACGACGAGGGCGTCACCGCCGGCGCTACGACAAAGCCGTGCGGTTTCCTCGAGCGCATCGGTGCGGCGAGCGGCGAGGACCACCGATGCTCCACGCCTCGCGAGCTCCACCGCGACCGCACGGCCAAGGCCACTCGACGCACCTGTTACGACGGCGAGACCACCTCGAAGTGCGGGCATGCCCCCGGTGGTGCAGCCGATGTGCCCGACGCCTCCGAGTGGGGCTTACCGATCGGCTGTGTCGACCCGAGCCCTCGGAGCGCGCTTTTTCGGGCTCGGGCTCGGGCTCCACGCGCTACGCGCGCTTGGCTCGGGCTCGGATCAAAACCCTGGGGTTATAAGTAGGCGCCTACCACTTGTAGCGCTTGAGCGAGATCGAGAGCGTCTCGACCGCGGTCTTGCTGTACACGCGCTTGGTCACGGTCTCGTAGCCGGGGCGGGAGATCGTTACGTCGATGCCCGAGAAGCCCATGAGCGCGACCGTGGTCGGGCTCGTCCCTGCGCGCCGGCCCTGGATCGAGATCGTCGCGCCCGGCGGGTTGGTCTTGATCACGAGCTGGTGGGTCGGCCGGATCAGCGTGACGTCCAGCTTCTTCGGGGTGCCCTCCGCGAGCGACACGAACCGCGTCTCCTGCTTGTAGCGGGGGTGGATCAGCTCGACCTTGTGCTTCTCGCACGGTCCCGCGATCGAGATCGGGGACGGCCCCATCTCCTTGTCATCGACGACGACCTTGGTGCCGGCGGGCGTCGAGGTGACGTCGAGCCGGCAAGGCCCGGTGCCGACGACCGGCAGATCTCCCGGCGTCGCGCTGCGCGGGTCGCTTTTCGTGTCGTGATCGCGCTCGCTCTCGCCGGCGGGCTCGGAGGCAGCCACCGATGAGGGCGTGGGCTCGGAGGGCGGCGTGGGTGGTGCGGGCGTGGGA
>Ga0247822_10002081_pt1 | contig 12659 bp, 12 predicted proteins | sample 13C_Cellulose_Da_FD_192423 | JGI IMG/M metagenome (GOLD analysis project Ga0247822, IMG submission 192423) | Soil microbial communities from agricultural site in Penn Yan, New York, United States - 13C_Cellulose_Day30 | ecosystem: Environmental > Terrestrial > Soil > Agricultural land | place...
CGGTCGAGCCCGGCTCTGTGGTCGAGCCCGGTGACGTGCTCGGGCCTGGTGACGCGCTCGGGCCGGGCTGCGTGGTCGAGCCCGGCTGCGTCGTCGAACCAGGTTGGGTGGTCGAGCCGGGTTGGGTTGTCGGTCCGGGCTGCATGGTCGAGCCCGGCTGCGTCGTCGAACCCGGTTGGGTGGTCGATCCGGGTTGGTTCGTCGAGCCGGGCTGTGTCGTCGAGCCGGGCTGCGTGGTCGAGCCAGGCTGCGTGGTCGAGCCGGGCGGCCCGTAGGACTGATCCGGCGCGGTCTGGACGCGCGGCTCCTCGGTGTGGTCGACCTCGGCAGGCGGTGTCACGACGGGCGCGCGCGTCGTTTCGGTGCGCGAGCGGTTGTAGAGCCAGTAGCCGAGGAGCGCGAGCGGGATCAGCGCGGCGAACCACCACCAGGCGCGACTCGGCGCACGCTCGACCTCCTCGCGCGGCGCGTAGGTGTCGACGCGATCGTAGCTGCGGTCGCGGACCGTCGTGCCGGTGTCGAGCCGATCGCGCATGCCGGTGTCGATGCGATCGCGCACGCCGCCGATCGTTCCGCTGACCCCGCCACTCGCACCACCGATCATGCCGGCGGACATGCCCGCGGGGAGCTTGGCGTCGATCTCCCTGCGCTCGTCGATGAGCGTCGATGCGAGCTTGGTGGCATCGAGTCCGCCGCTCGTGCGGCTGAGGCGCTTGAACGCGGCGATCGCGAGCGAACCCGCGGCGGCGACGACGCCACCTGCGGCCTTGGCGCCGACGCCGAGCATCGACGACGTGCGCGAGACCAACCCCTGGCTGTCGCCCGTCGCCAGGCCGAGCAGCGAGTTGCTCGCGCTGCGCGTCTGCGTGCCTTCGTCGAGGGCGCGCTCGGGAGCCGCCGTCAGATCGATGTCGGGTGTGGTCGTGACGAGATCGACGACGCGCGTCATCACGCCACGATCGGTCGCCTTGCCGGCGAGGCCTCCGAAGATCGAGGCCACCGCGCCGCCGAGCCCATTCTTCACCTTGGCCTCGGACAAGCCGCTTTCACTCGCGACGCGTCCGACGAGGCGCGGTGTCATCAGTTCTTCGACTGTTGATGTGAGCGACATAGGGACGTTGCCTTTCGCTCACCAGACCTGATCACGAGCTAGCTCCGCGCACGGAGCATGGCAACGGGAAGGCCCCCGAAGGAAATCACGCATCGCGCATGGGACGTGCCTTGCACGTGACGATGGCATCGTCCCGGATCACCAGCTCACCAGACCACCTGCCGGGACAACCGTCGAGCTCGACGGCAGCTACGAACAATCAACCAGCGTCACGGAAGCGCAGGCGTGCTCTTACGACCGCACTCTTTCGTGCGAGGTCCCCATGCTCCAGCTTCTGGTGTTGACGGTCGCGTGCGGCGTGTCCCTGTTGATCCCGTACTGGCTCCCGCGGCTCGGGCTGGCGCTCGGTGGCGTGGGGCTCGCGCTCGGCGTGCGGTGGTCGGTGTTCGCGCGCCCCGACGAGTGGCTCGGAGCGGAGATCCGTCCGGCGCACGGGATCGTCGCGATCGTCGTCGCCTCCGCGTGGATCGCGCTCGCACTCGGCGTGCTCCTGTACCGTCACCTGATGCGGTTCGCGCGGTCGCTATGACATAGTCGCGCGGTGAACGCGTGGACCGCAGACGTCACCGTCGTCGGAGCCGGCATGGCCGGCAGCGAGGCGGCGTGGCAGCTCGCCGAGGCGGGGCTACGCGTGGCGCTCGTCGAGATGAAGCCCGCGGCGATGTCGCCGGCGCATCAGAGCCCGCTCGCCGGCGAGCTCGTGTGCTCGAACTCGCTGCGCTCCGATGACCCGGTCGCCCCCGCGGGCTTGCTCAAGCACGAGCTGCGGCGCTGTGGTTCGCTCGTGATCGCGTGCGCCGATCAACATCGCGTACCGGCGGGGCAGGCGCTCGCGGTCGAACGCTTCGGGTTCGCGCGCGCCATCACGCAGCGGCTCGCGCTGCACCCGCGCATTCGCATCGAGCGGCGGCGGCTCGACGAGCTGCCGGCGGGGCCGGTGATCGTCTGTACGGGACCGCTCACCGAAGGCGCGCTCGGCGAGGTGATCCGCGCGGAGCTCGGCGGCGATCGCATGTACTTCTACGATGCGATCGCGCCGATCATCGCGGCGGACTCGATCGACTGGGACCACGCGTTCAAGGCGTCGCGGTGGGGGCGCGATAGCGAAGGCGAGGGCGAGCCGCGCGCGGCCGGCGGCGACACCGGTGTCGGCGACTACGTGAACTGCCCGCTGAACAAGGCCGAGTACGAGGCGTTCGTCGAGGCGGTCAACGGCGGACGCAAGGTGCTGCCGCACGAGTTCGAGGAGCCGAAGTACTTCGAGAGCTGCATGCCGATCGAGGTGATGGCGGAGCGCGGCCCGCAGACGCTGCGCTTCGGCCCGATGCGGCCCATCGGCCTGCGCGATCCGCGCACCGGGCATCGTCCGTGGGCCGTGGTGCAGCTGCGGCCGGAGAACAAGTACCTCACGGCCTATAATCTCGTCGGCTTCCAGACGCGGCTCGCGTACCCCGAGCAGCAGCGCATCTTCCAGATGGTGCCGGCGCTGCGCCACGCCGAGTTCCTCCGGTTCGGCTCGATCCATCGCAACACGTACATCGACGCGCCGTCGCGGCTCGGGTCGCGGTTCGAGCTGCGGTCGCGCCCCGACGTGCGGTTCGCGGGCCTCTTGACCGGCGTCGAGGGTTACATCGAGTCGTGCGGCATGGGGCTCGTCGTCGCGTGGATGCTCGCGGGAGAGCTGCTCGATCGCGCTGCACCGCCGCCGCCACCGACGACGATGCTCGGCGGCCTCTACCTCCACGTCACGGCGCCACGCGAGGACAAGTACAAGTACGGTCCCACCAACGTGAACTACGGCCTGCTGCCGCCGCTGCCCGGCGTCCGCAAGGACCACCGCAAGGAGCGCATGAGCGAGCGCGCGCGCGCCGACCTCGACGCCTGGCTCGGCGCGGTCACCGTTCGTGGTGCTACGGTGGCGGCATGAAGCGCCTGCTCGGCAAGTTCGCGATCGTCACCGGTGGCTCGAGCGGCATCGGTGCCGCATGCGCGGAGGCCCTCGCAGCGGAAGGCGCCGCCGTGCTCGCGACGGGGCGCCGCTACGACCACGGGCCGGCGCCGCACCCCGCGCTCGGCGAGGTCGCCCACGCCGGGCTCGATGTCACCGACGAGGCCGAGGTCGAGCGGCGGTTCGCCGAGCTGCCCGAGGTCGACGTGCTCGTGTGCTCGGCGGGCGTCGGGACGTTCGCGCCGATCCTCCACGCGAAGCCGGCCGACCTGCGCGCGATGCTCGACGTCCACGTCGTCGGCACGCTGCTGTGCGCCCGGGCGGCGCTGCGCCGGATGCAGCCGCGGCGCAAGGGACACATCGTCGTGATCGGCTCGCACGTCGCGCACCGCACGTTCGTCGAGTGCGGCGCGTACACGGCGGCCAAGGCCGGGCAGCTCGGGCTCACCCGCGTGCTCGCCGAGGAAGCGCGCCCGTACGACATCCGGGTCACCTCGATCCTGCCGGGCGCGACGGATACGCCGATCTGGGACGATCGGCCGGGCTTCGACCGCAGCAAGATGATGAAGCCCGAAGATGTCGCCGGGTTCCTGGTCTCGATCGTGGCGCGGCCGAACATCGCCGTCGAGGAAGTCACCGTGATGCCGCCGGCCGGCGCGCTTTAGCTTGGTGGTACGCTCGCGGGTGCCCCGTGCGTTTTCCCGGCCGCCGCAAGCACAAGCACTACTTCCCCGTCCACGAGCGCGATCCGCTGTTCCAGGCAGTCGCCGCGGACGGACCCGCTGCGCGCACACACGTCGTGGGCATCGATCAGACGCTCGTCGACATCGACGCGCGCGTGCCCGACGAGCTGCTCGCGCGGTACGCGCTGCCCAAGGGGGCCTCGACGGTCATCGCCAACGACCGCGCGGCGGCACTGTATGACGAGCTCCTCGCGGCGAACCTGATCTCGTACGAGTTCGCGGGCGGCACCGTCGGCAACACGCTGCACAACTACTCGCTGCTCGCCGACGACGCCTCGATCCTCCTCGGCGTGATGAGCGAGTCGATCCGGCTCGGCACGTCGGGCTATCGCTATCTCTCGAACACCTCGAGTCACGTCAACCTAGATCACCTGCAACCCGTCGACGGTCCCATCGGCCGCTGCTTCGCGCTCATCACGCCCGACGGCGAGCGCACGTTCGCGATCAGCGAAGGCGAGATGAACAAGCTCCGTCCCGAGAGCATCCCGGCCGCGGTGTTCGCCGACGCGTCGGCGCTCGTCATCTCCGCCTATCTCATGCGCTGCAAGCCGGGCGATCCGATGCCCGACGCCACGCTGCGCGCCGTCGCGCTCGCGCGCGCGCACGACGTGCCCGTCGTGCTCACGCTCGGCACGCGCTTCGTCATCGCGGAGCGCCCCGAGTTCTGGCGCGACTTCATCGCCGAGCACGTCGACATCGTGGCGATGAACGAGGAAGAGGGCGAGGCCCTCACCGGCCTCGCCGATCCGCTCCTCGCGTGCGAGCGCGCGCTCGATTTCGCCGAGCTCGTGCTCTGCACCGCCGGCCCGGTCGGTCTCTACCTGGCGGGCCACACCGACGACGAGGCCAAGCGCGCGACGCGTTACCCGCTCCTGCCGGGCGCCATCCCCGAGTTCAATCGCTACGAGTTCAGCCGCCCGATGCACCGCGCCGGGTGCGCGAACCCGGTCAAGGTGTTCGCCCACATCGCGCCGTACCACGGCGGCCCCACGCGCATCACCAGCACCAACGGCGCCGGCGACGCGGCGCTCTCCGCTCTCCTCCACGACATGGCCGCGAACCGCTACCACAAGGCGCGCGTCCCCAACTCCTCCAAGCACGCGCGCGAGTTCCTCACCTACTCCTCGATGAGCCAGGTCTGCCGCTACGCCAACCGCGTCAGCTACGAGGTCCTCGCCCAGGCGGCGCCACGCCTCACGCGCGGCCTGCCCGAGCGCGAGGAGGGCCTCGACGAAGAGGCCTACTGGGCGCGCTGACGGCCCTGCGAGCGTGCCACGAGCCGCTCACCTCGGCTTGATCGCACGGAACCCAGAACCCAGAGGGCGCACGAGCTATCAATCCGTGTGCGCGGCACTCAGGACCGCACGGCCTTGGCGGCGACGTTGTTCGACGTCTGTCCCGGGGCAGCACCGCCGTATTGCGCGTGTCTGCGGTGTTGTTCTTGGGGCGATGCGCACGATGTCCCTCGATCGCGGGATCGCCGTACGCCGCTGCGCTGCGATGGTCAAACGACGTTGCTCGCTGTCGTCGATTTCGCTGTCGACACGCTGTCGATGTCGACACGCTGTCGATGTCACTGTTGTCGATTTTGCTTGACGGGTTCTTGCGCGCACGCGGACGCGAAGCTGCGAGGTGACGATTGATCTTCGGCGAGACGCGCTGGCTTGCGCGAGGCGCGGGCGCGCAATGGCGCGTGACCTGTCGGTGCGACGCGACCTGGGGCGTGAAGCGCGTCGCTGACCACGAGGTTGCATGCTGCGCGTCGGCCGCCGCCGTGCACTCATTGCACGAAGCGCGCGAGGTTCGCGAGCGACTCGCGCAGGCCGGTCTCGTGGTCGGCCTGGCGGATGCCCGGCGGTGGGCTCTCGGCGATGACCGTGACGAGCGTGCCGGTGGCGGTCGGCGCCAAGGTCCACGTCATGCGCATCTCGCCGGCGAACGCGGCGTCGGTGGACTCGAACTCGACGGACTGGACGATGCGGCGGCCGGGCTCGAGCGCGAGGAACGTACCGGCGGAGATGTCGCTGTGCTGGGTCGTCTTGCCCGCGGCGTTATCCACCGCGTACGCGAGCTCGATGCGGTAGCGGCCGCCGACGCGGAAGTCGTAGACGAGGACGCGGCCGGTCATCGAGCCTGGTGGGAGCCACTGCACGAGCTGCGCGGGGTCGGCGAAGGCGGCGTAGAGGGTGTCCGGCGGCGCTGCGATCGCGAGCGCGGCGTGGTCGATGCGTCCGGAGGTCATGGGAGCGCGGCGAGCGGGTAGGGGGAAGCGTCGGCGAGAATACGATCCTGGCGGCCGTGCCACGTGAGGCCGCGGACCGCGGGGTGAGCGGCGAGCACGTCGTGGATGCGCGCGAGCGCCTGACGGGCGGTGGGGCCGAGCCGTGGGCCGGTCCACGCGCGCGTGAGCTCGAGGGTGAAGCAGGAGGCGTCGCGCGCGACGAGTCGCACTGCCTCGATCGCCGGCGCGTGCGGCGGGTGGCAGGCGAGGATCGCGGTCTCGGTGGCTCGCCAGGCCACGAGCTGCGGCGTGAGTGCCTCGCCGAGCTGCTCGAGGAGGTGACGGGAGGACGCCGGGGGGACCAGCTCGAAGCGGGCGAGGGTGCGGATCTCGGGCGGGTCCTCGAGGATGCGCTGCACGTCGCGGCCCCGGCGGTAGCGCGCGACGAGCTTCTTCGTGAACGCGGCGGCCGCCGCGACGGCGAACCAGTGCATACGGAAGGTGTAGCGCGCGGCGAAAACTCGCGCACGGGCGCGCCGCTGCGGGATGCTCGCGGTGTGGACTGGGACACGGCGCTCGCCGCCTTTCGCACGTACCTCGAGGTCGAGCGCGCGTACTCGCCGCGCACCGTCGAGGTCTACCTGCGCGACGTGACCGCGCTGCGTACGCACCTGGCGGAGAAGAAGGGCAAGGACGTCGCGCTCGGTCGGCTCGGCGCGATCGAAGTGCGCAGCCAGCTCGCCGCGCTGTTTGGCGTGAACGGCCCGGCGACGATCAAGCGCAAGCTGTCGAGCGTGCGCGCGCTGTTCCGCTTCCTCGTCAAGCGCGGCGTGCTCGCGGGCAATCCCGCCGCCGCGATCCGCGGCCCGAAAGCGCCGAAGGGGCTACCGCGCGCGCTCGATGTCGACGACGCGATTCGCTTGATGACGACGCCGACGGAGACCGGCCGCACCGCGCACCGCAAGCTGTCGGCGAGCGAAGAGGCACGCCACGCGCTGCTGCGGCTGCGCGATGCGTTCCTGCTCGAGCTGCTGTACGGCACCGGGTTACGCGTGTCGGAGGCGTGCGGCCTCGACCTCACCGACATCGATCGCGATCGCTACGGCACGCCGATGGTGCTGGTGCGCCACGGCAAGGGCAACAAGTCGCGCGAGGTGCCGCTGGGGCAGCTCGCCGACGACGCGCTCGCCGTGTACCTGCCGGCGCGCCGCCAGCTCGCCAGCGCCACGGGTGATGCGAAGGCGCTGCTCGTGAACGCGAACGGCACGCGCCTCACACCGCGCTCGGTGCAGCGCATGGTGAAGCGGTGGACGATCGCCGGCGGCATCCATGCACGCGCCACGCCGCACGGCCTGCGCCACTCGTTCGCGACGCACCTGCTCGACGAGGGCGTCGATCTGAGAGCGATCCAGGAGCTGCTCGGCCACGCGAGCCTATCGTCGACGCAGATCTATACGAAGGTCTCGCTCGACCACCTGATGAAGGTCTACGACGGCGCTCACCCGCGTGCGAAGGGGTGAGGCGTCACAGGATGCAGCCGCAGCACACGGACTCGGCGATCTGCGCGAGTGCGGCGGACAGCTGGGTCGCGTTGCTCGCCGACAGGAACAGATCCGGCCCGCTCCGATCGATCGCGCGATAGCCGCCCGTCGCGTTGGCGACGCATCCGTCCGGGAACCCCGGGCTCGCCTGACCGGCGCAGGCCATGTCGTTGAGCAGGCCGCGGTCCAGGCCGGCGGGGGCGCCGTCATCGAACGCGACGACGAACGTCTTCACGCCCTCGCGGGCGAGCGCGTCGGTGTTGGACAGCGCGAGAGGGGAGTCGCAGGTGTCGGCGCCGTCGCCCACGAACAGCACGTACTGCGGCCGCGTCGCGACGCGCCTCGCCGCGAGCTCGGTGCGCGCCGTGGCGAGGCCCGCGCCGATCGGTGTGGACGTGCAAAGCCGCGTGGTCTCCGGATCGAGCATCGTGTCGATCGCACTTGCGGCCGTCACCGCCGGCGCCACGAGCACCTCGCCGGCCTCGCACTGCGGGTTTTGCGCCTTCTGCCCCGTGAGGCGCTGGGCCAGCGTGATGCACGTGCCCTCCGCGGGCGCGCGCGGGAACAGCGCCAGCCCGAAGCCCACCGTGGTCTCGAGCTCGCGCGAGAGCGACTCGACCGCCTGGATGGCCATGTACCACTTGGTCTCGGTGTGGCCGGCGTCGGTGTTCGGCGGGAACGTGCCGTCCGGGCGCTCCGCCATGCTCACCGTGCGATCGAGCAGCACGAGCACGTCCGGTGCCTCGCACGCCGCGACCGCGGCATCGCCGCCGGTTGGGGCGCTCGCATCCGGCGCAGCCGGCGCCTGGGATCCAGGGTCTCCGCAACCGACGATGGCGCACAGCGCCACGAGCATGGAGCGTTTCATCATGCTCTCTGGGTGCCCGCACATCGGCGGACCTTCACCCCATGAAGGTTTTTTCTCGGGCGGGCACCTACCCGGCATGAGGTCGCTCGTCGCGCTGCTCGTCCTTGCCGCGTGCACTGCCCCGGACGCCGTGAGCCCGCCGGCACCCGACGCGGCTGACCCGGGCACGGATGCGCCGTCCGCGGCGCCGTGCACGCCGGTCGGCGCCACGCCCCACGTCCGGCTGTGCTCGGTGACCCGCGCACCCGAGGCCCCGCTGATCGCGCCCGCGACGCACCCGGGGATCGGCAACAACATCACCATGCCGAGCGTGATCCGCGCCCCCGACGCGCTCGCGGCGAGCGCGGGCCTCGGTCGCTACTGGATGTACTTCGCGGCGCACGATGGCCACTACATCCGGCTCGCCACTGCGGACGCCCCGGCGGGCCCGTGGACGACGTACACGCCGGGCACGTTGACCGACACCGAGGTCGCGCCGTTCTCCGACACGATCTCGTCACCCGACGTGTTCGTGCTGCCGTCGGGGCGGATCCGCATGTACTTCAGCACCGATCACTATCCCGGATCGACGCAGCAGTGGAGCGGCCTCGCCGAGTCCGACGACGGCCTCCACTTCACGCTCGCGTCGACGGAGAACCTCGCGAAGTACTACCTGCGCGCGTTCGCGTGGGGCGGCGTGACCTACGGCCTGCAGAAGGGCTGGAGCACCGCGCCCGCCGAGCTCGGCGTGTCGACCGACGGCGTCGAGCGGTTCGCGCCGCTCAAGACGCTCTCCGGCGGCAGCATCCGCCACATGGCCGTGCTGCTCGACGGCAACACGCTGCTCGTCTTCTACTCGGTCATCGGCGACGTCCCGGAGCGCATCTTGTTGTCGACGATCCAGCTCGACGCGGCCCCACCGTCCGAGTGGGACCTGTCGCCGCCGATCGAGGTCCTGCGGCCCGAGCTCGCCTACGAAGGCGCGCTACAGCCGATCGCGCCATCGGTGAAGGGGCCCGCGACCAACGTCAACCAGCTGCGCGACCCATATGTGCTGCAGGACGGCGGCAAGACATATCTGTTCTATGGCATCGCCGGCGAGTCCGGCATCGCGCTCGCGGAGCTGCGCTACGAGCTGATCGCGCCGTAGAGGGGACGTGCTACGAACGGCTCGTGGCGACCAAGACTCACTCCACGACCATCCTGTCGGTGCGGCGCGGCAACCTCGTCGTCGTCGCGGGCGATGGTCAGGTCACGCTCGGTAACACGGTGGTGAAGGGCGGGGCGCGCAAGGTGCGGCGGCTCGGCGAAGGCCGGGCGATCGGCGGCTTCGCCGGCTCGGCCGCCGACGGCATGTCGCTGTTCGAGCGCCTCGACGAGAAGCTGCGCGAGCAGCGCAGCCCGCTGCGCCGTGCCGCCGTCGAGCTCGCGAAGGAGTGGCGCACCGACCGCGCGCTGCGCCGTCTCGAGGCGATGCTGGTCGTGGCCGACACCGAGTCCACGTTCATCCTCTCCGGCTCGGGCGACATCATCGAGCCCGACGACGGCGTGTGCGCGATCGGCTCCGGTGGCAGCTTCGCGCTCGCCGCGGCGCGTGCGCTCGTGCGCAACACGGAGCTCGGCGCGCGCGAGGTCGTCGACCACGCGATGCGCATTGCCGCCGAGATCTGCATCTACACCAACACCAACCTCACCATCGAGGAGCTCGCGTCGTGACCGCGTTGACCGAGGGCCAGCTCACGCCGGCCAAGATCGTGGAGGAGCTCGATCGGTACGTCGTCGGGCAGCGCGAGGCCAAGCGCGCCGTCGCCGTGGCCCTGCGCAATCGCTGGCGCCGCCAGCAGGTGCCCGGCGATCTCCGCGACGAGATCGCGCCGAAGAACATCATCATGATCGGGCCGACCGGCGTCGGAAAGACCGAGATCGCCCGCCGCCTCGCGCGCCTCGCACGCGCGCCGTTCCTCAAGGTCGAGGCGAGCAAGTTCACCGAGGTCGGCTACGTCGGCCGCGACGTCGACTCGATCGTTCGCGATCTCGTCGAGGTCGCGGTCAAGCTCGTGCGTGACGAGGAGGCCGCCAAGGTCCGCCCGCGCGCGAAGGACGCCGCCGAGGAGCGCCTGCTCGATCTGTTGCTGCCTCGCTCCGGCCGCGCATTCACCGATCGTCCGGGCGAGCCGCCGTCGGCGACGGGCGACGCGACGCGCGAAAAGCTGCGCACGATGCTGCGCGATGGCCGCCTCGACGATCGCGAGGTCGAGGTCGAGCTCGCTGACGAATCGAATCCGTTGATGTCCGTGCTCGGCGGCCAGCCCGGCATCGACGAGAGCGCGCTGTCCGGTCTCAAGGACATGCTCGGTGCGTTCGGCAAGAAGACGCGCAGGCAGAAGCTCAAGGTGCCGCACGCATGGCGCGCGCTCACCGAGCAAGAGGTCGACAAGCTGATCGATCACGAGGCGGCGACGCGCGAGGCCGTTCGCCGCGCCGAGAACGCGGGCATCGTGTTCATCGACGAGATCGACAAGATCGCGACCAGCCGCGAGCGCCACGGCGGCGATGTGTCGCGCGAAGGCGTGCAGCGTGACCTGCTGCCGATCGTCGAGGGCTCGACGGTGACCACGAAGTACGGGCCCGTGAGGACGGACCACGTGCTGTTCATCGCCGCCGGCGCGTTCCACATGAGCAAGCCGAGCGACCTGATTCCCGAGATGCAGGGCCGGTTCCCGATTCGCGTCGAGCTCACACCGCTCGTCGCCGAGGACTTCGTCCGCATCCTGACCGAGCCGCAGAACGCACTCACCCGCCAGTACGCGGCGCTGCTCCAGACCGAGGGCGTCACCATCGAGTGGACGCCCGACGCGATCAAGGAGCTCGCGAACATCGCCGCCGACGTCAATCGCCGCACGCATGACATCGGCGCCCGTCGCCTGCACACGGTGCTCGAGCGGTTGCTCGACGATCTGCTCTACAACGCGCCGGACATCGGTGCGCAGTCGATTCCGATCACGCCCGCCTACGTCCGCGAGCGCCTCGGTGCGCTCGTCGCCGACGAGGACCTCACGCGCTACATCCTGTAGCTACCAGGGCATCGCGGGCCACGCCGGTGCGCCGAACGGCGTCGGCGGTGGCGTGTAGATCGGCTTGCTCTTCGGCGCCTGGGGCCAGCGGAATCCAAACGCGACGCCGATATACGGCCACGCGTCGTACGTCTCGAGCTCGGACATCTGCGCTCCGTCGCATGGCTCGATGACGTCGTCGTCGTTGACCGCGTCGCAGTCGAGGTGATGCGGGTTGGTGACGCCGATGTACGTGCGCGTGAAGCCGCCGTAGGCGAGCCGGGTCTCGATCGACACCTCGATATCGAGCCACGTCGTGTCGCGACCGAAGTGGACCAAGTCATCGCTGTGCTGCTCGCCGAGCCGCATGCCCGGGCCGAGCGACATGCCGACGCCGAGCCCAAGGTCGATCGCGCCGAGCTCCTTGACCAGGCGCCCCATCGCACCGACCGAGATGCCGCGCGTGCCGCGGCCGACCGACACCGATCCGCGCAGCCACGGCAAGCCGGCGCCGAGCTCGAGCCCTACGACACCGAATGGCGCGTTGAGCCCCACGTGACCCGCCGCGAACAGGAACGGCCCATCCTCCTCTTCGACGGGCGCGGTGGCCGACGATGGCGGCGGCCCGCCATAGACGGGCTGGTAGGCCGGCTGCGCCGACGCCGTGGAGGTGGCAAACCCCAGCACGATCAGGATCCCTCGTCGCATCGCGTGCACACCGTGCACGCGATGCACCATCCGCAACATGGCGATGCCCCGCGCGCGGTAACGTCAGCGCTGGTAAGAACCGTCAGCTCCTCGGCAACCGTGAACAGCTGGCGCGCGCATTGCTGACCGCACCGGCATGGTCCGCTCCGCCCTCGTGTCCTTGCTGGTGATGGCTTCGGTGTCAGGGTGCGCCCCACGCACGCGCGCGACGATCGCGATGGCGATCGGCGGCGCCGCGACCGTCGGCGGTTCGGTGTGGTTAGGTCACGTGGTGGCGAACCCCGTCTGCGATGACGACGTCGGCATGCCGACTTCGGGCTTCGACGGGATCATCGACGCCGGGGCCTGCGCCGGCGCCGACGCAGCGCGTGCGCTGCCGCCCGCGCTGCTCGTCTCGACCGGTGCGGCCTCTCTCGTCGCGGGCATCATCGCGTACGCGCTCGCTCCTCGGGAGCCGCGACGCGCCCGTCACGCTCCCCTCGAAAAT